>Ga0206857_1059_pt1 | contig 25055 bp, 13 predicted proteins | sample Alteio_BWOrgCont_49_FD_152865 | JGI IMG/M metagenome (GOLD analysis project Ga0206857, IMG submission 152865) | Enriched cells from forest soil in Barre Woods Harvard Forest LTER site, Petersham, Massachusetts, United States -... | ecosystem: Environmental > Terrestrial > Soil > Temperate forest >...
TCATCCCTGGGCAAAAAAAGATACTGTTGTAGGAGCTTATTCTTCTTGCACATCGGGCGGAAAAGCAATATTAAATCTTACAATTCCCGGATGCCCATACACATGCGGCACTTCCGATACAATTACAGTTCCGCCACCTATAGTAGTAGATGCCTGCGGAGATACCGTAAGAAATATTCCCAACCAGAAAATTATGCTGAAACCTGTTCCTGTGCTTAGTGTTAACCCCGATACTATTTCGGTCTGCACCGGAACACCTGTAACATTAACTATTACTTCTTGTTTGTCGGGAACAACATATAGCTGGACAGGAAGCGATAAAGTTTCAGGCGCAGGAAATACTATTACTGACAACACTATTGATACAGGCAAAAACCCTATGATTGTAACTTATAAAGTGACAGGCTCTGCCAATGGATGCAACGCTGATACAATTAAAGCCACTGGAATTATCAATCCCGATCCGGTTGTTGGTATTACCGGTAAAGACACTATTGAATATGGCAATTCAGAAATACTTACAGCCACAGGTGGAACAATATATTCATGGAGCCCTTCAGCAGGCTTAAGCTGTACGAATTGTTCAAACCCTGTTGCCTCACCAACCACTACTACTACTTACGTTGTAACTATTACAGATTCAGAAGGTTGTGACAAGACAAGCTCGTTTACCATTATCGTTTTAGATGAAAATATTTCTATCCCTAATGTCTTTACTCCCAATGGAGATGGCAAGAACGATTACTTCACAATTACCGGACTAGAGTATTATATTAATAGTAAATTAGAAATTTATAACCGGTGGGGAAACCTTGTTTATACATCAGGTAACTACCAGAATAATTGGAATGGAGGTGGGCAAAGTAATGGTGTTTACTATTATGTACTTACCTTGCCGACAGAAAAAAAATATCATGGATTCCTTGAAATTATTAAATAGTTTTTGTGCATGAGATATAAGTACCTTCTATTGATTATTGTTTCCGTTTTTTCCGCCGGCAATGCTTTTTGCCAGCACCAGCTTTATTTTGAGAATTTTGAAGGAGTAAGTTCTTTTACTATTAATGATACGGGTACAGGATCTAACAGGGGAAACAATAAATGGATTATTGACACAAATTATTTCGCCGGCGGTATTTATCCTAAAACCACAAATGAAGACAGCACATACGGAGGAAGTATTTCATTTGCACCCTACGGCCATTACCTGCATATATACGATAGTGCATCAGGATATAAAAATGACAATTACAATCCCCTGGATTCATCTAATCGTTTTGCTCACATGACTGCGGGGATTTGTACAAAAAACCTTACCAATATAAATTTCAACTTCTTCTATTTATGCCAGGGTTCCCCAACAGCTTATGGACAAGTATACTATAGTATTGACGGCGGACCATGGGTACAAACAGGTAGTCCATTATATAACCATAAGTATAAATGGCAATACGCAACAGTAACAAATCCTGCTTTTACAGATGTAGAGGACCTGAGGTTTGGCTTTAAGTGGTATAACAATTCGACTGTAGGAAAAGACACCTCAGCATTCGGAATTGATGATGCCTCTATTTTTGGCACATACGACAGCATTGCACACCCCATTAAATGTACATTTTCTACACTTGGTTTTGATAGCTGCCTGGGCGGAAGTGACTATATATTTTTGCAAGCCACACTTAACGATAGCACCTGCGACGCAACCTGGGATATGTATATGTCAAACGGGAAAGGAGCGTTTCCGGGTTCGTATGCCTGGTATTCCTCTATAGGTCCCACTTACGGTAATGATATTATTAACTACTGGTATCTTATACCTCCCGTTAGTTTTAATACTGTGGGAGAATGTTATAAGTTTAAATTAGTAAGAACAAGTTATCCTTATTTAAGTTTTATTGATTCCATTTGCTTTCCATTTGACTCCTGCCCGGGAACAATTACAACGCTGCAACCTCCCGCAACACTTGATACGAATGCAGTTTGCGCCGGAAGTGTAATAGATGTTCCATTTTTCTCATCGGGAGTTTATGGCACTTATAATACTTACTTTGCCGAGTTAATAGATTCTACCGGTAGTACAGCAAAAATTGATACCATTGGCAACTTGTCCAGTAATGTAGCATATCCTTATCCGCCGGGTGATGTTGTAAGTACAATTCCGTTAACTGTTCCTGCCGGGTGTAATTATTATTTGCGTGTCGTCTCATCCACACCAAATCGTAAACCTTCTATCTGGGGGCCATTTTGTATACAGCATTGTGATATCTTTACTAATAACCAGCAGAATGTTCAGGCTTGTTTGAAATCCTGTAAAAAACAGCCTAACGGTTATTACGATTCCATAAGTTTTAACGTACATAAATTTGATTCCCTGGCACACTACCACAATGGGAACAAATTCGAAGTACAGCTAATTCAGTTCATGAACTATCCTGCAAGTTTTGCAACCATTAACACCGGCTTATTTGGTACTGTAGTAGATACAACCAAAGGGAAAATATATTTACATGTTCCTTGCCCCGATACTTTATTTGCCAATGGAATAAATCCCGGCGTATATTATATGCGGGTTATAGCCGACAGTTCTAATTTTTCAGATAGTTCATTGGGTTCACTTGTGCACTTAACCATCGGGGAGCCTGCTGATAGTATGTATTTGACCGTATCTCCAGGCAGTGGCCCATATTGTGCGGGTTCTACCATTACCTTCAATACAAACCCGGATGACGAATACTCTCCTTATAATTCCACTTACACCTGGTGGGAAACAGATAAAACTCATGGTACAAATCTATTTGCAGGAGTTACAACCGGTTACCTCGGGTTAAATTCTACGGCAGACACTTTTGAAATAAAATGCCAGGAAAACAATAATGGATGCCTGGGTAATAAAGCTACTCTGAACGATACTATTATTGTGTTGGGCGACCCAAGCGTTAAACCTACAGGCAAAACACCTATTTGCGTTCACGATACAGGTGTTTACTCGATACCATTCGCTAATAACACGAACTACAGTTGGAAAATTTATACCAAGTATGCACACAGCGATACAGCAAATAATGTATTGAAGATTGTATTTGATACTACGGGAACTTTCAGAATAACAGTTGTGGCATTTAATGCTTGCTTTACCGATAGTGCGGTATGGAAAGTACAGGTAATTGCACAGCCTAAACCGGTAGTCGCTGCTAATCCATCTGCATCGGTTTGTAATGGAACAACAGTAACCCTCAGTGTTACAGGAGGAACGACTTACGTGTGGAGTAATGGAAGTAAAACCACATCAATTTCAGTTACTCCTTCTAAAGACACTGCTTACTGGGTAGCCGCAACCAACAAAGGATGCACGGTTAATGATACGGTTAAACTTATTTCACTACCTACCCCTACCGTTACAGCAACGGCCTGTGTTGGCGATACAGTTGTGATGAATGCTTCCGGTGCTAAGACTTATCTATGGTCTCCTGCAATAGGATTAGCGCATGATACAGGTGCAACAGTAAAAGCAATACTATTTTCCTCCGGAACATATATGGTAACCGGAACCGGGGCAGATGGCTGCAAAGACTCTACTACTGTATTTGTTAACCCGGCAGATAAAAGCGATACCATTAGCAATTCTGTAACTATTGACCAGGGACAAACTACGCAGTTATATGTAATAGGAGGTAATTCATGGTATTGGTCTCCTTCAGCAGGTTTAAGTTGTGATAGCTGCCAGAACCCTGTTGCCAGCCCTTCGGTAAGTACTGTTTATTCTGTTGTCATTAAAAATTCAAACGGCTGTACTGTTATTGATACTGTTTCCGTAGATGTATTAGGTACCTGTACTATTTTTGTCCCTAAAGCGTTCTCGCCCGATAATCAAAATAAGGTAAACAATATATTATATGTCCGGGGTGGTGATTGCCTTGTTCCATTTGATTTTGTTGTATTCGATAGGTGGGGTAATAAAGTCTTTGAAACGCAAGATGTAAACCAAGGATGGGATGGTACTTATAAAGGGCTCCCTATGAATACAGGAACTTATGTTTATTATGTAAGTGGCAAAACTCCACAGGGTAAGTCGCTCAGTCAAAAAGGGAATGTGGCATTGGTTAGATAGAACAATTCTGCTTATTTAGGCCTTAGTCGGCCCCCTTGTGGCTCCGATTGAGATAAGACATTTCGATATAATTAGTTGTGTATCAATGTATTTTATGACAATACTTCCCCAGGTAATGCAAAAGTGATTCAACTCACTTTCGAATTATATTGTGTCATTTATTCCACGGAATTTCACCTTTCATTTTTCCTTGTTTATCTATACTTTATTATGGCTTACCGAAATAATAAACCGGCCTTAAGCTATTTGTAATAAAATTATATCCTCAGTAATTCAATATAATATTCGCAATTCAATCAGTGGAATTTCTTGATTCTTACTTTGAATGAATTCAAGTGAAGAGTGCTTTATTCACAAAAAATAAAAATGAAGACGCAAACAGTTAAATCACAAAAAAGCATTGTTGAAATAAGCGATAATGAGCTTTTTAGTGCTTTGGTAAAAGTAAAGAATGGAAACTTTACTATCAGATTACCAGAAGATCAGGTGGGTATAAAAGGCAAAATTTGCGACACCTTGAATGAAATTATTGAACTGAATGAGAGGATGGTGATAGAATTTGAAAAAGTGGGGAATAGTATTGGTAAACAAGGGAAACTGACTCAGAGGGTGCAAATTGATGGTGCAAGGGGTTCATGGGAAACATGTGTAGATTCAGTAAATACCCTGATTTCCGATCTTGTGCATCCAACGGTTGAAATTGCACACGTTATTACCTCGGTTGCAAAGGGTAATCTTTCGCAACAAATGCCATTAAGTATCGAGGGACACGCATTGGAAGGTGAGTTTTTACGTATTGCAAAAGAGGTGAATGGAATGGTGAAACAGCTTAACCTTTTCTCTATGGAGGTAACGCGTGTGGCACGTGAGGTAGGTACGGAAGGTAAACTGGGCGGACAGGCAAAAGTAAAAGGTGTTGCCGGTGTTTGGAAAGACTTAACAGATAGTGTGAACCAGATGGCGAGTAACCTTACGGGACAGGTGCGTAACATTGCAGACGTGACTACAGCTGTAGCAAAGGGCGACTTATCGAAAAAAATTACGGTGGACGTAAAAGGAGAAATATTGCAGTTGAAAAATACCATCAATACGATGGTGGACCAGTTGAACTCATTTGCATCAGAGGTAACGCGTGTAGCGCGTGAGGTAGGTACAGAAGGTAAACTAGGCGGCCAGGCACAGGTAAAAGGTGTTGGTGGTACATGGAAGGACTTAACAGACAGTGTGAACCAGATGGCGAGTAACCTTACAGGACAGGTACGTAACATTGCAGACGTTACAACAGCTGTTGCAAAAGGTGACTTATCGAAGAAAATTACGGTGGACGTTCGTGGTGAAATCTTAGAGCTTAAGAATACCATTAACACCATGGTGGATCAGTTGAATTCGTTCGGTTCGGAGGTAACGCGTGTAGCACGTGAGGTAGGTTCAGAAGGTAAGCTAGGCGGACAGGCAAAAGTACGTGGTGTGGGTGGTGTATGGAAAGACTTAACGGATAGTGTGAACCAAATGGCAAGTAATCTTACGGCACAGGTGCGTAACATTGCCGAGGTGACAACAGCGGTTGCTAAAGGCGACTTATCGAAAAAAATTACAGTTAATGTAGAAGGTGAAATATTGGAATTAAAAAACACTATCAATACGATGGTGGACCAGCTTAACTCATTCGGTGCTGAGGTAACGCGTGTAGCGCGTGAGGTAGGTTCAGAGGGTAAACTGGGTGGACAGGCAAAGGTGAAGGGTGTTGGCGGAACATGGAAAGACTTAACGGATAGTGTGAACCAGATGGCAGGTAACCTTACAGCACAGGTACGTAATATTGCCGAGGTGACAACAGCGGTTGCAAACGGTGACCTTTCCAAGAAGATTACAGTTAATGTAGAAGGTGAAATATTGGAATTGAAAAAGACCATCAATACGATGGTGGACCAGCTTAACTCATTCTCTTCAGAGGTAACGCGTGTAGCACGTGAGGTAGGTACTGAAGGAAAACTGGGCGGACAGGCGCAGGTGAAGGGCGTTGGTGGTACATGGAAAGACTTAACGGATAGCGTGAACCAGATGGCGAGTAACCTTACGGGACAGGTGCGTAACATTGCCGAGGTGACAACAGCGGTTGCTAAAGGCGACTTATCAAGGCAAATTACGGTTGACGTAAAAGGAGAAATATTGGAGCTGAAGAAAACCATTAACACGATGGTGGACCAGCTTAACTCATTCTCTTCAGAAGTAACGCGTGTAGCGCGTGAGGTAGGTACCGAAGGTAAACTGGGCGGACAGGCACAGGTGAAGGGTGTTGCCGGTACGTGGAAAGACTTAACAGATAGTGTGAACCAGATGGCGAGTAACCTTACGGGACAGGTGCGTAATATCGCCGACGTTACAACGGCGGTTGCTAAAGGAGACTTGTCAAAGAAAATCACCGTTGACGTAAAAGGAGAAATATTAGAATTAAAAAATACTATCAACACGATGGTGGACCAGCTTAACTCATTTGCATCTGAGGTAACACGTGTGGCGCGTGAGGTAGGTACGGAAGGTAAACTGGGCGGACAGGCGCAAGTAAGGGGTGTAGGCGGAACGTGGAAAGACTTAACAGATAGTGTAAACCAGATGGCGGGTAACCTTACAGCACAGGTACGTAATATTGCTGACGTAGCTATTGCTGTGGCGAATGGAGATATGTCCAAAAAAATTACAGTGGACGTTCGTGGAGAGATATTGCAATTGAAAGAAACATTAAATACAATGGTGGACCAGTTACGGGCTTTCGCATCTGAGGTAACGCGTGTGGCACGCGAGGTAGGTACAGAAGGTAAACTGGGCGGACAGGCGAACGTACCGGGTGTAGGTGGTACGTGGAAAGATTTAACAGATAGTGTAAACCAGATGGCGGGTAATCTTACAGCACAGGTGCGTAACATTGCCGATGTTACAATTGCGGTTGCAAATGGAGATATGTCCAAAAAAATTACAGTGGACGTACGTGGAGAGATATTACAGCTTAAAGAAACCATTAACACGATGGTGGACCAGCTTAGAGCGTTCGCATCTGAGGTAACGCGTGTAGCGCGTGAGGTAGGTACCGAAGGTAAATTAGGTGGACAGGCATTTGTGCCTGGTGTAGGTGGTACATGGAAAGACTTAACGGATAGTGTAAACCAGATGGCGGGTAACCTTACAGCACAGGTGCGTAACATTGCCGAGGTGACAAAAGCTGTGGCAAGTGGTGACTTATCAAAACTGATTACGGTAGACGTAAAAGGAGAAATCCTTGGCCTGAAGAACACTATTAATACAATGGTGGAGCAGCTTAACTCATTTGCGTCAGAGGTAACACGTGTAGCGCGTGAGGTAGGTACAGAAGGTAAACTGGGTGGACAAGCACAGGTGAAGGGTGTTGCCGGTACATGGAAGGACTTGACGGATAATGTGAACCAGATGGCAAGTAACCTTACAGGCCAGGTGCGTGGTATAGCAAAGGTCGTAACATCGGTTGCAAAGGGTAATCTGCGGCAAAAACTTTCTATCGATGCAAAAGGTGAGGTGGCTCAGCTTACTGATACGATAAACGAGATGATAGATACATTGGCAATATTCTCAGACCAGGTTACTACGGTAGCGCGTGAGGTAGGTGCCGAAGGAAAACTGGGCGGACAGGCTAACGTACCCGGTGCATCAGGAACCTGGAAAAACCTGACAGAAAACGTTAACCAGTTGGCTGCAAATCTTACAACGCAGGTACGTGCTATCTCTGAAGTAGCATCTGCGGTAACAAAAGGTGACCTTACCCGAACCATAGGTGTAGAAGCCAAGGGTGAGGTAGAAGCGCTGAAAGATACCATCAACCAGATGATATCAAACCTTAAGGCAACAACATTAAGAAACCAGGAACAAGACTGGCTGAAATCGAACCTTGCCAAGTTTACACAAATGTTACAAGGCCAGAAAGAACTGAACACGGTAACAAAACGTATTCTTTCTGAATTGGCACAGGTTGTAAATGCGCAACATGGATTGTTCTATATAATGGAACAGAAGGAAAACTTCATGGATTCAAAACTCAAATTAATTGCGGCATACGCGTTTAAAAGGAGGAAGGATGTTTCCAATGAATTTGCCATGGGTGAAGGGCTAGTAGGGCAATGCGCATTGGAGAAGGAAAGAATATTACTGACAAATGTCCCCAGTGATTATATACAGATTGGTTCAGGCCTGGGAGAAGCAAGGCCGGTTAATATACTGGTTCTGCCCGTGCTTTTTGAAGGTCAGTTAAAAGCAGTTATTGAATTAGCTTCGTTCGATTCATTTAGCCAGACACACCAGGACTTTTTGGAAGGTTTAACAGAAAGTATTGGTATTGTACTAAATACTATCGAAACTAACTCCATGACAGAAAACCTGCTGGCACAGTCGCAATCGCTGGCAGGTGAATTAAAGAGCCAACAGGAAACATTGCGCAAAACCAATGAGGAGCTGGAAGAAAAAGCTGTACTTATGGCTAACCAGAAGGAGGAAGTTGAACAAAAGAATAAAGAGGTTGAAGTAGCAAGGAAGTCATTGGAAGAAAAGGCAGAACAATTGACCATTACATCAAAGTATAAATCGGAATTCCTTGCCAATATGTCGCATGAATTAAGGACTCCATTAAATAGTTTACAGATACTAGCGCACGAGCTTATAGAGAATAAAGAAGGTAACCTGACCGATCAGCAGATTCAGTTTGCAAGGACTATAAACGCCTGTGGTGATGACCTTATCCAGCTTATTAACGATATCCTCGACATTTCGAAGATTGAATCGGGTTATATATCAGTTGAAACTTTACCTGTGAGCTTCTTTGAAATAACAAAATTTGTTGAAACTACCTTCAGGCATATTTCTGAAGCCAAGCACCTTAATTTTAATATTCAGATAGATGATAGTATACCGGAATATATCGAGACTGACCCTCATCGCTTAAACCAGATACTTAAGAATCTTCTGTCCAATTCATTCAAGTTTACAGAAAAAGGCGAAGTAAAACTTAATATTTATAAAGCACTCAGGAGCTGGAAAACTATAAATGATGATCTGGATAAAGCTAATATGGTAGTTGCTTTTGAAATTACCGATACCGGAATTGGCATCTCAAAAGACAAGCAAAATATTATATTCGAGGCATTCCAGCAGGCCGAAGGTTCCACCAGCAGAAAGTATGGCGGAACAGGGCTTGGATTGTCAATCAGCCGGGGGCTTTCTGATTTGCTGGGAGGGGTTATAGAACTGGAAAGTGAACTGGGCGAAGGAAGTAAGTTTACATTGTTCCTGCCTATCAGCTACTCTCCGTTACATTCAAATAATGGTTTAAATGGCAACGGAAGCGAATCAAAAAGCCAGTTAAAACCATTACCACAGGCTATTCGTTCCCTCACAACCAACGATCCGCTTATACTTAACGATATAACAGATGACAGAGAAAATATTCAACCGGAAGATAAGTTGGTATTTATAGTTGAAGACGATTTATTGTTTGCAAAACTAATGGTGGATAAAGCGCATGAAAATGGAGTTAAAGCTATTATTATAACAAAAGGAAGCGAGGTACTTGATTATCTGAATCAATTTAAGCCCAATGCCATTACACTTGATATTAACATGCCTGACATGAATGGCTGGAAAGTGCTGGATCGCCTGAAAAATGATTTGAGTCTCAGGCACATAGCCATATACGTTATTTCCGGAGAAGAAGACCGTACAATAGGGTTGAAGCGCGGTGCGAGAGATTGCATGGTGAAGCCGTTAAAAGAACAAACTATAAAAAACCTGTTTACTGACATTATTGAATTCAGTAATAAAAAAGTGAAAGATGTATTAATTGTAAACGATACTGAAAAGGAAGCGGCCGAAATTTCCAAAGCAATGGAAGGAAGTGATGTAAAGGTGCTTGCAGTAAAAACAGTTAAAGAAGCAATTGCAAAAATGCAGAAGAAACAATATGACTGTTTAATACTTGATGATATTCAACCGGACACTTCTGAAGTTACTTCTCTGAAGGGGATAATAGATCAGAAAGGCCCTCAGAAAACGTCAGTCATATTGTATTCCACAAAAAAATTGTCAAAAAGAGAAGAAGCGCCATTTAACCGCTTCGCTACTAATATTATTTTAAAAGATAAAAATTCACTAAAGAGACTGGAAGACCAGGTAGCATTATTCCTGCATAGGGAACATGCATTGTTGCCAGAAAAAACCAGGAATGAAATTGAACAGTATCGTTTGTCAATGGATGTGCTGAAAGATAAAAAAGTACTTATTGTGGATGATGACGTTCGTAACCTGTTTGCTCTCACTACCGCGCTGGAACGGTTTAAAATAAAAGTGCTGAATGCTGAAAGCGGCAAAGAAGCCATTGATGTATTGGGAAGAATTGATGACATTGACATGGTGTTGATGGATATAATGATGCCTGACATGGATGGTTATGAAACCATGAAGCATATTCGGAAAGATAAACGGAACGATGATATAACCATAATAGCTGTAACGGCAAAAGCTATGAAAGGCGACCGTCAGAAATGTATTGAATCGGGGGCATCAGATTATATTACAAAACCAGTCAATATTGACCAGTTAGTTCCATTGATGAGAGTATGGGTCAAATAAATAATTGCCTTTTTTAAGGTTAGCATATTCTTACTATGACGGAACAGGCCGTTAAAATATTATTAGTTGATGACAGACAGGAGGACCTGCTTGCTCTTGAGGTAGTTTTATCAAACGAAAATTATGAGTTTTATAAAGGAAATTCGGGAAGAGATGCGTTAAGAATTCTTCTGAAAGAACAAGATTTTGCCATAATTTTAATTGATATACAGATGCCCCTGATGGATGGTTTTGAGACTGCTACCTTAATACGGGAGAACGAAAAGCTCAAAAACATTCCTATAATATTCCTTACGGCCAATAACGACTCGCAAGATAATATTTTCAAAGGGTACCAAAAAGGAGCCGTTGACTATTTAATTAAGCCTGTGGTACCAGAAATATTAACGGCCAAGGTGTCGGTATTTGTAGACCTGTATAAGAAAAATCGGGAATTAATAGCTCAAAAGCAAAGCTTAACAGGGCTTTATCGTGAACTTGCACAGCGTTCGGAAGAACTTGCCAGAAGTAACAAAGAGCTGGAAAAATTCGCATATGTGGCTTCGCATGATATGCAGGAGCCAATACGTACTATGGTGAGTTTTATACAGTTATTGGAATTGAAAATAAAAAATAACCCCGATGAAGAAACCAAACAGTATATGGATTTTGTGGTTAGCGCAAGCCACAGAATGCGTGACTTAATTACAGGATTATTGCAATATGCCCGTATAAACAGGGAAGAAAAACCATTTGAAGAAGTTGACTGCAAAGATGTTGTAAATGAAGTAATAGAGAATCTGCACAGCAGAATACTCGAAGAAAAGGTTATTATTGAAGCTGACAGTTTGCCGGTTATTACAGCTGATTATGTTCAGATAGTGCAATTATTCCAGAACCTTATTGTAAATGCAATTAAATTCAGGAGCAAGAACTCTCCGGTAATAAAAATATCTTCCAGAAAGGCCGATGGCTCCTATTTATTTTCCATAGAAGATAATGGCATAGGTATTGAGCAAAAGCACGCCGACAGGATATTCGAAATATTTCAACGCCTGCACCCATTAGGGGAATATGATGGCACAGGAATTGGCCTGGCAATCTGCAAAAAAATAGTAGAGAGATTCAAGGGGAAAATATGGATGGAATCAGTAAGGGAGAAAGGGACGACTTTTTATTTTACTATACCCCTAAGTATTAATTAGGTCACTTCTAATTGCAAGTTCCTGCTTTTTTTATTTGCCGATATGCTAAAACCTTTTGCTGTTTAATTTACTTAATTCATCGATTATCTCAGATATTTTTATGTATAGAACATAACATTGTAACAATATATCAATAACCCCAATTTTAAAGACAATATCATCATGAAAAACACAAACAATTTACAGGTTGAATCGCTAAAGAAAACTATTGACGGCGCTTCCCAAAAATCGAAAGAAAGTATTAAAACTTTAATCGATACTAATACAAAGCAGTTCGAATCTGCAATTGAACTCAATAAAAAAACCTTTGATGCAATAAGCAAAGTATTGTATGACAAAGAGATGGACCCTTCTATTGTAAGCTCCTTTAAAACAAATTTCACAAAAGGAATAAAGTTATCTGAAGATACCATTGATACCATTATAGATAACCATAGGAAACGCACAGAGCTTTCAATTGATTTTGTAAACAGGTTTATTGAGATTATCAAGTCGGAAGATATAGGTACAAAAAAAGGCATGGATAAAATTATTGACCTTGTAAAAGAGAATTTTGATAAATCAACCGAGCTTTCTATGGCAAACATGGAAAAAATAGTATCGATTTATAATGACCATCTTAACCTTGTTCTGAATTTCAACAAGAAATTTGCCGAAAATATGAATTCACAAATTACTGCCATGTTCAAGGTTCAGAAAAAAAACATAGACCCCTTCTTCGGACTGGAAATGGCAAACGAGTGGTGGAAAACCATGAACGACGAAAAAGCAACGGCCTAGATCATCCTTACTCACTGTTAGGAAATACTATTATTCATAGACCATTTATTTTAATCCATTCGCTTTATTTTTTGCTTTGCTCATCGATTATTTGGCAGAAAATATAATTTTTAGAACGTAAATTGCATATAAAGTTCCTTGTAATAACAAGTTTAGAAGTATTAACCTATTAACCCCCCGAAGCCATGAAAGTGAAAGATGTTATGAGGGCCAGTCCCTTAAAGTTTTGTTCTCCTCACACAAATTTACACGAAGCAGCAGATATGATGAAAACTGCTAATTGTGGAGTATTGCCCGTTCTTGATGCCGAAGGCAAAATTGTTGGCATTATTACAGACAGAGATATTTGCCTGTCACTATCTCATAATTTTTCCTGGTCGCATTCAAGGTTGCCTGTAGGCGAAGTAATGTCAAGAGAGGTACATTCTGTTCATGAAACTGACAGCCTGCAAACGGCGCTAAAAAAAATGAGAGTGAATTACGTAGGAAGGCTTCCCGTTATTGACGAATACGGAAAACTTAAAGGCATCCTTTCTATTCACAACTTATTCTGCAAGGCACTTATTGAACAGGAAGATTTGGGTCACTTGTCTTCTTCCGGAGAGAATATTGTAAAAACAGTTAAAGCTTTATCTGACCGGTATGCACTTCGCAGGCATAAAGAGGAAATTGAAGAAATAAGAAAAACTGAATTACAGTTTGTTTTTTGAATATAAAAAATAGCCTGCATAGTCAGTTGCAGAATTGTAGTCATAATAAAGCCTATTATGGCTACAATTTTTTATACCGGTTAACACAGTTTCTTGTCCGATTACATCGAAGCTATTTTAAAGTTTAGGTAAGCTTTGCATTTGTTGGTAGAATATTCAACATAACTTCATTCCCACGTTTGTACATTGCACACATAAACCTAACATAAAAACATGAAACCCGGTTTATCAAAGCAAACTAAAGGATACCAGCCAGCCAAGACAAAGAAAATTGTAATGGTAGGTGCAGAAGGAGTTACCGGCTTGTATTTACTTGATGAATTATTAAAAAAAGGCTACCATGTTACTGCAATTACCCAGGAAAAATTCCCGGCCCACTTAAATCATAAAAACCTTAAAGTAGTAATGGGCGATATTTATGCTGTAGAAGAAATGGTGGGCCTTTTAAAAGGAAATTATGCAGCCATTCCGGCTATTGAACCAACTTATATTAATTCCGAAGAATATGTAGAAGCCATATACCATTTTGTACAGGAAGTTAAGAAAGCCCTGATTAAAAGAATAATTGTAATCGGACACCCGATTATGTCAGCATTTGCAACGGGAAACAAATTCTATGAATCCTGGAGACCCATAGCAATTGCACAGAAAGATGTGTTGAAGTTACTTACACATGAAATGACACTTGAATGGACTTTTTTACATACCGCTTATCTTGAATCGGATAAAAGAACAGGGTTTTATCCCGTAAGCAATCGTGTTGTAATTAGTAATTCCTGGGGCGAATCGGAAAAGGAATTAACCGGGAACTATATTAATGCTATATTAGAGAGGGTTGAAATAAATGAGGTAATTATGGAAGGCAATGAAATAGATATTTAGTTCAGGTACCCCAATTATACACATCATGAAAAAAAGCGACCAATTCATTTAGTTTTAATCCTTAAACCCGGTTGCCATGAAAACAAAAGCAGTTATTTTTTGCGGAATCCTGTTCTTAACAGCATGTAATAATGCAGAACGGGAACAGAAACTTAAAGATTTGAGTTTCCAGGATTCCACATTGCTGGAACAAGCAAGAAAAAAGGACTCTTCCATATCTTCCTACATTCGAACAATGAATGTAATACAAGATAACCTGGATAGTCTGAAACAACGTGAGAAAATCCTTACTGTCCGCTCATCCGAGAATTCGGGAAGTAATGTTATTGACGATATAAGAGCTATGGATAACCTTATTTTAAAAAATGACAGGGAAATAGCTCAGTTACAAACAAGAATACGCAAGATGGGTACCAAAGATGCAGAACTGGATAAAATAGTGGCGCATCTTCATACCGAATTGGCTGACCGTGACAGCAGTATAGTTTCATTACAAAAATCATTATCACAAACAAATGAATCAATGAAAGCAGTAGTAGAACAGTTTAATGATAGCATGGCTACTTTAAACATTGAAAAAGCCGAAAACAGTTCATTGCATACAGCAATAAATACTGTATATTATGCAGTTGGAACCATGAAGGAACTAAAACAAAACGGAGTAATTGATAAGGAAGGTGGTGTAATAGGAATTGGAAGAACTGCCAAACTGAAAAAGCAGTTTAACGCCAAATATTTCACTCGTGCAGATATGACAACCTTATCGAGTATTCCTTTGTATGCCAAATTTTCAAAGGTTATTACCAATCAGCCCGATAACGCCTTTACAGTCAAGGGTACTACCAAGTCCGATTCACTGCAGATAACTGATCCGGATGCTTTCTGGAATGGAAGCAAGTATCTTGTTGTTGCGGTAAAATAGTTTTCGTTGCCAGGTAGGTATTATTGAAGAGTAGGGTTTAACGCCCTACTCTTTGCATTTTGCTTTCTTGCCAATCAAGCAATTATTGAAATATACTTCGTCACATTATGCCGCACAAGTATTATGTTTTATCGAAAAACCATGTATTGCCCCGCTTTCAGGCTTAACTTAGTTCATGTTAATAGACCTCGTCAGTGGCTTAAATTGATAATAAAAGAGAATTTAATAACCCTTTAAATATATTGTTATGAAAACCATACTTGTTCCTATCGATTTTTCAGAAGATTCTGAAAACGCAGCACACTACGCAGCCGAACTGGCTAAATTTTCAGGCTCAAAAATTGTTCTACTGCATATCTATTCCTTACCCGTACCAATAGTTGAAAATCCTGTTTCCGATGTGCAATACGAAGAAATTGGCACCCTAAACAAAGAATTACTGAAATCGCTTGAAGCGAAACTTCGGTCAGTACATGGTAATATTGAAATAGAGGCAATTTCCACGGTTGGTTTCACCATTGAAGAAATAAGGTATTACAGCGAAACAAAAAAAGCAGACATTGTAGTTATGGGCATTTCTGAAGCAGGCAAATCTGTTTCTTCATTCGGAAATATAACAACATCAACCATAAAAGAATCTGCCTGTCCAGTTCTTATTATTCCCGGTAACGCAAGGTTTAAAAAACCTTCAAGAATTGCGTTAGCATGCGACTATTCATCTATTTTACCAGATGAAATAATTGAGAAGTTTAAGGCTATAGTAAAATTGTTTAACGCCAAAGTACTTGTATTTGACGTATTAAAGACAACAGAATTAGTGAATTTTGAGAAGGCCATGGCAGAACATAGCCTGGAAGAGTCTTTCCAGGATATTAATCATTCTGTCTATTTTCCTTCAGGTGATGACCTTGTAAAGGAAACAAATTCATTCATCAATAAGCATATGGTTGATATGTTGGTAATGATACCGCATAAATACAGTTTCTTTTCGGGTATGTTCCACAGAAGCAATACCAAGCAAATGGCTTTAAACACTCACGTGCCACTACTTACTATACATGAATAAAACAAACCGTTATGAAAAAATTGGAGATACTAACAATCGGTTTACTTTCCACTCAATTAATTATGGCTCAGATACCGTTCCACGAAGGGTCACTTATTGTAAGCGAGAACTACGGAGGTGACAGAGATATGGTTACAATTCATTTTACTTCTACACCCGAGAATCCGGCCCAACGTATTTCAAGCAAAATTAATTCTTCTTATTTCACCCTAAGTGGCGAATATGGCTTGTCTGACTTAATAGGTATTGGCATAACAGGCAGTATCAATAATTATTACATAAATCCAAATCAATTAATAAAAACGTGGCCCCTGGTCGCATCTGAGAATGCGGAAGCTACAATAAACATACATTACATTCATTCAAGGCGGATAGATGCATATTGTACAGCGGGGTACGGTTTTTCGCAATTAAATTATAACATTAACGACGGATCCAATACCACCGTAGCTGGTTCCGGTACCCAGGCAGATATAGGAACTACCGGCCGGCTGTATTTCGGTCCTTTCGGAATTAGTATGTCGTTAGATGCATGTATGCGAAACTATGATCATTTACAAGGGAACCAGCCGAGTGAAGAAACTCTTCCAGCCAGTTGGTCGTCTATGGCCTATGGCGCTAACATAGGAATACTTTACAGAATACTATAAAACCTTACCATAGACATTAAGACTTAAGTATCGGGGTATCTATGATATCTTTAACCTTATTTTCTTGTTTTTTAGCATGTTCAATCAGTATACCTAACCTTCCATTAGGTTTAAGTTGGCGTAATTCATAGATATCGGTGCGCCTGTCCAGAAGATTATGTACACTGCCATGTAAACGCATTTTCCTTAACAGGTCGAGTTCAAGGTCAGCTATTAATACAGCTTCTGAATTTGGAGTTGCCTCCGCCTTAATTCCATTAGTAGGGAAAGCAAAATCTGCCGGTGTGAACACAGCAGACTGCGCATATTGAATATCCATATTGTGTACCTTAGGTAAGTTGCCTACGCAACCTGCAATGGCCACAAAACATTCATTTTCTATTGCTCTTGCCTGCCCGCAACATTTAACGCGGGTAAAAGCATTTTGCGTATCAGTAAGAAAAGGAACAAATAATATTTCCATTCCCTGTAAGGCAAGCAACCTTGCCAACTCAGGGAATTCAATATCGTAACATACAAGTATTCCTATTTTGCCTGCATCAGTATCAAACACTTTTAGTTTACTGCCACCAACTATTCCCCAGGCATCAACCTCATTTGGGGTTACATGTATCTTTGTATATCGTTCAATTGAACCATCTCTCCGGCATAAATATCCGACATTATATAACTGGCCGCGGCGAATAAACGGCATGCTTCCCGTTATAATGTTTATATTGAACATTATGGCATAATTAATGAACTTATCGCGCAGTAACTCTGTATAATATGTGAGACTTCTTATAGCCTCAGCTTGCGTCTGGCTATTAAATTCCGCCATAAGTGGTGCATTGAATAATTCAGGGAACAAAATAAAATCTGATTTATATCCTGCTACAGAGTCAATGAAGAATTCTATTTGTTCACACAGCATTTCAAATGTTTTAAACGATCTCATTTGCCATTGCACAAGGCCCACCCTTACACTACTTTTCCGTACCGGAGAATATTTACTATCCTTTACATATAGTACATTGTTCCATTCCATAAGAGTTGCGTACTCTTTTGACTCATGATCTCCGGGCATATAATCGTTAAGCAGTTTTATAACATGGAACTCATTAGATAACTGAAAGGAGAGCACCTGGTCATATATTTCCTTACTCTTTACCTTCTCAATATATTGCCTTGGGTTAAGAGTTGCAGAATAAGAATGGTAGTTGGGAATCCTTCCGCCAAAAACAATGCTTTTAAGTTTAAGTCTTTCGCAAAGTTCTTTTCTTGCATCATAAAGCCTTCTCGCTAACCGCAGTCCTCGGTAATCTGGGTGTATAAACACTTCTATTCCGTATAACACATCTCCTTCTGAAGTATGCGAATTGAACGTATAATAGCCTGTTATTTCCTGGTACGTATGGTCATCGCCAAAATTGTCATAATTTACAATTATAGATAACGCAACACCTACTACCTTGTCATTAACCAGAACTACCATTTGCCCTTCGGGAAAGATGTTTATAAGGCGCCGTATTTGCTCTTCCGACCATATACTTCCATGCCAGCTTTTATAAGCTTCTTTCATAGAATTTCTTAGCCCTAAATAATCATCTATCCTCAAGGCTCTTATTTCAACTTTCTTGACATCAGGATTTGCCTGATGTGTTTTGGTATTTAGCTTTGAACGAGGCATGATACATAAATTTTAATGTTAGTATTATAAAGGATCCCGGCCTCTTATAATTCTGAGGAGTACCGCAATAGCAGCAATTACGAGAAGTAAATGTATAAGGCCACCGGCATGGTATCCAAGAAATCCGATAATCCAAATTATTACAAGCACTACTGCTATAAGATATAGAAACCTGCTCATGTAATTTTAATTTTTGTGTTATTTTTTATTTGAAGAACTGCTATAAAGTTAGCACTGTGCCTTGGGTTTAGCAGTAACTATTCGATGAAACACTTATTTAGGAAGGTGTAACAGGAAAACTATTGAGCAAAAAGTAAAAAGGCTACCCTTTTCAGGGTAGCCCTTCTTTAAAACCAGTATTCAAGCATTATTCAGCTTTTACAAATTTCTGTATCACATTCATTTTATCATTATATAACCGTAGAAAATATATTCCGTTAGCAAGGGCTTTTACCGGGATTGAAGTAATGGTTGCATTATCTAACCTGGAAGTACTAACTACCTGGCCGCAAATATTAAGAATATCAGCATATACTAATTCGCCCTGTACTGACCCGGTTTTCACGTAAAGGTTTTCTGAAGCGGGGTTAGGGTACATTTGAAATGCGGCATTATCAGCCAATTCGTTAATGCCTGCCGGCGAAGTGCTTGAATCAAACACAGCAAACGGGCTCATTGAAGTAAGGTTATTCCTTCCGATGCTGAACAAACCGCTGCCAGATGCCGATGCACTAGCAAAGGTATTCATATCCCAGTTTGAAGAAGTATAATGGGAAATGTAGTCGTTGGTGCGGATGAATCCGTTAACCTCGGCAGCCGGCGACCAGGATAATACCATATTATAATTAAGACCTGATGAAATACTTGTTTCGAACAGCCAGGTTGCGTTCACCATAGGTTGTGTTGCAGATATTTGTGTTCCCGAGGTTCCAAATTGATACACTCCTTGTGAAACATTTGCACTTACCGTACCGGTTGATGAACCCGAATTAAGAGAGATGCTTGCAGGAAAATAGTATGAAGCTGTTCCTATGGGAAAGTTTGCAGCGGCGCTTGTTGTAGCATTCATAGTTAAGGTTCCATTTGCAGCAGTAACAATATAAGAATTGGTGTTGGTTCCCATTATAGAACCACCTGAGGCAATTTGCACATCATTACTTCCTGTGCTAAGATATCCTGAAGTGAAATTTAACGTTCCTTGTATTACAACATTCGAAGCCATTGTAACAGTTCCTGCACCACCGATATTTACATTGAAATTCTTGACTATATTTCCGGGATATGAAAAGGCAAGTGTTCCCGAGGGGGATGCTGCCGTGCTTATGGTTACATTTGAACTTGCGGTGGAGAATAAATTTCCACTGCCGGATGCAGCTATATCTCCAGAAACTGAGACACTGTTACTGTTTAGCACAAGCGTTCCAGACTGCAGGTTGAGTGTGCCGGCAACTGCAAGACTGCTACCCAATGTAACCGTATTACCACTTCCCACATTAACTGTAAAGTTTCCAATACTGGTTCCTGAAAGTACTATAGGCGCAGTAATTGAACCGGCCGTATTAATAATAATTGCCGAAGCAGAATTAACGTCCAGCATTCCAGAACCACTAAGTGTACCATCCAGTGTCAGTGATATTCCATGAATACTAAGATCACTACCACCTGTCAATGCCAATGCACCTTCAACTGACAAATCAGATCCTAAAAAAAGAGAACTTCCTGAACCAATGTTAACTGTCAGGTCATTCAACATTTGCCCTCCACTTGTAAAAGAAAGCGGAACTGCTATACCGCCTGCGGTTGTAACGGCTATATCTGCCGAGGCATCACCAGTAATAGAAGTTGTACCTCCAACCTTACCATTAATAGTTAATGCGTTGCCATTCAAAACTAATGTGCCACTTACAAACCTCAATGAATCATTTGTTGTAAGGTTACCGCCTAATGCCACACTGTTTCCTGCACCTACATTAATAATAACATTCCTAAGGCCTGAACCACTTAACTCCATACCAGTGGTAGTTGAGGCAGAAGTATAATCTACATCATAGGTTGAAGAAAGATTAAGGGTACCACCACTTAAATCAAGCTGTCCGCCGGCTATTGTTACAACAGAATTTGCTGCCATACTAAGCGTTCCCCCGGTCTGAACAGTTAATATACTCATTAGAGATAAAGCTTGATTTACTGTAATGTTGGCAGTTGATGTAAGGCTTACTATTGCATTACTCATTGTTTGGGCAGTCAAATTCCCCGTAAATGAGAAAGTGCTACCAGCATTTAAGACTACATTCCCCACATTAATAACGCCACTACCGGTAAGGGTTCCTGTAGTCACATTCAAAAAAGTTGAGCTGGCTGAAGTTAAAGTTCCTGTAACATTTATTTGAGCCAATAATCCATTAACTGTAACTGTACTATCCATATTAACAGTAATTCCGGTAGCAACATTTACCTGGTCTCCGGCAGTTAATGTAAAAGGTGGGGGTGTTCCGCCCCATGTTATTGAACTGCTCCAGTTACCCGAAGCAACGGCTGTATATGTTCCTGCAGCTCTTACAAAACTATTTCCGAGCAATGCTCCAACTAATATTAAACCGATTTTTGCTAAATTAAGTACTCTCGTTTTCATGTTTTTCTTTTTATTTGTTTAAAATTCATTTGATTTAACGAGTCAAAATTAAATCGATGAGAGCGGAAACAATTTAGTTTTCGTTTAGCAGCAATATTCTATAGCCGTGCTCCGGGAATTATCCTTCTAATTAGGTTTAGCCTCGCGCAAACTTATTCAGGTAAGTAAATGAATAGTCAACTATTGGAAATCGGACGGATATAGTGTAAGTGCAGACTTACAACTCAGGTTGTAAGTAATTACAATTATTGCTTGTGCACTATAGAAGCAATTTTTTCGTAAAGGACTTTAGTATCGAACGGCTTTGATATATAACCGTTCATGCCTGCGCTATAACATTTTTCTTCCTCGTTTGGCATTACATGCGCAGTCATTGCCATAATAGGCACATTACATTTTGGAGCGGGCATATCATCTCTTATTTTACGCGTTGTTTCATACCCGTCCATTTCAGGCATCTGAATATCCATTAGAATTATATCGAAGTCTTTTGCCTGCAATTTATCAAGCGCTTCAACGCCATTTTCAACAACATCTATTTTCCAGCCCCAGTCTTCCAGAACTTTTTTAGCCAATAACTGGTTCATCATATTATCTTCTACAAGCAATACTTTCAACTCATCTATATGTTTTTCTACGCCGTTACTATAATTTACTTCTTTCTGCAAAGTAGGGGCGTTATTTATTTTGTATTTAATACGAAAGGAAAATTCAGACCCCTTACCCACTTCACTTGCAACCGAAACACTTCCTCCTTGCAGTTCCGCAAGCTGCTTTACTATGGTAAGCCCAAGGCCTGTTCCGCCATATCTTCTGGCGGTATCGCTATTAGCCTGTGTAAACGCTTCAAAAATTGTTGAAAGTTTCTCTCCAGGTATTCCAATACCCGTATCACTAACTTTAAATTCAAGCTCTGCATAATCCTTGTTCTTTGATAGCACCTTAACATTTATCGATACCTCACCTACTGAAGTGAATTTAATAGCATTTGCCGTGAGATTGAGCATCATTTGATTTAACCGTGTCGGGTCTCCTATTAAGTTATCAGGAACACCCTTTCCAATTTCCGATGAAATAGTAATTTTCTTCTCCTGGGCTTTTGGTGTCATTAGCTGAACACAGGCTGAAATAACACGCGACAGAACAAATTCGCGTCGTTCAATAGGTATTCGCCCCGAACGCATTCTTGAAAAATCCAGGATATCGTTTATTATTACCAGCAGATTATCGCCCGACATTTTAATTGCTTCGAGATATTTTCTCTGCTCGTCAGTGAGTGGAGTTTTCATTATAATATCTGTGAATCCCACTATGGCATTCATAGGCGTACGTATTTCGTGACTCATATTCGCCAGGAACTGCTCGCCAACTTTTTTCGCAATTTCAGCGCTCTCGGCACGCTGTTTTTCCGAACGTAATTGTTCATCTGCCTGCCTCTTCGCAGTTACATCGCGAATTATAGAAAGCATTTGCATACGTCCATCTACATTAATATTCCGCACAGTATATTCAATATCTATTATTTTCCCGTCCTTACGGATAATTTTTGTTTCACCTGCGCTTTGTTCTCTTTCACCGGTCATTCTTTGTCTTAGTCTTTCCGCCAATCCAGACCTTTCTTCCCTGGGAACTATAGTAAGAAATGACTCTAACGCTAATATTTCTTCTCTTGAGTAACCGTATATATTACAAACTGCATCATTTACATACATTATTTTTTGTCCTTCAGTAATTGAAACTCCTTCCCCCATTTCACTTTCCGTTTTAAGCAGGGTCTCGTACAAATCTTTCTGATTTCGTAACGCCTGTTCCGCCATTTTTTCTTCGCCTATTTTTTTCTGCAAATCATCAATCATCTTATTAAATGAACCCGCAAGTAGCCCAATTTCATCGCCGGAAAAAACCCTTGCCCTTTCATTAAAATCGGCTTTAGCTATTTTGCCGGAAACGGTTATTATTTCATTAATACCCTTTGAAATTGCCCTGCTGACGGATATGGTAAGGAACAAGCCCGTAAATTCCACGGTTACAGCAATCGAAAAAAGTATTTTTAATATCAATCTCTCAATCCACCTGGAGCCCTCACCAAGCGTAAAAGAAAATTCATCCTCCAACCCAGTCAACTTTTCATTCAACATGTAAATTTCTTCCTGTGTTTCATTAATTTTATCAGCAGATGTTTGTTCGGAAGAAACCTGTATATGCAATCTATTTCCGAGGTATTGCAATACTCCAAGATAATAATCTCCTCTTGACCAAATTGAAGTTGCATTACTTATGTAAGAAATACTATGAAAGCGGGTCAGAAGTTTTATACATCCATCAATATCATCAGGATTTATGCGGCCTTCCGTAAATCCTTCCCTTACCGTATCTAAGTTAGGGTTTGGTTTTGTTAATTCATTTCTTGCTTTGGAATCGCCAACCGGAACTGCCAGTAATTTAAGGTATTGCTGATAATCTTTTTCATTATGTGTATATCCGTATTTAGTTAAACTATAAACGGCATCCTTTTCAGCCTTCGACCATAAACCTTCAGCACCAACTAACGCACGGGTAGAAGATAAAGTATGAACCATAAAAGTAAGGGTAAACAGCTCAACGGCTATAAGTAATGCCATTATGCCCACCACAAAGTATAGCTTTTTAGTAAGCGAAACATTCTTTAGCCATTTAAGGAACAGAAAATCGTTCATCTTGTACGTTACTGGGGGTTATTACAAGAAATAAAGTATTACTTATTTAACCAGGGCGATATAAACTACAGGCGGCAAATATAATTTTTATCATGTCACACAATCTAAATCGATGAATCTTACAATGATATATACTGTTCGCTATTTTAAAAGTTACATTTTTACGGTTAAGTTTAAATGAATGATCAAAATTAAAATGCTCATTATTAACAGTTTATAATTCCATGAGCACTTTTTTCGGTTCCCTACGTATAAAGATGTAGTACGTTTTTGTAACATTTTTGTAGTATTGGCTGTACAAATTAATATAAAAACCCCAGGAACCATGAATTGCATTATTGTTGATGATGATGAAGCTTGCAGAAAAGCTCTTGCCCACTTGGCCGGCCAGGTGGAAGATTTAACTGTAGTAGCAACATGCGCCAGCCCTGTTGAAGCAGTTAACATACTCAGAAAAGAAAATGTTGATTTACTTTTCCTTGATATTGAAATGCCTGAAATGAGCGGGCTGGAATTGCTAAAAGCACTTGATATCAGGCCGCATGTTATATTCACCACCTCACATAAAGAATATGCCCTGGATGCATTTGAGCTTGATGTAATAGACTATTTGATTAAACCTGTTACACTGCCACGTTTCCTGAAAGCAATAGCTAAAGTAAGAGATACCAGTGATGCAAAGGACCTGGTAAATACAACACAGGAATATTTTTTTATTAAAAAAGATTCCGTTTTGAATAAAGTAGTTGTTGAAGATATTCTATGGATTGAAGCACTGGGTGATTACATTACAGTACATACAAAAAACCAAAGGTTTATCATACATGCTACTCTTAAGTCAGTTGAAGCCAAGTTACCGGCCAATAAATTTGTCAGGGTACACAGGTCGTTTATTATTCAAATAGATAATGTGAAGAAGGTTGAAGACACTACTATTTATGTTAATGATACTGCAATACCTGTGGGTGCTTTATACAAAGAAAACTTTATTAAAAGGTTGAACCCTTTATAATAAAAGTTAACCTTTTGTTTTGACCCGTTCACTGGCTAATTAACCTCGTTCACCGAAAAAGTCATTAATAATACACAAATACCATATAACTTGCCTTAC
>Ga0206857_1060_pt1 | contig 25005 bp, 20 predicted proteins | sample Alteio_BWOrgCont_49_FD_152865 | JGI IMG/M metagenome (GOLD analysis project Ga0206857, IMG submission 152865) | Enriched cells from forest soil in Barre Woods Harvard Forest LTER site, Petersham, Massachusetts, United States -... | ecosystem: Environmental > Terrestrial > Soil > Temperate forest >...
ACTGGGTTCGCTGCCAATTAGATCCTCAATCCCACGCTGTTTGCGTGTCTCGACCACTTTGAGCAACTCGCTAAGCGCGTTGAGGCTTTTCGGAAAACCGGCATACGCGTAAAGCTGTACCAGAATTTCCCTGGCCTCGGCGACAGTCATTCCTGTATCCAGGCCCAAATTCAGCGCGCTATTGAGTTTCGGCATATCGCTGGTGGCGGCAAACGATGCGATCAATGGGATCGCCAGGTGCCTGGCTGGCAAAGTATCGGCTGTGGTATTTGTCGTTGCTCTCGTATCGGCCGAATTCTGCTCAACTTTGCCGAGCTGATTCGCAGATGAAGGTTCCTGAGCCAGCCCTGTGGTCTTCAATACCAATTGGTAGTCCTGGTCAGTTACCTTGTCGTACCAAGTCACTGAATTGCCGCCTTTCTTTTCGGCGATTGCAATATGAGTCATGGGACCTACTGGTCCAGCGCCGTGCCAGTGGCGCACGTTGGCGGGAATGTTGACGATGTCGCCCGGACGGATAATATGGGCAGGTTGCCCTTCCTGCTGAACCAGGCCGATACCGGATGTGACGATCAATGTCTGGCCGAGTGGATGGCTATGCCACGCTGTGCGGGCCTGTGCCTCAAACGTAACTGCGGCACCAGCCGCGCTCCCAGGTGGCAGTGCTTGAAACGGTGAGGCAATGTGAACTGCGCCGGTGAAATTCTCCGTCGATCCGGTGGTGATCGGTAGGACAGTAGCTGAATGTACTTCTACGACCTGCATAGGGGCAGTAGAACCTGGGCTTTGTGCACCCGCAACGGCTGCTGCGCCTGTCAGGGCTATGCTTATCAACGATTTCACGATAGTGCCTCCTGTCGAGGTGTTTTTAAATTGCGGGGCGGTAGGGCGATAAAAGCCCAGGACACAAAGAGTGCCAATCCAAGTAAAAGGCCACTGGTGTTCATCGTCATCGAAATCTGATGGGCGAGAGCGTTGATGTCGTTAGCGCCGACGGGTGCTGCTTCGGCAAATACAAGCACCAACAAACCGAGACCCAATGCGCCACCCAGTTGATGCGCAACGTTGACCAGTCCAGACGCGGCACCGGCGTCTTCACGAGCGACCCCTGCCACGCCAGCGGCGGTTAAAGGACCTAACAGCAAACCTTGACCCAGGCCAATAAGAAACATTGGGGGCGCAACGTTAATCCAGTAGGTTGCATCTACACCGGCTTGACCCAACCAGAGAAGGCCAATAACACCCAGCGCCAATCCTGCCAGGATGAGACGTTCATTACCAAAACGTCTCGCCAATTTTGGTACGGCCATTGCGGACGCGAAGTTGGGCAGCGTTACCGGCAGGAAGGCCAGGCCCGCCTGCATCGGTCGCAGGTGCAACACCCCCTGCAGAAATTGTGTGGAGAAGAACCAAAATCCTACGGCACCACCCAAGAAAAGCATGCGAGCCAAATAGGCGCCGGCGCGCCTACGGTTAGCCAATAGGCGCAGCGGCAGAATGGGATGACTAACGTAACGCTCGATCATGATGAATACTATGATCAATACAATTCCGCATAGGATTGCGGCCAGCGCCAGTGCATCATGCCAGCCTGCTTCTGCAGTTCGTACCAGGCCGTAGACCAGAGCTGTCATTCCCAAGGTGGAACAAACTGCACCTGCCAGGTCAAATTGACCGGGACGCATTGGCGTCTCACCGATGTAGCGTCTGGCAGCGACAATTAGCACCAGACCAATCGGAAGATTGATAAAAAAACCGGCTCGCCACGAAACCAGATCGGCGAACAAGCCACCCAACACCAGACCCAGTGTCGCTCCGACACCTGCAGCAGCAGCGTACATTGACAGTGCGCGGGTGCGCTCCGGCCCCTCAGCGAAGTTTGTAGACAACAGTGCCAGCGTGGAAGGGGCCAGTACTGCCGCACCTGTCCCTTGGACTGCGCGGGCTGTCAGCAGCCAATTTGCTGATGGAGCAACGCCAATCGCCATCGAAGCCAACGTGAATATCGACAAACCTGAGATAAACATGCGCCGCCGTCCCAGAATATCGCCAGCACGCGCGCCCAGCAACAGCAAACCTCCAAAGGTCAGCGTATACGCGTTGGTGACCCAAGAAAGCTGCGCGCTGCTAAAGCCCAGACTGGCTTTGATCCGGGGAAGGCCCGTGATGACGATGGAAATGTCGACCACAATCATGAGGTAGCTTGCGACGATGATTGCCAACACAATGCTGGCGTTTTGATTCGCAGAAAGGCGCGCAGAGTTAGTCATGGCGTTGGCTCATATGTCCAGTTTGCGTTCGGACATCCATTTGACAATGGCCGGATCGCGGTGCGAGAAAAAACTGCTCGTGTTGGTGTCGAGCGCGGTGATACTCGCCATGTCCGTATCATTGAGTTCAAAGTCGAAGATGGAGATATTCTCGATCATACGTTCCTTGCGCACCGACTTCGCCAGGGAGACGATGCCACGTTGCAGCAGCCACCGCAGCACAACTTGACCAACCGATTTTCTGTGACGCGAAGCTATCGCCTGGAGCACGTCGTTTTGAAACAGACCGTTGCGTCCTTCGGCGAACGGAGCCCAGGCTTCAGCCTGTACACCGATTTCCTTCATGAATGCGGCACTGTCCAATTGCTGCTGGAAGGGATTCACCTCGACCTGGTTGACCGCGGGAGGTATCTCATTGAATGCGGCGATATCCATTAAACGGTCAGGATGAAAGTTGCTCACGCCAATTGCGCGAATCTTCCCGGCGCGGTAGGCGTCTTCCATCGCGCGCCATGAACCGTGAACGTCGCCGAAGGGTTGGTGAATCAGGTAGAGGTCCAGATAGTCCAGGTTTAGCCGACGCAGTGATTTCTCGATGGCAAGCTGTGTACGCTCGTAACCAGCCTCCTGGACCCAGAGTTTGCTGGTCACAAACAGCTCTTCACGAGCGACAGTGCTGGCTCGAATGCCTTTGCCAACAGCTTCTTCATTCATATAAGAGGCGGCGGTGTCAATTAGCCGGTAGCCTGCCTCAATTGCGTCGACAACACTACGCTGGCACTCGTTGATGTCAGCAATCTGAAAGACACCATAGCCGACGATGGGCATCTGAATGCCGTTGTTTAGGGTGACGAGTTTCATGGTGGAATCCTTTCGATGGTTTGTTTAAGGCCACTTTAAACAAACAACTAACATCTGAATAGTGACAAATAGGTTGATTTATCCGCATAAAATTGATGATAATCATTGAAGGAGGGTGTCAATATGGCGATGAATGAGCTTCGATCTATCACGACTTTCATCAAGGCGGCAGAACTGGGGAGTTTGCGCAAGGCAGCGCAAGATTTGGGTATCAGCCCACAGGCTGCAAGCAAAGCACTTGCTCAGTTGGAGTCTCATCTGGATGCACGACTTTTTCATCGAACTACGCGGGTGATGTCGTTGACTGATGCGGGACAGCGCCTGCTTGAGGACGTGCAGCCAGCTGTACTCGGAATGCAGCGCGCATTGGTGAACGCCCGAACAGCAAAAGACGGATTTGCCGGGCCGTTACGCATTGCTGGGCCGCGCACCACGTTCCAGCCGATACTATGGCGACTGGTCGAAGAGTTCTGCGAAATTTATCCGGATATCCAGCCGGATGTGCTGCTGGAGGATCGTGTGGGCAATTGGGTCGAGGATCGCGTCGATGTCGGGTTCCGGTTAGGGGCTTCGCCTCACGAAGGTGTCATTGCGAGGCGGCTGTTTCCTCTGCAACTCGTGATTTGCGGCGCGCCCGCTTATTTTAAGCAGCACGGCGTGCCAGAAACCTTAGCGTCGCTGGCCTCGCATCGTTGCAGTGCATTCCGTCATCCGGGCACCGGAAAAGTCGTTCCTTGGCACGTGAAGCTCGGAGAACAGACGGTAGACCAACCGGTAGTGCCAGCGATCTGCAGCAACGACGAGTTATTCGAGCTTCAGGCAGTTCTTGCGGGCAAAGCACTGGGGCAGCTTGCAGGGGTAACGGCTGCGCCATTCATTCGATCAGGGCAGTTGGTTCCGATCCTTATAGATCACATGCCGGACTACGCGAACTATTTTGTTTACTTCGGCAGCAGGACGTCACAACCGATGCGCGCACGAGCTTTTATTGATTTGGCGGTTAAACGGCTTGCGGATAATCCAGAGTATGTACTTAGTAGTTTGGAATTGCGTAGCAAGCAAGGACGCCGTCGTGGACGTGTATAGGTCACGATAAGAGACTGTTATCGTAACCAAAAACGTTCATTCACTCGAATGCCTCTCTCGGACACGCAGTGGGCAACTGCACCCTACAAATTCAGCGTGCAGTTACCGTTAGCGTCAAAATAAGGCGGGGATGCCAGTCCCGCGGCATTTGCTAAGTGCGACAGAATAGATTTGAGCTGACGTGCCGTTGTGTGAACGTCCGGCGGGGCGGAATTGAAGACGACTTGCCCAAACGGAAGCAGGTCACTATTGAGTTTGGCGCTTGGCATATCTTCCGCAAAGGCGTTTCCTTTGAAATCCTGGAGAAGATCGGCCCCTTTCATATTGGTGAGGCTTACTGATACTCCAAATGGCGGGGCCACGTTACAATGATTCAAACCATGGATGTAATCCATGGTGTACCGAATTATGAGAGCCTGTAGATAGGGAAGCTCTACCCATTGCGTATGTTGACCCTTCACAAGTGACGATATAACTGCCTCGACCGCGCCATTTCGATAGATTTTGACGTATGCCCTTTGCGGTTCGTCCAAACCTCGTGCGTTTGATCCAATCACTATTCCATCATAGCTGATGCGAATCTCTGCCTGCGCGCCTTTCATTGGCGGAAAGAGGGTTGGTTGTTTGACCAATTCATCGAATTGCCCAATTGGCCCATCTTCTAATGTGGCGAGCGGTATTATGTGTAGGACGAGCGCGCCACCATCGAGGATCGGAATTGATCCATTGCCCCCCATAATATGCTTTAATTGCTCGGTATGAAACGCCTGCGCAATTCGACTCAGGCGACGGAGATCATCTGAAGGTAAAGACTGGATGACGGGCGCGGCCGGTGGGACCATAACCATATCTCTTGGTACGGTGTCGCGTTGAATTGCTCTCATCAACTGATTTGCAACGTGTTCTATCCCGTTATTGGTTGTAGCGGCCAGTTTTCCAGCAAGAATCGGTGAGTGTTTGCGAACATGCGCTTCATCGACCCGATGCCAAACTGGAAGTACAACCTTGACACCAGCTGCTTCGCGTGCGGTCAGCCCATCCAATTCGGCTTGTGGCCAATACTTATTGAGAAAATCGGGACTTATGATGACGACGCCGAAACGGGATCCAGCCAGACCACGCTCTATGGTCTGGCGCAGACTATCTCCGACTGTTAATTCAAATTTATCGAGCCAAACGCGGAGTCCCATTTCCTTAAGTCGCTCAGAAAGTGGTACCGCAATTTCAGCCTTATCTTCGCTTGCATGGCTTATGAAAACATCCCAATCCATATCGACTTTTCCTTCAACGGTTACTACACTGTGTTCTTTTTTTATTCTGTCGACTGCTTGCAGTGCTTCAAGCCCGCGAGCATTGATTCTTCCGAAGGAGGGCACGCTAAAAGTATCCAACCATTTCTGTTGAACAAGGTATCGAAAGATTGCCTCCGCCTCTCTCTCCGCTAGTCCAATTCTGGCTCCAATTTCAATGAGCGATCCAGGTTCGCGTGATTGCGTATCAAGAAGCCTGAATTCATTTAACATCGAAATAGCATGCACGCCTATTGAGGTACCAAGTTTATCGATCATTAAAATTTATCTTTTTGAGGGTTAGGCATGGTTTAGCACTTTTAGGAGTGGTTATCCCAATAGTCTACTACAACGAGACAGCGGAAAACCTTGTGAAGAAGCTGTAAAACAAAAGGCTGCGTTTGCAGCCTTTTAAAATCGGTGAAATGCGAAACTACTTCTTCAGCAAAAGTGAGATTTTTTTATCAATATTAATTAGAATACCGCCAACCCGTTGAACCTTACCATTTAGTACTGCCGAATTTTTTACGCACAGCTCAATTTGCAACTTCAGCTCAGCGGCATGTCTCGCCGCGATCACATCCGCAATACAGACTTTGTGCCCGAACAATTCTCCAATTCGGGATACATATCTCTCGCCAAAAATTGCAATATAGTTGAGGACATCACATCGGAAACAACGCACTTCAATATTACTCAGTTTTTTTCTCAGACTTATTCTTGGCATTTGATGCGACATCCGGGTGACCATCAGATCGATTCGCAACAACTTCAAATTTCGGCGCAGCCTTAATTTTACGCTCACTGTCTAACCAGCAAAGAAATCTCCTTAGCTCATTTAATTTTGCACTTCTTGAACGGCCAATATTTGAAGATAAATGCGCTGCAATGAGTAATACTCCTAACAGTACAATACTAAAAAAAATTACCTTTGTGGGCCAGGTGGATGCGTTGCTCGCTACAATAGCGATAATCGCAGATATCAAGCTGCTGACATAGACCAATTTTGTCGGACTGACTTCCTTCTTGCCCGTCTCAATAAGATTCTCGATGAATTTCTGATCATCGGTGGAATCGCCTTTGTATCCGTCGTTGATAACTAAATTCTTGAAATCCAGATAGCGTATAAATTGATAATCGTAAGAAAATTCCTCCATTTGAACTGGGTACAGATTAAATTCGTTTGCGAACACAACTTTTCTTGTAAATGATACCAGCCAAAACCAGACCAATGCTACACAGATACTTGAAATGAGGAGCGAAGTACTTGTCGTTAGAATGCTGGTTACTGCTAAGACCAAATAAATAACTTTGAATAGCCAAAGCGAAATCTCCAATCTTCTTCCCGAATTTGAATAAATTCTTTTTACTACATTCCAATTGCTTGCGGCGTTATATCGTTCAAAAAGGTAGCTGAAATTTTCCATTCTTAAGTTAAACCTTTCAAGGTAATTGATGACTACGTTGTTTTGATTAATCTCCGAATAATCACCGCTATTCGGCCCCACATCAACGGTAAAAATCAGATAAATTTAACGTCAATAATGCTGCAACTGTTGTGAAAAATTAATGGCAGGTACGAATTCTGTCAAAAAAATAGTCATTCAAAACTGGACGCTGTTAAATTAAATCTCCTTGATTACGTAACCGAATGGAATTTTTAACGGTTTTGTGCTGCCCTCTTCGTACTGATAATACGCATTACCCAAATATTCGATCTGTTCTTTGTTCACATTAAATATTTCGTCCATAGGAATCTGACCACTGAACCCTAAATTATCCAATCGCCATTTTTTAATTTTTTCACTTAATTCTTCCGAATATTCGATACCGTTTAGTTTTTCTTGCGTGAAAATAATTGGCCCTATCGAAGGATTTATATTTGAAATTTTATCGAATTGTTCTTTTGAAATAGTGAAAAATTTTGCACCCGATGCACGATCAAGATGAACGGAGTTCAACATTGAACCCCACCTAAGATGATTGTGTGTGAAATTAAGGCACTTGATAAAGTCTTGCGATGTCAATCCAAAATCCTTAAATGCCCAATAGGTCAGCAACAAAGCGATCTTGTCGACGATAGCATGTATTCTTTCGCTATCAGCATCCTTCAAATCGGGTGACGTACCATGTGCTGCTCCGTCTCGAACTTTTTTGATTAGCTTAAAATCTTCATCTGAAATTTCGATTATCTTTACAATGTCATTGTCGGTGCCATTCACTGCGTGTTTGTATTGCTCTTGAAAAGAAATTCTTTCAGAAAAAATAGACGCAACGCCGTCCATAATGCCTTTGCTTTGATCGGTAGTAAGCGTAGGAGAAATTTGATTTAATATTTCATTGAATTTAATCTTTTTCTCATCTGGTACTTTAGTAGTTTCTAGTTCAGTTTGTTTTGCGTGTAAACTAACAAATCGATCCAACAGTGAAACGTAACCGAGAATTTTAAATTCCCAAAATCCGTCATAGCGTTGCATTCCACTTAGACGAGGCCACAATTTTTTGGTCAGCTTCGATTTGTAATAGCTCTCAAAAATTGACTGCCATCGGTCATCTAATATCGCTTTAGGTGTAAAACATATATGCGAAAATTCGCTACTTGGCGAATTTCTGGCGGATTTTTTATAACTGGGAAAATAAGCGCAGTGAAATTTATCATCCTCAGTTACAACTTCCATACTGACAATAGAAAGTGGTTGAGCAATAAGAATCGACAGCAGTGTAGATAACTCTAAGGCCTTGGTTCTTGTATCATCAAAGGTATATTTTCCGTTTGCGCGCTCAAAAATAAATGAAACGTGTTCATGAATTGTCTGGTCTTCACCAGACTTTGAAAAAGAAGTTACAGAAGCACTGGTCAACGAAAATTGTTCTTGAGGAGTGATAATGTTAACGTTGATATCTTTCGCCTTATTTTTCCACGTTAAGGCCTCTCCAATCGTTCCTTCAATTTGCTGCCATTGAAAAAACCAATCGGACACGTCGCTGTATCGAATATGAATTTGTTTGAAACTATTAGTTACCTCGTCGGTAATAATAAATTCAGCATATATATGAAATCCCCAATACTTGCAATTAAAAAGAGTAAAGCATTTTCCATCATCGCAGAATGCCTTAAACCCCTGATACATTTTTCCGTCACTTAATAAATTGGATTGAAAATGATTTTTAAACCCAAGTCTTACTCTGTTATTTTCTCCGAACGACAAACTACCTTTACCAAATTCCCCTAATTTGTCGTGCCGAATATCAACGGAGTATTCGTATTTTTTTGAAAAATCAATTTCATCGATCATAGATAGTCCAATACGTTAATAAATCCCTAAATCCTTCTCCTGATCACGCAAAGCTTCTTGTTCAATCTGTCGATGAATTCGTGCGATTTGGTCATTCACGCATTGCCTTACATTTGCATTTTTGTGATCTACCAACGATGACAGTGCAGCTTTATCGGATTCAAGATAGGGTACAAGTGAACCGGACCAGCCTCGAGTAACCATATTCGCAATTAATTCGTCCTTGACTTCAACAACATCACCAAAATTTTCGAGGAGCGAAACGAACAGATTGTTTGGACGCAGTTGACCGTCCGCATTGCCCAGAATATCAATGCAACGTGCTATGAATACTGGTCCCTTTACACCAGTACTTTTGCACCAATCAATGATCATTTGCGGGTCGATTAAATTAAGTACGCTCGGTGAGCGACCTGACGGTGTGTCTTCTCTGTCTAATAACTGCTGCAACCAATAGATTTCCATTCCTTTTGCCTGCTCAATTGCAGTTGCAAAAAGTGGCCATACGGCGTCTCCATTGACTTGCATGATTTCATTTAACACCGGCTTAATTGCATGCCATAAATCGCCATGATCAAAACCAGTTTTACTTTCATGAATAAGATGATTGACGATTTTCTCAGCAAACTCTTTGTCGGGTGTCTTAAGCAATGTACTGACTATTTCCTTCCAATGAAATGAGTCATTTCTACGATTGTTAGTGTCTTTAGCAAGTGGTGCGTTTGTGACGATTTGAATTGCCGCATCTCGATTTTTCGTTAAGCAATCTTTATTGGAAAAGGAGTACATGTACAGAATATCGACGGCAACCCACGCACAACGTGCATCAATTTTTGAAAGTTCAATACAAAACTCAACCAAAACTTTTGAATCTAAGTCTTTCAGCACGCCACCATTGGCTAGCAAAGATACTCGAAAAGGATCAATCGCCTTTGTTTTTACTAAGTCTAAAACGATGGAAAGATGTCGTTGAGTGATTTCTCCTGTTCTAATAAAATCTGGAAAATATTTAACTAAAATCTCGTCGCCTCTTAGGGCATTGATACAAATGTTCCAGTCGTCAGGAGATTTGACAAATATTCCTTCGAGAATTCCCAATATCAATGACAAATTACCATTGTCTGTTTTTTTAAACGCGACTAATGTGAATTCCAAAAGCGTCGAGCAATGAGATTTTTCAAGTTCAATAGCCAATTGACGGCCAAAGTTGTAGGTTTGCCTTTGATCGCCAGCTACCAGCAGATCCAGATGTGGCAAAAGAGTTGTAAATTTTTGAGACACGGTTGAAGCAAGTTGCTCAGCCTTTTGTGCGGCGATATCCACAAAATGTCCGTTCGCATCTTCTTCATGCTCCCATGGAGGGCAAACTACCAATATTTCAAGCTGCTCAACAATATCGTCAGAACGTGGTTCAAGCAAATCTATCCATGTTTGAACTGCAGATTGTGCTTCTTTATCTGCGCTCGCAAGATCATATTTAGTAATTAGTTTTAATGTATCTAACCCTTGCGGCCAATATCTACCGTGTTTATCAACGATATTTCTAATTATTGAATCCAACAGTTGAATTCGACCATGAAGAAATAATTCTCTGAGCGACTGACCTACTACGGTTAATACCCTTTCGCGTTGCCCATTTTCTCGATCAAATAATTGAAACAGTATTTCTATCGTTTTATCCCAATAATCAAAAATTTCTTGCCAGAGTTTCGGCGACCATTCTTGAATCGCTGGTTTTGTTCCTTGATATTCTGCACCGACCGTTCGATATCCACCGCGGGTATTCAGCGACTGCTCCAAGGCTTTAATCACGACAAAGTCCTTAGTAGAATCATCTTCCTTGATCACCTGATACAGCAGGCTAAATCGCTGCTCTGGAGTAGCGGAAGTGCCGGATAAACGTACTCTAAAAAGTTGAGAGAATATTCCAGTTGAATTGTTGCTATACGATTCGTTTTCGTTCGCTGCTAATAGCAAAAGGCAATAAGCAGCTTTTTCAAAAATGGAGGAATGAAAACATAATTTTTCCAGTGCCCAAACCAAGTTTCTTCGTATCCCGCTTTCCATTTGAAAAATTTCGTCTGAGGATAGTTTGCATAGGTTGCGGTGCAAACTATCGCAAGTTGCTTCAGGGTTCAACTCAACTAAGGCGCGGAAGAATTTTGAACCCTTCTCCGTAAACAAAACTTCCGCTCCGCCGAAAGGGCCGGTATGTAAACACAAGGTTTCAGAAAATCTTTGGACGTTTGGTTGGGCGTCAAGATATTTCAACTGCTCGCTAAATGACTCGATAAGCGACGAAGGCATTTTCATGAGTAGGTCGATTTGGCGATCTATATTTGATTCTTCCCACCATTTGGCTGCCAACGTAACAGCCAAAGGTTTCGGTACGATCTGCGCAAACCTACCAGCGCGATTGATTATCTGCCTTTTTGCGAATCGAACTACTAAACTATCAAATCCATTGAGATCGGCTCCGGCAACAAATTCCGCAATAAACTTTGCGTGCTTTCGTGGTTCTTCACCGTCGACACCGAAAACATCAAATAGTGAACAAGCACTAAGGATATTATTTTCATGTTGGTTTATGGGTTCACTTCCCCAGATTAATTTTTGAATGATCGTGGCGTCATCAATGTGGCCTGTAAAATTCAAGCCTTTAGAATTGAGTTCTGCTAACAACGTTACCATCAAGGGGTAGCCCTGAAAGAAATTCGCTATGCGATCAACTTCATAATCAGTTGAATTAACCAAAATTGTTTTTAGAAGGCTTTTTATTACTTCGTCACCAAGGGGGGCAAGTTTAATATGCGGGGATTCATTGATGTGCTCATGAAAATAATTTAACGTCACCACTGTTACTTGACAATCTATTTTCTTGGTTTCTCGGACAAAATCATTATGCAATTCCACATTGCATTTCTCAACAATAATTAAGCCGAAAATATTATTTTCGACGGCTTTCCGTATTGCTTCTCTGGCTTCTCTTTCATATAGTGCCGCATCAAAGGTTAGAATTTCGTTTTCGTTATACCTTGAAAGTTTAATCGCTTCAATTAACGTTCTGGTTTTCCCAAGGCCTGACGCACCCGTTATACGTACAGTATTACCTCCACCGTTAAGTGCTTGTGCAATCGAGTTGAGATCATTCTTGCGAGCTAGATCGGTAATAAATTCCAGTTGATGCGATCGGTCCACCCTTAACCAGTCCACATAATCTCTTGAACCAGCGTTCTTAAGAGTAAGAACAGTGATTTTACTGAGGACGAAATTTTTTAGTACGAGGAAGGAAGTATCGCCAACCGATTGGGGCTTAACAATGCTTTTATGGTCGACATTGTTTACTGTTTCAATTGGGTGATTTCGGTAAATACTTTTGGCACTACTGGATGACACGATATCGTCATTGGCGCTAATGACGCTTAAAATATCAAAATAATCTATAAGCCCACTTTTTACCCACTGGTCATTTAATAGATCCAATTCACTCGAGTCTCGGCAGAGGGATTTCAAATGCCGGTTTCTGAACGCTATGAGCTTCCCTACATTTGCATATCCAGATCCGTCATGCGGGACATCGAAGAAACAGATTTTTTTAATTTTGTGAGATTCATTTGAAATTTTTAGATTTAGTAGCAAAGACTTAATTACAATTCCGCCTAGGCTATGGCCAACTAAAATCAATTCGTCGGTCTCTAGGTCACAGACTTGCTTCATATCGGTGAGTAGACCGTTTGCTATATTGGGGATTGATGGCGCTCTTATCCAAAATTTCCACCATGCGGGTGAGTGATATCCGTATTCAAGGACTTCGTACCCGATTTCATTGTCATTTCTCAAAAACTCTGGAAAATAACCCCAGGTGTTATCAATCCCTCCGCCCAAACCGTGAACCAACATGATTATTTTTTTCATTGTTATCCCTTTTGTTCTAGTCAGCACTTGATTAGCGTTGAGCGATTTGAGTGTCTTTTCGTAACATATGTCCCTGTCTTGCGTTATAGATATCATAACTATCGTACTGCAGTATAAAAACAAAAATAATTGTTATATTAATGATTGATTTGTCTTATTTGGCCAAATTTAGATCAGATTTAAAGTGATCAATGGTTTTATGTGTTATAATAAAATTAACTATTGCTCGGTTTTATCGTCGATTTTCATTAATATTTATTAATCGGCAACATGGTTTTAGTTAGTCAAACGGCATTTCTCGCCAGCATATCTCATTTTCAACCCAGTAAAGCCCCCATCCAGTTTTGATACCGGAGGGCGAAGCTTTTTCCATTTCAAGGAATTTATATGAATCAAGATCCGATTTTTGATCCACCACGTTCGCTATTTCCGCTCGGTCAGATAGTTACCACACCGGGTGCTTTGAAAGCTCTTACCGATTTCGACGTAGATCCGATGTCATTGATCCGGCGGCACAATGATGGCGATTGGGGAGACGTCGATGAATTTGACGCCCAACAAAACCGGTTTGCCATCCGTACCGGATTGCGGATCTTGTCCAGCTATTCGATCACTGACATCGTTACAATCTGGATTATCACTGAAGCTGATCGAACAGCAACCACGATCTTGCTACCTGAAGAATATTAGTCGGTTTTCTGCGACTAATTAAATTGAATTTCACCACGTTTTAAAACTTCGCACGTCTTTCTCGGACTACCCGGCGCTTGCCGTTCTGCTGTTCTAATTTTTCATCCATCAATTTTTTCTACCGATCACGTCGGAGAAAAAACACGCCCATAGAAAAGGAATCCAATGCCATCAACTAGATCAAATTCTTCGCGTCGAGAGTACTACCTTTATACAACCGGTGACGATATTGGGACTTACCGTGTCATTGGGCATCTTGGTACCGGTCACGAATCGGATGTGTATTTGGTCAAGCATAATAAATCTGAAAAAAAGTATTCGCTGAAATTGCTAAGGGGGCGCAATACGCCACAAGCGGTGGAAAGTGCCGTAAATTTTTACCGCAAACTAGCTCATTGTCGTTCCGTCAAACGCCTGCGTAGTGTCAATGTTCTGCCCTCGCAGCGCAGTGTCGGCGTCCGATATTACTTGGTTTTCGATTACATCCAAGGCATATCAATTGACCGCTACCTCGACGGAAATTATCAGGTGCCAATTCCCGTTTTGCTCTTCCGTCTTGCGCAGGCACTGGAGCGTGTCCACCGTACGGGATTGGCTATCGGCGATTTTAGCCAGGGCCGCAATATTTTGGTGGAGAAGGGCACTCAGCGCCTAGTTTTTTGCGATTTGGATTATGGCGAAGTAGGTTGCCCCAATCAACATCAGGGCGAAGATTTGTTAGAACTCCAGAAGCAGGCGAGACGGCTATATCGCCAGATAGGGTTAGACCCGGACAGGGCGGTGATGAGAGTACTCGATTGCGCCATCACTGCCAAGGACGCCGTTTCGGCACTCAAACCACTAATTTTAAGATTAAGTGAGTCTCTATAACCAAGACGGTTATCGAGAGTGAATCCGGTTCATTCAAAACATTACAGGAGAGTTATCGTGAGTAAGAAGGATCATTCAACAAAATCCAAGGAACGTTATCAGCGATTGACCGAAGCCACCTTGGCCAAAAACACTAGGCTAGCTTATGCCGCTGATCTAAATGATTTTCTGCAAGCTGGCGGAAAGGTTCCAGAGACACCTGAAAGGTTAATTTCTTATTTGATGGGATGCGCTGGTTTGTATGCCTACAGCACAATCAAGCGCCGGCTTATTTCGATCAAAAAAGCGCATCAAATGCGTAATTGCGAATCGCCCACAGATGATCCGAAAATCAAAGCTCTGCTTCGAGGCATCAAGCGGAAATATGGCTGCGCGCAGCGGCAAGCAAGACCGGTCACGAGAGATAACCTGAGGAACATAGTTAGCACAATGGATGATTCGACTCGTGATTTACGAGACAAAGCTATTCTGCTGTTGGGATTTGCAGGCGCATTTCGGAGGTCTGAGCTGGTTTCGTTGGATGTCGAGGATATCGAAGTAATTGCAGAGGGACTGCTGATTCGTCTTCGCAGAAGTAAGACTGACCAAGAACAGCGAGGGCGTATAGTGGCGATTCCCAAGGTGCGAAGTAGATTGTGTGCAGTGCGGGCGGTCAGTCAGTGGTTAAAGATTGCCAATATCGACGAGGGGGCCATATTCCAGAGCATATCAAAATCAGGCACTCCAACCGGTAAACGCATTGATTCTGGTCACGTATCCAGCCTACTCAAGCGCAAAATTGCCGAAATAGGGAAAGATGCACAAAGGTATTCGGCGCATAGTCTTCGAGCTGGGCTCGTCACCGAGGCAGCGAAAGCAGGCGTATCCAGTTGGAAAATCCGTCAGCAAACAGGACATAAAACTGAGGCTGCCTTAGCTCGATATATCCGCGACGTAAGTATTTGGGATGGCAATGCTGCAGTCGCGGCGAGTTCTGGACGTTCCTAGCACAAGGTGGATCAACGACATCTGGCGCAGCGCAAACCGTACAAATAATTTGCAACTTATCTGTCGACAGACGAAGACGCAACGCTCCCATCTTGTTCCGCGTCAAAACTAATGCGGACTAAAGAGCACGTAGATATGTGGCGAAGTAAAGGGTTCTTGGTTATTGTCTGGCATCACATATCGCAATGGATTCATCAGTGACGAGCTGCACCAGCGATTTAACACTTTTCGGATCGAGTTTGCTTGAATACGCAAGCGTGATTAGCGTCAGTGGATGTATTCCAATTACGCTGGCCAATTCTTCAATTTTCTCCAGCGTAGGCGTGTAAATGTCACGTTCAAGAGCAGATACGTAGGTTCTGCTCGACACATCACCAAATTCCTCTTGGCTTAAATCTTTAGCCTTTCGTGCAAAACGGAGAGCTCGGCCGAACTGATTTTTCGTTTGCATAGGTCCACCTTAAAAGGTAGAACTACACAGGAATGAATAGTATAGTGCTACAACGTATACTGTTCATTTTTATTGTAAATATTGCACATATATGAATTAAAGCATTTACCTATCTTGGAATTTATTGCGCCCTGTTGTTGCAACGAACTTTTGATCATTCAACTGTTAATGCGAAATTTCATCAAACACGATTGGATATGCCGCAAAACGCACCTGCCTCATTCTTCAATATTTCTAACCAAGAAAGGAAAGTTATGTGTACACGAAGACGCCTCATTAAATTGCTGGCATTGCTAACAGTTGTCGCCCTTCCGGTCACAGCTAGTGCCCAAGCTATTAATCTCGGCACCATGCTCAACAACGCAATAAACAATGCCAAAACGAATCAACAAACGCCTGGAGCGCAGGGACTCAACCTGCCGGGTGCCACGACAAAAGCTGACAGCAAGATTTGGCGCGGTAACGCCCAACCGTTGTATCGAACCAAAGCGGAATTCATCGCGGCTGCGCAGAACGGTGACTTGCTTGGTCTAGCCAACGTATACGCATCCACCGCCCGAATAGGAGCGGACGGAGAGATGCAGGATCGTCTCTCGGCGTCTATCGCCGTTATCTTGGCAGACGACTACCGTACCGGTGTGCCTGCTGATACGTGGTGCGCGACGAGGTTTGCTGAAGGCTCGGCGGGAGTAATGCTGCTGCAGCAGGTTACCGCGCTGTACACAATGACATTGACTGACGCACCTCCTGACTTCACCTATGGCAACGCCGATAAAGTGACACGCGCTAGGGAAAATGCGGACAGGTGGGCGAATTCTTTATTCAGGGAGTGTGCCAACAAAGTACTCGGAACTGATCAACCGTACCCAATGGTCGAATCGCTGAAAGATTTGTTGCGAACATATGCAGCAACGACCAAAGAAGTGGTGGAAGCCAAGCGAGCTGAGAGGGTTCAAGCGTATCAAGTCGCACAGCAACGCCAGCAAGAAGCACAGCAGCGAGCAGCGGCAGACAAGGCCAAGGCTGAACAGCAGCGTATTGACGCCGAGCGCAAACGTATCGAAAAAGAACAGCAAGACCAGAAGGCTCGCGACGATGCTCGTGTGTCTGGATAAGGGGACGACAATGAATAAATTTACCTATTTAACCGGCACCATTGCAGCAATCGGCGCATTGGTAATTTTGTCTGCATGTTCCTACAAGCCGCCTGACTGCTCAAGTGACGAAACGTTGGATTTGGCTCGCAAGATACTACTGGAAGACGTGAATGGTAAGGATGGTGCTGGCGATCTGGGTGAAAAGACTAAATCGGACATCAAGCCTGTAGTGCAGGAATTCTTGAAGGCGATTAAGCTGGAATTCGTGAACATCACGACCGATGGCTACAGCGCCAATGCACGTATACATAGCTGTCATGCGACATTGAAGATTACAACGTCGAGTGATGTGATTCTAAAAAGATTGAAATTCGGATTGGCTATGCAGCGTGGAAACGGGGAACTGCAATCTCCGAATGTGTCGGAAGTCCCACTTGATTATACGACGCAGGCCGTGGCAGAAAAGCGCGATTTCTTATTAAATATCGACGGCGGTGCGCTACTTGCCTCCTTGTTGAAGGACGAAGCACACGACTATTACCAGAGAGGGAGAGAAATTCGCGAATCTGGCAATTGGAAAGGTACGCTCAGTTGTGGCGGCTTGGAGGGCGAGCAGTCCGGCCCCAAAGGCCCATACTCGATGTCAGTGATAGCGGCAGTTGGCGGTTCCAATATCAAACTAGAACGTACAACCCGTGGCGGCGGCTACGAATCCCTGAAAGGCGATATCAATTTCGATGCAGATCAGTTTCACTTGCAGGGTATGGGCGAGAACTCGCCGGATGATCGCTGGAATACACAGTTTTCCGGTCAGATCAAAGATGGTGTGCTGACGGGCCAAGGAAGTATTGCGCCGGTTGGATATAGTGGAGCTCGTAGCTGTACGCTGAACTTGAAGCAGGACGTGCCGGGAACAGTAGCACAAAATTAATTACAGCCTCCTTTAACAGGAGAATAAATTTTCCACAGTATCACCGGCACCTGTTTTTGGGGAATTAGTGTGACGACCAGCCTAATTTTGGGGAATTAGTGTGACGACCAGCCTAATCGAATTTATTTAATGTATCTCTCAAATCGTCAATTGATGATTCGTTCTATCTTTTTTTAAAGGAACCTACATGACAACTTTTGTCCACTGTCGCGGTTGCGGCCACAAAATTCATGAATCAGCGACGACTTGTCCGCAATGTGGCGCACCCCAACAATTTGCAAATCAGCAGATCGACACTGCGCAGCCTGCAACAACAGCGAAGCTCATTACTTCAATCGAAGATACCCCATGGTTTCGCCGCCGCTGGTTTTTTGTTGTGTGCGTTTTAATATTTATACCGGCAGCTTTGTTGATCGCATTCACCGGCGATGTGTATTACCTGCACAAGGGCGAACTGAAGACCCTGGCGAAGAAGGATCGTAATTTCATCCTGGTATTATTTATATGCCTTGTGGTAGTTAACGTCTTTAGAGGTGTGGTTGATACATCTACTACAGAGACATTCCAGCCTGCCGTACAAGTCATAACACCAGCAACTATTCAAGGCTCCGTACCAGTAGCGACGCCAGCACCAACCGCAGGTCAGTCGGTACAACCTGAGTCAGCCATTGTCGAAAAGTCGACCGATACCAACACCGCCGCTTTAACTCCATCAGTTACTAACGCACAAAACATTTCTACACGTTTTGGAGGATTGTCAGTCAATGCTGAAAACGTCCTACTGTATAAAAATCACCCGCTAAATCCGTCAGTAGTGGGCAACAATAGTTTGAGTGCTATAGGAACCTACCAAATTGGGAATGGGGATGTTGTGCTTATACAAGATAATGGTGGATCGGCATGTCCTGCGCTATATTATTTTGTGACGGTCACCGCCTCAAGTGCAAAAGCAACTCCCAGCTTCGGTACGTGTACGGATCTAATTGAAGTCAAAAAATTGATAGACTCAATTTCGATTAGCATGCCAGGATTTGTTGGTTCGTTTGAGTCAGAACAAGATCAAAAAAATTCAATGAAAGAAAAACATATTTTTATTTTCAAAGATAATGTACTTACCGAAGACGGTAAGGTAGTCACATCTTCCAATTGAATCATATCTACAATTGAGCGGGCGGATGATCGCTGGAATACCCAGTATTCTGGTCAGATCAAAGATGGCGTGCTGTTGGGTCAACCAATTGAAAATCAGAAGCGCGGCCAGTTAGGAAACTGGTCCGGCCTTTTTATGCAAAATCTATGGCGGAGAATGGTCGCTTCCAGTGCGGAGGAATACAACGTTTTGCGCTGGATTTAAAATTAGAGAAAGTCTATCCCCGAGAAGTCGCCAAGCCTGGCGCTTTTCGTCGGCGTAGTCATGAAGCAAATAGTGTCGCCTGACCTTACTGCCCGGTAAAACGTGATTCTGACATCGGTCGATAATTTCCAGCGACACACCGAGACTCTGCATCATCGTAGCGCCGGTGCGTCGTAGGTCATGTGGTGTCCAAGCACCGTTTTTTCCATCGCCAAGAACTAACGTATTGTCATGGCGCCGGTTTTTCATCGGCTTGCGCGGCGCACCGTGGCCGTCTGTCTTGAACATTGATTGGCGGTCTCCCACCTGCTTGCTGATTGATTTGATGCAAACGTGGCTGTCGTCTTTATTTTTGGCTGGAAAACACCACGCAGTCTGCCCCGTTATTTGATGCAATTCCCGGAATTGATCAAGTGTGAACGGAGATAGTTGAACCGTTAAGTCAGATTGACAGCCTATGCTTCCTTTGGTGTTTTGGCGCGGAATGAACCATTCGGCCGATTCAAGATTGACGTGCTCCCAGCGCGACATGGACAACTCTCCGACTCGACAGATGGTTGATAGCATGATCCATATCGCGATTTCTGTCGTCTTTTCCAATGGTCGTGCTGCGACGCGTTTATCCGTGGCACCTTCGTATTCGGCTCGCATATCGTCAAATATACGATTCAACTCTACTATTTCATCAGCAGATAGTATGCGTTCGCGCGTATTGCTGATGTCATAGTCAGGACTGACAATTTTTTCAATTTGGACTAGCTGGACCGGATTTCCTTCCGATAGAAATCTTCGCCACGGTTGACGCATTTCAGCCCAGGAAAACATTTGCATCAAATTTCCAAAGGTCAGAACGGCTAGGCGATTGACTTTGCGTTCGACCATCCTGCGTAGAAGGGAGCGAATATCGTGTTCCGTGACATTCCGCACGGGCTTAGCACCGATTTCGGGCAACACGTCCTTTCTGAATGAACGCTGGAGCTCAGCATTACCATCTTTACGTCTCACACCATCGGCAATCCATGAAGTGAATAAATCCGAAACCGTGAGGTTTTCCATCTCAAGCTGTGCTTTGCGTAACGCTTGTTCCTCAATTAACGCTGCAGCTGCCTGCCGTTCGTAGTCAAGTTTCGATTGATAGTCAATTCCTTGTCTCGCAAGCGCACGAATTCTGGACGCTTCTGCTCTTGCGTCTGGCAGGCCTAAATACGCATCACCAGTGCCGTAATCTTTGGGAAGTCTGTATTGACGCTCTCGACCGTCAATCATGTAACGTACGAGCCAAGTTTTGGTGCCGTCAGATGCTATCCGAAGTTGCAGTCCATCACCGTCAATCAGCTTATATGGCTGTTTTTTGGCTTTCGCGCTTTCTATTGTCCGAACTGTAAGTTTTCCCATTTTTATAATCCGTGTCCGAACCGTGTCCGAAAAATCGGAAAGATTTCAGCAAACTGTGTTGGACTGTATTAATCGAGAAACTATTATAACATATTGATTATAAACAGTAAATTATGTTATAATGGACGTCCTTGGACTTTCTTGGACGTAATTTTAATTGGCTACGAACCAAGGGGTAGTGGGTTCGATTCCTGCCAGCCGCACCAGCATTACAGAATAGGGTTAGCGTTTAACGACGCTAACCCTTTTTCTTTTGTTGCGCGACCATTTCCATTTACTACTCTTAACGGCGTCATGGCGTCTCTTGGTCTCGTTACCATATTTGCGATTTCAATGAGCCTGGAAACTGTCGGCGTAGCGTAGTGCTCCGATATCTGAGTTTGATTTGGCCTATATCCCGACATTGGGATTTGTTAATGATCTTATTCGTGCCGGAGAGGACAAGTTGGGCTTTACGACCCAAACTGCACAGGACTTGGCTGCAATTATTCAAGATGCATCACCCGGAAACTGGTTTGCATATAGCTATGGCGGGGTAGCATTTACTTAGCCGTAACTGTGCTTTCGAGCGCAGGAAACGTGCCAGCAGGGCTGACCGTAACTTTCTTAGCGCGAGCAAATAATCAATTACCTTTGGTGGGCGAAAAAATAACAGCTTTTAGATTCTATATATATAATTCTTCCGTAATTTTTTGTTATCTCCAAGATATTACTGAAATATGCACATCTAACTTGACTCTGGCCCAATGACTCTCCTGATCAACAATCTAAATTCTGACAATAGACGATGAAAATTTCCAGACGCTTACTACCTATGCTGGCACTCTCCAGCCTGCTTGTACTCAACGCAAACGCCGCCAATCCAACCACCAATGATTGCAGCGCCGGACTGAAAGCGATTCCAATCAAAATTGGCGATCTGGATCGGGTCAGTGTTGACTGCCAATTTGTCGATGCGGCGATGGCGAAGTCGATTCGCGTTCCGGCCGGTACACGTTCTATCAACGCAAGATTTGAGAAAAAAGGTACCGACCGGTTCATCACTCTGAAGTTCACCGATGGTCAGGATGGCACGCCGACTGCGGAGACTGAGGCTCCCATAATTGAACAAGAAAAGAGTGCGCACGTAACCTTGAAGCAGGCCGCTGCAACCGGCGCACCGGATTTTGTTAAAGGTTCTAAGGACCTGGATGCGCATAGCCGCAGCATCGCACTGGCAAAACCTGATCAGGCGGTGCTGATCATCCATGATGACCCGGATGGCGACGCCGAAGTGGACGGCGTAGTCAACGAGGCCACGTACGTGATTATGCAATTGCGCGAATCTACAATGGACGCAGCACTCGCCCGGATGAATCAGATCAACGCTGCCGTAAATTACGCCGCACTGCGTAGGTAATGTCTGCGCAGCCGGTCTTTTCTGGCCAATATTCTTAAGCCAAGCTAAGAACCGATTCGATATTGCCATCAACCCTTATGCGTGCCCTCACCGGAAGTTGCACCGGCGGCAAATTTCTGACTATGACAATTCGACGACGCAAATTTCTGCAGCTGGCACTGCTAACCGGGATCAACACCGGACTGGTCTCATCGGCTTATGCAGATGACGACACCGCTACTTCGCCGACACTAAAGCAAATGATCACGCACCCTCTGCTGGTTAATTCCCTGTATCGCGTATCGGTCAGCAAAGAATATGCAGCGGATGGAGCGGCGGGCAGCAACCAGGATCATTATCAGTGGATCGAGGAACAGCGTCAGGGTGCAGAATGGATAGTGCGAGGCACGGCGCGACAGAAACCTGAATGGATCGCAATGGGCTGGAAGCAATTGGATTGGGGATTGGCGCAACAAAAATCGGACGGTGGATTTGACAGCAAAGATCCGTTTCATTCGACATCTTTTTTTGTGGAAGCACTGGCACGTTCCTGCCTGATCGATCCGGTCGGCGCAACAGCGAATCGGGTGAATGGATTGAGGCAATCGGCAAATTGGTTGATGAGTTCGAATGGCACAAAAAAGGGAATATCAAACAATCTGCCCTATACGCATCGTCGCTATATTCTTGCGGCAGCTTTTGGCCAGTCAGCGGCCGTAACACAAAATGTTGAATTCAAATCGACGGCAGAACAATGGGCAGAAAACGGCCTTGCATTGCAACGGGAAGACGGCACGAATCCCGAAAAGGGCGGGTACGACGTAGGCTATCAAATGGTGGGGGTGTTGATGGCGCTGCGCTATTTGCCAGTCTGCGACAATCCACAGTTGCGTGCCAGATTGCGCAATATGATGCGTCGCGCCATCGCACCTGAGTTGGCCAGGCAGGCACCGGATGGAAGTTTCAGCACCGAAGGTTCGACTCGCATAGGTTCAGAACATGCGCGCAGTGGGAAAGTTAAAGATGTTCCCTATAACGAAATTTTGCAGGCATGGGTGTACGCAGCACAAGCCTTGCCACAGCCCGATCTAATAGAATCGGCAACCAAAATCGCGCAGTTGCGTGGATGGTTGAAAGTGCGGTGATTCGGGCCTGCACGCGTTCAAATCACGGAATCAAGCTCGAAGAAACTTGTTATTCGGCTTTAAATGCGTAGTGGCACCAAAACAGCCACCCATTGGAAGTGGTGAAGTAGATAATTCATTCCCCTATGAACGTCAAACAAACGTATAAGTGCGCAAATCTAGTCGTGTGGATCCTTGGCGGTATTCAGGATCTACACTATGATCGAAAGCTATAACTTTGGGAAAAGCGGAAAGCAATTCCAAATAAAGAAAATAAATTGGAGACCATCTGGTTGGTGGCTCGCTCATCCAACAAAGCAGATATTTTGAGTCACCACCAACCTAATCAAGCAAAGCAGCGAATAAGAAGAATCGAATTCCGCAAAGTGGTGACCGCACAAATCCGGAAAATTCATTGATATCTGCCAGCCAAACACATCCAGAATGGAAACCGGTGGATTGGCGAAATTGGGCTGCGAACGACAGTTAAATTGTGGCAACTGGCTGGCGCATGAACTCATTTGGGCTCGAACCGAGTGATATTGAATCCACTTATTAAAGGAACCTGATGAAAAAAGACCACTCCGTTGAACATCAGAAATGGTATTCAAAAAAAATTGCCACCATGATTTTGAGCCTCTTCTTTTTGGCTGTATCTGGACTTTTCTTGATGTCGCCAGGTCGTGATCAGTCGGTTCCTAAACCTCAGGTAAACTCAAATCAGGAAATAGGAAAAGTGCGAAATCAAGATAGCCTTCTAGTGAAAATTAATTCAATGGAATTTCAATCTGCTACGGTTATTTTTATTCCGCGCAATGCGGTTTCTGAGAGCGCCATATCGCCAGCAGAGTTAGAAAAAGAAGGATGTGAATTTAGGAGCGCGGATCCGAAACGCATCTCTAATCTGCTTAGCATACTTAATAAAGCAAAAATTAACTCGGAATATTCGGGAAAATTGTTGGGCTATGAAGCGCGTGAAGGCGTATATCTAACTGCTAAAAACGGGATGACATTTAAATTTGTATTTGGTCATGAACTTACGAACGTTGATTTGGTGTATGGAATGGCAGCGACCGAATATCAAGGCGCGATAACAAGAAAGTCCCAATTTACGGCAAATCATACGATCATTGACGAATTAGTAGGATGGACCGCTGGGCTCATTGCCGAACCTCATACGGCATTCAATTGCAAAGAGATTTGATAGCCGGAATTTTAAAATTTAACGAGTACTGAACAGCAAAAAAATCAACCAATCGTGCCTGAACATTTAGGGATTGGCATATGCCAGTAACCGCAAACCGAGTGATATTGAATCCACTTATTAAAGGAACCTGATGAAAAAAGACCACTCCGTTGAACATCAGAAATGGTATTCAAAAAAAATTACCACCGTGGTTTTGAGCCTCTTCTTTTTGGCTGTATCTGCACTTTTCTTGACGTCGCCAGGTCGTGCTCAGTCGGTTCCTAAACCTCAGGGAAACTCAAATCAGGAAATAGGAAAAGTGCGAAATCAAGATAGCCTTATAGTGAAAATTAATTCAATGGAATTTCAATCTGCTGCGGTTATTTTTATTCCACGCAATGTGGCTACTGCGAGCGCCATATCGCCAGCAGAGTTAGAAAGAGAAGGATGTGAATTTAGAAGTGCGGATCCGAAACGCATCTCTAATCTGATTAGCATACTTAATAAAGCAAAAATTAACTCGGAATATTCGGGAAAATTGTTGCCCTATGAAGCGCGTGAAGGCGCATATCTAACTGCTAAAAACGGGATGACCTTTAAATTTGTATTTGGCTATGAATTTACGAATGTTGATTTGGTGTATGGAATGGCAGCGACCGAATATCAAGGGGTGATAACAAGAAAGCCCCGATTAACAGCAAATCATACGATCGTTACAGAATTATTAGGATGGACCACTGGGCTCAATGCCGAACCCCATACGGTATTCAATTGCAAAGAGATTTGATAGCCGGAATTTTAAAATTTAACGAGTACCGAACAGCA
>Ga0206857_1061_pt1 | contig 24815 bp, 27 predicted proteins | sample Alteio_BWOrgCont_49_FD_152865 | JGI IMG/M metagenome (GOLD analysis project Ga0206857, IMG submission 152865) | Enriched cells from forest soil in Barre Woods Harvard Forest LTER site, Petersham, Massachusetts, United States -... | ecosystem: Environmental > Terrestrial > Soil > Temperate forest >...
TCTTTGGCGTCATTCTTCAATTCCTCAATAAAATAGCATCATATCCTAAATTAATGCCTATTATACCGATTTATAAAGAATATTCCAGTTTTATGATGAAGTGCCCATACGCCGCATCATTTACGCTTGTATGTAATTTTGTACTTTGACATTCTTTTGTTCTCATCTTCCTATTCTACGAATCTAAAAAAAGAGAACCGAGATGGCTTCAAGATGCCAAAGCATAAGAATAAAAAAGCTAACAGGATGGACGGCTCGAGAATTCGATTCCATCCTGCCCTATATCCATTCTAAATTGAGGATTAGAAGCTATACTTCACATCCTGGTAGTGGACTTGTGGGTCATACCGCTTAACCTGCAATTTCATATCAAGTGCTGTCAAGCGTCCCATTTGTGCAAGAACGGTAAACGCAGCTTGATAGTATCGTTGTTCTTCATCAACTAAATTTTGCTGTGCAGTCACTAACTGTTGCTGCGCATTCAAGACATCGAGCAAAATTTTAGACCCAACCAACAATTCTTGCCGTGTTCCCTCGAGGGCCACTTCGTTTGCCTTTACCTGTTCTTGATAATTTTTCACGCTCGCTTTGGCTGCAAGGTAAGACTCCCAAGCTTGGGCAAGTTCCTCGATGATCCTTCGACGCGTCGTTTCAATTTGGATACGCCGTGACTCTGCAACTTCACGGAGTTCACGTCCTTTAGCACGGGTTGCCCCTGCTTCATAAATTGGTGCAGTCAAATTAACGGAAACGGTATGAGTTGTTGAAAAATCATAAACCTTGGGAGTAAACTGAGTACCATCAGGATAGCGGGCGTTGATTGAATTGCCCCGCCTCATCGAAGATGCCTGTAGATCAACTTTTGGTAGCAAATCAGCATCACTAACTTTTATGTTGTTCCTGTCTGCTTTTTCTTGAAAAATGGCTTGCTGAATAGCAGGGTGATTTTTTTGAGCAATATCGATGGCTTCTTTTAAAGAGCGGGGAAAATTTGATGGAATGGATGGTTTTTCCAACTTCCCTGCAGGGGCGCCTGTTATGCGCTCAAAGGTTGCTGCCGCTGCCATGATTTGAGCCTCTGCCAGTTGGCGCTTTGCGATGGCATCTGCGAGGGAAGCTTCCGCTTGGGCGATACTGGTGCGCGTTTCTTCACCAACGTTAAATTTATCTTGTGTGGCTTCCAATGTTTTCCGCAAGGTGTGTTCGTTGCTTTTTCGCAGATCTAAAGCACCGTGTCGGGCAATAAGGGTGACGTAAGCCTGGACAGCTGCTAGAAGGATCTCACGCTCCTTATCTGCCAGTTGAGCGCGTGCAGCTTGAACAGAGCTTTCAGCCCGGCAAGTATCTGCAACCGTTTTTCCTCCGTTAAAGAGGTTTTGCTTCAATTCAACGCCAGCAGTGATTGTTGAGCTATTAGCGCCTGTTTGGGGTGCTTGCGCATTTCCATTCCCATTTTTCGTGTCACCTGAATCAATTTCTTTTGAGCCTGCAACACTGGCTGTTAAATTGACTGTCGGGCGCCAACCTGCCAAAGCCTGAGGAACACCTTCATCTTTTGCCCTTAACTGCGCCTGCAAGTCCCGGATTTCCGTATTGTTGCGGTAAGCAGTTTCCAGCGTTGTTTGTAGGGTGTGAAGCATCCCTGGGATTTCCGGTTTCCGGCGGATGGCTTCTTGATCAATTGGCTTTACCCTTATCTTCTGGCCCGCATTCTTTTTATTCTGATTCGAAGATTTGGCAGCCTTTGAGGCAATGGCAGGTTTTACTGGCGGTTGGGATGTTTTTTGGCTTGTTGCTTGGGCAGGTGTTGCCATTTCCTTGCTTGCTGGTTTAGCCACTGGCTCACTACCCCCTTCTGCTTTTGTCGCTGGCTCTGGGGTTGGTGTTGTTGGTGTATCAGCTAAAACCGTGTTGATAAATAAAGGCGAAACAGATAATGCTAGTCCCAAAACCCATAATTTCCTACGATTGCATGCTTTCATTTTCATAATCCCTTTGTTCATAATTTTGCCCCTTGCCTGATTGATCTTAAATTCCATAAAAAAACCCTTGTATTTCCACTAACTGAGGATTCCGTTTGCAAAATCCTCTCCCTGTATAGCTAAAGTTTTAATTTACTAAGGTTAACAAAAAGTTAACAATCAAACAAAAATTAAAAAAATTTTATACAAACAATACTTACCCCTATTTTTCTCAAAATTTCAAGCCCCTATCTTATCTTATGCCTTTGTTCCCTCAAAAAATTGTTGCAAAAAAGTCGCAAAGCATAATGTGATAGGGGATATTTAGGATGTTCTCAAGTAAAGATGCCAGAGTCAGTGCATGATAAATTATTTGGCAATGTTAAAATATAAGCAAGTTGCTTCAAGGATCATAAAGCCAGGTGTAATCCATCACTCCGCATTTGACAGCCTTTATACCTTATCGCAAAATAACCCAGCAGGAAGAGTATCCCCTGTCTTATTTTGTCAAAGGTTACCGTGATGAACAAAGCTACCCTGCTGCTTGCTGACCCTTCCCATAAAATGCTTATGACGCTTGCAACCTATAGTGCTGTGGGTGTTGCAGCCATTCTGATTGGCGCAAAATTCTTCGCTTGGCTACAAACGGACTCCTTGAGTTTACAGGCATCCCTTATTGATTCTTTGTTAGACATCGTGGCATCCGCTATTAATGTATTTGTTGTCCGCCATGCCCTTAAGCCTGCAGATAAAGAGCATCGCTTTGGGCATGGCAAAGCAGAAGCCTTAGGTGGCCTCGGTCAGTCTACTTTTATTGCTGGTTCTGCTGTTTGGTTGATGATTGAGGCGGTTTACCGATTGGTCCATCCGCAACCCTTACAAGAAGGCTTGACCGGAACACTTATCATGATCCTTGCCATTGTCCTGACATTTGGCCTGGTTAATTTCCAACGGTACGTCATCAAGAAAACGCGATCCCTTGCTATTTCTGCTGATTCACTCCATTACTTAAGTGACCTTTTTATGAATGTTGGTGTTCTCATTTCTCTTAATCTCTCCCTATTTTTAGGTTGGGTATACTTGGACGTTCTTGTGGGGATGGGAATTGCTGTGTATATCTTATACACTTCATGGGAAATTGGTCGGCGATCCTTGGATGTTTTGATGGATCGGGAACTTGCCGATACTGCCCGCGAGCAAATCATGGAAATTGCCCTGCAGCATCCTCATGTTTGGGGCGTGCATGACTTGCGGACGCGCTCTACCGGATTACAGGATTTTATACAGATGCATTTAGATATGGATGAGACATTATCTCTATTAGAAGCCCATAACATTGGAAATGATGTAGAAGCTGCTATTCAAAGGGAATTTCCTCACGCGGAAATTATTATTCACCAAGATCCTCGTCCCAATAAGGAAGCAGCGCGCTTATGACACCTGGTGCCCGACTTCAAGCAACGATCGTCCTCTTGGATGCTGTTTTATCCTCTGATGCGCCAGCAGATCGCGTTGTCACCCAGTATTTCCGGCAATGCCGCTATATGGGATCCACAGACCGGCGGGTTATTTCTGAATCTGTGTATCAAATCTTACGTCGTTATGAGGAAGTTGCTTGGTATCTCCAAGGGGTTCCTTATCATAGACAGGATTGGGCGCGTTTGCTTGCCCTTGCCTATACCCATAAAGTTCAAAGGGTATCCCCAGATCAAATCCAAACCTTATGTCAAGGCGGATCCTTTACTCCGACTCCTCTGTCACCTGTAGAACAAATGCTGCTCAAGGAGATAGGGCGTTTGGAACCAGGTGCCATGCCTTTGCCGGTAAGGCTGAATATTCCTGCCTGGTCCTTGCCGCATTTGGAGGCAACCTTTGGCAATGAAATGGAGGCGGCTGTATCGGCCCTTAACCAACCAGCCCCGTTGGATTTGCGGGTCAATACGTTAAAAACAACACGGGACCGCGTGTTAGAGCAACTTAATACCGAAGGCTTTGAAGCTACTCCTACACCGTGGTCACCTGTTGGCATTCGCTTGAAGGAACGTCGCCCCCTATCCGGCCATGAACTTTGGAAAAAGGGAGAAATCGAAGTTCAGGATGAGGGATCCCAGCTGTTGGCTCTGCTGGTCAATGCCCGCCCGGGCATGGCTGTTATTGATTATTGCGCTGGCGCTGGCGGTAAAACACTGGCGCTCGCTGCAACCATGGAGAATCGAGGGCGTATAGTTGCAACTGATCTTGCGGAGTGGCGTTTGGAGCGATCACGAGAACGCCTCCGGCGGGCAGGTATCCATAATGTGGAATTTCGGTCTTTAAATGATGAGGCAACGATAAAATGGCTGAAGCGCCAAGCAGCAAGGTTTGATCGCGTTCTAGTGGATGCACCGTGTTCTGGCAGTGGCACCTGGCGGCGCAACCCTGATTTAAAACGGCGTTTCTTAGAAAAGGATTTAAGCGAGCTTATAACGAAACAACAACTCATCTTGAGGCGTGCAGCTTCCCTTGTCAAACCTGGGGGACGCCTCATTTATGCGACGTGTTCTTTATTTAAAGGCGAAAATGATAACCAAATCACAGCTTTTCTAAATGCTCATCCCAACTTTCATCTTATTCCGGTGAAAGAGATCTGGTCATCCATTTTCAAAACCCCATTTCCTGGAAAAGAGGGGACACTTCAACTTACCCCTCATACTCATCAAGTTGATGGTTTTTTTATGGCTGTGATGGGGCTCAAGGCCTAATAATCCTCGATTTCTTCAGAATCATAACCCAAAAAAGCAAGGCCTAAGCTTAGCAAGCAAATCATGAATAAAAATCCCTTAAACATTTTATCCTCCTTATCCTACTTAAGCAAACAAACACATACGAAAAATTTTCGTCAATTTTTAGTATACGCTTACCAATTACCAACTCAACATTCTTTCTTATTAATGCGACAATTTGTCCTTTTTAAGCTTACCTGCCTAAATTGGTTAAATATATTTAACTAATACTGAAATGTCCCTTTATAAAATCAATTATATTTTACCAGAATATCTAATCCCTCTTGAAAATTAAATATATTTGACTACAATGGGAGGAGAAATGGCTTATGAGCAGCTCTTCGAAAGGAAAGAAAACGCTAAAGATGCAATCGCCAGCGCCAAGCCTTTATCACCCCTTATCCAAAACAAACTTATAGAAATGATGGAAAAAACGATGGAACGGAACATTCGCCTTGATTGGCCAGAGCTTGTCAACGAAGCCGTAAAACGCCGTAAGCAACAAGGTCTTACGCAAAAGCAGCTTGCTACCCTGGTTGGTATCAGTGGGCCAACGGTTAACAGTTTTGAACAGGGAAAAACAAGCGTTACGCTTGAATCTTGCTTCAAAATCTTAAGATTTTTAGGGCTTTTGGATAGAAAGTAAATACCATTTATTAAAGGCCGTTCATGATTTCTTCTACCCTTCCCATCCTCTATTCTTTTCGGCGTTGTCCGTATGCTATACGGGCACGGTTGGCTCTTTATGCTGCCAAAATTATCCATGAGCATCGGGAAATCCGTTTAAAGGATAAGCCTCTTGAAATGCTTGCAATTTCACCCAAAGGGACAGTACCCGTATTGCAATTAGAAGGGGGAGTAGTTTTGGAAGAAAGCTTGGACATTATGAATTGGGCTTTTCAAGCACCTGCCTTGTCTTTAGAAGACCAGGGAATCATTACAGAAAATGATACCTCTTTTAAGTATGCTTTAGACCGGTATAAGTACCCTGGGCGCTACTTTGAAGAGCCCGGTATTTCTTATCGCAAACACTGCGAAGCATTTTTAAAAAAACTTGAAGGCAGATTACATTCCTTTCTAACCGGGAACACAGCTTCATTGGTAGACATGGCCATATTCCCCTTTATTCGTCAATTTGCCATGGTGGATCCCGAATGGTTTAAAGAACAACCCTATCCGCGCTTAAAAATATGGTTGGATTTCTTGATATCAATCTCCTTATTTCAGCAGGTGATGCAAGATTACCCGGTGTGGACACTTAAAAATCAACCCGTTATTATTGCTTTTGAATCATGATTCGTTCCAATGGTTACTTTGGAAGCAGGCTAGAGCCAGCAACCTATGTCGAATAACACGATCATATTTCGATTGACTATTTCCCAGATTTTCGTATGCTGTGAATCATACTCCTCCTAACCGGGCCTGTAGTTCAGTTGGTTAGAACCCACCGCTCATAACGGTGTTGTCGTAGGTTCGAGTCCTACCGGGCCCACCACTTTACATCTCCCCCATGGAATCCGAGCGTTTCAATAAATCGTTGGTGGCTCTTGAAGGTGACGATGATATTCCTAATGAAATTATTTCTTTCACAAACAATCCAACCTATAGCGTTTTCAGAAAAAAAGAGGTGACAAGGGTTGCTATACCAAGGGCCGCCATAGCGCCGAGAGTAGAGGAGACACTTATAAAGGCAACTGCCGGATAACACATAGGGCGACTAATACTCTCCGTAACATAAATTTGTGCTCCTTCCAGAATATGTTAAAGCAAAAGCCGGGCTTGCTTCATTCTTCAACATAATCAACAATTTCATTCGCTATATTATAGCGAGGAGCGCCTTTCTTAAGGCATTCAAGATATTCAGGTGATTCCATATATCGGTATAAAGCAGCTTTAATCACCAAATCATTGGGATAACGGTTTTTCACGGCATGGAGTTTATAATGGTTTTTAACATCCCTGACAATATGAATATCCAGGGGTTTACAAGGCTGAGAAGGATCAAACAAATCAGGGAACGTTGCAATCAGCCACTTCATGGTTATCTCCAACTTGTCGTCAAAAGTTGGCCCCTTTTTCTTAAGAGGAGTCCTTGGTTTTTTTGCGTACATATTTTTTCGGAACGATTGGTTTTTCGGGCGTGAGCGTGAAGGTGGCTTTGAATCGGCTTCAGCGCTACCCCCCCCTTTTTCTTCATTCATTCTCCTCAAGTGCTCCTGCCGTTGAGCATCCCGTTCGGGGTCAATCGCATCAAGAAGATTAGAAAAAGAAGAATTATAAGGGGATCTTTCCCAATTATTTGTATTATTGTTTTTAGAGTTATACTTTTTAATCACGAAATACTCTCTTTAAATAAATTCTGGTACTTTTTAAGGTTTTACACGGGCCACATGAACACATGGAATATTTTATTGATACAGAACCCTCACGGCAATAAATTTTTAATTTTTTATGAAAATTCCTTGTGTTGCTTGATATCCCAAGGCGGATCTGCGAACCACTAACTCACTGGTTAACAGCACGATGGGCTCAATAAGTTGCTACACCTAATTATAAGCACAGATATTCCCAAAGAAAAGGAAAAAATATAGATTTACTGTAAACATAAACGCTTACATGCCTATTGAGGTCCGGAGCGTGATAGCAGATCGATAGAGGATGAGTAACCATAAAATGTGCTCATTAATAAGAGTTGAGCTGACCATATCGCTTAACGTATAGCACCCCTTTTTCAGCAATTTATCTGCATACATTTTTTTCTTATCATCAGAGGACAGTTTGGGGGGCATGATGGCACTTTCAGCTACCAAAGGACTGATAAAGTGGAGTCGATATAAAATAGTGATCGCAAGGCTCAAGGTAAAAAAGTTAAAGAATATGCTGAAATAATCGGGTCCTAAAATAAGGATTCCTCCGATAATTCCCCACATCAAAATTCCGAAAATATGAGGTTTTTTCATCTTTCTTATGCTTTTAGAATGGCGGTACATATATAGAAAAGAAAAAAGATAGGCAACTGAAATGCTTAAGTAAAAAATACCTGTTTCATTGATAATTCTGGATGCTTCCGTAGGGTTGGCTGCATAGCCCAAGAAAGTGTGATTGAACCAGGTCACTCTCCTTCCTCTTTAAAAGGAATTGATAAGCTTTGATCCAGGTAAGAGGGGACGGTAAGATAGGTTGTTGAGTCAATTTGTTTGATAATATTGATCAAATCTTTTCGGTAAAAAGCGATGCAGCCGGCCGTCGGTGTTTCCATCGCTGACAAAAGATGGATGAAAATTGCGCTTCCCTTATAGGGAATAGCAGGATCATCATTGTAACCCACCACGATAATAATGTCGTAAACATGGTCTTCCCGCCACAATTTTTCATGCCGGCCAGGATAAGGCAACGTCACCAGTTGATTGTACAAAGGGTCGGCGGGATCATCGCACCAGCCAGTGGAAGGGGTTATGGCTGTTACAGGTAAAGAAGTGGTAAAGTCCCCCCCGGACACGATCGGGGCGATAGAGAATCTGGCGTAAAGGAAATGTTCCCGCAGGGGTTGCCCCATCGCCTTCTTGTTTATCGAGACGTACGCCTGTCCTACCTATTTGACAAGGATAACTTTCTCCATTCCATTCTAAGAGTGTTGGGGAGCATAAAGTAAGATGCCGTTTCATGTGTTAACTTTCCCCATGATCTTTAGAATAGGCTTGTCTACCATCAAAGACATGGAGCTTTTCAATGTGCGTCCAACGATAATGAGGGCTTATTTTTCCTAACAGATCAAAAATCTCTGAATCATCAATATCCTGATTATTTTTTGTCCCCATAAAACGACACCGAAAGAAATCGGTGGCTTCTGGCTGTATTTTTCCGGAAACGGGATAAACAGTAACCCCCCGGGAAGAAATTCCCGTTAGTGCAAAAGGTGTATGATTCATAATCTCTTTGAGACCATTTCCTAATGCTTCAGGGTTTAAGCCCGCTTCGATGAAGATATCAACCCCCGTAACACAGCGTTCCTTTGGCTTTACAAGATCGGGAATATCAGGAACGTAAGGCAACTTCAAAGGTTTATAGGGCCGTTCTTGATAGCCAGGATAAACCTTTCCCAAATTGCGAATAATCGTATCCGTAAAGTCAGTTGTTGAGGCAGTTGTGCCATCTGCAGTTATGTCGCGTGTATGAATTTTGTCCAAATCCAAAGTTTTAAAGAGGGCTTGTTCAATTTGGCTGGCAGCCTCAAATTCTTTTAAGTACCGTAACATCATGACACCTGACATTAAAACAGCGGTAGGATTAATTGTATTTTTGCCAGCATATTTAGGGGCCGATCCATGGACTGCCTCAAAAATCGCAAAATTATTGCCAACATTGGCACCGGGGGCAAAGCCTAATCCCCCGATAAGGGCTGAACCCAGATCGCTTAAAATATCGCCATTCATATTGGTGGTAACAATGACATCAAACTGCTCTGGTTTTTTCACCATTTGGTGTGCACAATTATCGACAATAATATGATAGGCTTCAAGGTCAGGATATTCCTTGGCAACGTCTTCAAATGTGCGTTTCATTAGCCCTTCGGTTAGCTTCATAATATTCGCTTTGGTCGCGCAATGAACCATTTTTCGCCCCTCCGAGCGGGCAAATTCAAATGCCAGCCGAACAATCTTCTCACAACCTTTGCGAGAGATGAGCTTCAAACATTGTGCCGTTCCTGGGGTTTGCATATGCTCGATACCAGCGTATAAATCTTCGACATTCTCGCGAACAATCACGAGATCTATGCCTCGGCCAGAATAAGGAGTGGGAACCCCTGGAATTTCATGAATGGGGCGGATATTACCATAAGTTTCAAAAAGTTTACGCAAAGTAACATTCGCGCTTTTTTCGCCATGGCCTACTGGTGTTTCCAAGGGGCCTTTTAAAGCAACCTTATTGCGCAAAATTGAATCAATTGTTTCTTGCGGAACACCTGTTGGGAGGCCTTTTTTAAAGACTTCAGCGCCAGCTTGGCAAACATCCCAATCGATTTTAACGTCTGTGGTATCTATGATTTTACGGGCTGCCCTAATAACTTCAGGTCCGATGCCATCTCCTTCAATCAATGTTACCTTATGAGACATTATGCTTCCTTCAGTAGTTTATCTTCCTTCTTAAATTATAGGGGATTTTTGGATTTGAGCAACGTTTTAAAATTTTTTGGTTTCAACATAGATGGGCTAAAGCGCTGGCAAGCATCAGAAATTTTATAGTTTCTTCTCATGAAAGTGGTATGGTATATCATAGAGATCAAAAGGAGATAGTTGTTCCGTGAATTCCACAAATCGTAATTTGTTTTTTTGGCTTTTAATTGCTATTGCCTTGTTTGGACTTTTCCAGATTTTGCCTGGATCATCATCTCATACGCCTAAACCGCCTGTTGCTTTTTCTGATTTCCTGGATAATGTTTCGGCTGGAAAAGTAGAAGAAGTGATGATTCAAGGGAATCATATTCATGGCAAAACCAAAAATGACCAGGCATTTTTTACTTATGCGCCCAACGATCCCGCCCTTGTTAGCAAATTAATGGATAAAGGGGTACGCATTAAAGCAGGGCCACCTGAAGAAGAACTACCGTCTATATTTCAGATATTTTTATCGTGGCTCCCCATTATCCTCATTATTGCTTTTTCGATATTTTCTTTCCGGCAACTGCAGGCTGGCGGCAACAAAGCAATGGGCTTTGGAAAATCACGCGCCCGGTTGCGCGCTGAAAATGAAATAAGGGTAACCTTTGAAGATGTTGCTGGTATTGATGAAGCCAAGCAAGATCTTGAAGAAATTGTGGATTTCTTACGTGATCCTCAGAAGTTCCAGCGTTTAGGTGGTAAAATTCCCCGTGGCGTATTACTGATGGGGCCTCCGGGGACAGGAAAAACATTGCTCGCTCGTGCTATAGCTGGGGAAGCCAATGTACCCTTCTTTAGCATTTCGGGCTCTGAGTTTGTGGAAATGTTTGTTGGTGTGGGTGCCAGTCGCGTACGGGATTTGTTTGATCAAGCGAAAAAAAATGCTCCTTGCATTGTTTTTATTGATGAAATTGATGCGGTTGGGCGCCATCGTGGCGCCGGGCTTGGGGGCGGCAATGATGAGCGTGAACAAACACTTAACCAGTTGCTGGTTGAAATGGATGGTTTTGAGGCGAACGAGGGCATCATCCTAGTGGCTGCAACGAATCGTCCAGACGTGCTCGACCCTGCTCTTTTGCGCCCTGGGCGGTTTGACCGCCAAATCGTCGTTCCTAACCCGGATGTTGCCGGGCGGGAAAAAATTCTGTCCGTGCATATGCGCAAAGTCCCTCTTTCCCCTGATGTCGATGTCAAAACCATCGCCCGGGGAACACCTGGTTTTTCTGGGGCAGATTTGGCAAATCTTGTAAATGAAGCAGCTCTTTTAGCAGCACGGCGCGGTAAGCTTGCCGTCAGTATGTTTGAATTTGAACAAGCCAAAGACAAGGTCATGATGGGTGCTGAGCGGCGATCTATGGTCATGACTGAAGAAGAAAAACGTTTGACGGCCTATCATGAGGGGGGGCATGCTATCGTTGCTTATTATACTCCCGAATCGGATCCCATTCATAAAGCAACCATCATTCCGCGTGGTCGGGCTTTGGGGATGGTTATGCGATTACCGGAAGGAGACCGTATCTCCATGTCCCGGAGTAAATTGCTGGGTGATCTAAAAGTATCTATGGGTGGGCGTATTGCCGAGGAACTCATCTTTGGGCACGATAAAGTAACAACAGGTGCATCTTCTGATATTCAAATGGCAACGGAAATTGCGCGCCGGATGGTAACCGAGTGGGGATTGAGTGATCGCCTTGGTTTCCAGATGTACGGAGAACGTCAGCAGGAGGTCTTTTTAGGTCATTCCGTTTCTCAACACAAGCCCATTTCAGAAGCAACGGCCCAAATGGTGGATGAGGAAATCCGGAAGATTTTGGATACTTGTTACACTGAAACCGAAGGGTTGTTAAAACAGAATATTAAGAAGCTTCACCTTCTTGCTAAAGCACTTCTTGATTGTGAAACGTTAAGTGGGGATGAGATTAAAGCCTTGCTAGAGGATGGCACAATCCCGTCCCATGATGCAATTTCTGGCCGTACACCAAAGAAAAAAACCCGCACGACCATCCCAGATAGTGGGAGTAAAAAACAAGGTGCCAAACGCCAAACCTCAAGTACTAAGAGCCACCTGGGAACCCCAAGTAAAGAGACGTAATGCTTTCTTATATGGCAAAAGCTAAATTAAATTTATCCCTTGATATGAATCCCCGTTTTTTTGGGACAGATGGTATTCGTGGTCAAGCCAATGTATGGCCTATGACGCCTGAACTTATTATGAAGACGGCGATGGCAGCAGCGCTGCAATTTACCCGGGGGGAGCACCGTCACAGCGTTGTCATTGGAAAAGATACACGCCAATCAGGTTATATGGTTGAATCTGCCCTAACAGCAGGATTTGTTGCCATGGGCATGGATGTTACCCTGCTGGGCCCCTTACCGACTCCCGCTGTTGCTATGCTTACCCGGTCCCTCCGCGCTGATCTTGGTGTTATGATTTCAGCTTCTCATAATCCATACATGGATAACGGGATCAAGTTTTTTGGCCCTGACGGATTTAAGCTTTCCGATGGGGAAGAGCATGCCATTGAAGAACGAATTCAAGGGTGTATGCCTCTGGCTCACTCTACCCTTTTAGGAAAGGCGTATCGCCTGGATGATGCTGCTGGCCGGTATATTGAGTTTGCAAAAGCAACTTTCCCGAGAGGGATGCGCTTGGATGGTTTAAAAATTGTGGTTGATTGTGCCCATGGTGCTGCCTATAAAGTTGCACCTAAAATTCTGTGGGAACTGGGAGCAGAGATCATTCCCATTGGAGTATCCCCAAATGGGACAAATATCAATGAGGAATGTGGCGCCACAGCTTTAAAGTTGCTGCAAGAAACTGTCTTGAACCATAAGGCTGATCTGGGGATTGCTTTGGATGGGGATGCCGATCGATTAATGATGGTGGACGAGGAAGGGACAATCCTCGATGGCGATCAGCTCTTGGCGCTTATTGCTTCATCTTGGTCAGATAACGGCGGCCTTCAAGGAAAAGGGGTTGTTGCCACCCAAATGTCAAACCTGGGGTTAGAAAGATACCTCAATAAACAGGGATTAAGGCTGATTCGCACAGATGTTGGAGACCGTTATGTTTTTGAAGCGATGCGTACCCATCACTGTAATGTCGGTGGAGAGCAATCGGGGCATATCATCTTACGGGATTATACCACAACAGGAGATGGTATTATTGCTGCTCTACAATGCTTGAGTGTTTTGGTAAAAGGGCAATCAAAAGCCAGTCAAATAGGACATGTTTTTGAGCCGGTTCCTCAAATCTTAACAAGCATCCGGCCATCAAGCTTTGCTTGTTTGATGGACTCATCTGTTATTCAATCTATTCAGCAAGCGGAAAATCAGTTAAAAGAAAAGGGGGGAAGGCTTTTGATCCGCCGGTCAGGGACAGAACCGTTGGTTCGGGTTATGGCCCAAGGGGATGATGAGTTACTCTTAAACAAGCTTGTCCGCCAGATTGTTACAATAATTGAAGGAGTTGATAACCAATGAAAAAAAATAATATCGTTAAACAGCTCAATAGAAATCCCAATGAAAATATCGAACTAGAATTAGACTTTGAAGAGTTTATGGGTCAACTGGAAAACATCGATCCAGAAGGAGCGCGCCTTGTGTTTCAACATATGGTTGAAGCCTTGGAAGAAGAGGGAGAAGAAGTCCCTTTTACCTTACGCCTTTTTGCTTCCTCAGCTATCTATGGTAAGGTTGAAACTCCGGTCGGCCTGGTTTATGGCCTTGGCGGGCTGGATCAGCTTATGCTAACCGGATTTATCCTGGATGAGGATATCGAGGAATGGGGGGATTCTGAAGATATTCTTGAGGAAATCAAGGATGAGTTCCTGGATAACTTCCCAATGGTAAACATTAGCCGCAATGATAAGGAAATCGGTAAGATGGTTAGCAGTGCCTTAAAGGGAACCTATCAAGTGCAACCAGATATCTTTGAGTGCATGGAAGGATCTGGTCTTCAGGCTGCTGTTTGGGAAGAACTTACAAAGATTCCTTATGGGGAAACCATTTCTTATGAGGAACTGGCAAAGCGTGTTGGCAAGCCAAAAGCAGTACGGGCCGTTGCAACGGCTGTAGGCCAAAACCCCATCTCTATTGCAATCCCGTGCCATCGGGTGGTTAGGAAGTCGGGTGATATCGGAGAATACCATTGGGGTACCGATATTAAGGAAAAGCTGCTTGCTTATGAAAAAGCCCACACTCAAGCCTGAGTCCCCCTGTTTTGGCTCTGGCCCAACGCGCAAGCGTCCCGGGTGGGACTTATCTCAACTAGAAAATGCCTGCCTTGGGCGGGGGCATCGCTCCCCGGTAGGGCAAGCCAAGCTGAAAGAAGTGATTACCCGCACGCGCGAGGTCTTGAAAGTTCCGGAAAACTATCGCATTGCAATTATGCCCGGCTCGGCAACGGGGGCTGTTGAGTGCGCTTTGTGGACACTGTTAGGCGCCCGGGGTGTTGATGTCTTTGCCTGGGATTTATTTGGCACCCTTTGGGTGACAGACGTGATAGAGCAGCTCCGCCTACCAGGCACGCGAACATTTACGGCACCCTTTGGGTACTTGACCGACTTATCTATCCATACGCCTGACCGCGATGTGGTGTTTACCTGGAATGGGACAACCACAGGGGTTTGTGTCCCTAATGTTGATTGGATTGCGAAGGACCGTCAAGGTCTTTCGATTTGTGATGCAACATCTGCAGCCTTTTGTATGGAACTTGACTGGGAAAGGCTGGACGTTACTGCTTTTTCCTGGCAAAAAGGTTTAGGTGGGGAAGCGGGGCATGGCATGCTTATCTTAAGCCCCCGTGCCATCCAACGCCTACAAACTTATTCGCCATCCCGACCCACTCCGCGCCTGTTCCGCCTGTGCAAAGATAAAGGGACCCTGCTTGAGGAAATCTTTGAGGGGGGAACCATTAACACTCCTTCCATGCTTTGTGTGGAAGATTGTTTGGATGGGCTGCGGTGGGCGCAAAGGCTTGGCGGGTTACCTGCCTTAATTCAACGGTGCCAGAAGAATTTTACCATCATTGCCAGGTGGGTTGAGCGTACACCTTGGCTTGGCTATTTGGCAAAAGATCCCCGCACCGTCTCCCCAACTTCCGTTTGCTTGGAAATTCTGGATGATTTAGGTCAGCCTTTACCGGAAGTACCCCACCGAACAATTATTCAAAGTATCGAAAAAATCTTGAGTGACGAGGGGGTTGCCTACGATATCCGGAACCATCGCTACTCATCTCCCTCTTTGCGGATTTGGGCAGGCCCGACAATGGAATCAGACGACCTTGAAGCACTTTTTCCCTGGCTGGAGTGGGCGTACGGGGAAAGTAAGGTCCTTTTGTAGAGCTTGTCGCCTATGCGAAATGATGCGTGTTAATATCGGACAGGCATCTTTGCAGGCAATGGGCATGTATACCCATTGCCTTTGAAAATGTCATGGCCTTTGCAGATGACCGCCATTCCCGCGAAGGCGGGAATCCGCTTTAACTATTTGAAACAACAATACATTTTATGAATTCCCGCCTACGCGGGAATGACGCCCGTCAACATTAAACTAGGTATCTTCAAAGGCGATGAATATATAAGATAATGAGGTTATAAAGATTTTTGAGAAGGCAGATCTTAAAAAGACCGATTCGTAAAATTCACCCAAATCTTCCCAACATTCCGTGTTTTCCTGGAGCTAGCTTGCTTATCTCTTAGGATTGCCATTTGTTTGTCTCTTCTGCCTCTCTTTTCCTTGCTATAGTATGCATATTCATAAGAATATGTATCAATTTAAGAAATTAAAAGGAATAAAGAGCAAAGTATAGATTAAATTTCAATAATTTTTCACTTCTAAATACTTGAGCATGAATGTAGTCTGTGAAAATATTTAAAAAAAGTAAGTGGTGATTTGTTTTAATATCGTAACTATTATATAGATATGCTATAAATTAGCTAAGTTTTCAGTGCAAACTCTCCATATTAATCAATATTATACCTAGACAGGGCATTCAGTGTAATGGATAAAATAAGCTTCAACGAGAACTCTAATAGCAATCTATTTGATCTTGATTCCCACCATCAACCAAAAAGCTTAAGTGACCGCATCGCTTTTTATTTGGTAAAATTCCTTCGTTTCTTTGCAGATAAATTTTTCGCCAAACGATATGGCCATCGTGCCGTTGTGCTTGAAACAGTGGCAGCTGTACCGGGAATGGTAGGGGGGATGCTGCAACACTTAGCTTCCTTGCGCTGCATACGCGATGACCGGGGATGGATAAAAACGCTACTGGATGAGGCGGAAAATGAACGCATGCACCTTATGACTTTTATTATGATTGCCCAACCAAGCCGATTGGAACGGCTGTTGGTGTTACTGGCACAAATTATTTTCTTCAGCAGTTTTTTCTTTCTCTATCTTTTTTCTCCCAAAACAGCCCACCGTGTCGTTGGCTATTTCGAAGAAGAAGCCATCAAAAGTTACACGGAGTATCTTCAAGAGATAGAAAACGGTAATCATGAAAATGTACCGGCACCCCAAGTTGCTATTCATTATTGGAATTTGCCTGCGGATGCGCGTTTACGGGATGTTGTCATAGCCGTAAGAAACGATGAGGCTAACCATCGCGACGTCAACCATGGATTTGCTAACGAGTTGACAAAGCCCTTTAAATAAGTGATGGGGAAGGACTTAATTCATTCAGCAAACCGGCTTTTGGATCTCGCTCGTTTGGCCGCAATGGGACGTTGGCTTTTGGGCTTTAATTGCTCAGCAATCTTGGCAAGAGATTTTTCATTTAAAGCCTCATGCTGAGCTGCGGTAAATTCTTTTTCAACTAAGGTTTCAAAAGTTGCCAAGGTTGCTGCTGTTGCTTCCTCCTGCAGAGTTCTGACAGCTTCTTCATGAAGCCGGTTGATCATTTGTTCCGCTTCCCGGTGCCGCTTCTTCACCAGGTCATCCAACTCCTGAAACGCTTGATGGCGCAAAGAAAGGGCTTGCTCTTCAGCACGATTGATGGTCAGGTCAATTTCCTGGCCGATACTTGCATATCGACGACGCTCTTGCGTGACAGCCTGGAGTGCAGCTTCCCGGGCTTTTGCTGCTTCCTCCAGTGTTTGCCGGATAGTGGCAATTTTATCATCCAAAGCTTTCATAGACCGCCGATAGCCTAAGCGATACGCAAGGATTATAAAAATGCTAAAGCTGGCAATAACAGCAATAATTGAATCCATTACGTCTGCCTCTGTTTTTTTAATGCAGCCTCAACGATGGGGGTGATTTGAGAGTGGGTAACCGATTGGCCTAAAATACGGGGGGCTGCTGAGACAACAACTTGTGAAACAATTGTTGCCATGTGATCCCGCACGACCTGCTTATCCTCCTCCATGCCCTCCCGAACCGTACGTATTTTGGCAAGGAGTTCCTCATCCAAGGCTTTCAAGCGGGCTGATTTGCTGGCAGAGACCTTCTCACCCATTCGACGGATCAGATGATGGGCTTTTTCTTGAGATTTTCTCAACCGCACCCGGCTTTCTGTTTGCAGCGTTTCCATTTCTATGCTTAAACTTTTTGCGCGTTCCCGATCTTCTTGCAGGCGGCGCTCACGACCTTCAAGGGTCGATGCAAGGCGGGGAGCTAAATGTATCGCCATAAAGACACACAAAATAGTAAAACAAGCCAGCAGCCAAAAAATTTGAGAAGGGAAAGTTGTGACGTCAAATTGTGGCATGACAGACGAGCCTTCCTTATTTTGACAAAATAATCAATGCCGTCACGAAAGCTAAGAGCGCAATAGATTCTGTTAAAGCAAACCCAATGAGACCAACTTTCATGATATCATCTTTTGCGGACGGATTACGAGCAATTGAAGAAATAAGGTTTGAAAAGATCATACCTAATCCAATACCTACTCCCAGCAACGCTAACATTGCAAGGCCTGCCCCGATCATTTTTGCTGCTGCCATATCCATGAACGTCGTCTCCTTTTTATTAAATTAATGTAAGTTTATGGCATCGTTTAAATAGATGCACGTTAATATAGTAAAAACGTAAGCTTGGAGTAATGCAACTAAAAACTCAAAGCCTGTAATGCTGACATTAACAGCAAGTGTTACAAGGGCCACAGGAAAAAGGGGCGTACCCATCAAGGTAACCACAACACCCGCAAATATTTTGATCATCGCATGCCCTGCCATCATATTGGCAAAAAGCCGGACAGATAAGCTGACCATGCGGGTTAGGTAAGAAATGACTTCAATGGGGACAAGAAGGGGGACAAGGAAAAGGGGCGTATTTTGCGGATAAAACAAGCGCAGAAAATGGAATCCATGCCGCACAAAGCCAATGATTGTTACCGATACAATGACCAGTACACCTAACGTAAATGTTACAATAATATGGCTTGTAAAGGTAAAGCTGCCCGGAATCATCCCCAAAAGGTTACCTGTCAAAATAAATAAAAACAGGCTGAAAATGTAAGGGAAATAGGCAAGCCCAGCCTTTCCCACATTGTCACGGATCAAAGAAGACGTGAACTCATACAAAGATTCACTGATGAGTTGAAGGCGCCCAGGGACAAGGGCACGTGGATTAACGGAAAAGCGCAAGAAGGTGATGATCAATAGGGTAGATAGCACCATAAAAAGCGAAGAATTGGTAAAAGATACGTCCCAACCCCCAATTTTCAAGGGGATTAAGGGGTGAATCATAAACTGATGTAGGGGATCAACCATCTTTTTTCTCTCCCAATTCCTCTGATTTTGGCACATCCACTTTGGAAAAAGGGAAACCGCCTAAGCCCAGCATGCGAAAAATATTCAAAATACCTGCGGCTGCCCCTAAGATCACCATGGCAACCAATCCCCAGGGTTGTGTGCCAAAGATATGATCAACCACATACCCCAACAACAAGCCAACAAGAATGCCCGATAGGAATTCTAACCCGACACGATAGGCAAACCCCAGGCTCGATTGGGGCGAAAAGTTGGGGTTTACCGTCCCAGGCTTTTTTGGCATAACCGATTTTTTCAACCTGCCGAACCTTTTATTGGAGGCTTTATTTATAGAATGATGGTCTCATATTTTATAAAGATTTTCCAGATGTTCGTTTTTTAAGAGGCTTTAATCTTTCCAGGAGAAAGACCTCTCCACCATCTTGAAAAACAAATTTTTCCCGATCATGTGGGGCAGTTAAGTTCATTTCAGGCCCTTTGGGAATGATACCTGAAGGATTTAGGTGGCGATGGCTTAAATAATAGTGGCGTTTGATATGATCAAAATTGACGGTTTCAGCAATTCCTGCATGTTGGTATAACTCACGTAGATAGTTACCTAAATGGGGGTAATCCTTGATTTGGCGCAAGTTACACTTAAAATGGGTGTGATAGACAGAATCAAAGCGAATAAGGGTTGAAAACAAGCGCCAGTCCGCCTCTGTGATTGTATCCCCGACAAGATAACGCTGGGTGCTGAGGAGGCATTCAACCTTATGAAGCTCTAAGAAAAGCTGATCAAAAGCAATATCATAGTCTTGCTGGCTAGTGGCAAATCCACATTTATAAACCCCAATATTGATACCTGCAAAAACTTCTTTATTGATGGCCTCAATTTGAGGTTGAAGGTTTTCCGGATAAAAATCAGGGCAAGGATCGATCAAATCATCAAAAGCACTGTTAAACATACGGATTATTTCGGATGATTCATTACTAACAATTGTCTTATTCTGCTTGTCCCAAAGCACAGGAACACTAACCCGCCCTGTAAAATTGGGTTTAGCTTTCGTATAAATCTCATGCAAATAGATACACCCGTTGATGTGATCAGGGATACAACCTGCATCAGAACTAAAAGCCCACCCATTTTCCCCCATCACGGGATCAACAATGGATAAAGAAATAATATCCTCAAGCCCCTTTAATTTTCTAAAGATAAGGGTCCGGCAAGCCCACGGGCAAGCCAGGGAAATATAGAGGTGATACCGATTTGGCTCAGCCTTAAAGCCAGACGAACCATCCCGCGTTATCCAGTGATGGAATGTCTCTTGGTTTTTTGTTTGTTGTCCTGGATCTAGTTGGGCATACCAGGTGCCATTAATCACGAGTCCCATGTTTCCCTCTTAATTCGTTTAAAGTTTAAGGCATTAAGGATCTGCGTTCATAGTTTTAAAACAGGGAAATAAGCGTCATTGCGACCACGAGGGAAGCAATGACGCGATTTTCTAATGATGAATACAAACCCTAACTTATTTCTCAACAGGGTAATTACTTTTTTTCCATTCCTCAAATCCGCCCTTCATTTCTTTCACGGCATAGCCGTCTTTGGCAAATTTTAGTGCTGCTTTTTGCCCCAAATTGCATAAGGATTGATAGCAGTAAACATAGTGCATGTAACCTTCATGGAGGCCTTCAATCTTGCCCTCCCCCTCAAAATTGTTATGTTTTTCATGAGGAATATTAATGGCGCCTGGAATATGCCCCTTAGCAAAAGATTCTGCTGACCGGACATCAATGATAATGGTATTTTCCCGCTTTCCATCAACGACACTCTTTGCCCCATAAGGGTTTGTTGTAAATGCGAGCTCACTCTCAAAATACTCAATGGCTTGTTCCTTATTTTGCTGGGGCCCTTCGCCAAATGACGCTGTCATTGTTCCCCATAATGCGATCAGGGCAAGGGTAATTTTGGGTAATTGTTTCATGTAAATCTCCTTAAAAAAAGTAAGCGGTAAAGTTCAGGTTAAGATAAATCACTTAAAATTAACCTGTCAATTGTTTGTTTATAGGTTAAAGAAAGCCCTCAAGGACTGCAAAAGCTTATTTCTTAGAAACCTTAAGCTTCCTGAAATCCGTAACATCCGCGAGTTCAATTAAATCCAAGTCATGGGCTTTACAATAGTGATCACACCAATTCTTTTGCAAAGGCTCTGCATCTAAGTTATGCACCAGGGGGATGAACACAGGTTTTGTCGGATTCCCACTTACAATTTCAAGGACATCCCACCTTTTTGCCTCTCTATTGTCGGCGCCATTTCCATTGGCGGCCGGTTTGGTAAGGGCGTCTTGGTAGGTTACCATACGCTGATGGGAATGGCGGACAAATACCCAGGATTGAGCCTTGCGTTGTGTACCTTTCCGGGCATGCTTTTGCCTTTCGCAGGACTCAATGTGAGCATATAAACCACTGTAATCCTGAAAAAGTTGGGCACGGTTCTTAGGTTCATTAATCAATAGTAACATTTGCAATTCTCCTTAATATTAGGCGCTGCACTTGCCTTAAAAGTTAGGCACAGCGAGCTTTGGAACATGTATACAAAGAAACCTTGCCCCCAAAATCAAGCGCAAGGCTTCGCTGCCTCACACCTGGCGAGGAAAAGATAAATCTACTCGGCCTTGCGGCCATTGTCGAAAGATCACCTTGAAAATCCGCACCGTGTGCGGTAGCTTTGGCTTAACCATAATACAAACTCCTTTCTCGAGTTTTGTTGTGGCCAGCGGCGTACTGGGTGGTCTATTACCCGTGCGTCGCGCTGACGATGCTTGCGAACCATTCGCGAGCATTTCCTACAAGTTAGAGACCGTCCCGTTGTCGACAACAGCTATCTCTGACTTGCCTTTTCAAATTACACCCGCATTTTCCGAAAAGTCAACGGACTTTTTGACGCAGGGGCAATAAAGTCCGTATAAGCCTTGATAACCCTATTTCTTTTAGGCTAAGATCACCTATATTTGATAAGTAAGAGCTTCTCCAAAAGGATTAACCATGCCAACAGACAAACCCGTAACCGTCAAAGGCAGGCCTGCTGCGCGTCTGGCAGCGGTACAAGCTCTTTACCAATTGGAGCAAGAACCAGCAGCCCCGCAAAAAGTCGTCCAGGAATTTATCAACCACCGGTTTCAAGGAACAGGGGAAGAACGTTATTTTATTAACCCGGACAAGACCTTATTTCATGATATTGTCATTGGTGTTATGGAACGCTTAAGCGATCTCGATGCCATGATCAGCGCGACCCTTTCAGAAGGGTGGCGCTTAGAGCGTCTTGAATCCGTGGTTCGTGCTATTTTACGGGCAGCTGTTTTTGAGCTGAGCCGCGATACGTCCGTCCCCGCCCCCGTTGTCATCAATGAGTATATTGAGATTACAAAAGCCTTTTGCGCAAATTCAGAAGTTGGCTTTGTGAATGCGTCGCTAGATGCCCTGGCAAAACTTTTGCGCACCGGAGACTTGCAGGAATAATGATCATTATTCCACCACAAAAAGCTTATCGTCCAGGTTCATCCCAATCTCAACATTGCTCAAGGTAACGTGCGTTTTATTTCCTTGGCCATCCAAAACAACCCATCCCTGGAGGCGCAAAAAAGGGCTGGTTACAAAAATTAACGTCAGGACAGCCCCCTCATCCCCTGACCTCACCAGGTCAAGATATACCTTTCCGTCCTTTGTTGCCAATTTTTGGGCTGTTAGGTCGCCTTTGGTAAAATCAATTTGGCGGCGCAGCAAAAAACTTGCCGGCGTGCTGTCGATCGAATAGTCGTTAACCTCCCCTTTTTCCCTATCCTCATAACGCAATATTTCTCCATCGGCAACGATTCTGATCTTAGCGGGAGGCGCATACTCAAGGCGGAGTTTTCCAAAACTTGTTGAGCCATGCCGGTCTAAAAACATCCTACCTGTCGTTGTTTCCCCATTGGGATTGCGCTGGACAAAATTAGCTTGTAAGGTTTGGATTCTGTTTAAATAATCTTCAATTTCTTTTAAGGCTGCTTGGTTGGGTATCCCCGTTTCTTGTGAAGCAGCCATCGCTATGACGGGTTGAGCCATAGAGGAAAATCCTAAGGCAAGCAAGATAAGCAGTTGTTTTTTAAAACGTAATTTCATTGTATGTCTCTAATTATCCTCCCCCTTACTCATCTTAAAGGGGTGATACACAGTGATATTTTCCGATTTACCGCTTGAGCATACTTATAAATTGAATGGATACTTGGAAAATGATGACCGCTTTCGAGGCGGGCAACCTGGGCCTGAGACGTATGCATTCTTGCCGCAACATCTTCTTGAGTCATTTTTGACGCAAGCCTTGCTTTAATCAAAGCCCTTGCAATCTCATATTCTGCTTTGTGATCCTCGTATTCCTTTAGAACTTGAGGATCTGACAGTAATTTCTTCCGAAAAGATTGGTAGTCAGTCATTTTGGGGCTCCTTTAGCCTCGTATAGGCTATACTCAGTTCATGTTTAGGCGTTTTTTGCGTCTTTTTAATAAATGTGTGAAGGATAACAACCTTACGTCCAGACGCGAGAACATAAATTGATCTTGCAATCGCATCCCTTCCTTTTAAGCGCAGTTCCCATAATTTATTTTCCAATGGTTTTATATGAGGAAGACCAACATTATGGGTGCCAAAAGATATAATCATTTCTGTCACGTGAAGGAACTTGGCTTTTAAGTCTGCACTTAAATTTAAAACCTCTTCTTCCGCTTTTGCATTTACAAATTTGATTTCCCAATCAACGCTCATCATTTAAATATATCATTTTTGATATCTTTGTCAACCCTTATAATGTGATTTCGTATCATTCGATGCTTTTCGAAAGAGCAATGGAGAGGATCGCTCTCTTCTCACCGCAAAATTTCCCGTTTGCCAGCATGATTAGCCTCGCTGACAACCCCGTTCTTTTCCATGGTTTCAATAATACCCGCAGCCTTATTATAGCCAATTTTCAAATGACGTTGAATAAAGCTTGTGGTGGCCTTTCCTTCGCGCAATACCAGCTCAACCGCTTGATTATAAAGGGCATCACCCCCCTCACCTTGGCCACTGTCAAAACCCATCAGCTCATCTTCATCCTCGGTGATACCATCGACATAGGTAGGCTCCCCTTGGGTTTTGAGAAACGCTACAACACGTTCCACTTCATCATCCCGCACAAAAGGGCCGTGGACGCGTGTAATCCGCCCTCCCCCTGCCATATAAAGCATATCCCCTTGCCCGAGAAGCTGTTCTGCTCCCTGCTCCCCTAAAATAGTCCGGCTATCGATTTTGGAAGTGACCTGAAAACTAATGCGTGTTGGGAAGTTAGCTTTAATCGTTCCGGTAATGACATCCACGGAAGGACGTTGAGTTGCCATGATCAGGTGAATCCCTGCAGCACGGGCCATTTGCGCCAAACGCTGGACGGCCCCTTCAATTTCCTTGCCTGCCACGAGCATCAAATCAGCCATTTCATCAACCACGACCACAATATAGGGCAGTGGGCCAAGGTCAAGCGGCTGATTCTCAAAAATTGGCTTGCCTGAGTCTGGGTCAAAGCCGGTTTGGACGCGGCGGATCAGCAATTCACCTGTCCCCCGGGCTTCCTTAATGCGGGCATTATAGCCATCAATATTGCGCACGCCCAACTTAGACATGGCCCGGTACCGGTTTTCCATTTCCCGCACAGCCCACTTCAAGGCAACGACCGCCTTCTTAGGATCGGTTACAACAGGGGATAACAAATGGGGAATGTCGTCATACACAGACAATTCCAACATCTTGGGGTCAATCATGATGAATTTACACCGGTCAGGGGGGAGGCGGTACAATAGGGACAAAATCATGGTATTGACAGCCACAGATTTGCCAGACCCTGTTGTTCCGGCAACCAATAAGTGGGGCATTTTAGCCAAATCAGCAATAACCGGATGCCCCCCCAATATCTTTGCCTAGGATTAAAGCCAAGCTGTTTGTTGATTTGGCATAGCTTTCAGATTGCAATAGCTCCCGCAAATAGACGGTTTCCCGGGTGGGATTGGGAAGCTCAATACCAATGACATTTCGCCCCGGAATCACGGCAATACGGGTAGAAAGCGCACTCATGGACCGAGCAATATCGTCTGCCAGGCCAATGACCCGGGAAGTCTTGATGCCTGCCGCGGGCTTTAATTCATACATCGTCACCACAGGGCCGGGGCGAA
>Ga0206857_1062_pt1 | contig 24519 bp, 27 predicted proteins | sample Alteio_BWOrgCont_49_FD_152865 | JGI IMG/M metagenome (GOLD analysis project Ga0206857, IMG submission 152865) | Enriched cells from forest soil in Barre Woods Harvard Forest LTER site, Petersham, Massachusetts, United States -... | ecosystem: Environmental > Terrestrial > Soil > Temperate forest >...
TTTATTGAGGCAGCATCAGTAATGATGCTGCCTCCTACTGGTGGGCCTATGAAAAAATATAATAAAAGCGGTTTTACGTTGATTGAAATCATCGTTGTTTTGATCATTGTTGGTATTTTGGCAGCCATTGCTTTGCCAAATTTGTTTTCAAACGTGCAAACCAGCAAAGGTGCAGCTGCCTTACAAACGGCAGCTTCAATGGAAACTCCAATTGAAAGTTGTTCTGCAAAGAACAATATACTTCCAGGTGCTGGTGTTTGTTCCTTTACCACCATTCTAAGTAATGGCACACTCGCAACCGTTGCTGCTGGTTCCAATGGTTTTGTGGTTGAAGTGGAAAATGCGGCAGGTACACCGTCAGGTGGTACCTTTGGTTATGAATTGGTGGGTGAGGACAATGCTTCAGTTGAAGCGTTTGACTTAAACAGACTGACCACAGGAATTTTTACGTGTAAAGCTGGTGGTACACCGTACAATAACGTTTGCTAAGGTTGTAAACTAATGAAAAAATACAACCAAGGTGGTTTCACGTTGATTGAAATCATCGTTGTATTGATCATTGTTGGTATTTTGGCATCTATTGCTTTACCAAATCTATTTTCAAATGTGCAAACAGCTCTAGGAGGCGCCGCTCTGCAAACCGCGGCTTCAATGGAAACTCCCATAGAGGCTTGTGCTGCAAAGAACAATATACTTCCAGGTACGGGTAATTGTTCCTTTACCACCATTCTAAGTAACGGTACCCTCGCAACCATTGCTGCTGGTTCTAATAATTTTGTAATTGAAGTGGAAAATGCGGCAGGTACACCGTCAGGTGGTACCTTTGGTTATGAATTGGTGGGTGAGGACAATGGTTCAGTTGAAGCGTTTGACTTAAACAGATTGACCACAGGAGTTTTTTCATGTCATCCTGGTGGTATACCTTACAATAACGTTTGCTAATGAGGTTCAATTAATGCCTCTGAAAAAATATAACCAAGGTGGTTTTACATTGATTGAAATCATCGTTGTTTTGATCATCGTTGGTATTTTGGCAGCTATTGCATTGCCGAACTTATTCTCAAATGTACAAACCAGCCAAGGTGCGGCTGCCTTACAAACTGCAGCTTCAATGGAAACTCCAATTGAGGGTTGTTCTGCAAAGAACAATATACTTCCAGGTGCAGGTGTTTGTTCCCTTTCCACCATTCTAAGTAACGGTAGTGCCACAACCACTGCTGCTGGTTCCAATGGTTTTGTGATTGAAGTGGAAAATGCGGCAGGTACACCATCAGCCGGTACCTTTGGTTATGAATTGGTGGGTGAGGACAATGGTTCAGTTGAAGCATTTGATTTAAACAGACTGACCACAGGAATTTTTACCTGTCACGCTGGTGGGACACCTTATAGTAACGTATGCTAAGGTGGTTAAACTAATTTTTTTAAGGCAGCATCATTACTGATGCTGCCTTTTTTATGTTATGAAAAAATGCTTTAAAATATTTCTAGTTCTTTTCTTAGTGGGCCTTTTGACCTATGCGAATGGCTTAAACAATAAGTTTTTATGGGATGATAATTTAATTCTCAGTCATCCTGAAATGAGCCAAACTCATCTGGTTTTTTCACAATGGAACCCGCATGAGATTAAATATTTTGCTGGATATTACAGACCAATGGCCCATATGGTCTATGCGTTTTGTTATGGTTCTTTTAAAACCAGCTATTGGAAATACCACCTCCTAAATTTATTCTTGCTTGTTCTTCTTTCTTGGTTGATCTTTGCTCTAGTCCAGCTGTTGGTCAAAGATGAACTTTTGGCGTTTTTAACAGCCACATTATTTTTACTTCATCCGATCAATGGAATTTTAGTTAATAATATTGTTGCTAATGCATTGACAATAGATATTGTTCTGATGATGGGTGCCATTATTTTGGTCTTTAGATCTTTGCAAGATAAAAATTTGTGGTTGTATCTAACCGCGTTATGGATTTCTTTTTTATCTTTGCTTTTTTATGATATGGGGATTTTACTTCCGCTTTACCTTGGGGCAGCTATTCTTATTTTCAGGGCAGACGCTTTTAAATTTAAGGTCAAAATATTGACCCCGTTTTTAGTTTTGAGTGCCGCTTATTTATGTTTTAAACATTTTTTTCTCAATGGATCGGTGCTTACGATCAATGTTTCTGTGTACCACATGACTCCCACCCAATACATGGCTACCATATTTCGTTTGATCTGGTGGTATGTAGAAAAAATATTTACCTTAAAAGGGATTGTTATGCAATGGTCGACACCTATTGTCCGTGACCATTTATTTGGGTATTGTTTGTCTTTTTCTGTTATTGTTTTGCTTTCACTTTATATGTTTTTTAAATTTTCTCAGAAGCCGATTTTACGTTTGTCTATTCTTTGGATCTTGATAGGTTTTGCGCCTATTTGCTTGATGGCCTTCATTAATTATGATGTAGACCCTATTGTTGAGCCACATTGGTTTTTGTTCTCTTCCATGGGCATTTTTATTTTTATAGCTTATGTGATCACTTTTTTAGTCAGAAATATTAAGGTCTTGGGCCTTTGTATTCTATTCTTTTTGATTTTTACGCTAGGTACCTCTTCACGGGCCTATAATCAACTTTGGGGGGACCAGAAAGCTTACGCGCTGTTTTGGTCAAAGGAGCTGCCTCAATTGAAATTTATTGACCATATTCTCGCTGATACCTATTTAAATGAAGGTGATTTCAAGACCGCAGTGAAATATTATAAATTGGCCAATCACGGACATTCTATCAGTGCATCCGCCAGTGATAATATTGGGTATTTAGAACTACAGCAAGGGCACTTGAAAAAAGCAGAAGAAATTTTTAAATTTGTCTTAGAAATTGATCCCGGATTTGTTAATGCCTATCAAAATTTGGGTATCATCTATTTAAGGCAAAAAAAGCTTGAAGAATCCAAGAAAGCTTTTGGCAAAGTATTAACTCTTGACCACTATTCCATCATTGCAAGAAGAGGACTGGCCTTTATTGACGTGAAAGAAGGCCGCTATGAGGAGGCGAGACAAATGTGTCTCCAAAATCTCGAAATCAAGAATGATTTGGGCTCACTTGAAATTTTATTGGGTATTGATTTCCATCAAAAAGATTTCTTGTCAGTTAAAAATCATTTGGTCAGCTTTATCAAAGAAGAGGATGATGCAAGCGCCTTAACAGAATTAGCAGCTCTATTAACCATGAATAAAATTTATGGTCTAGCAGAAGACTGCTATACTAAGGCCTTGCGGTTATCGCCATCTTATAAGGATGCTTATATTGATCAAGGACTTTTATATATGAAAATGGGGCTCTATCAAAAGGCCATTGATGTTTGGCAAGAGGGCTTACGTTTATATCCTACCGAGAAGCGTTTTAAGAATTATATTTCCCAATCAATAGCAGCAGATAAAAAGAATCTAAATGCAAATGGAAGTAGCAATGAATAAATTTCGGTGGTATTTAGGAAAGCTTTTGAATTTCCTTTGGGCTTTTTTTAACTTGTTATTATATTTTCTTTTCCATCCTCGCCTTTTTAAGACATTTCTCTTTTCTTTTTTTACCAGTGTCAATGAATTCCATCAGGTGGCCTATGGACGGTTGAAAAATTTTGAAGAAACCAGGTTTTTTAAGGAACTGGCAGGGCATTTTATTTTTGCGCAAAGCAATTTGTTTAACAGGGACACGAAAGTCACAAAGTCAATGGAGACTCATTTCTTGGCTACCCTTGTCAAAGAGCTGGCACCCCAAAATGTCTTTGAGATTGGCACTTATAATGGTTTTACGACTTTACATTTGGCCGTGAACAGCCCCCCAAATGCCAATATTTTTACCCTGGACTTGCCTCCTGACTATGATATTGATAAGATCAAGGCTGGGGCAACATATGATGACCTGTTGGTCATTAAATTTAGCCAGGAGACAATTAATAAAAGAGTCTATCAAAAAAGCACGTATGCCTCTAAAATACATGAATTATATGGTGATTCGGCTGTTTTTGATTTTTCGCCTTATTGTGGAAAAATGGATATCGTTTTTATTGATGGGAACCATTCATCTTCTTATATTAAAAGTGATACCGAGAATGCTTTTAAGATGCTATCAGACATAGGTGTTATCGTTTGGCATGATTTTGACTACATTATCCATAAGGAGGTATTTTCTTACTTAAATGAATTGGCCAAAAGTTATAGCATTTATTCGGTGCCGTACACGAGGTTTGCCATTTATGGTAAGAAAATGGAGTAATTAAAAAGCATGAGTTATCTTTCAGTCGTCGGAGCAGGTTATTGGGGCAAGAATCTCGTACGTAATTTTGCAGAGTTGGGTGTTTTACATTCAATTTGTGATACGGACATCGACTCGCTTAAGGAATACAAGGCAAAGTATGGGCTCGAAGAAGTGTATAGGGATTATGCCCAAATGCTCGTCTCCCCCCAAGTCAAAGCGGTTGCTATTGCAACACCCGCTCTTTTACATTACAGAATCGTTAAAGAAACCTTGCTGGCCCAAAAAGATGTTTTTGTTGAAAAGCCGCTGGCCCTGACAGTTGCTGAAGCGCAAGAATTGGTTGAGATCGCCCAAGCTGGCAAGAGGATTTTGATGATCGACCATATCCTTCAATACCATCCTGCGATCATAAAACTTAAAGACCTGATCGATGCCGGAGAATTAGGAAAACTCCAGTATATTTATTCTAACCGTTTAAATATCGGGAAACTTCGTAGTGAAGAAAATATCCTATGGAGTTTTGCACCACATGATATTTCTGTGATTTTGGGTCTTGTGGAAGAAGACCCAAAATCGGTCTCTGTTTTTGGGGAAGCGTATCTCCAAGAGGGGATTTATGATACGACGATGACCATGATGACTTTTTCTAACAAGTTGCGCGCTCATATCTTTGTCAGTTGGTTGCATCCATTTAAAGAACAAAAGTTGGTAGTCGTGGGTGACAAGAAAATGGCAGTCTTCGATGATATGCAGGAAGAAAATAAGTTGGTTTTGTATTCACATAAAGTCCGTTGGGTCAATCGGGCCCCTGTTGCATCCAAAGGTGAATTTGAAACCATTGCCGTAGAAAAGAAAGAGCCTCTTAGAGAAGCTTGTTCCCATTTTTTGCATTGCATAACCCACCGCAAGCAACCCAAGACTGACGGCAGCGAAGCCCTTGCTGTTCTGAAAGTCCTAGATAAGGCCCAGCGTGAATTGGACAAAAGGTAGGGGATTTAAGGTCTTTATTCTCTTCTGGCTGTTAGGTCTCCTGATTTATTCCAACTCTTTGAACAATCAATTCATTATTGATGATTATTTATTTACCCAAAATCCAGTTTTAAGCCGGACACAGTTTATTCTCTCACAGTGGAACCCCTACCGTGAGCAGGCTTTGGGCGTTGCGGAGAGTAGTGATAACTTTCATTACTACCGCCCAATGGCGCATATGGTGCTTGATTACTGCTATGCAACTTTTAAGAATTCTTTTTGGCGATACCATCTGTTAAATCTTTTTCTTTTCGTTGTGGCTTCGTGGATGATCTACATCCTGGTTTTAAATTTAACCCAAGACGTTCTTGTTGCTTTTTTAGCAGGTATTTTTTATCTCATACACCCGATCAATGGCGTTATTGTTAATTATATCTCTGGGATAGTTTTTGCCCTGCAGCTTATTTTTATGTTAGGGGCCATTTTATTATTCCTTGTGTCTTTAGAGAAGAAAAACCGATGGATCTATTTGCTTAGCTTGTGCTGTTTCTTCCTGTCATTCTTTTGGAATGAAAGTGGTTTGCTAGCACCTTTTTATCTTTTGGTCGTTATTTTGTTGATGTGCAAAGAATCTCTAAAAGAAAAAATCATTTATTTCCTGCCTTATTTTCTCATTTTTTTATCTTATATTGTTTTTAGAGCTTTTTACCTTGAAATCAAGGCAAATACTTTCAATGAAATCAGGCTTTTCCACATGTCCGGATGGGAGTATCTGGCCTCGTATTTTCAGTTAATCATTTGGTATGTCGGTAAATTATTTTATCCAAAGGGGATCGTCTTAATATGGGCAATGCCGGTATTACGTACTCACATCATAGAAAACCTCATCGGTCTTGGCCTTGCATTAACAGGGCTTATCCTGGTATTGGTAAACTTTAAAAGTAGGATCGTAAAATTATCTCTGATTTGGATGACGATTGGATTTGCCTCTTTAGGGATGGCGGCCGTCATATCTGCAGAGCGGGGTTTTCAGTTAGAACCGCATTGGTTTGTTTTTTCTTCCATTGGTTTTTTTATCATCACCGCTTATCTTTTTAGAGTTCTTCTCCAAAGGTTTGTCTTGTTAGGGCTAGTACTTTTGTCTATATTGATTTTTACATGGATAGAAAATTCACATGCGTATAATAAGTTATGGACAGACCAGACGACATATACATCGTATTGGTCTAAGCAAATTCCGGGGTATAAACCGGTCTATTATTGGTTGGGTAATTCTTATCAGCGGCAGGGCGCATTAGAAGAAGCAAGGCATTATTATCATCTGGCCTTAACAGGATGCTATGTTTCTGATGCTAATATTTACCTTAATTTAGGTGTTATTGATGAAGACATGGCGCATTTGAAAGACGCGGAATTAAATTACAAAATGGCCTTAAAAATTAATCCAAAGATGGTAGAGGCTTATGATGATTTGGGTTCAATGTACCTTTCTCAAGGAAAGTTAAAAATAGCACAGCAGTATTTTGAGGGGGCTTTGGGCTTAGACCCGATGTTGCTTAACGCAAGGAGGGGGCTAGCCATGGTATTTGCAGGAGAGGGAGAATATCAAAGGGCCATTGATTGTTGTGTCAAAAATTTAGATATTGTTAATGATGACTTGCCTACTTTGCGCTTATTGACATTCATTCTTTCAGCAAAACGAGATCTCACATTGCTTCCGGAATATGCCCACCGTTTGATAAAACTTGAACAAGACCCAGACTATTTGACTCGATTAGCGGCCATTTTTTCCTTAAATAATTTTCCTGATCTTGCCCGCGATTGTTACGTAAGGGCTTTGCAAATAGCCCCCGCATACAAGAATGCGCTTATTGATGAAGGGATTTTATTTCAAAAGTTAGGGAATTGTCCGCGGGCAGTTGAAATTTGGAAAGAGGGAATGGCATTATACCCTTCAGACCAGCGGTTTGAAAATTATATTGACCATTGTGTTTCGCCTTAAATTGGATAAAACATGAGGAATTGGTTCCTGGTCTTTGCTGGGTTTTTGTTTGTGGGTTTACTGCTATTCTCAAATAGCTTTAAGAATAAATTTTTGATGGATGACTTTGCTATCTTGAGCCATCCAGAAATGGTCCAAACAAAAAATTTTTTTTCATATTGGGACCCCTATCATGATAAGGCCATGGGGGTCAAAGATCTCCAACAAATTTCGGGATACTATCGTCCCATGACGCATATTGTTTATGCGTTGACGTATCCCATATTTAAGGATGAATATTGGAAATATCATTTTTTGAATCTCCTGCTTTTCGTGTTGGCAGCTTCATTCATTTATTTGCTTATTGTAAAATGTACAAATGATTCTTTATTGGCATTTTTTACCGCATTTTTTTATTTGATCCATCCTATCAATGGGATTGTGGTCAATTATATCTCTGCCGGTGTTTTTGCCCTGCAAGTTTTATGTCTGTTAGGTGCAATTCTTCTTTTATTTCAATTTTTGGAGGATAAAAATTGGGCATTTTATGGCATAAGTAGTATTCTTTTTTTATTGTCTTTGCTTTGGAATGAAAGTGGGATTATGTCCCCATTTTATCTTTTTACGATTATTTTTATATTTAGGAAAGAATCCAATAAAAGAAAATTCTTATATTTTACACCTTATTTTTTAATCATGGTTTTCTATATTCTTTTCAGGTCCTATTTTGGATATAGTAAAACAATTGTAGAGCAAATGGTCCCCATGCATTTAACCTTTGGGGCTTATTTGTTGGCCTTGTTTCAAGTGTATTTATGGTATATGAGCAGGCTTTTTTTCCCCCAGGGGATTGTCATGCAATGGGCTACACCCATACCTCATGGCAATGCTTTGATCCCTATTTTGAGTGCTGGACTATTAGTTTTGTTTTTTTTATTTTTAATTGTTAAGTTTTCAAAAGATAAGATACTTCAGTTGGGTATTGCCTGGTTTTTGATTGGGCTTTTTCCCATTGGCCTTGCCGCATTTAGAGGGCCTGAGAATCATGTCATTATTGAACCTCATTGGCTGATATTTTCATCTATTGGATTTTATCTTTTAGTGGCTTATTATCTGGAAATCATTATTAAACAGATCACGGTGCTTGGGCTTTTGCTTCTTTTGCTAGTAGTTTTTAACTGGTCGACTATTTCACGTGCCAATGATTTGTTATGGGCTGACCAAAAGACCTACGCTTCTTATTGGTTTAAGCAGGTCCCTGATTTAAAATTGCCTTTATTTTATTTGGCTGATGCCTACCAAAGAGAAGGCGGTTTAACACAGGCAGAAAAATATTATCATATGGCTTTGGGCATTGATCCAAATAATAATTTAAATGAACCTATTTATAATCAATTAGGGAATTTAGAGCTTGCACAAGGACATAAAGAGCAGGCTCAAGCCAATTTTGAGCAAGCTTTAAAAATAAACCCGGGTTCCGCTGATGCGTATGACAATTTAGGGGCTTTGTCTTATGCTGAAGGAGACTTAGAGGGCGCGCGCAGGTATTTTAAGCATTCCTTGACCTTAAACCCTATGTTAAGTGAACCTAGGCTTGGCCTAGCGCTGATTGATTTAAAGAATTTTCAATACCAAAAAGCCATTGAATTATGCCTTCAAAATCTTAATATCAATCCTAATGAAACCCAGTCGCTGCGCTTGCTTATTAATATTTATATTACGAATAAGGACAAGGAAAAATTAATAAGATATTCAAATGATTTTATCAAGGTTTGCCTTGATTCTAATATGTTGACTGAGGTGGGAATTCAATTAGCCCAAAATGATCTATTTGACCTTGCCTGGAATTGTTTTGATAAAGCTATTCGTCTTGACGCCTATTGTAAAGACGCTTACTTGGCCGAGGGGATATTATTGGCTAATTTAGAAAAGTATGATCAGGCCATTGAAATATTAAAAATTGGCCAACGAAAGAACCCATCAGATTTGCGTTTTATATTAGAGATCGCTCAAATTGACTCATCGAAATTTAAACATGCAAATCAAGTCCACAAATAAGTCTTGGGTGGCTTTGTGGCTTTTCGTGTTATGCATCATGGCCTACTGGCCTCTTTTGAGCCATGAATTAATGATGGATGATTTTGATTTTTGGAAACCCAATGGCATCCCTTCACTATACCCGCATTTAAGTGATTTTTTTGTTAAGACCTCTGACCAACATTATGCACCGTTATATTTTATAACCAATATAACCTTATTCCAAAGCCTTCATGTCCCTTCGTTATTATATTTGGCCAACATTGTCTTTTTATATCTTGATTCTTTGGCATTGTTCTACCTTGTGTGGCAGGTCTCAGGGGATTTTATCACGGCCATCTTAACAGCTTCGTTTTTTTGTGTACACCCTATGACGGCTGCCATTCTCCAGCATTTGACTTTAAATAATCTGCTGATCGCAGGTTTTTTAATGCTGGTTGGCCTTATTGGTTTTTACCAATACTTAACGCGACCAAACACCGGGTTTCTTTATGTCCTTAGCATTTTATGTCTGGCTGTTGCTTTATTTTACCATGAGGGTTCAATGTTGTTTGTTTTTTACGCCGCTTCCATGGCTTTCATTTTGGCCAAACGCGGTCCAAAAGAAATTTTTAAAATTTGTCTTCCGTTTATTGCTATTGAAATGGTATTTTTTATACTTTGGTTTGTTCTTTCTAAATCCAGGACCTTGCTTTCAGAAAATAATCATTCACTGCACATTTTTTGGGATTTGCCTGCTAATTATTTCCATGTCAGTTTATGGTATATAAGTCATTTATTCCAATCGCAGGGAGTTGTTTTTATGTACAACACCCCGGCGGTTACACATGTAGCATTCTGGAATTTTCTATTTTTGATTTCGTTGTTGTGCGTATTTGCGCTTATTTCTTATTTTAGAAAACCACTCGAAATTTTTGCCCTTGTCTGGTTTTTAACGGGTTTTCTTATTGCCATTCCTGCATTTTCGTCCCGTCCTTATAATGGATTTATTTTTGAACCCAATTGGATGTTTTTTTCTTCTATGGGATTCAGTCTTTTTTTAGCCCTTATGCTGCAAAAATTAGAAGGTAAGATCGATAGAAGATTGTGGATTTTTCTATTACCAACGATCTTCATGTACTTTTTTGTGCAGACTGAGAAGGTAAATATAATCAATAGGACCCAATTTAATTTTTGTGAGAATTGGCTTCGAAATTCACCCGGTAACTATATACCAGCTACTATTTTGGCACAGGAATATTACATTCCTGACAGGGTTCCTCCTTCAATGGAATTTTTTAATTCTATGTTAAGTCTGCTTGATATTTATCTCCAACATGACTATTATGATATATCGTTACGCTTAATTACAAGATTATCATCCATGCAGCTTTCTGAAAGCCAGAGAAAAGCTTTGCAGTTAAGGGAAAATATAGCGCTTTATGAAAAACAATAATTATGTTCATCCTTCAGCTTTTGTTGATGAAGGTGCCCAGATCGGCGAAGGCACTAAAATTTGGCATTTTTGCCATATTTTTAGCGGCGCGCGGCTTGGTAAAAATTGTAAGATCGGCCAAAATGTGGTGATCCATGGCAGTGTTGTCATAGGTAATAATGTTAAGATCCAAAATAATGTTTCTGTATATGACGGTATCACTTTAGAAGATGATGTTTTTTGCGGACCTTCATGTGTGTTTACCAATATTATCAATCCTCGTTCAGCTGTTGATCGCAATGACCCAAGATTTTACCGTTTAACACATGTAGGCCAAGGGTCTACTATTGGTGCTAATGCGACCATTATTTGCGGTGTGACAATAGGGAGGTATGCATTTATTGGGGCCGGTGCTGTGGTGACCCGGGATGTGCCTGATTATGCCCTTGTATATGGGGCTCCTGCTAAACAGCATGGTTGGGCTTGTGAATGCGGTGAGAAAATTAAAGTAACTAGAGGTAAAATGCAGTGTTTGATGTGCAAGAGCGAATATAAAAAAAATAAAGATGCGTTATCAAAAGTTATTTGATCATACTTTGTTAAAATTTTCCCCCTACTACCTACCAAAAGCAATTAAGAATATAAAATGATGAAATGGCTTACAGGGTTTTGCTTGCTTTTTGTCGTTGGGCTACTCGTTTATTCCAATAGCTTTAACAATAAATTCCTGATGGATGATTATACTTTTTTGGATAATCCTTTAACCAATAGCACCAAAAATATTTGGTCACAATGGAATCCTTACCAGCGACAAGTCCTCGGTGTTAACGACACTCATGAAATCTTAGGATATTATCGCCCTTTGGCCCATATGCTGCTGGGGTTTTCGTACTCTACTTTTGGGAATCATTTCTTTTACTACCATTTTTTAAATTTATTTCTGCTAGTACTTGCTTCTTCGATGATTTTTTTGCTTATTGAACAGGTCACATCCAATAGTTCCTTATCATTTTGCGCGGCAATCTTTTATCTGATCCATCCCATGAATGGGATCATTATTAATTATATTTCAGCAAGCGTGTTCGCTTGTCAGATCATTTTTACATTGGCCACTATTTTATTGCTTTGGAGCGCCTTAGAAAGGAAAAATAGCCAGTTTTTGTATTTTTTGAGTTTGTTTTCTTCATTCTTATCACTTTTTTGGAATGAAAGCGGAGTGATGATCCCTTTTTATGTCGCTATTTTTATTTTGCTGTTTGGAAAACAATCCTTGCCCCAAAAAATGCTGCTACTTTTTCCTTATTTTTTGATTGTTTTTTCGTATCTTGTTTTTAGGTGTTTTTTTATCAGTCTTAATGGAACAGTTTTTAATCAAATTAGTGCATTTCATCTAAACGTTTGGGAATACTTAGCAAATTTGTTTTTGGTCTACGCATGGTATGTTTGTCATTTGTTTTATCCTTGGGGCATTGTGATGTCCTGGACCACACCCATTGTAAAAGACCATGTGTTTTGGTACGCATCTGGAATGCTTTTGTTTATCGTTCTAGCCTTATTGCTTTTTATTAGGTATGCCAAGGAAAAAATATGCCAGTGGGGGCTGCTTTGGTTTTTTATTGGTTTTATACCTGTCAGCATAGCAGCGTTTAGAAGACCCGATAGCGGTGGTGCCCTCATTGAGCCGCATTGGTTTATTATTTCTTTTATTGGGTTCTCTCTTTTGGTGAGTTGTTTTTGTCTTTTTATTTTTACTCAAAAAAGAGAGTTTGGGTTTTGTTTAATTGCCGTCCTCATTCTTGGGTGGGGATTAGCTGCACATGCTAACAATAAACTGTGGGCGAATCAGAAGACCTATGCATTGTATTGGTCTAAAGAGGACCCTAGTCTTAAATCGGCCTATTTTTATCTTGCCCAGGCCTATCAGGGTGAAGGAGATTTTGATCAATCGATAAAATATTATAGATTGGCCTTGGCAGGCTATCCTTCAGATGTTGAAATATATAATAACCTTGGTGTGATCGATCAAAATAAAGGTGATTGGAAAGAGGCTGAGCTTGACTACAGAAAGGTCTTAAAAATTGACCCTTCCTTGGCCGTCGGCTACAACAATCTTGCTTCGATTTATTTTCATGAAGACAAATTGGATCAGGCTCAGGAGAACTTCAATCGTTCTTTAACCCTTGATCCTCTTTTAGTCGGGGTCAGGAGAAATCTTGCATTCCTTTTTTTAAAACAGAAGAAATATGATAAAGCCATCGACCTATGTTTTAAAAATCTTGAAATTTCGAATAATGATGTTGAAACTTTAATGTTGTTAGTCAATATTTACATTCAAAAACATGATTTTGTTAATTTACAAAAATATGCGTTCCATATATTAAATTTCGTAAATGATCCGACAGTTTTAGTAAAACTAGGTGAAATGATGGGCCAAAATAATTTGCCTGAAATTGGATCACTTTGTTTTGAAAAAACCATTCGTTTAGATCCGCGGTTTGATGATGCCTATATTGATATGGGTGTATTATTGGCTAATTTAGGTAAATATAAAGAGGCCATGCATATTTGGCAGATAGGCTGGCGGCTAGATCCCTCTAATCAAAATTTTGAGAATGATATTGCGCAAGTTAGCAAACGTATATACAAAGTTAATTAAATATGGGATGATGCGTTTCGCATGAAACTTAATTTCATTGATATTAAAAGGCAATACCAACGTTATCAATCAGAAATCGACCAGCAAATCCAGTCTGTTTTGAGTGAGGCCGCTTTTATCATGGGAAAAGAAGTGGGCATGCTTGAGGCATCTTTGGGTGAGTATGTTGGTGTCAAACATGCCATTGCCTGTGCTTCAGGAACAGAGGCGCTTCAGCTGGCACTGATGGCGTATGGCATCAAACCAGGGGATGAGATTATTACGACATCCTTTACCTTTATTGCAACGGCAGAGGTCATTTCTTTATTAGGCGCCAAACCTGTTTTTGTTGATGTCAAAAGGGACACATTTAATATTGATCCCGAGAAAATTAAGAAGGCCATCGGTCCACGCACGCGAGGGATCATTGCCGTTGATATTTTTGGACAATGTGCTGATTATGATGAAATTAACCAAATGGCCCAAGCGCATGGTCTGTTTGTCATTGAGGATGCTGCACAGTCATTTGGCGCAAGATATAAGAATAGAATGGCGGGTTCCTTGGCAGAAATGGCCTGCACTTCATTCTTCCCAGCCAAACCACTTGGGTGTTATGGTGATGGAGGGATGATTTTTACCAAGGATAAAGACAAGGCAGAAATGTTGAAGTCCTTGCGTAACCATGGGGCAGGCCAACATAAATATGAAAATGTCCGGATTGGAATCAACTCCCGTCTGGACACATTACAAGCAGCCATCCTTTTGGCCAAGTTTAAACATTTTCCAAATGAAATCCAATTGCGTCAACAAGCAGCAGATTATTACACTCAATATTTAAAGGATATTGCGGAAATACCGTTAATTTTGACGCATAATCATTCTGTATTTGCACAATATAATATTTTGATAGAAAATAGGGATGCTTTACAAAAGAAATTACAGGAACACCAGATTCCAACTGCGATTTATTACCCAACCCCTTTGCATTTGCAGGCAGCATATGCTTTTTTAGGCTATAAAAAGGGTGATTTGCCAGTTACGGAAGAAATTTGCGGCCGCATTTTGGCCTTACCCATGCACCCCTTTATTACCCGTGAAGAACAAGATTTTATTATAAGTAAATTAAAAATCTAGGAGATTAAGTGGCTCAATCAAGGAAGCTTTGGAAAAGTCATGGTAGCGGCAAATTTACAAAGCGAGCTTTTGCTTCTATTGGTGAAAATGTCATTTTCGAATCAGGTGTTTTGGTATTCCATCCTGAGAACATCAGCTTAGGTGATAACGTTTATATCGGGCATTATGCGATACTCAAAGGATACTATAAGAATAAATTCTTAATCGGCAATAACGTGTGGATTGGCCAGGGATGTTTTTTTCATAGTGCCGCGGGGATCACGATTGGCAATGATGTAGGGATCGGCCCTGGTGTCAAGATTATAACGTCCTCTCATCAATTGGATGAAAATAAGGCTATCCTACATTCATCGATCGTCAACGCACCGGTGATTATTGAAGATGAATGTGATATTGGTACAGGAGCTATTCTTATGCCTGGTGTCCGTATTGGACGGGGTGCTCAAGTGGGAGCAGGTGCTGTTGTTACCAAAAATGTAGCGTCCTATAGTGTAGTTGCAGGAGTTCCTGCAAAAGTGTTAAGAAAAATCAAGCATCAATGAAAGGTAGTCCCATGGCTATACGAGGAAAAAAGATTTTGCTCACAGGTGGGGCAGGTTTCATCGGTTCCACCATTGCTGAGAGGCTTGTTGAAAACAATGAAATCATTATTTATGATACCTTGCACCGTAATGCCTTGTCCTTGTCTAAGATTGCTAAACATAAGAATTTACGCCTTATCAAAGGCGATGTGATGGATGCTGCTAAACTTAAAAAAGCAGCTCAAGGTGTACAAATTATTATTCATTTGGCTGCTATAGCCGGTGTTGATACCGTGCTTTCCATGCCGGTCAAAACCATGGAAGTGGCGACCATTGGAACTTACAATGCTCTTAAGGCAGCGGTTGAACAAAAAAAACTCGAGCGTTTTATTGATTTCTCAACCAGCGAGGTTTTTGGCAGTTTTGCCTACCATGTCAAGGAATCAGATACTACGATTTTGGGTACTGTAGGTGAGGCGCGTTGGACCTATGCGGTCAGCAAACTTTGTACCGAGCATTTGACACTTAATTATCATAAGCAATTCGGCCTTCCTGCATTGGCGGTGCGGCCTTTTAATATCTATGGCCCCAGGCAAGTTGGTATCGGTGCTGTGCATCGCTTTATTGTCAAAGCTGTTAAAGGTGAAGAAATAACCATCCACAATGATGGCAGCCAGATCAGGTCTTGGTGTTATATTGATGATATTGTCGATGGCATCATGCTTTGCATGGAAAAAAAAGAGGCCATTGGTCATACTTTTAATATCGGCAATCCTCGCAGCACGATCACGATTTATAATTTGGCCCTTGAGATCAAACGTTTAAGCTCTTCCAATTCTAAAATTGTTTTCGAAAAAAGGGAAGCCAAGGACGTTGAGCTACGTGTTCCTGATATTGAAAAAGCAAAGAAACTTTTAGGCTATAAGCCTAAAATTGATTTGGAAGAAGGATTGTTGCGTACCATTCACTGGTACAGGAATAATTTAACCGCATGATTAGACTTTCAATTCCCTCCATTAATAATCAAGAAGAAAGAGCAGTTCGTAAAGTTTTAAAATCCGGTTTTTTGGTGCAGGGGAAAACGGTCGCAGCTTTTGAGAAAAAAATCGCCAATTATTTGGGTGTCAAGCATGCCATTGCTGTCAATTCCGGCACCTCGGCCTTGCATCTGTCACTGATAGCCGCAGGTGTTGGACCTAAAGATGAAGTGATATTGCCGGATTTTACCTTTCCTGCGACGGCCAATGTGGTGGAGCTCGTTGGTGCCAAGCCCGTGGTGGTTGACATAGATCCGTTTACTTTTAATATTGAGCCCCATCTCATCGAGAAAGCTATCACTAAAAGGACCAAGGCCATCATGCCTGTGCATTTATTTGGACAGTCAGCAGATATGGGCCCTATATTGAAATTGGCCCGAAAATATGGACTAAAAATTATTGAAGATGCGGCCTGTGTCCTGGGAGCTGAATACAGGCGCCAAAAGTGCGGTACACTCGGCGAATTAGGATGTTTTAGTTTTCATCCCAGGAAAATCATTACCACGGGTGAAGGCGGTATTGTTGTTACTAAAAATGGGGTGTTGGCCGAGCAGTTAAGGAGTTTACGCAACCATGGCATTATTTATAAAAATAATAAAATTGATTTTGTGATGCCTGGCTTTAATTACCGCATGACAGAAATCCAAGCGGCCATGGGGTTGATTCAGATGGATAAGCTTGAAGACTCAATCCGATCGCGCCAGCGGATAGCTGACATTTATAAGGTTAAATTAGCTTCAATTGACTGGATTAAAACCCCAACCACCCCATCGTATAACACTCATGTGTATCAAACCTATGTGATCCAAGTCAATCGTGGTATTAACCGTGACAAACTCATTGCCTATTTGCGCCAACAGGGGATTGAAGCCAATATCGGGACCTATGCCTTACATAGGCTTACATTTTATAAGAATAAATACCGTCTGAAAGTATCTCAATTTCCTGTAACAGAGCAGATTTTCAAGACCGCGGTCTCATTGCCATTCTTTGACCATTTAAGTGCCAGCCAAATCCAGATCATCGCAGGACATATGCAAAGGTTTCAATGAAAAGTGTAACGGTTGTGATTTGTGCTTATAATGAAGAAAAGAATGTTAAACCAGTTATTACGGAGACGTTGGATGTCTTGGCCTCCATGGCGATTGATTTTGAGGTCATTGTGGTAGATGACGGTAGCAAAGATGATACGCTGGCTGTGGTGCGTTCAATAGGGAATGAGTATATTAAAACCATTGTCCATGCTCGCAACCAAGGCATTGGTGCTTCACTTCTAGATGGCTATAGGCTTGCTATGAAGGATTATGTGACTTTTTTGCCGGCAGATGGGCAAATTTCACCTAAGGACATTAAAATTTTAGCTGATAGCATTGGAGATAATGATATGGTGGTCAGTTACTATGAAACAAGGCCGCGGTCATTGTTCCGCAAACTTACCTCAAAAGGTGTCAGGGGAATCCTTTTTCTATTGTTTGGCAAGATGCCCCGTTATGAAGGGACCTACATGTTCAAGCGCGGCATACTCAAGGAAATATCTCTTAAAATGCATACTTCTTTTGTGCTTAATTACGAATTTGTCATCAGGGCCTATCGTCAGGGTTTCAAGATCACAGAGGTGCCAACACAATGTTTAGAGCGGCTTTCAGGCGCCTCGAAAGTACTGGGTTTAAGAAAGATCTTGTTTATATTGGGCCAAATCATTGAATTGAGGTTTAAATATTTTTAACCATTATTGAAAGGTTTGAATGGAAAAAATGTTAAACTTGAAAGTAGGGGTGATGATGAATATGCGTAAAAAATATGGTTTTACCTTGATTGAAATGATGGTCGTTGTCATTATCTTGGCAATCTTGGGTGCTATTAGCGTGTCCTATTATTATAAGACTCTTGAATCCAATAAAGCGCAGTCAGCCAAGAATAATTTACTGGCCATTGCAGCTGCCCAGGAGAAATTTAATGAAGATTATAGTTCGGCCTGTAGTAGTCAGGGCATCTCACCTTGTTATTGTGTTAGCACAGGGACCAATCCCACAGGTCTCACTTCACTTTGCGGAAACAACACCGCTGACTTAGTGACCAACTTGAAATTAACAGGATTTTCCTCCAGCGATCCGTTTTATGCCAATTATTCTTGTAACACGACATCTTCTCCATTTCGTTGCAGAACCACTGATGGGGTGGACACATTGACCCTCATTTTTAATGCTACTCAGATGGGTTTTACTGTGACGTGTGCTCCTGATAGTTGTACATGATAGCTTTGACCCACCTGGTAATATATGTTATAAATGATTTAGGGGGTGATAGTTGTGAATACTAAACAAGGTATAACCTTGATAGAGCTGATTGTTGTTTTGGTTATCATCGCTGTAACTGCAGCTATTGCTTTCCCAAGTTTTACCAGTCAAACCGAGCGTGCCTACGCGCTTACAGCCAGAAATAATCTGCAGGCCATTTATTCTGCCCAGCAGAACTTTTATAATAACAATAATAGTGCTTACTGCTTGAGTACTTCGGCCGTTTTAAACAATGCCTGTACTGCTTTTTCCAATTGCGGTGGTTCCTTGGCAGAGATAGATTGCAGCTTGGGTTTAAATTTTCAGGATGATGGGACTTATACATATTCATGTTCAGGCACGACCTGTACAGCCACACGATCAACCAACAGCCAGACCTTGACCATTAGTTTAAATGCGCCGGCCTTGGTCACTTGTAATTTAACCAATGCTAATTGGTGCCCATGATGAGGAAGATAAAAATTCTTAATCATAATGCTGTTTCACTTATAGAAGTGCTGCTGTCTGCTGTTATTTTTGTTATTGCAGTGGCAGGGATTTTTTATACGATGACATCGGTGAGATATCCTGTGACCAACGGGGAGACATCGTTGAGTGCAGCGATTTTTGGTAAACAAATCCTCGAATCTTTAAATTCACAAGAGGGCGCAGGGGCGAATGCTTATTATGTGCAAAGCTGCACAAGCCCGAACGCTGACGCTTCTTGTGGCGATTTTTCGTTATATATGGGCCTTCACGAGGTTTCATCCTCTACTCTTTCAACCGTCACGGGCTTAAGCTGGCCTACCACATTGACTTCATCCAATACATGCGGTGCCATTAGTCCTTGTTTGTCTTATAACGTTACTTGCGGGGATGGGAATAATTCAACTCCGCCCAATTGCAGCAGTGCCTCTGTTGCCAAGCGGGTGGATTTAAACATTAATTGGCCGAGTTCACCATGAAAAAAATTAATTCTAACATTGGTTTGTCTCTGGTTGAATTGATTTTGGCATCAGTGCTGGTGATCATTGTCATTGTAGGGATTGTGGCCATCAATTTTGCACTTAGTAACAATAATCAGGACTATGGCCAGCGTTATTTGCTCAAATCAGAAACCCAAGCCACCTTGAATAATATTCTCTATAATGCTTCGTTGGCTATTGGAAGTTTAGGGGATGTCGGTATTGGAACTATAGCATCACCATATGTAGCTGATCAGGCCGTCCTTGTGGGAACTCAAATGGGAGGCTCAAACACCGTTAACCCTTCGTTTTGCATTCATCAACAGCAGAGCATTAGTACTCCGCCATATTACAATGACATTTGGATGTGCTATATGCTTGATAATACGACAGGAGATGTTACCTACGGTCAGATCTCTTATTGTAATAAAACATACACTATTAATGATAGTGCGGGATTCCGCGGGGCCAGTGCTGCTTGTGTAGGTACATATTTAGGCAATGGTATTGGCATTACTCCTATTTTTTCGTCTAGTTCACCTTTGCTTTTTCAAATGAATATCGTGAACTGTTACAATAATTCAGCAACTGCTACTTGCTCAAGTACAGGTTCTACAGACCAGGTTAATAATCCGTCAGTCAGCCTAACGGGAAGTGTTATCCCAATGCAATCCAGTGACCAGTAACGTTCTAGGAAGGAGCAGAGCATGGACCGCTTTCCACCTTATGGCTGGATTCCGGACATTCCGGACCAGAGGGATTATCTTTATAAACTCATTCGTCCAAGGCTTAAACTTCCATCCAAAATTGATTTGAGAAGTAAATGTTCACCGGTTGAAAATCAGGGGCAGTTAGGTTCTTGCACAGCCAATGCCTTGGCAGGCCATTTGCAATTCTTAGAAGAAATCAGCGGCGGGCCATACGCAGATGTAAGCCGGCTTTTTATTTATTATAATGAACGGGCGGTTGAGGGCACCATTAATTCTGACTCTGGGGCCATGATCCGTGATGGGATCAAGGTCTTAGCCAAATTTGGCGTGTGTGCAGAGCTAAGTTGGCCTTATGATATTTCACAGTTTACACGAAAGCCAACCACTACTTGCTATAAGCAGGCGCTTAAGCACCGGATCAGCAGCTATCACCGTCTTGAAACGCTAGATGACTGTTTTAACTGCCTGGCTGAGGGTTATCCCTTTGTTTTTGGTTTTACCGTTTATGAGAGTTTTGAAAGCCTTAAAGTTGCCAAAACAGGCGTGGCCCCAATGCCTAAGAAATCAGAGCGGGCGCTAGGCGGACATGCGGTGATGGCTGCAGGCTATGATCAAAAATCGAAGCGTTTTATCGTACGGAATTCTTGGGGGGCAGAGTGGGGGCAAGGAGGCTATTTTACCATGCCTTATGCCTATCTGGAGACTCTAGCAAGCGATTTCTGGACGATCCGGCAATAGATTCATGTTAAAAATTTATTTCATTCTTATAGGGCTGTTGTTGACCATTCAGCCGTCCTTTGCTTCGGGAAGCATTGATGATTGCAAATCCCTGGGCCATCAGCTTTTAAATAAGGGAAAATTTACAGAAGCAACCATCCAGTATAATCACTGTGTAACAGAGTACGGGGATGATGGCGAGGCCTTTTATGGAATTGCCTTGGCTAATTTTTACCAAGGACTTTATGATGAAAGTCTTTCATATATTTCTAAGGCCGAAGATCTTGGGCGCAATGATTCGATGCACTTAAGAGAACAGATTGGGGAGGCCCAGTTCAACCAAGAAGATAGATTAGAGAAGTTGTCGAATCATCTGCCGCAAAAGACTTATCCCCAAGTGTCACCGCAGGTCCCTTTAATCGTTGGTCTTTTTGTCATCTTTGCATCGATTATTTTACTATTCGTGGGGGTCTTTCTTCCACTGCGTTTGAAATAGATCATCCGAAAGCCAGTCAGTGACAGCGTTGGCCGCACGGTGAAGGGCTTAATCCATCATACCGTTGGACCATCAGCGTAAGCTACCAGGCAAACTGCCGGTGTGCCAATACTCCGAATATTGTTTTTGTTATTTTTGAAGCGGCCCAAGGAGCCTAGAGATCATTTCCCATGACCAATGTCAATGCCCGAAGCATTTTCATTTGTTATGTTAACACGAGTTCGTGGCAGGGCCGAGGGATAGTTCTTTTGAAGGAACCCTAGGAGCTTTTCTCTGATTTCGCATCGGAGATTCCATGTAATGGAAGAGTCTACAGCACTCGCAAGGATCCTTAGTTCAACAGTATGCTCCTTCATGTCTGTTACTTGAAGCGCGTTGATTTTTTTGTCCCAGTTAGTACTTTTTTCTAGAATACGGGCCAATTCCTGGCGTACCTCTTCAACGGGAACTGTATAGTCCGTGTATAAAAAAACAGTGCCTATAAGATCAGCAGAAGTGCGCGTCCAATTTTGAAAAGGTTTTTCAATAAAATAGGAAATAGGAACAACCAGCCGGCGAAGGTCCCAAATCCGGATGACGACATAGGTCAAAGTAATCTCCTCAATCCAACCCCATTCTCCTTCAACGACAACCGCGTCGTCAAGCCGGATAGGCTGGCTTACCGCCAATTGAATTCCCGCTAGGATATTTCCTAAGCTTTTTTGTGCCGCAATGCCAAGAATGATGCTTACAACTCCGGCAGAGGCAAATATGCTTACCCCCAGTTCGCGGGCTTCAGAAAAACTCATGACCATAAAGGATATCGTTATGAGGACAATCATAAAATTAATCACATGTTCGATAAGGCGGATTTGAGTGTACATCCGGCGAGCATTGAGATTATCAGATACTGTTATGTTATAGCGGTGCAGAATACCTCCCCGTATTAAGGCAACGAATCTTTTGATGGCCCATCCAACGGATGCAATGATCCATAATTGTACGCCATGAGTCAAGAAGGGCTGGATTTGGTGGGGTAAATCTAAGAATGGGGAAATAAGGGCAACGCATACGGGCGGTATAAGAACTGTTAAGGGGTCCAGCAAATTTAGGATATTAAGCTTAAGACCTTTGACCAAAATTATGGAGAATTTTTTTTTGACTAAGGTCCTCATCGAGCTGGAAAGTATAGCTCCGATAAAAAGGGCCAAGGAAATAAAGAGAAGGGATTTTTCAAAGACGATATGATGGAACGAAATCATAAAAGAATTATAAGTTTCTTAGGATTAAGGGCAGGTGAATAAAGAATTAATTTTGTATTCATCTTTTATTAATCTTACTTCTGCTATTCTTTTTGCCGGTATTGTATTTTGGGTCAAAAGACATTAATAAACAATTTAGAGAAAGGAAGGCAATATGAATAAAGGCACAGCGATCGCATTTTTAGTTGTAGGTATAATTTTGTTAATTTTTGGGATTGATGCTTATCATTCAGCCAGTTCAAATGTCTCCCAAGCCCTCACAGGCGCGCCGTCTTATAAAGCAATTTGGCTTCTTATTGCCGGAGCCATTGCAGCCATTATTGGTGGCGTCAGGTTGGCCCGATAACCCGATAAATGGAAAGGATTAATATGAGAAAATATAGCCAAGGTTCCAAAGAAACAGTCAAAGAAGAGATGCATAAATTTAAAAGGGGAAAATTAACAAGCGGCAGAAGTGGCAAAACCGTTAAAAGTCGTAAACAAGCAATAGCAATTGCTCTTTCCGAGGCTCGCAAAAAAGGCGAAAGGGTTCCTAAAAAGAACTAGATGGAGGCACAAACTAAGCGTATGCGTTCAATTTGGTCTGGTCCTATACGTATTTTTATTGTTGCTATCTTAATAGTGCAACTGACCGGTTGTGGTACTATTCTCTATCCTGAACGTAAAGGACAAAAAAGCGGCACCATTGATTCTGGCGTTGTCGTTTTAGATGCTATTGGCCTATTAATTTTTATAGTTCCGGGTATTATTGCGTATATTCTTGATTTTTCTAATGGAACGATTTATTTGCCGGGAACGAGGGGGCAGCCAATTCTTGGAAGTACTGGGCATGAAATTAAATCAACAGTCCAAGATGCAGGAAAAGATTTAAAATCAGCAGGCCGTAATGCGGCTGCCTCCATCAGACAGGCTCTTCAGTAGAGAAGTGATTAAATTTTATTTTGACCAAGCCCAACTTACCGAACTGCAAAACGCCCCTGCTTTTTAGGTGTTGATCATCAGCTTCAATAGAAGACTTGTCAACCTTTTGACCTTTTGATAGGATAACCCCTAACTAATTTTCGGGTCGGTAGCTCAGTTTGGGAGAGCGCGTCGTTCGCAATGCAATTTTGACCTTTTTCTAAGTCTTTTATTTTTTAGATAATTCATACAACTCCGTCGATAAACGGAGTTTTTTTGTTTTATTATCTTTTAATATTTTTTAACTCCCAGTAACCAAATGTAGATCGAATTTGGACGCCAAAAAATATTATAAAAATATCATAGAGAGCATCATTTTTAATAAAGCGGGCATCCAAAAATAATTTTTGGTGTCCAAAATAGTACTACATCAATTGGGAGAAGAATATGATTCAACTTATAAAAAAAGGTGCTAGGTTAAGCGAAGAAAATAAAACATTGCTATGGTCAGAATTGGTACTGTTTTCGATTTTGTCGGGTTTGGTATGTCATTCATTGTTGGCCATGCTAATTGTTTTTTATGCGTGTCATTTTCGGTTTGGAGATTTGTAATGGCATTATGTTTGGTCAATGATAAATAATCTTCTTCCAACATCACCTTCAAATGCCCTTCTACAATAAAGGCTGTTTGACCATGTTCGTAAATCCCTACCTTCTGCGGCACAATCCAAATTTTGTTAAAGGTATTCACTGGTATTTCAGTTGTGCCATACATTTCTTTAGCTTTTGCGTAAACTCTGTCCCAAAATATTTTGCCTAAATTTTTCTGCGGATAGATCAAAGAAGCGGTCAACTGCTTAAGCATATAATCCTGGGCTAATAAATCACGGCCCATGGCCGTCTCCCCTAACGCTTGAGGCACCATTCGATCTTTCTCATAGGGGCTTAAGTTGACCCATATATCTTTGTCTGGTATGGTCAAGGACGCGAAGAAATATTTGATCATCCGATCAGATTCATCTTTGAGGGTTTGGCCGGATAATTTGGATTGACCAGGATCAACAATAAAATCAAAAAGGAATGGATTGTCACGATGGACAGTCAACCCTCTGATTAAAGCGGGTTCAAAATTTGAACTGACTGAAACCATTGTTCCTGGTGCTGGTAAATTTAAAATGAAATCGGCGTGGGCAGGAGTAATTGGGCCTATGGAAGTAAATAAAAATGAAACAATGGTAGTTACACTT
>Ga0206857_1065_pt1 | contig 24278 bp, 18 predicted proteins | sample Alteio_BWOrgCont_49_FD_152865 | JGI IMG/M metagenome (GOLD analysis project Ga0206857, IMG submission 152865) | Enriched cells from forest soil in Barre Woods Harvard Forest LTER site, Petersham, Massachusetts, United States -... | ecosystem: Environmental > Terrestrial > Soil > Temperate forest >...
GGTTTCCCCAACGCGTTCAGTGCGAACACCGAGCGCGAGATCCGCCAAGTTGTCTCCACCGAACAGTGGCAAATAGTGAGGCGTGCAGTGTCCACCGTTAACTTGGTGCGCCGCAGTGCATGATGACCGGGGCATGGTATTGGGCATAAAATCCCAATTGGACGCTTGTTGAGAACAACGACAATGATCGCTCCACGTTCCCTGAGCCTCTTCTCACTCCTGCTAATCACGATCAGTTCCAGCTGGGCTGATTGCGCTTCGGGGTACAACCAGAAGACGATCTCGATAGCTCATCACGTTGTTAGCCGGCCCTGCGTTCCAAACGGAAAGGTGGTAGTGACTGCACCTGGGTCAATTGCAGCAGGCGCCGCGCTGGCTGGCTGGATTCAGGAGTCACACGACAGTGTATACGGTGCGTCGGCACCTTTGCCGGTCGACGCGCGAGCGGTGATGACGCAGTGGGGCGTTGCCGCCGATGTTCTGGATCGTGCGCGCTACAAGTTCGGTGACAACGTGGTCGCCAATCTTGCTCTGATTCTCAATGCTACGGGCGACATCAACGCTATTACGCTGATCGATGTGATCGTGTTTCACAACACGGATGCAGCACAGGATCTCGGAAGCTGGGCGCATGAGCTGGTTCATGTGCGACAGGACGAGCAGCAGGGCGTAGTTGATTTTGCACTTGGGTACGCTGCCAACTACGCGGCTTACGAGAACCCTGCGTATAACGAGCAGGGCAGGTTCTACACATGGCTCGCTCGTCACTGTTATTGTTGTCGCTCTAGGTGAGAGTGCCGTTTCAAAAGGTGATGCCCACGCTTGCCTGGGAACAGCTCTGGGTTCGGATTGGACGATCCAAGGGTAAAGTTGTGCATACGGGACGGCATTCATACTGTAAGCGGGGGACTCATGGACGAATCGAAAGAAAGAAAAATCCATATATTCGTTAGCTATAACCACGAAGACACCGTGGCTAAGTTAGCGGTCACGAGGCAGCTTACTGATGCGGGATTCATCGTTCGATCGAACAATGAAGGCCATGAACAGGATCCCTTACATATCGGAATATCAAAAAACATCAACTTGTCTGATGTTGCGATTCCACTCATGACCAAACATTGGTTGGCTTCTCATGAGTGTCGAGATGAACTTGTTCGCGCAAATGAACGCCGAAAAATCATCGTCCCTTTCCGTCATCGGGATGTAGAGGACGGTAAGCCAATTAAAATTCCACATTTTCTTGCCGACACGCAGTATGTTTCGTGGGCGGGGGATGGCACTATTACTAGCGCTGTTTCTGAATTAATTGCCTTGCTTCGCCGCAAGACGTTGCAGGCCAATTGGCAACTGGCAAGTTTTGAAGATGCCAGAGTCATCGGTGATGTTGTTCAGAAATGCGATGACGTAACGCCTCAGTGGCGACGTGCAATGAGTCGCCTGATACTGTCAACAACAAGAAGTACAATAAAGAAGGTATTGAACGGCGACGAATGCGAATTCGATGTATCTCGAGACGCAAGCTATCTACGGCACGCCGTACCTATTTTCGGTCATGCCCAATCAATCATTGCAATATGTATTGCGTCCGTGTCGAGATTTTGGACTGATTCTGAATTGGGCGAGGCTACGGGTGACTATCTCAAGGACCAAAAAGAGTCTGCTCAGTCGATCCGGCGTCTGTTCGTGTTCAAATCCGCAGGTGAACTGAATGATTTTAAGGAAGTGCTTAGGGTTCACCACAAGATGTATGGCTTCAAGCGGCCGACAAACGGTGTCTTTTTATCATCCCTTCACGGCTATGCAAACTTCATGAGTCTCGTCGGCACGGATGCCGATTCGTTAAACTTATCGGAAGATTTCGGTATTCTCGGGTTTAGCGACTCGTCTGAACGAATGCACGCCGTATTGAGTCCTACGATGTTTCGAATCTCAAACCCGGTGAATGGGGAGGGACGTTTTGATCGGGACACACGGATAATCCAGTACTTTGACAGGCTCAATGCACTTAATTTCGGAGAGTGTGATAGCCGCACGGGAATCGTCAGATGGGATCCGGAGTGGATGGAGGTGTCGGGCGGTGAGAAGTTCGCGAGCCGACTTAAGAATATGTTTCGTGCCGCGGCATCTAGAGTTCGTCACGTTGTTACGATTCGCCCCGAATGCTGCAACGACGAAATTGAACGATACATTGAAAAATTAGTAGGGTGGCTTCGTACTAACAGTGGCGAATTGAGGATTACATCAGTATCAATGGCGAAACGCTGCAAAGAAGTCCAACCGATTGATGGTCGATATGGCGGTCGGCTCACAGTCCAAAGGGATTTTGAGTTTGCTATTACTATGATTTTTGAAGATGTCGACGCCCTGAGACATTATTACCAGCATGAGGAGCACTCCCTTCAACGGCAGGCTTTATATTGTGCGCTGTGTCCGGAGATGGAAGCGGAATTTGATAGCGTGCGCGACGCTCAAGGAAAAGGCGAAGCCGGCGTAGTAGACATGTTTAGAACAATTGAGGAAAAAGTCGCTGCTAAATCATTGGTTCGTCGTTACGATGTTTGGGATGACGAACCCGTTTCTAGCATTGTGAGCAGGCAAGGAAAGCCGCCATAAAAGTCGGCGGATGGATCATGAGATGACGGGCGTTTGATGTCGAGTCATCTCCTAATTTGGCACCGCGCGGGCAATCGCGTCGTATTAGATCATTGTGCACCCAAAAACACGTTGACGATTGAGCGCACAGCGCATAATAATCAGCGAAAATACACTGCGAACAGGGACGTTTATTTAGATGCCTAGGCTCGGCCCCCTGGCCTTTACGTCTACTTCGGCTCCTTTTTCGGAGCCCTAGCCAAAGTTGGAGCTTGTCATGTCTGACAGCGAAAAGGGACCCCCGAGCGAATGGAAAACTGCAAGATTCTGGCTAGCAATCGGCGTGACGGTTGTTTCAATAATTGCCGTTGCCATATTGGCTAGTCGAGTTATCGACAACGGTAAGGACATCTCAGGAAACGCCCAAAATGTTCTGAATAGTGTATTGCCGCTTCTCGGGACTTGGGTGGGAACTATCCTCGCGTATTATTTTTCGAAAGAAAACTTTGAGGCAGCCACCAAGAGCGTTACAGAATTAGCAAAACAGATTACCCCCCAAGAAAAACTGAAGGCTACATTAGCAAGGGAAAAGATGATTCCCCAAGTCGATATGTTTTCCAAGAGTTTGCCAGCGGAAAACATCAAACTTGCTGATACCCTTACGGAATTGGAACAGACCAAAAAGGGTAGTCGAATACCCATACTCGGTGACAAAAAAGAGGTGCAATATGTTCTCCACAGGAGCCTCATTGACAAATTCTTGGCCAACTCCGCGCGCAGTGGGAAAACCAATACTGAGATTGCCGCTCTGACGGTAGCAGACCTATTGAAAGACCCAACACTCAAAAAATTTGCCGAAGCGGTTGCAGTCATAAAGGAAGACGCGACGTTAGCGGACGCAATGAGCCTGATGAACCAGATTGAAAATTGCCAAGATGTATTTGTGACTGCGACAGGAACAAAGAACGAGGCGATAAAGGGTTGGATCACCAACGTTATTATCCAGGACAACGCGAAGGTTTAGCCTGGATGCATGTGACCTGCTGGTCGATTATCGGTCCAGTTGATACTTTGGGACAATGACTACTGCAGGTCGTTGGCGTTCAGCCAGAGCGGTAGCAAACTAAACGATCTGTCGCTGTGCATCTCCTTCCATGGCTGATATGAGCACGCAGCCGCAGCAGCCCCCGAATCGATGCACTTTTCGGCCATGCACCAACCGAAGTCACCGCCCGACATCGTTCAGACCGAGCTGCGAAATCAGCTCGAGTAGGGAGCCCTCTTGTCGACCGGTAACGGTAGCAAGGGTCTCATCCACCACGTCGCGGGCCTGACGCCTCAGGCCGTTCAAGAGTTGTAACGCGGCCTTGTTGCCAACCTGAAGGAGAATCGCGGCCATCTCGACTAGGCCGTTTCGGTCGCCTGCGCCGGAGATCAGCCGGATCAATCTGTCCCGCCCCCAGGAGGCAGGAGTATCGGCTAAGGGCCGGGGAAGCCCGGAATATCGTCTGTTGAGCGCGGGGTGGCGGAGACTGACATCCGCCACTCGCAGGCGGTACACGAGATCTTCCGTCGCCATGAATAGTGCCTCTACGAGCGGCGCGGGCAACTCCGGGTCCTTCTCGCCGAGGTTGCCTCCCAACCATAGCCAAGCCTCGAGTGAAAGCGCGTCGATGTCGTTTGGACCTAGTTCAACGATGTTGAGCGCGCGCACGGGATCGCCGCCCGCTCGCAGCATCAGCCATCGGAGCGTGTATTCGTCGTTTGTCGCGCCACTATAGTCCGCACTAGCCGCCCGCTCTATGAAGTCGCACGCTAGGAGGAGAGTCATGTTCATGCTGTCACCGTTGCGATATCGCTCGAGTTATAAGCGGTGGCAATGTCTGTCGCGAGCGATGTATGGCTTAGAGGCAGCGACGTCGGTCCGATCAAGGCTCGCCGGGCTAGGCCTCTCTTCTCGACCTCGAACTCCTCGGCAAGAATTACAGCGAGCCGCGGATTGAGGAAACGCGAACAATAGCCCCCAGCGAGTTCACCCGGCGACGACCACTCCGACACTGCCAACCATTTGTCACGAGTACGCCTCGTATAGAACTGGTTGGATTCGTCGGGTGGGAAGACTACGCAGTCAATCTCGTACTGAGTCCGAAAGGCGTTGCGCAGGAACTGGTTGGCTAACTGACTGTGGGTTGTGAGCATCAACAGCCTGCCGTACGGTTGTGATCGCACCCAGTCCAAATAGTGCTGCTGCGCGGTGGGATCGGTCGCGTCAAAGAGGCGCCATCCGGTGGGATCGGCTTCCGCCACCACACCGCACCGCCCGTAAATGGCAGTAGACACGGGATAGAGCAGGGGCGTCGCGTAGCATGCGCTACCCCATGTGAAGCCTGCGGAGGTCGAGACAAACAGACCCGCCGGCTTCGCCCCGCCAGCCTTCATTCCCTTGACCGCGTAGCTCGCGCCATAGCGTGCACCCATGAACTTGATAAATAACGGCCTACCTGTGGCGGTTGAAGTCGGCCACGTGCCGCCAAGGAGCGAGACCAGGCCGGTTGTCGTCGCCCCAGCGATCGTTGCGTAGATGGCCGCGTCGAGCGCCGATGGAACAAGCGCCCTGGTCATTGGCTTCCCTGTGACGAGCGACGACGATCGATATCGTCCCACACCGCGCGCTGATCCGTGGATTGCCCGACGAAGGTGAGCGGCGTCAATCGCAACGGCTGCCCTGAAGGGGGGGCAAGATCGCGATTTAGGCACCAGGCAGGCAAAACCATCGAGACGATCTGCCCAGCATCGATCGTGTCATGCCATTCGGTGGCGACGGCCAAGTTTTGCGCCTGACCGGGCCCGAGTTGCTCGAAGATAGTGCCGGATCCGATGATGACTTTGGGGTCGACGGGTGCCGCAATTCTTACCGCGATGCAAAAGCTCGCGTCGGATCGCTTGAGTCGTGTGATATCAGCGTTCCCCCATTCACTGCCAAGCAAACTTAGATCTCGCGTCTCCACCTGCTCGCGCCGCATGCCAACAGCCGTTACCTTGATCGCACCTGCCGCTCGCGCTGCCCAGAGGCTCTCCTTGTCGCGATTCAATTTGAGGCCGAGGGCGGCGAGATTCCCAACCGTGCCGCTACCTTCGTCGCCTCGAAGAGCGGCGGATAACAGCGTGACCCATCCGCCAACGTCGTCGTGACCGAATTCGCCAAACCAGCCGCTGGGGTCGTGTTCCGCGTCTATGAGATCGATCTCCCACCAGCGTGGCTCGGGCATGGTGACAAGAGCCGGCGATCGGGCTTTTTCCGGTCGCGAGGCGCGGGCGACATCGGGAGAGAACACCACCACGCCGGCTCCTTTGGCGTGCTCTCCGGTCCATCCCGGCAACAGCGCGTCCAACTGCCAAGCCACCTCTGGATCCGCGACAATTCTATGGTGCCACTCCACCGCTAGCCAGGGTTTTTCGGATGGCATCTCCGCCGGTCCGACATAGGCGCTGATAACTTTGCCAGACGATATCGCCTCGCCCACCGACGGCAGCGCCCTCTCGTCGTCGTGCAGCAACCAAGTTCCAAGACCCGTCGGCATCAAAGTGGCGCCGCCCAATGCCGCCTGCGACGGCGCTTTCCCGTCTCGCATGCCGACATAAATCAAAAGCTTCACGCACCGGTCTCCGCAATTTGGCACAAGCCAAACCACCATTGAAATTGATTGAGAATCGTCCCAACCTTCCCGTTTTTAGGACTTCCTGAGAGTAGAGAGCCAAGTTGATTTTGTCATCAAATATTCCTTCGGTGTGAGGTTACCAAGAAACTCATACGGGCTGGGCCGGTGATCGTTGCCATGCGGCAGCTACTCGGCAGTCATGCGGCGCACCTCCGCCAGCGTCTCAAAGCACAGTTGAGGAGTTCAGTTCTCGGTATACTTTTTCTAAATTCGCTAAAGGACGCGGAGGCGGGGCCCCATAATTCTGCGGTCTTGGCTATTTCACGTCCTTCGGGTTCAACGTGGCACAAAGGGGTTCCGCGATTAGCCCTCAGGCTTTGCCAGTACGGTCATCGACCATCTAGTTACCTTCCTGGGCAGGCAAAGCAACCGTACGCCATATGACATCCGTCCGAGTCTCGATGTGCCGGACCAGTTGGGGGCGGGTAATTCCTTTTTGGAATTCGAATTGCAATTCGTAAGCCATGTGCTCTCTGGTGGACAATGCTCGTAGCCAAATTCAGCAAGGCCAATGCCGTATGTTAGAAGGAAGCGTTCAACGCCAAGTCGCGCCCACTGGATGACATGCACCATCTCGTGGAAGTGCAAGCCTTCATCCGCGGCCTCCGCTATCCTTAAAAAATACATATTCTTGAAGGTGATGCCTCCAAAGGTCTGTTGTTGAATTGCGGCGAACTCCGGAAGACCAAAGCGATCTACCGGCGGGAATTCAACCCGCTCAACCAAGGCCACTCGCGCATTGCGTAACGCGTGCTCCGGATAGCTCGCCGCCAGGCGCGTCATCCCCAAAGACGCGACCGGGCGGCTCATCTGCTCGTGTCGCGCCAAATAATCATCAATCCACTCACTGACTAGTGGAAGTGCTGCTTGCAGGCGCTGGATCATGGGCTGGACCATTTAAGAATTCTGGGCGGCGAGGCCTATACGCGCAAAGAATTGCGCGCCGACCAACGTCGGATGATAGAAGGGCTCGATCGGGTTACTAAAAATCGTCTGGTTATCAAAAACTATCCGCGCAGCTTCTTCGCGGCGTCCCTTACGGCTCGTTCACTCACCTTTCCAGTCTCCTTTCGCATTGTCCCGAGTGTCGCATTGGGCGAAAACTCAGGGATCGGCTTCGGCAGGTTCTTGTTGAGAGTGTCACTGCGCTTCTGCTGAATCTCGCCAGCTTTCAGTGAATTTTTGTCGCGATGACGCCTATCGAGTCCGGGTTCTTTCATGCGCGTCTCCTAGTCAGAGGAATAACACAATTCATTCTACAACTAGCTTGGCATTGATTCGTTACGAATTGGCGACGGTCAATGCTTGCCCTCGCAAATGCCGACTCACACATTTTCATACAGTAGTTGAGCCTCGCAACTACTGTATATCCAACCGTCCAAGACACCCCGCCAATGCATTGCACAACGAGCGCGGTTCACTGTTCATCTCCGAGCTGGAGATCCACTGCGCCTTGACTCCCATAGCACGTATGACAGCATGGCTTTAGGGAAGCGACAACAAAAAATGACCGGGGAGCTAATCGCAGAATCATGTCTCAGGTTCCATACGGCCTCACTCCAACTGAATACCTGCGATATAGGCAACGCTACGCGCCCAAGCGCCCCAGGGTCATCTTTGTGTTCGAGTCGCCGCCGAAATCCGGTAAGTATTTCTATAACCCAGATGGGTTGGTGTCCGAACCATTGTTCAGCGCAATAATGAAGGACGTACTCAAGATAAAACCAGCCAATAAGGATGAAGGTCTTCGCGAATTCGCTGCTAACGGCTATTTGTTGCTCGACGCAACATATAGCCCAGTCAATCATCCCCATCTCTCTCCGCGCGAGAGGGACAACCTGATTCTTGACGATCTTCCGATTCTAGTTGAAGAACTGCGCAAGTACGCCAATGCCGACACGAAAGTGGTCCTTGTCAAAACGAACGTTTGTAAATTGCTTGACTCAAGGCTCACCGAGCTCGGTTTTGCGATTCTCAATCATGGGAGGACCATCCCATTCCCGTCGACCGGCCAACAGAAGAAATTTCGGAAAACCATCCGCCATGTACTCGGCTTGGATCCCGTGCCATTCCCAGTCAAAAACAATGCTTCTCTCTCTGCCGATGTCGAGAACCCCGTCATACCCGAATCCGCGTCCACACCCTGCCCCTTCTGCCACCCTCCAGCCAACCGCATCATGTTCCGCGACGAGCTGGTTTATGGTCTTTGGGACGGATTTCCCGCATCGCCCGGCCATGCACTCATAATACCCCAACGCCACATGCCGACCTGGTTCGACGCCAGTGACGAGGAGCGGACCGCGCTTTTCAAGGCGGTAGACAGCGCCAAAGTGATCATCGAGAAGAGCCATCGTCCCGATGGTTACAACATCGGTATTAACTGCGGCCCGGCGGCCGGTCAAACCATATTCCACCTTCACGTCCACTTGATTCCGCGATATTCAGGCGACGTCGCAGACCCCCGCGGCGGCGTTCGTTACGTCCTGCCGCACAAAGGCAATTACATCAAGCACCCTGCAAAGTGAGCGCCAACGCAAACCGGCCACCCCCGCCCACCCCGACCGAGCAACTGGCCTTTCTCGGCAACATCGAGCGTCTCTTGTCCGAGGGCCAGTTCGTCGCCACCTATAAATATGCATTGCTGATCGCCATCGCGGATCTCGCTGTCCAGCTCGGCAGCGATGACGGTAGCGAGCTCAAACTTCCGCTGCGCGCGATCGCCGAACAATTCATCGAACTGTATTGGCGCCACAGTGCACCCTACGGGACCGGCGCCGAACGCGTGCTTATCCAAAACAGCGGCCGGCAGGCTTCCGTCATATCCATTGTTGCGAATCTACAGCAACGAAACGCAACCCTGATGCGCGCTCAAGCCTCGCCATTCGCTCGAAACGCCGGGGCCCAATGTGTCATATTCACTAAGGTTGACAATGATATCCTTATGGTTGACAATCACAAATCATAAGGTTGTCAAAGCGATGCATCCAAGTTGACAAACTGTAATGCTGAGGTTGCAAATGGCAAAGAGAATTCGCGCTAGAGGCGAGGATGTTCGCAAATACATTCTAGAGCATCTGGAAAAACATCCGCACGATCTAACGAAAATTGTTGCGGACCACTTTGGAATTACCAGGCAAGCAATCAATAAGCATCTGCAAAGACTGAAGTCCGAGCACGCGGTGGTTGAATCAGGCCAGACCAGGAATAGGATCCGAAAGCTGGCCACATTGGCCGAATGGGATAAAGCCTACGCAATCGCGCCTGGTCTCGCCGAGGATCTGGTGTGGAGAGATGACGTCAGCAAAGTCATTGGAGACATGCCCGAGAATGTTCTTGCAATTTGGCATTATGGCTTTACCGAGATGTTCAACAATGCCCTGGACCACTCTGCTGGCACCAATGTCTATCTGGCGATTAGACGGAACGCCGTGGATACCGAAATGGTCATGCACGACAATGGTGTGGGCATTTTCAAGAAAATACAAACGGAATTAGGTCTTTTGGATGAACGTCACGCGATTCTTGAATTGGCGAAGGGAAAACTAACAACCGACCCAAAACGACACACTGGCGAGGGGATTTTCTTTTCCTCCAGAATGTTCGATCAATTTGACATCCTCTCTGGAGGCATCTTCTTCACCCACAAATTCGAGGCAGATGATTGGATTATGGAGCGAGACCAGTTCCGCGATGGTACCTCCGTGTGGATGAAATTGAATAATCACACTTCTAGAACGACGACCAAAATATTCAACCAATACTCGACCGGCGACGAGTATGGATTTACCAAGACCGTGGTTCCAGTTAACTTAGCTCGATATGGGAATGAAAACTTAATCTCACGGTCTCAGGCGAAGCGATTGTTGGCTCGTGTAGAGCTCTTTAGAACAGTCTTGTTCGATTTTAGTGACGTGCCGACAATCGGGCAGGCATTTGCCGATGAAATTTTCAGAGTATTTGCAGCTAGCCACCCTAAAATTGAGCTTGTCCCAATACACGCGAATTCAGAAGTGAAAAAAATGATTGACCGTGCGCGCTCGGTAGGCTCCGGGGGCTCCTCACAAAACCCGTCATGAGGAGGAGATTAGATTTCCGCCGCGTTTCTACACCACGCGTTCTTCCACAAGTGGATTCCGAAATCGGGAATTCATTCAATCCATCGTGTTATGAGAATTTCAGCATTTCAGGATGACCACGGTCTGAGGTACCCCCACCGTTATCCCGCAATTATCAGGTGATGGCGGCCCTGCGGACTGAGTATGTCATCTATGCGGTCATGGCGATGCTTCGAGACGGAGTACGCGGCAGCCGGCCTGATCCTCAGAGTTTTCCACAACTGTAAATGCACTCCCGCGATTCAGAAGTATCTCCTGCTCCGGGATCGACGGTGAGGGCGAATTCGGGACGTAGGCATTGCAAGGAACGATGGCATCGACGTGGTGGATGTTCGATATTTCCAAGAGCATGCATCCGTCTCGTCTGGAAAAGCTTTCAGCTTTCTCGCGGCACACGCTAGTACTAAGGAAGCCATGAAATTGGACTACACGACCCGGCGTGCTCGAATCGAGTCGCAGGATATCGTAGAACGGTTCGTAGCCAATGCCTTTGTAGACGATTGAAGGCGGCGCAAAGCGATACCCGCTAGTTGAGAAGAGGCGGTCCAGCTCTTCAAGGGAGGCCTCGTAGTTGTAATCTGCTAGAGCTCTGCCGTAGCGATCATCAGCCAGATCCGCATACTCACTGCGGATGCCAAAATGGCGGAGTGTGAGACAGTGATTGAGCTGGCTTGCAGCAAGATACGGTCCAGAAACGTTCATTTGGTAGGCTTGAAGTGCTTCGTTCCGCAATTGGCAGATTCCATGCGCGCGGAGGAATTCGGAGAACATTGTCCAGTCGGGGTCCTGTGCAGCTAAAGGGTTCGGCAGGCACGGGGCAGCACTGGGACGGGTGGAAAAGCTGCTCATTTCATTCCGATGTTGGTGACGAGACGCGAATGAATTGATCCTTGATTCGAAAGGTCCGAGGATCGAACTCGTTTAGATAGTGAACGAGGCCTGGACCATAGAAGGTGGGTTTGTTGCCATTGAAGCCAAAGCCACCTCGCAGCTCATAGTTTTCGTTATACGCCCTTACAAGAGCGTCGGCCTGTTCGGGAGTTAGTTTTTCGATCCCGGTTAGCGCCTTCGCGAGCATATTTGCGTTTTCGAAATTGGGGCAGCGATGCAGTGCCTCAGTGTAGCTCGCCAATACTCGATCATTTTTTATCAATGTCTTTGCGATATCGACCGCTGCGGTCTCCCAGCTGGAGGACGCTGCTTGAAACTTTCCAATGAATCCGTATGGGACCTGCCCTAACTGGACGGCGAGCATCGGGACACCTGTGGCGACCGCATAGCCGACTTCCTGATCAGTCCATTCGCTCTCTCGGAAATCGGGAGTCATTAGGGTGATAAATCCGTCCATGCTCGCAAGGGCATTCTCTATCTCTTCCTGCCACTCTTTGGTCGGGTGTATGTCCGCGTGCGCGACAAAACCCGATAGTCCGAACAGGGCCAACTGTTCCTTGAGATCCAAAGTTCTTTTCTTGACGGATGACTTGTGACTTAGGAAGAGCCTGAACATCCCCGGCGACCAAATGCGTTTTGCCGCTTGATCAGATACGGATCGTTTGTTCCCAAAAATGAGACCGGACTCCCGCCGCCAGTCGTTCTCGTCAGGAATGCTCATCTCAATGAATACACCGGAAATGAACTCCCTCTGAATATTATGAAGAGCGTTGAGTCCTTCGCGTATTGACTCTTGGTGCTTCTGTTTCCGCTTTACGGATGCCAGGAAAAGTTGCTCGGGTATTGTCAGGTATAACGCATGACCCCAAACGCCGCCGTCGAGCCCATCGTAGGTCCATTCCTCATGAACGCGAACTTGTCCGTTCACCAAGATCTCCTGGAGCTCGCGCTTCCCTTCTTGCCCGTAGAGCTTTGAGAGCGCTGCCAGATACCGATCTATCTTTGACGGCAAGTCAAACGTCCGTGCCTTCTTAGCCACTCGGAGTCCCCCGTATCTTTCAAGCTAAATCTGACCCTTGCTTGATACTATGCTGTTTTATCCGCTAAATCTTACAGCTACTTCGCATCGCGAGTAGCAGGCACTCAACCGCCCGCGGGTGACACCTGCGGTACAGACGGACCGCGTGAGCTCTCTTTGAAGGTGTCCCATTTCGCCAAAGGATGTCCTATAAGTAAGTCAACCTCCGTCTCTCTGCCCATGGGGCAGGGAGTTCGAAGCTCACACGCTTGACGTCCTTCGGCCGTCCGGTGAATTTTTCTACTGGAACCTCATCAGCGAATCCGGACACCACGACCGCCAATCGTGGCGGTGCGGTGTTAAAACAGCGTCAGGCTGGTCCCATTAGTGTCCGATGGAAAGTGACCTATTTTTCTGCCGTAATACTTTCGGAGAGTTGCGCTCGACAATGACATCCGATCGGAAAATAGGGACGTGCTTTAAGAAAACTCACCACGGGTGAATGACAGATGGTGAGTGCGTCAACGCCTTTGGACATACAGGCTTCGTGAGTGGGAGGACTACTATAATTACCATCGACCGCACGGAGCTCTTGATGGGCAGACGCCCTACGAACGACTCCTGCGGAATTTCAGCAGGGAGGGAATTGAACGGGTATCGCAAGGCCACGAATGGGGAGGTTTCGGAGAGCCTCAAGAAGTTACCCCGGCCGTTACCACCAGCCGATCCTGTCTTATGCGGCAACTGAACCGCGGTCCTGTAGCGAGCACTCGGACCCGACTTTCGCATTGGCCGTGCCACGGTTGGGTCATTCATGGAGCCGGAACAGGTGCGACGGACAGCCCGCTATTTTTTGAGCTCCTCCACAAGCGCCCACGACGTATGATAAGCGGAAGCCTTATCGTGCATTGTGGGCGTCGGTAATGGATTTGGACGGATCGATGCCGGACTCGCCATCAATCATAGGACTGTTGCCCGCAGCTCAAGCGTCACGTCCCTAACACCCGGTTCACCCCACACGCTTTCATGGAGAAGGAATCGATGACTATTGGTTCGCTCCACAAATGCCGCCCGGGCGATTACAACAGCGTGCGGAATAATGGCGGCACGCGTGACGCTGTAGTCTTCCCCGAACAACACTCCAGCTAGAAAATCAAAGTGGCCATCGGCAAGGTTGCGAAGGGCAGAAAGCTGTGTCGATTTATTAAATCGCGTCACACGCCGCGCCTTGATCTGATAACGGCGACCGTCTTTCCCAATCGCATCAATGTGGGCAGCCGAATTGTGCTCGCGGTCCCAATCAAACGTCTTGCAGAAGAGATACTCGGCTAGATCGCCCGCCGGGCTATTGGAACTTCGAGTAACGCCTCGCACACGAAGTTCGTCTCCTATACGCCCATGAAGCGAGAGTAATTCTGGAACGGCGAGATGAGAAATATCCATGTTGGAACCCTATCCGGTTTTCAACGCGCCAAGTACGCATTTGCTACTTGCATATTCAGAACGGTTCGTGCTGCTAAGGAAGTGTTCATCGCTGCCGAGATCCTGTGGCCGGATTTGGAATACCATCAAACGTGGAGCAATACCCAATAAACAATGACTTGAATTGGCGAACGTCAACAAGAGTTACCGTTGCTGTGCTTCCAGAAACCGCTGCAAAATGGTGGCGGAGGGGTAGCTGGACATTGATGCGATGCCGTTCGCTAACTCCACTGGGTACAACGCGCCTTCAAACTTATGGCTGACCAACGACGGTAGGGTCGCGAGGATGCGACTTAACCCGATGAGGTCATCCGGCCGCGGCCGATCGTTTGCTGGAAGGTAGTCGCCAGTAGGCACGTTGATAACCATATAGGCCCCTGGATCTACCTTCACGTACATCTTCTCGCCCCAGTTGGTCCTGGATCCGTATGGATTTGACAGATCCGGCGACCGGTAAACCTCCCGTCGCACGAATTCGTGTGTGAGTGGCGCGTAAGTCATCGGCTCGCCCCGTGAATGCGGCGCTGCAAATCGCACGACCGATGCTAGGTGATCGAAGAAGGCGCCGCTCTTCTCTTGCCCTATGACGTGTACGGGACGGCTTCGGTTTTTTGCGTGCTGCAGGAAAGCTCTGATGTTGGGAACCATCTTCGAGTATTGGCCGCGCAGGGTCAGTGGGCCATCCTTGATGAAAAGAGTGTCAGATACAAGCGACTGATCGGTGTGATGCCACATTAGCCGCACAGCTGTGAAAAGCATTAGGTGCTCCATGACAAGCATGTACGATGAGGCCAACGACTCTGGTGCGCTGTCTTCGTCCATCTCGAGGTGAAAGCCCCAAACGTCCGAAAGAAAAACATCGTTGCTGCAAAGCGGACATGGAACGATGTCAGCGCCATGGGGCAGGCCTTGGACAATCTCCTCCCCGCAGTGCGGACACTGAAAACCGGGCGAGGAAGCCGTTGAGCCGTGATCCCACTGCCGATAGGCTAGCCACTTAAGCGTGTTGTAATAAGCGCCTTGTTGGTCGACCTGCATCGAGTCATGCACGATGTGGCGAACCGCCTGGTAGTTTGTGCCCATGCTTGTTCGTACATGCTTGAGCGGAAACACCGTTGCGTGCTGAACGCCCGTGTCTTTCAGCACGTCACGGAGCAGTAACGGATGCGGTAGGTCCTTGTCGATGACGTCAAGCCGCGCCCGATCTAGCATTAAGAGAGCCGTCTTCACAAAAGCGACTTCTTTTGGCGGACGCTGCTCCGAGCGCACGGCGACAAATGAGCCGTCTACGGCCCAAATGCCCCGCAGCGGTTCGACACCGGCCGCATCAAACCTAAGCCAAGCAGTGTTGGACGGGTCGCCATCCAGCACAGCGGTGCTCTCGAAGTCATCGACGAGAGACTTTACCCAGGGGCTTTCGATAACCGATAGATGCCCGAGCTTTGATGCGGATTCCCCGGGAAGTCTTGTGCCGGCTTGAAATGGCATGAGTTTCTCCCCTTAGGGCATTGCCGTTGCGGTCACTACCGGCGCGGCGGGGGCTTCAAACAGCCGCGCCTGGGTTGGCACTACAAATCGGTGCGACAGAGTTAACATGCGCATATAACCAGGTGTCTTGGCACGCAGAATGTCTTCCTCTGAGCCAGCAAAGGCGACCTGGACGCGTGACAGTGCCTTGGTTTCGTCCTGGCTTGATAGGTGGCCAACGAAGAAGTTCTCGGTCTGCGCCAGCAGTTCCCTATTGATCGTGGACGGGCTCTGTGTTGAGTAAACCATGCCTATGTGGAACTTGGCGCCCTCCTTTGCAAACCGTGCGTACACTCCTGTCAGATCCTTACTATCGGGAGGGAAGAGATTGTGAGCCTCCTCAAAGTAGAGTTGTACGTAACGATTTCCCAAGGTGTTACTGACAAACTTCACCTCCTGGGCCCGGAATACTGCAGTCGAAAGCATATTGGAAAAATAGCGTCGGATTGCATCAGTCGCATTACCCAAGTCGAGGATCACAGTCCTACCCTGGTCAAGCAGTTGCAGTATCTCGGCCTGAAAGTTTCCAGCATTTGCCGCGTGATAGCCCAAGTAGGCCCTCAGTACGGCGGGCCCAGAACCAGTCGATGGACTGAGAAATTCCAGCATCGCCGTAGCGTCGGGATCGAATACCGGGCGGCCGCCGCTAGCAAGATTAGGGTCATTGGGTGATTCCCGGCGGAAACGTGCAATCGCTTCAAGTTCGGCCTGCAGCTCGTCAAGATTGGTGGGATTCCCCGGCGGCTGTCCTTGCCGAATAGTCGTGTATGCGGCCGCTCTAAGCTGCGCATTGAAATGGCAGTCGAAGTGACGTATGTGCTGAGTCGCAACAAGGCCCAGCTGCCGGAGCCGCGCCTCATCCGCAGCGAATCCTGCTTTGTTCAAGACCGCCCAGTACATCTGAACCTTTCGAACCGCTCTCGATCGTTCTGAGTCATTCATGCCTGCAATATCACCTAGTTCCGGCAAGCTGACGCTCGCGAAGGCCCGGATGTAATTCGATTTTTGGTTGTCCTGTTCAAGCATTTGTGCGAGAACCTCAAGGCAAGCTGCTGGCTGCTCATAGAAGTTCAGCCTCAGCGATCGAGAGGGGGTGTTCGGGCGTGCCGTGAGGGCGTAGACCTGGCATCTCGCTTCGTTAGCGGAGCGCAAGGATCGATTGCCGTCTTGGGGGTTGTCGTTTGCGTATTCACCGTTGATGTCGAAGATTAGTTGCCCAACAGAGCTGTCCCCCGCGGTCGCGTTGAGCATGCCTTGCGCCAGCAACTTAACCACATTGGATTTGCCAAGACGCGTCTTGCCAAACATCGCCGTGCGGCAGCCCTTAAAGTCCACCATCGAGATTTCGACGGGGATATTCGTGACGCCCCCGTCGCTGAAAAGCCCACACTCCATCGTTCGCAAAGCGCCGATCGTAACGCGATCCTCGATTTTCACCATCCCGTTAACAACGAGCCGCAGCAGCGCCTCGTCAGGTGCGAAGACTTTATATCGATGCGCGCTGACGACGTTGTTTACATCCCCAGAGTAGTCCAGCCGTCGCATGTCGCGCGGGCTGGCGTAAAACATACCGAGGACATCGCACTCAAGCGCACCCCATTGAAGTTCGCTTTGGGTCCATACATCCAGCTCCGGCATCGATTTTTTGTGCAGTTCGAAATAGGTCTGCTGAACCTGGTTCGACAACGGCGTGGGGGATACGCCGGTAACTCGCAACAGAGTGAAATGCGGTGGTGTGTTCCCCGCATTAACCGGAGTCATTATGAGAAAGGATCCGCGAGGAATGCCGCCTACCGCCAGCTTGTACGGGTCACTCGTAATAATCTTGGCGGTGTCGTAGCCGAGCTCGAGCACATACCCAACAAAACGCATGTCCTGGGTGCGCCTTGCTTGCTCTACTTGTTCCTCACGCTGCAAGAAGGTGCGCAGCGCATCTATTGGGTTGCCATGAGTGGCGGCAGTGTTGAGCAGACTTCCCAGTGTGGCCATTGTTGTTGCGTCCTAGAGATTTGCCTCGATGATGAGTTCTTCGAAATGCCGCCGACTGCTAACGTCCGCAGATATCATGGAGTAGCGTGACACGGACCTGAGTGTAAACCCCGATCGGGAGTATAGGTCTCGGACAGATTTATGGTTGGCATTGGTGCACAGAACCTTGGCCCCCCGGCGTGCTGCACGTATCAATGCCGCTGCCAAGCGCACTTGATCTGCCCATGAAAACAGAACTTCGTTGTACTTGCAGAACCCGTTGTAGTTGTGGCGTACAGTGTACGGTGGATCGCAAAATACGAAGTCTCTATATTGAGCACGGTCCACCAGCACCTCGAAGTCTGTAGCAACTAGCTCTGCCTTCTGTAGCAGCTTCGACATCGCTTCGAAGTCGTCGGACTCAATTAGCACCTTGTTCTTCGTGCCGCGGGGCACGTTGAACTCTCCCAGCTCATTTACTCTGTAGATGCCGTTAAAGCAAGTGCGGTTTAAATAGATGAGCCTGGTCGCCTGCTGAAGAGAAACAGTCGATCGTCGTTCACGAAGCCAATAGTAGTAGCCGTCAGCATCCTGGCGATGCCGGCGCTGGCGATACTTCAGGCTGCTCAACACACCCATCCAGTCGTCCCGTATCACTTCGTAGGTATTTATCAAATCGGCGTTGGCGTCACCGAGGATGGCGCGGTCAGGTCGAAGGTGGAAATAGATCGAGCCGGCACCAAGGAAAGGCTCAATGTACGTGTCGTAGTCTTGCGGCAGCCAATCGCTGTGTTTACAGACGAACCAGCGTTTCCCGCCTGGCCACTTCAGGAAAGGCACTAGACGCTTTTCCTCTACTACCCCGACGGAGAACAATGCGCCAGTCTCTCCACTCTCGCGAACTGTTGACATCTCAGCTGTGCACTCCCTTGGGATGTCTGACTGCTTTTTATTGCCCATGACTTACTTGCATTAGTGCCCCGCTTGATACAAATCACCATCAGTAATCGGCGATGCAACTTCTCCGCATCGGTGAACGTCGAGAATCCGATACTCCATTCCGCTAGCCACAGCACGGCGATTTGGGGGCGGCAAAACCCTTCTTGGGCCTGTACGACAGCGCCGCGGATCTGATTGTTGATATCAACAACCCCGTGCTTCTCAGTTCCATCGGGTTACTCGCACAGGAACACGAAGTTCAGGTAACAGCAACGCGCCGATTGCGTGAGTTCGCCTTCTCTTCGGTTAGGTCCAATTAGTAGAAATCCGCTGCGTCGGCGCAATCGTCCGTCCCGGTCAATGTGTTTGCGGTGGCGCCGAGGATCTGATCGACCGCCGCCGGCGTGGAGCATCACGAACCAACTTATCATGACAGACGATTGCCAATCTTTTAGCCATGGCATGACGCGTGCAGTAGTCACCGCCGCCAAGTCCAGTTGGACATTCACGTAGAAACGGCGGCTGTTTGCCTTGCCGCCTTATGCTTCTCGAGTACTGCGCTCAGCTCTCCAGCCCCAAAACACAAATAGTAAGTCCATTTCCCAAACTGCCCATCATTCGTCACCGCCCGGCACCATCGCTCCGCCGCTGCCTTCTTCAGCATCGCATCGCCGATCTGACCCTTTATCTCCACAAGCAGGTGCTCCCCTTCCTCGACATCCACCACAAAATCCGGAATATACGTCCGGCGGCTTCCGTCCTTGCGATAGGTCACGCCCAGTCCCAATCGGTCGTTCTTCACCCACGCGCGGACCCGTTTATGCCCATCCAGAATCTCGGCAGCTTCCTTTTCCCAGTCCGAGTCGAACACTGCACCGTTCAGATGACACTTCCTAAACACGTGTAGCGGCTTTCCAGTATGAAAATCCACCGTCCTCGTCGAGCGCAGTCCTGCCGCGCCAGGCGCAATGATCGCCCTTTCGCGACTCGCTCCCCCTTCGTCGACAACCTCCATCGCGTTTGTGAGCATCGCGACGGCCTTCCCAAAGTATGGGTTGATCGTCAGGTCCTTCTTCTGCCGGCTCCCGACACACTCCACCCGCGTTTCGATGAATTTCATCGCTGCCTCCATCATCTGGGGAAACAGTCTGTGCGTCGGAATCGCCTCCCCACGGTCTTCCCGCCACTTCTTCGTTAATACCTTCGCCAAATCAAATGCCACCTGCTGAAGCCGGATCCCTTGTCTCCACGTTTCCAGATTTACCCGTACAGGCGCGCCCGGTCCAAATCCAATCAACGTTCCGTCGTGCGTCGTCAGTCCCCTGAGAAGCACGTCATCCGGCACGTCCGATGGATCCAGCACGAGTTCTCCCACCTTGTCCCAGTTCACCACGACCCGTACAATTCCCGGGTCCTGGAAACTCTCCACCACAGGAAACTCCATCTCGAATTCCACCTTGTCTTGGTCGGCGTACACATGATTTGCCGGCGGCGTTGGTGGCTGTGGCTTCCCTCCTTCCACTTTGAAGGGAATCAACTCAAACGGCACACCGAATATTTGCGCCGTCTCTTCCGTGAACATTCCCGTCGCGGGGTCTACCGTATACGACGTCCTTCTCAGCGCCCTGCCCATCACCTGTTCACAAAGTAGCTGGGACCCAAAGGGCCGCAATCCCACCACTTGTGTCACCGTGGTTGCATCCCAACCCTCCGAGAGCATCGATACCGAAATTAGGCAGCGAACGCTCCTCCCAGGTGGGATCTCCGGGTTGATCGTCACCAGGTCATTCTCGTCATCCTCGAGCGCCTTCCTGTTGTGCTTTCCCACCAGCATTTCGTACTCTTCTGGAATTTTTTTCCCCGGCCACTCCGCTTTTCCGATCGTCTCGAGCACAAACCTTAGCCGGCGGGTTTCGTCCTGACTTCCTCCAGCCGCGATGTCTTCCCCCACCTTGCTGTCGATTCGAACCGTCATTTCCTGACCCGGCAAGTTTCTGAATTCCGGTACCCCCGTACCGTATCCTGACTCCCCCTCTGCCAACCATTCATACATCGCCTTGGCAATCGTAATGTCTCTGCACACGATGATGAACACCGGCGGCACGTCGTGCTTCTTGTCACCTTGCTTGAAGTGTCTTTTCCACGTGGCTAACGTTCTTCGCCATTCATCCGCCAGCAACATGATCGGAGCGGTCGCATAGCGCATGACTTCCGTCACCGTGACTGGCCCGATATGCCCGTCTGCTTGCGCCTGCTTCTGTACCCAACGCCACACGTTGAAGTATGCCGGTGTCTCGCCCCCTCCGGTCTCGTCGGTCGGCAGTTGCGGTACTTTAACCAGCCCCGCTTCGATCGCCTCGAGCAGACTGAAGTCTGATATCACCCACGGGAATGGCCGACCCACCTCGTTTCCGCTCCCTTGGATATAGAAGGGTGTCGCTGACAGATCCACGCACAGCCGAATTCCGTTCCCGCGGCCACCCAGCACCTTATTGATCCTGTCCAGGCCTTCTATCCAGATTGTGGCTTCGCGCGCATCCGCCTCTGCGTTCTCCTCGTCCAGCGATACCTCTTCTTCCGCGCTCACACCACCGCGTCGGTAGGCATGGTGCGCTTCGTCATTCATCACAAGAATCGCAGAGGATCTCCCCTTCCGGTTTCCGAGAACGTGCTTCAGAAACGCTGCGTCGCTTTCGACGTATTTGGTTTCCTTGATTGTGAACGCAACTACCTGGCCGTTTTTCTTGCGCTCTTCTCGCAAGATTTCAAACAATCCAACCGTTGCTTGATACCGCACATCCTCTTCTGTGACGGCGGCCGTTAGCTTAATCGTCCGTGTTGACTCAATCGGCACGCCTCGTTTCACTACCCGAGCTCCCTGGCCGTTCACATCGCGGATTTCTCTTCGCTCTAGGTTGTGCCAGTTCGTGATCAATACCTCTCCCCGCCTCAACTCCGGCATTCTGTGCGCCGGCACCAACTCCCGGGTTCGGTAGAGCGACAGCTCGTCCTTTGCTGGATTCAATTCCTGAAGCCGATCTCGGATCGTGATGTTCGGGCACATGATCAATACGGTATCGGAGTACTCTGGTGCTTGCGGATTGTTCACTTTGTTGAGAATTGACCACGCAGCCAGCATCCCCATGACTGTTGTTTTCCCCGTGCCCGTGGCCATCTTGAGCGCGTAGCGCTGGAATGACTTGTATCCCGCTTCCTTCGCAGCCTGTCCCGGCTCGTCGGTCGGCACTACTATTCCTTGCTTGAGATCAGCCGGTCCCTCGACTAGAAAGATCGTCGTCTCCGCCGCCTCGAGTTGAGCATAGAATAGAGGCTGTGCCCTCCCTTCGGCTCGCCAGAACTCGATCAATTCCTTGGTAATCTTTGTAGCGCCAGAATAATCGCGCGCCCGCCACTCGTGCACTCGCAGTCTCAACATGTTGGCGAGGTCCAGTAGGTACTCTTCTCCCTTCGCCTCCGCCTCAAAGAGATCGTCTTGAGTTTTTCCTTTGCGGCCTCGCGCCGCCCGCTCCGGCACTCGGAAGAAGTAGCTGGCCAATCGTCGCCCTGACCGCTTCTGCGGTTTTTTGTTTGCTTCTATATGCCAGTAACGGGCTGGCTCTTCGTACGGAGAGTTGATGATTGGGTTTTCCACCGTATTAATCTGTACCATAGGACTACGCCTCGACATCCTTGACGCGCAACAACTCATTCCCGCGCTCGTCGATCACTTTCACTGCAACTCGCTTCGTCTCCCCAATCGGAAACGGCTCGCTGGTAGTGCCCCCCAAGTGCTCCCATACGGAATCGTCAAAGGTCGCCTTCAGTGATTTTTGCAAGTTGTCCCACGCACTGGTCTTTGGAAAGAACACTTGAGTCGCGTAGAAACTCATGCCGTTGTAGTCAGAATCGAGCATCCAGCAGGGCACGCTTTCTCCGTCTATCGACTCAGTCTCGAGAGTCTCTGGATCGAAAATATCGAGGCCAAGTAGTTTCACTTCATACAATACATTTCCGTTTGGTCCTTTCTTTTTAGTTTTTCGCACGTCAAAATCGGGTAATCCTGTTATCGAAAATATTTCAGAGGCTCGGGTGGTTTTGAGCAAATCCGACATCGCTACATCCGGCGAGACTGACACGTACACCGCCTGAATTCGCAGTTTGTTGCCGTCCTCGATCATTCCGCGCGCATTGGGTTCGACTGCAAATCCGAAGAAGTAGATCTGATCGTACTTGAGAAAGTGAGCCTCGCGCGCGGACTCATAGACAAGGCTTGACGATACCGCTCCATCCGCGGGACCGAACACGATCGCCACTCTCTTATCACCTTCCTTGGCTTCAGCGTGTAGGTACTCTACGTCGACCGCACGTCGAATCCCGTCAAGCTTCAACGTGCGATTGCCTGGTAGTTGCAGAGTTCTCGATTGCCTTAGCACCTCTGTCATTCGATCTATGTGCGTTGCGGGACCGTCCTTAGTTCGCTCTCCTTCGTGACTATCTTCGAGCGGCTGTACCGGTGCGACGGTCGCCTCGACCACGAATGGGCCAGCAACACGTGTGACCCTTCCGATCTGTTCAGGCCGATCGACCAGAACTTCCATTGTCGGAGATTCGTCCTTCGCAATGGATCTAAGCGTAATATGAGGAATGAGACCTCCTATCTCTTCGCCTTTTCTATTCTGCTTGTGCTCATAGACGAATCCACCTGCGGGACCCAGCTTTGGCTCCTTTAGCGCGAAATACGGGAACGTAGCCGTCAACAGACGTTGTCGTGCAAGTGCAAGCGGCACCCTAGAGGTATCGCAAGTTATCCACCGTCGGCCCCATTGTTCAGCCACGACAGCAGTTGTACCTGAGCCGCAAGTGGGATCGAATACGAGATCACCGGGATCAGTAGTCATAAGCATGCAGCGCTGGATAGCAATATTCGCCGTCTGCACGGCATATATCTTCCCCGCTGGCCCAAACTGATTTTGGCCAACCGTATCCGTCCAAATATTATTCAGCTCAAAACATGGGAAGTCATCCAATAACCGTATGTAACTTAGAGTTGATTTCCCCGCCGCAATTCGGCCAGAAGCAATAAGTCTTCTCATGCCTTCCTCGCCGGTCTTCCAGTATCCTTTGGTGGGGCGCCAAACCTTGCCGGCAAAATCAACTGGGAAATTGCCGGGAGGCTTGGACGACGTCAGATCTCCGGTCGCACAGATTTTTGCACCGACGGGCAATTCATCAGCAAACTCTCCCAGCGCCCGAAGGGTTCCATCCGCCAGCAGGACCTTGGTATATCCCGTTCCACCCACTTCGCCCGGCTTCTTGGTCTTGTACAGTAGTTTTTTCTTCGCCCTATCTGAATTTTTCACGTACCAGATCAGATAGTCGTTTACTACAGAAAGGTCTTCGCTTGTTGTGGATGTTGTCTTCGAGTAAGTGATTATTGCGATGAAGTTTGAAGGCCCAAATACCTCATCTAGCAATTCGCGCACATGATGTAAGTTGTCGTCCGAGATCTGTAAGAAAATGCTGCCGCTGTCATGCAATAGTTCTTTGGCTAGAACGAGCCGATCGCGGATATATGTCAGAAAGGAATGAAGCCCAAGTTCCCATGTGTCCCGGTAGGCCTTCACCATCTCAGGTTCGCGCGTCATATCTCCGTCGCCACCGTGTTTCACATCGCGATTTCGAACGAACGGCTGAAAGTTTGAGCCATACTTCACGCCATATGGTGGGTCCATGTAAATCATCTGTACTTGACCACTGAGCCCCTCGTACCCGGCCAGCGAATTCATCACTGAAAGTGAATCCCCCAAAATCATCCGGTTCTGCCAAGGTCCCTTGTGTTCATATGCTTCGAGCTGATCCCTTAAGTCCATATTCGGGTCCCCGAAAAGGTCGAGGGACAAGCCTTTTGCCTTTCGATGTCGTATTCCGTCGAGAATTGCCTTCGTCGAGTGCCGTTCGTGCACGAACAATGGCACTGTCGGTATATTTATTTGATGCCTCTCGGCCTTCCCCGCCCAGTTCAAG
>Ga0206857_1067_pt1 | contig 24136 bp, 20 predicted proteins | sample Alteio_BWOrgCont_49_FD_152865 | JGI IMG/M metagenome (GOLD analysis project Ga0206857, IMG submission 152865) | Enriched cells from forest soil in Barre Woods Harvard Forest LTER site, Petersham, Massachusetts, United States -... | ecosystem: Environmental > Terrestrial > Soil > Temperate forest >...
ACTTTAAAACTTTCTTTCGAATCAATGTTTCCTTAAGGTTTTTACTTCTTCTTGAGTTTGGCAGCTTGGTCTTTGCTTAATACGCGCCAGCATTCATGCGTGCCTTTTAGAGATTTGGTGACTGCGAAAAAGCGTCCACCTTTTTCTTTAACTTGGTAGTTATCGGAATCGAATTTTGCTTTTGTCTTCACATCATAAAACGATAATTTCTCCATCCATGCCTCCTTGAAAAACAGTTCATGTTAAGATTATGTCAGAAGTCTAATAGATAAACTTTTCTTTGTCAATCCAAAAAAGCCCCAAATTTTACTCGGATTTTAAAGAACGCTGCATTAAATCCTTCATGGCACGCTTTGGTGGTTTATTTTCAAAGACGATCTTGTAAACCTCGGTCACAATCGGCATTGAAATCTTCATTTTTTGGGCCAGATGATATACCGCGCGCGCTGTCACCACGCCTTCAGCCACAGCACTCATACCACTTAATATTTCCTTAATCTTTTTGCCCCCACCCAAAGCTTCCCCCACAGTGCGGTTACGGCTATTAGGGCTAAAACAAGTGGTTACCAAGTCACCCAATCCGGTCAATCCATAAAAGGTCTCGCGCCGGGCCCCAAGCGCCATGCCCAGACGAGTAATTTCACTTAAACCGCGTGTCATCACAGCTGCTTTCGCATTGGTCCCAAGCTTTAGACCATCACAAATCCCACAGGCCAAGGCAATCACGTTCTTCACACTGCCGCCAAATTCAACACCAATCACATCATTATTGGTATAAATGCGGAAAGCTTCAGAATTAAAAATCTCCTGGACCAGAAGAGCTAATTTCATGTCCTTGGAAGCAACAACTGCGGTTGTGGCAATCCCTAAGGCCAACTCGCCTGCGATGGTAGGTCCGGATAAAACAACCAAAGGCACCTTAGGCAAATATTCTAAAATGACTTCTGAATTTCTTTTAAAAGAACCTGGATGAATGCCTTTGACCACACTGACAAAAACTTTATGACGATAATAAGTCGATTGGATTCTTCCCAAGGTATCGGCTAAATACTCTGATGGAGTGGACAAAACAATCAAATCGCCGCGATCGATGGCTTCATCCATCTTTGAAGTGAGATATACATTCTTTGGGATTTTAATACCAGGAAGGAATTTCTTGTTCTCACGAAGCTTGGCACAGTCTGCAATATTTTCTTCGAAGGCGCTCCAAAGCGTGACAGGATATTTTTTGCGTGCAAGATGAACGGCCAGGGTTGTACCCCACCCGCCATCACCAATAATGCTAATGCTTTTGACTTTTCCTAGCGCCAAATGAAAATCTCCCGCCAAATTTCAAACATATAGGCCGCGCCCCATTTTAATACCTGGAGCTTGCGTTCACCACCCTCACGGGCAGGCTCATCACCGGGAATATCACAAACCTGCAGGCGACGCTTGGCCGCACGGATCGATAATAAGGGTTCCCAGCTGATCTTGGTGCTGAATAATTTTTCTTCAAACGAGAAACTTTTGTCTTTATCCAAATCCAAATCATAAATCAATTTCTTATGATAGGCCCTGTAAATGACCATGGCGTCAGTATATTTGGCATGATGCAATAGATTAATTGAACCTGTAAATAATTTATTACCAAAGCCGGTCACGGCATCATCGTCATAGCTTTTGGCACCTTGCGCATACCGCGAGACAATGACCATATCAAAACCCTCCTTCATCTTAGCAATGCAGGCAGGTATTAATTCAGGAATTGAATTACCATCCGGGCTAAAGGTAAGAATCACATCTCCCTTGATGAAGGGAAGCGCATCCATATAAGCCCCACGGATGCCGGGGGTTTGCTGGATCACCACATCATAGCCCATTTCACGGGCAATGTCAGCTGTGCCATCTTTGGATTTGCCATCAACAATCAGGATCTGGTCCACCCACTCTTTTTTGACCTTCGGCATCACAGAACGCATTCCTACAGCTTCATTCAACGTCGGGACCAGCAGGGTTACCTTCATAGATCCTTTCTCTACATTATGTCATTCCGACGAAAGTCGGAATCTCATGGAGCGGGCGGTGAGAATCGAACCCACGTTACTAGCTTGGAAGGCTAGAGTTCTACCACTGAACTACGCCCGCAGATTCTATAGTAAATCTTAAATATGGGCAGGGAAGGATTCGAACCTCCGAAGCGTGTGCAGCAGATTTACAGTCTGCCCCCGTTGACCACTTGGGTACCTGCCCTAAAATTAGGGACTGTAATTATTTTTGTTTTCTAGAAAAGCCGCAGTTTGCGGCTTCTTTACAAAAATAGTGACTGTCCCTAATTTTAAATCTTCATATATGGAGCTGGCTAGAGGTTTCGAACCCCCGACCTGCTGATTACAAATCAGCTGCTCTACCAACTGAGCTAAGCCAGCGCGAATAACTCGCCAAATCTATAGACCTTAAATTCTACCAAGGCGGGAGAATTATACAATAAATTTTCCTACTGTATATGGATTTTTTCGATTCACCAGAATACACCCCGCTTAGAAAATCTCATACTGATTATTCTTCTGCAGGATTTGGTAAACAAGCTCTAGAACATCATCAACACTAATCTGGCCAGGCTTTTCTTTATTATCCAATATATAAGCTTTATCCCCCATCGGCCTCCATCGCTCTGAATTGATCCCCGGCTGATTACGCATAAATATAGAAATCACATTTGTACCTACCCCTGCCGCCATATGTACCGGCCCTGAATCATTTGAAATGAGCATACGGCAACGGCGAAGCAAGGACGCTAATTGGCTCAACGAAATCTTGCCGGTTAAATCAATGACCTCATTTGGTTTTGCAACCTGACTTAGAATATTGAGTGCCAACGAAGAAGTTTGCCGAGAACCAATGATGATCACCTTTAATGGGTATCGTTCAGTAATCCGGTTAATGAGCGCTGCGAAATTTGACGCTGGCCAACATTTGGCTGGATCAGAAGCATCAGGATGAATGAGAATATATTCATTAGATTTCACATGATGATCACGGCCCCAAGAAAGCACCCATTCTTCAGCCTCATGGTCCGTTGGCACAAAAACATCCAAATCATTGCTTTGAACTCCAATGGCTTTTAAAAGCTCCAGGCAATACTCAGCTTCATGACTCTCTCCTACAGCCCTTGTATCCTTGATAGGATTGGTCAGCAAAAACCCGAATTTATTATTTTTATAACCAAGTCTGTATCGGATTTGGGACAAGAAACAAAGCAAATTGTATCGACGTTTGGTATGAAAAATAATAGCCATGTCAAATTTCCTGGAGCGAATTTGATCAATTAATTTAAAAAAACCCAAAATCCCCTTATGCTCTTTTGTACGGTCATCAATCAAAATTTCATCAAGATATGGATTACTTCGAACCAAATCAACAGTGGCTGCACTCACCAAGATAGAAATACGTGCTCTAGGAAAAGTCTGGCGCAAGGCTTTGATGGCAGGTGTGGTCAATACCACATCACCAATGCGGTCGGTGCGCACAATCAAGATGTTATTGAATTGCAAGTGACCTCCCTGCCTCAATCACATCTTCAGGCTGGATGAAAGACATGCAGTTATGCTCCACATCCTTTTTGGGATTTTGACAACGCTCACAATTTTCATTTCGACGTACAACCACAAATTGATCAGACCATGGCGCATAACGGTTGAAATCTGTTGGCCCCCAAAGCACCACCTGAGGAACATTGAAATAAGAAGCCAAATGCATCACACCGCTATCATGGGTCAAGGCCCATGAGGCTTGTTGTAAAATATAAGCAAGCTCACGTAAATTGATTTTCCCAGCCAGGGAAAGACTAGGATTGTGCATTTTTTGTTGAATCTCTTCAACGATCTTGGCATCCTTATCATCACCTACAAAAACAATCTTATATTGCTGCGAAAAATAATCAGCCACCTTGGGCCAGCCTGCAACCGGCCAGCGTTTGTTTGAAGACGCCGCACCTGGTGCCATGACTACAAAATTCTGTCCCTGGGTAAATGGAATGACTATACTTTTAAAAAAATCCTCATCTGCCTTGAGCGTCTGAATGGCATAACGCTTCTCTGGAAGTTGATCAAAATAATAAATCTGACTCAAACGATTTAAATGAATTTCTTTTTTGTGCCCGCCAATAGACTTAAAATTTATGGCCGGTGTGCTGTAGCGCGGCAATAACAAAATAGGAAGCATGGTGCGCCGTAAATCGACAACACAATCGTAACCTGATCGAAATAAATCCATAAACCAGGCAAATCTGTCAGACAAAGGCCCGTGCTTTTCAAAAACCTTGACCTTGAAATTAGGATTTCCTTCAAACAGAGAAACAGCCTTTGGCCCCACCACCACATCAATTTTTGCCTTAGGAAAATCCTTGCATAAAATATCAATGACTGGGCATGATAGCACCACATCACCGATATTGGTCATGCTGACAATGAGAATGCGTTTAGGGTCTGAATTTTTTGAAAGCATCAATGACATTCTCGACAGTTACCGACTGCATGCAAATATTCTTGCTGCAAGTCAGATGATAACAAGGCGCTTTATTGCAGCCAACATCTTTAATAATAATCTCCACGCGTCCATTGCCGCGAGGCCCGGTAATCTCAGGTCTGGTTGGCCCAAAAATCCCGATCACATCAGCCCCCACGCTATGGGCCAAATGTAAAGGGCCGGAATCTGCTGAGATCACAATCACCGCCTGACGGTAAAGTGCCAATGACTCCCCTAAACTCGTCTGGCCTGCCATCACCGCAGCATTGACACCTATTGATTGCTTAATGTAAGCGGCATCTAGTCGGTCCTTATCTGAGCCTGGTAAAACTATCTTCAAGCCAAACTCACGGTTTAATTGCTGGGCTAAAAGTACAAACGACTCGATTGGCCAACGTTTTAGATCCCAATTGCCACCGGTATTTAAAACCGCATAAGCCTCATCCTTTGCAATACCTGCCTTGGAAAGCTTAGCCTCCATGCTTTGGATATCTTCAATTTTCAAACGCAATTCACAAACACGTTCACGGACCTTGATGCCATAACCTTCCAGCACTTTCAGATAAAAATCACAGCGGTGGATATTTTCTGCGTCCATTTCAACTGGATGGGTCAGTAAGCTTTTGACCTTACCATAACCAATACGTTTGGGTATCCCTGCTAAAAAAACCAAAAGGCCACGGGTCATTGAACGATGCAGAAGAAAAGCAGCATCAAATTTTTGTCTTCTTACGTACTGGATCAATTTTAATTTTTTCCACAGCCAGCGGTGCTTGCCGCGTTCATCATAGAGAATAAATTTATCGATATAGGGGCAATACTGTAGAACCTCCTTGACCCGAGGCACACAGAGGCATGAAATATTGGCCTGCGGATAGGCTTGTTTGAGGGCCTTAAATACAGGGGTTGAAAATACCGCATCCCCCAACCAATTAATATTAACGACGAGAATGTTGTTCATACACCTTTATTGTTTCCCTGGCCATTCGTTGGGCTGAAAAATACTCTTCAATATTATGCCGGGCCCGTTGGGTCATATTCTTTAATTTCTCAGGGTTCCGCAACGCCTCAATGATACGTTCAGCCAATGCTTCAGGGTCATTGGGTTCAACCAGAAATCCCGTGACCCCGTACTGAATCAAATCTATGAGGCCGCCTACCTTTGAGGCCACGACAGGAATGCCACAAGCCTGCGCTTCCATCACAGATAGCCCCAAACCTTCCATGATCGATGGCATCACAAAAAGATCAAAAGCGGGTAAAATATCCTGTGGCTGATTAAGCATATTCTTAAAATGGATCTTGTTGTTTAGACCTAACTCTTGAGTGATCTGCTTTAAATTATCTTCTTCTGGTCCCTGGCCCACAATGACCAAATTGCTGGTTGGCATGGCTTTTAACACCGTTGGCATGGCTTTAATCAAGACATTGATCCCCTTTACATCTGATAAACGTGCAATGATGCCAATCAAAGGAGAAGCATTGATTCCTAACAACTGACGTGCTTGCTGGCGCTTGTTTTCATTGGTGAGCTTAAAAATATCCAAATCAATACCATTAGGGACCAAATGAATCCGTACTTCAGGGACTTTAAAATCCGTCATCAGATGCCCTGCCACAGGTTTGCTGATGGCGATCACAGCTTCCCCCCAACAGGGAAAAGTCCTACGAAACCACCGTGGCCTGAAAAATCCATGACAGGTGGTCACCAAATGCACATCGGTAACAGCACTTAAGGCTGTGCCCAGGACTTGCATCACACGAGTCTGGGCATGGATCACATCAATCTTCTCAGTATTAATCAGAGCGTTGAGCTTGCCAAAATTGAGCCACAATTTTGGATGCAATTCAGATTTGGTACGGATATCAAGCTTGACATGCTTGATCCCTAAAGCTTCCATGCGCTCCACACAATTACCACCACTGGAAACCACCCACACCTTATGCCCGGATTTAGTTAAGGCGTCCCCAAGCGTCAGGATATAACTTGTAATCCCGCCGGTGTTAGCATGTGTGGTGAGCATCAGGATATTCATTTGATTAATTGCAAAACCTTTTGGGCTACCTCATCGGCAGAAATCGTGGTCATGCACGCATGGGTCCTAATTTTACAGACTGGTGAATAACAAGGCGAACATTTCAAAGGCTTATGTAAAACCACTCCTGTATCCGCCGGCGGCATATGACGCCTGGCATCAGTGGGCCCAAAAAAAGCGATCACCGGTACTCCCATGGCCGCCGCCACATGCAAAGGCGCTGAATCCGGCGATATATAAACCTTGCATTGTTTAATGAGACTGGCCAATTGTAAAATACTGGTCTTGCCCACCATGCTGGCTGGTTTAGTTTTAGCTTTGGCAATAATATTACGGCTCAATAATTTATCTTTATTTTCTCCCGTCAGCACAATCCGAATATTCTTAGGTCCCAGGATATCACAAAGTTTAATGATATGGTCCATAGGCCAGTTCTTCGTCGGCCATTTTGCAGAAGCTGAAATGTTTAAACCTATAAAAACCTGACTGCCGGTGAGCCATTCTGCTTCAAGCAGCTGTTGAACATGGGCATCGTCTTTTTCAGAAGGGTTAAGGCTTAGCCGCAACTGCGGGGTATACTCAATACCCAACATTTTTAATATCCTAAATTGATGCTCCACAGGCGGGATATTGCGGACATTGTTCTTGATCTTTTTAGACAATAAAAAGCTAAACTTGCCATTGGCATAGCCATATGATTCTTTAGGCCATGACAAGAAAGCCAATAAATGACTAATCCGGTTATTTTGCAAATCAATGACCTTATCAAAATGATACCGTCGCAATTCACGGGCCTTGGATAAAACCGCCCTGATCCCTTTTGCATTAGGATCAAAAATAATGGTTTCATTGATCGCAGGAGTGCCTTGAATAATCGGACTTGCAGCAGGAGATGTCAGGCAATAAATATGTGCATTAGGGAATTTCTCTCTGATAGCAGCAAAAGCAGCAGTGGACAACACCACATCCCCCGCTGCTGTTAATTTTATAATCAAGATCTTAGTGGCATTCATGAGCTCGTTATAAACCCCAATGGTGGCCTCAGCCATGTGCTCAAGAGTATAGCGCGCATCAATCTTCTTTCGGGCTTGAACCACCAATTTCTCACTAAAATCGGGATTTTCAAGCACCTTTAAGACCGCTTCAGCAATGGCATCAGAGTCCTTAGGCATCACCAAAAGCCCTGTCTTTTCATGCTCAATGATTTCGACCACTCCACCCACCCTGGTTGCCACCACAGGGACACCAGCTGCCTGGGCCTCAATGATCACCCTGCCAAAAGCCTCAGGGGTAATGGTTGACAAGACCAAGCAATCAGCCTTATTCAACAATTGTGGGATGTCCCGTCGATTGCCTAAAAATTCAACCTGTTGGGAAATCCCCAAACGCTTTGTCAGCAGCATCAGTTCTTCTTTATATGCCTGCTTTTTGGGAGGCGCATCACCAATAATCTGCACCTTGACCGACGGCAGCCGATGGATCACACGGGCCATGGCCTTTAAAAAATAAGGATGCCCCTTGAGAGGCGTAATGCGGGCAATCATCACCACGGTCAAAGGTTTTTTATCGTTCCGTGGCGCTTTTGGAATATTAAATTTTTGAACATCCACACTGCGAGGGATCACCTTGATATTTTCCGCCGGCGTCTTAAAGTCCTGGACCATGTGCTGACCAATGACCTCACTGATGGCAATCACCATCTTCCCCCATCCCATCACCTTACTAAATAAGTGTGACGAATAATACCCGTGGCAGGTGGTCAAAAAATGGGCATCCGTCTGGCGGGAAGCAAAGAACGCAATCCAGGCAGGCACGCGTGAGCGGGCATGCACAATATCAATTTTTTCTTTCTGGATAATTTGAACCAGTTTTCCGATGCAAGAAAGGATGGTGAATAAATTCTTTTTATGGACCGGCAAGGTATAGTGCTTGGAACCTTCAGCTTGGAGTTGGGCCACCAGCACACCACCGTGAGAAACCACCACTGATTTGTGATTATGGGACACCAAATACCTGGCCAAATCAACAGTACCGGTCTCAACACCACCAACATTAAGTTCAGGAAGTATCTGTAATATATTCATAAATTAAATAGCTGCTTCCAGACCACTTTGAATAATACTTTGGTCATCTAATGTCTTTAAAGTAATTTTACGGTTTAATAACTGCGCAATATTGCTCTTTAAATCATAAACAGAACTTACCATTAAATACCTCTGATCATGTAATTTCAATACAAAATCTTCATATTTATCCCGTGGCGCATCGCGGTAATCGCCATGAGGAGAGAACACAATGGTCCGCTTGCCTGAACTTAAGGCCTCAGAAACCATGGAAATGCTCTCGCCAGAAACAATGATCAAATCTGAAAGCCCCAAAATCCCTCCAACAGCTTCCGGTACATTGCGCTGATTGGCAATGATACATAGTGAACAACGTTCAAAATTCTTTAATTCTCTAAGCACCACCCCTTCTACACCCTCAGAAGTACGACGGGAAGTGGTCAATAAAATATCAGCATTATAATGCAATGCTGCATCCTTGATTTGCCGTAATAATTCATATACAACCGCTTCGTCAAACTTAACACCCTTGGTATCTCCTCCAAGCAAGACACCAAACTTAGTACGAACATTACCTTTTAAATGGGAATAATGTTTGATGAGGCCATCTCGCTGCTCTTTCAAATAAGCTGCATTGATCAAATTGGGTGATGCCTTAGGCATAATTAAATGCGAACGCTTCACAATCCTTGGTTTATCATGCTCCGGAATGATCATGACATTAAAACGTGACTGTGATAGAAGGCCTGGAGTCAAAATGGAAACAGATTTAGCCATATGTGACCGGCTCAAAATAAAATTCACACCTGCAGCAATAGAACCGCAAGAAATAATATAATCTGCCTTATATTTCATTAACTCCTTATAACACTCTGGTGTTAAAAAGAACCTCAAAACGTCTTCTCGCCGCAAAAATCTCAGATATTGTGCTATATAAGCATAAAATGGGAATACCGTACTGGCGCCGGTAGAACGCCATTGAAGCTCGACGGTAGAGTCATTAGAAAATTTACCTTTTTTTCTCAATAAATCGCTCACATTCGAGGCAATGGCCTGGGATTGACGCAAATGCCCTGTCCTTCCGTCATCCAAAATGAGCACATTAAGCCGGTTAGAATATTTGAAAACCTTATAAAACCACAAGTACTCCTGGGGATGGTTTCTAATTAAATCTTCAAAGATTTTGGCTGCATTGATAATATTAGTGCGGACATCCTTCTGTGGGTCCCCTGTTTTCACGATCTCTAGCGCAGGAAATACTTTGAATGTTTGTCGTCCGTCAGCCTCGCGCTGGATCCATACCGGACAAACAGTGCAACCATATTTCAATGCTAAGCGGATTGCACCTGTTGACATAGAGACGGCCTTACCCAGGAAAGGAATAACTATTCCATTTTTACCCCCCTGGTCTAGAACCAATGACACAGCCTCATTGCGGTGCATGGCTTTAATGATTTCTTTGGTCGCCACGCCTGCTGTAATGATACGGGCCCCAGCCATGATCCGATACTCATTAAGCATCTTATCTAACTGAGGCAATTTGGATTGGTCGTTGGCCACAATATGGTAAGGCCCTCTGATGGGGCCACCAAAAATGCTGGCTAACTCCCAGCTACCCGAATGCATGGCCAAAAAAATGAAACCTTTGCCTTTTTCATAACCATGATCTATGTTCGTTCGCCCCTCAAGAGTCACATATTGATCCAGTCCAAGTGAAATAAGTTTAGGCAGGCATAAAAGTTCTATGAAACTTTGAGCGAAACTTACAAAGACATTTTTTGTTAAAGATCGGATTTTAGATGGAGGAAGCTCGCCGGAAAAAACAGTCTTTAGATTGGCGTAAACGATCTTTCGTTTAGCTGGGATAAGATAATACCCCAGACTGCCTGCAAACCGGCCTACCCAAAGGCTAAAACGAAAAGGCAAAAGCATAAAAACAAAAGCACCTAATCTAACGAGTGCATATAGAAATGATTTTCTCAAAGAATTCATCAGCTCCTTTGGTTACTTCTAACTGGATTGGAATATACGTTAATTGGATGCCTGAAAAGAAATCTTTAAATTTACGTAGTTTAACTGCATCTTTATGTGTTGTGACCATCACCGTAATGCCTTGAGCACGGCAGAAAGCAACCATCACTTCAATGTCTTTCTTTCGATAAAGATGATGGTCCATATAAACAAAAGTTTTAAGAAGCTCTGCCCCAGAATTTTTTAAACTAGACTGGAATGATACCGGGTCTCCAATGGCACAAAATCCTGCAATTCGCTTTTCCTTTAGAAAATTCTCATCAAAAACGACGCCATCAAAAAGCTCAACACAGCAGGCGCTTTTGTAACGACTTTCCATGATCAATGCTCGAGGATTTATTTTCTTAAGCAAAGAAACCAAATTGTCTGTATTACTACCCCCTTGGGTTTTGGTCAGGATAAAAACATCAGCCCGTTTTAATGCTGATTTTCCTTCACGTAAAATACCTGCTGGCAAAAGATAACCATTTCCAAAAGGATTGGCCGCATCAATGGTTACAATGTTTAAATCCCGATAAAGCGGCCAGTGTTGAAAGGCATCATCACAAATATAAACATCAACGGGCAAATTACCTTCGACCTCTTTAATGCTCTTGATCCTGTCAGAACCAGCTAAAACCGGAATAAAAGGAATTTGTTCGTTTAACATATCAACTTCATCACTATGCTTTGATTTTTTAGGCATATAACCACGGATTAAAATAATTGATTTGAAACCTTTGTCCTGCAATTTACGCGCGAGCCATACCACCAACGGTGTTTTGCCAGACCCTCCAACCGTCAGGTTTCCAATGCTAATCACCGGCTTAGGCGCATGGTAAGTACCTTTGAGGCGAAAATAGATACGATGAAAGAAAACTCCCAACCTATATAACATGGACCACGGCACGAGCAAATACATAATGACTAAAGCAATAAAGCTTGTGTCTTGCCCTTTCATGATGTTAAGAAGATATCTTTTCATTTGAGCAATTGTGCCGCTAATTCTAATGTTCGCTTGCTTGCACCCTGATTTTCTGCAATCACGTCCCTACAAGCTGCCCCAAGAGCATCACGTTTTGATGGGTTAGTGATCAAATCAATAACAGCTTCGGCAAAGCCCTCTTGATCCACCTGCACGATGGCATTTTTAGCTTTAAAACAAGCAACAATGTCCCTAAAATTTCCGACCTTAGGACCAATCACAATGGCTTTACCATAAAAGGCAGGCTCAATGATATTATGCCCACCTCCAACACATAAACTTTTTCCCACAAAAACCAAGGAAGACAACGCATATAAAGAACGTAAATCACCAACGGTGTCGACAACAACGATAAAATTACCCCATGCTGTCTTTTTTAATTCCGAAAATTTTACTGCCTTCATTCCTCTGGAATTGATCAAGTCTATGATTTCAGCCACACGTTCCACATGACGCGGTGCAATGATCAGGCGCCATTGAGGATTATTTACAACTATCTTATTATAAATATCGAGAACAATTTCTTCTTCTCCAGGATGGGTCGAGCCTGCCACCCACCATAATTTATCCCTATTTAAATCAATAGCAGCAGGTTCGATTTGAGGCAGATCATCAAATTTAATATTGCCAGTGACTTTAACCTTGGTCTTTGGGGCGCCTAATTCAATGATCCGCTTGGCATGTTCTTGGGCTTGCATGCACCAAACCTGCACGTATTGCAGAATGCCTTTAAGCAAAAAACTGATTGCCTTATAGCGGCCAAAAGATTGATCAGAAATCCGGCCATTAATGACCATGATAGGAATATGCGCTTGATACAGTTGCCGATAAAGATTAGGCCAAATCTCAGTTTCAACGGCAATATACATTTTAGGGTCGATCAATTGAATAAATCGACCAACTACAAAACTAAAATCCAAAGGTGAGGCAATCACTACGGCTTTATTCTTTAAACGCTCTTGGGCCAAGGCAAAACCGGTTTTGGTTGTGACGCTCACAATCACTTGATATTGTGGGAATTCTTGGGCGAAACGGTCGATGAATCCCTCAAGCAACATCACCTCACCCACACTGACCGCATGCATCCAAACATTGGCTTTTTGCTGCACTTCTGCCTTAAGCGAAGGGCTAAAAATACCAAACCGCATGGAAAAACCTTTATATACGCGCTGAGTTACCAGTAAATAAGGCAGGTAAAAAAGTGCATACAACAGGAAAACAAGATCAAACAGTAGAAACATATTTAAGTATTATATTACTAATAAGGAGACAGTCACCATTTTTGTATAGAAAGCCTACTCGATTGGCTTTACGCCCTGGGATGAGCTTGGTCGTAGACCTTCTTTAACTTGTCAGTGGTCAGGTGGGTGTAGATTTGGGTCGTGGATAAATTGACATGCCCCAGAAGCTCCTGGACCGAACGCAGGTCTGCCCCATGATTAAGCAGATGGGTTGCAAAGGAATGGCGGAACATATGCGGGGTCACATGCTGGCTCAAGGCTTGTTCAAGGATATACTTGTTGATGATATTGCGCACACTGCGGTCGCTTAAACGCGTGCCATTTTTATTAGCAAAGACAAAAGAATGTTCTACCTTGCGGCTATCTAAATAATCTTTCAACGCCTTGAGCGCGGTTTCCCCAACCGGGACCATGCGCTCCTTTTTACCCTTACCCATGACCTTGATAATATTGCCAAAAAAATCAACATCATCAACATTAAGGCCTACCAATTCACTGACCCGCATTCCTGTCGAATATAATAATTCAAAGATTGCCTTGTTTCTTAAAGTGCCGACCTTTCCAGCTTGAGGCGCTTCAATAAGCTTAACTGTTTCTTCCTCGCTCATAAAATGTGGCAACGGTTTATCTAATTTAGGGGTGACGAGCAATTTGGCAGGGTTTGATTTAATCACCTTTTCACGCTGCAAAAACTTAAAAAACGAACGCAAGGCCGAAAGCTTGCGCGCCAAGCTTCGTGGTTTTAAATTGCGTCCCTTTAATTGTGCTAAAAAACGCCGAAGATCGGAATACTCAACTGACCCGATGGATTTTGCATCTAGGAACTTACCAAACTCTTCTAAGTCAAGACGGTAATTAAGTACAGTGTGGCTGGAATAATTCTTTTCAATTTCGAGGAAAATTAAGAATTTATGGAGGTGATTGGTCGCTTTCATGTCCCCTGGTTAACGGGCGATTTTATTATTTCAGCAGGCAATTTATTGGCAATGAATTTGCATTCAGGATAGCGGCTACAACCATAAAAAGTCGCACCCCTATGAGAACGGCGTTCCACCAATTCCCCAGTACATCCCTCCGACGGGCATTTAACACCAGTAGTGAAAGCTTCAGCATGTTTGCATGCGGGAAAACCAGTGCAGCTTATAAAACGACCACGCCGGCCCCATTTGACCGCCAACGGTTTGCCGCATTCAGGACAGACCTTTTCAATGGTCATTTCGGTTTTTTGGATATTGGCCATGGCATAATCCAATTCTTCTTTAAATGGCACCCAAAAATCCTTTAAAACTTTCGCATAATCATTGCTGCCGTCTTCAATGGAATCCAACTCCTCTTCCATCTTTGCCGTAAATCCAATATCCATGATCTTTTTAAAATATTCCATGAGCAAATGGCAGATGCGGATGCCAAGTTCAGTGGCTGTAAAATAACCTCGGTCGCGCTGAACGTAATTACGGTAAACCAAGGTATGGATGATTGATGCATAGGTGGAAGGACGGCCAATACCTTGCTCTTCCAAGGCCTTGACCAAGCTTGCTTCAGAATACCTTGCCGGTGGTTTGGTAAAATGCTGGGTTGGTTTGACCTCTAACAGGTTAAGCGCATCACCTTCGTTATACAACGACGGATCAAGTTTCACATCCTGATCATCGTTGTCTCGGTACATGGCCAAGTATCCCGGAAAGGCCAAAATAGAACCAGAAACCCCAAATTGAAAACGGCCGGCCACAATTTCGATCTTGGTCTGCTCAAAAACAGCAGGCACCATCTGACAGCTGACAAAACGCTTCCAAATCAATTCATACAAACTATATTGATCAGGGTCTAAAAATGCTTTTAAAGATTCCGGACGACGATTAACATCACTTGGGCGAATGGCCTCATGAGCTTCCTGCGCGCTCTTTTTGGATTTAAAACGGTTAGGTTGTTCTGGCAAATATTCCGCCCCATGATTTTTCTTGATAAGTGTGCGCACCTTTTCAATGGCTTCGGCAGCGATATTAACGGAGTCCGTACGCATGTAGGTGATCAAACCTTCAGGCTCTTCGTCGCCGATTTCAATACCTTCATAAAGTTGTTGGGCGATCATCATGGTCCTGGAGGTATTAAAACCCAACTTGCCAAAAGCTTCCTGCTGCAAGGTACTTGTAATAAATGGCGCTGGTGCATTACGCCTGACTTGCTTGGTCGTAATGGCAGAAATTTGAAATGAGGACTTCTTTATTTCACTAACAGTTGTGTCGGTGATCTCCTTGACCTTCAAATCAATTTTTTCACCGTCAATCTTTTCCAAATTGGCTGTTAGAATATCTTTGAGGCCATTTTTTTGTAAATCAACTGCAATCTGCCAATACTCTTGAGGCACAAAAGCCTTGATAGCCTCTTCTCGTTCCACAATCAACCGCAAAGCGACCGACTGCACCCGGCCGGCACTTAAACGAGAACCAACTTTTTTCCAAAGCAAAGGACTGATCTGGTAACCAACAATGCGGTCCAAGACCCGACGGGCATTCTGGGCATCGACCAATTTATGATTAAATTCTCGCGGATGACTGAATGCTTTTTTGACCGCATCCTTGGTGATCTCATGGAAAACAACCCGGCTAACCTTCTTGCCCTTGGCAATATGAGCAACCAAATTCCAGCCAATGGCCTCACCTTCTCGGTCAGGGTCAGTGGCGATATAGATCTCATCCACATCCTTGGCTTCTTTTTTTAATTTGGCCATGGTTTTTTGTTTGTCACGCACCACAATAAATTTGGCTTCAAAATCATGGTCGACATCGACCCCAAGGGTTGATTTTGGTAGATCAATCAAATGCCCCATGGAAGCCGTGACCTTAAATTTCGACCCTAAGATCTTATTGATGGTCTTGACCTTGGCTGGAGACTCTACAATGACTAGTGCTTTAGGCATTCTCATTCCTTACATAATATTGGCCCGGCAATTGCCGAATCGCCCGTTTTAATTCCAGGCTCAATGTGATATTCATCAAGGTGCTGATATTCAAACCTGATTGTTTGACTAATTCGTTTAAATGCACTGGTTCACAGGTGATCAAAGGATATACCTTGGATTGTTCATCACTTAATAGTAACACAGGTTTTCGCTCATGAGGGAATAGAGGGAAATAATCTCGGGCTATCTGTGATAAAACATCCTCTGGATTAAGCGCCACCCGGGCACCCTCCTGGATCAAACGATTACTGCCCAAGGCCCTTTCATTATCAACATTTGATGGCAGCACAAACACATCCTTGTTTTGGGCCACCGCAAAATCAGCGGTGATCAAAGCCCCACTTTTGAGGCCTGCTTCAACCACCACCGTTGCCTTGCTTAAAGCACTGATAATACGGTTACGCCAGGGAAAATTATGCTTAAGAGGCGGCATATGCGAGGCAAACTCAGTCACAACTGCCCCTCGATGGCTGATCGCTTTCATCAAGGAATGATTTTCTTTCGGATATACATAATTAAACCCACAGCCAACAATTGCGATCGTTTTGCCCCCTGCATCTAAGGCCCCTTGATGGGCTGCTGTATCAATGCCTCGTGCTAGACCTGATACCACGTTCAAGCCATGGTGAACAAAATCCTGGGCAAAGCTGCGGGCCAATCGCACGCCATAAAAACTGGCTGCCCTGGAACCAACCAAGGCCACGGAATTTTGAGTGAGGCATTCGAGATCGCCCATGACATACAAAACAACCGGCGCATCCTCAAAATCTTTTAAAGAACTTGGGAAATTCTCATCAGCTGCTGTCAGAGCAACGATCCCACGCTGTTGCATCAGATTATATTCATTGCTTAAGAATTTGTCTTTAGAAAAGTTGAATAAATTTTGGGCGGCGTCAGCCATCAATAATCCGCTTTTATTTAAACCCTCAAGAGAGGCCTCCAAAACTTCATGTGCAGAGCCAAAGAATTCAATCAATCTGCGGATCAATACAGCATCCATATTGGGCACAGCATTTAAAACCAATAAAGCATCACGATCGGTCATGATCTTCCCCTCCTAACGGGACCCCGCCGTAATGGCCAACAGCCAAGCGGGGTTATTTTATTTAATGTGTTTTAGGATTTCGATAACCGGGACCTCGATCGATGCACCATTAGCATCGATGACAAAGTCAGCCTGGTTATACAGGGGGAGACGTTGATTGTACAACTCTTGAATACACCCGAGGGGATCGGGCCCTTTTAATAGAGGCCTATGCGTTTCATGCTTGATCCTATTATAGGTCACTTCTGGCGAGGCCTGCAAATAAAATACAATACCATTAGTTTTTAAATGTTGCAAGTTTTCTGGGCGCAACACCACTCCTCCGCCGCAATCAATGATCACATTTTGCAGAGAAGACACTTTCTCAATAATCTTTGTTTCTAAATCCCTAAAATAGGCTTCACCATGATCTTTAAAGATTGCTTCAATTTTCTTGCACGCCCAACTTTCAATAAAACTATCAGTAGCAACAAGCTCCCGACCAAGTCGCTTAGCCAATTCGGCTGCAACCTTTGATTTTCCTGAACCCATAAAACCGATTAAGACAATATTCTTCTGCAAAGATCATTCCTTCATTAAAACGGTAAAGACCAAACGATGCTTCGTGACCTGATAGCTGATAGAAACCAATTCCTGATAACCTTCCCGTTCATAGATCAACTGCACCTGAGATAAAATCCCATCCATGTCTGCTGTGGTCAAATGTTTGCCCCGGAAGGGCCTGAATAATTTTATAAAGCGGCCCTTATCACCCAAAACAAAACCTTGAATGTCTATGGAACGGACCAATACAGGCTTATCATCAACAACTGTTTGCTGGGCCTGTAAGTTTCCTGCCAATAAGGGCAGCGAAAATAATAAAAATAAAGCCAAAAATCCACAACGCATACGTTATCCTCCAGGGCTTGATACCTCATCAGGGTCCGAATCTGCTGTCGAGATACCTTTACCTACCTTTAAATCCTGGGACATATCGCCACCCAAGGAACAAAACAACTCAACCTTGATCAAATCTCCCTCTTTGGCCGTTACTGGCACATCATCGGTAAATTTATTATGATCATTTTGCTTAAAATAATCTTGGGTATACTGCTGGTCGCCATTCACATACACATTCATCAGCCGCACATAACTTTTTTCCAGATCAAATGAAGGGTGTATGGCCTCCACATGTAAGGACTGCTTGTCTAAATCATAAGACAAACTGATACTGGTCGGTGGCGTGGCCCAAGCCATTGAAATAAAAACCCCCAGTACAGCTGTCAAAACGATTGCCTTCATAGATGATAGATGCCTCCTGCAAGCACGTAATGGATGATCTGGTCTCCCCAAAATAAACTGACCAGGGCACCCATAATCAAGAATGGCCCGTAAGCAATGGTGCTGTCCTTGGTGCGTATTTTTTCCACAATTCCAAATCCTGCGCCAAAAAAGGGAGCTAGGAAGAATGTTAATATCGCCAATTTCCAGCCTAAAAAAGCCCCCACCATGCCCATGAGTTTAACATCCCCGCCACCCATGGTTTCCTTCTTGAACACAAAATCACCGATCACTCCCATAAGATAGATGATGCCACCTCCAACCAAAAGGCCCAATACGGCAAGGCCAAAGCCCAAAAATGGCGAATGCACCCCATGAAGCTGCGGGATAATTAAACTAAAAAATACACCTGCAATCATCCCTCCGATGGAAACCTCATCGGGAATAATGCGGTGCCCAAAGTCGACAAAGGTAGCAACAATAAAACCACACATCATGACCAGATATGGCAATAAGATAGCCTGAAGGCCGTAGTGCTCATAGAAAAATAAAAAAATACAAGCTGTCAAAAATTCTACAAACCAATAACGGAATGAAATCTTTTCATGACATGCCCTGCAGCGGCCTCCCAAAATAAGCCAACTGATCAGCGGAATATTGTCATACCATTGAATAGGCGTGCGGCAAGCCACACAGTGCGAGGATGGAAAAACGACCGATTTCTCCAAAGGAAGACGCACAATACAAACATTAAGAAAACTACCAATAATGGCACCTGTCATGAAGAAACAAATTCCGAATAGAATATTACTGTCCATGTTTTGCGCTCCTCAAGGCTTTTCGCATGATTTTCTTTATATCATCGTCTAATTCTACATCAGACCAATGCCAAAATGCCAACACTCCTTGGTAAAACAACATGCCTAGACCATTAGCAGTTTTAGCCTTTTTAAGACGGGCCTGCGACAATAGTTTAGTTTCTTCTGGGTTATAGATCACATCATAAACCAACATATCCTCATGTAAGGATTCTGGATCAATCAATAATGGATCATTGGGATTCATCCCCACCTTGGTGGTGTTAATCAGCAGGTCCACCAGCTCAATATTCAAATCTTCTGGTTCATCCACGATATTGACAATATCAGTATTTATTTTTTTGCCGATTTCTTCAACCATTTTTTCGGCATTAGCACGGGTACGATTGTAAATGCTAATGCGCTCTGGTCCTTTGGGCAGCAGGCACAAAACACTGATAATTGCACGGGTAGTCCCTCCTGCACCAAGAATGGCCACACGCTTGCCGCTTAGATCAAAGCCTAATTCTAAAAGATGGCTCAAAAACCCTGGGCCGTCAGTGTTAAATCCCCGTATTTTTCGTTGATGATCAATAACAAGGGTATTGACCGCACCAATTTTTTCAGCCAAAGGATCAATGCTGTCTAGGTACAGCAACACATCTTCCTTATAAGGAACAGTGACATTAAGCCCAAAAATAGGGTTATTCTCTTCTTTTAAATCTTCCATGAAAAGTTTGAGCTCTTGCTTGTCTTCAAGGGGGAACAATTGGTACACCGCATTGACCTCAAGCGCCTTAAACGCTGCATTTTGCATGACCGGTGAAAGGCTATGAGCAACCGGGTTTCCAATAATTCCATAGATAGCTGGTGGTTCGTAGCTCATGATACCCTATTATACGTAAAAAAGCCGCCTGGTCTACAGACGGCTTGATTCATTTTGAACAGCCCAAATCCTTAGCCTTGCAACTCAGACATTAAAGGCGTATCTGCAGCAGGCCTGATACTAAGAATGACTGGCACTAGTCCATTGATTTTGATCCTATTCAAAATTGCCTGAGAAATAGGCAGTATCATTCCCTTGCCATCACGCTTGATCAATAATTTCATATTAGCCGCGTTTAAGTCGATACCACCAACGTCTGTCGGCCTTCCCATTCTGCCATTAAGCGCTGCAACCAATCCTGTGCCGTGAGTATTAAATGAAAATAATCTATGAGGATCAAAGTTCTTAGGCATTTTGTGATGATCCGACTGTCTAATCCATGGCCCTTTATTTGTCCGAATATACACCTCTGTATGACCATTAGTGGTTATCGTAGCCTTTTCTGTTGTTGTTTCTTTTGCAGGTGCTTTCATAATCCCGCCCGCACCTATCGGGTCACTGAGAAGTTTATTTAACTGAGCAGTGATCTTATTTATTGCTTGAGCTTTCGTTAAGCTAACCCCATTTAACTTTATCTGTGTTCCTGCAGATGTATGGCGCAATTGATTGATCCACTGCCTTAACTTGTTTTCTTGTTGTCCCGTAGGTCTAAAACCCTTAGGTTCTGCATATAATCGGCCATTTTGCTGCATCATCCAAGAACCTGAATCATGTTTAACATATTGAACACCATCCACATTTATTGTAATTGTTGATTGCCCTTGCTGAGCAGCTGCAGAAGAAGTAATAGCAGCTAAAGCGAACACCGGCAGCATGGCCTTGAGAATAGAAGTCTTGATATTAGCCCCATTCATGGCTGGATCAAAACTTTTAGACATTTGCTTACCATCTGATTCCCTGACCCATGAGTCATTATTTCTCTTAGTGTAATTAATACCATCCACCTTGGTTCTCAGCACACGTATGCTTTGCATCATCATGAAAGCCCCACCTGGACCAAGATTTGAAACATGCTTGACCACGATAGGTTTATTGGGATCAAAATCATTAGGCATTTGAGTGCCATCTGATTCCCTCACCCATGAATCATTATTTCTCTTGGTATAAGCAACACCATCCACCACCGCTCGCTGTACGGTCAGCGTTTGGAATAACATCGTAGCTCTTGGGCTCGAAATCACTTTATTATTGTCAACACCGTTATTTCGTGTTGCGACAACAGCCGCAGTACCCATTGCAACCACACCAGCAGCAGCTACTAATGTTGTCTTTAAACTCATAGCTGCGTCTAAATTTCTGTACCTATTAATGAAATTACTAAATCGTTGAACAATAACTCCGGAAGGGAGTACCGGACCTATAACCAACATACCTATAATCAATTGAGCAAGCAAATATTGAGTTCTGTCTAATCCTGGAGTTGGTTTTAGACCAAGAACATTAACAAGAGCGAGAGAAGCTAAGCCTACCACCAAGGCTGCAGCCAAACCCTGCTTATTGCGATTTAAGGATTTCTTCACATAGGCCAACTCTTTCTTGGCCGTCGACAAAGCACTCATCGCCAAATCTTTATTTTCCCCTGTGGGAAGTCCTTGCTCTTCCACTGATGCAACGCCATCAGCGAGCTCTGTCGTTCCAGAAGTTAATAAAACATTTGAAATGTCCACCTTTAAGAGTTGATCCGCAGTCATTTGCGGAGGGAGTTGCTCCAAAAATCTCTGAAAATGTTCTAGGCCAAGAGAAAGCGGGAGATTGGTAGCCAACATCATTCGCATCTGCCCCGAAATTCCACCTAATAACAGCGGCTGAGAATTTACAGGACTAGAAATAGTGGAGGCTGCAACATTATCCAAATTCACATCAGCAATATCCAATCTTTGATTTGCTGCATCTTCTCCCCCCTGACTTGTCATGGCTGCCTGAAAATCTTTTAGATTATTTGTCGTTCTTACAGGATGTTGAGGAGTAAAATCGTTCTCCACCCCACCAGCAAAATATTTTCTTGGGATTGATTCATTGTTAAACTTGTCCGTATCTTCCTTGATATAGTTATAGACGCCTTTCTTATACGCCTTTAAATACTGACGATAAATAGCTTCATTGGTCCTTGGATCTTGATCCACCCCTTTGATTTTTGTTTTATTCACATAAACTTGGCCCAATAAAGATTGTCTTAAGGTTTGTTTAAACCAGGCAGCCAAAACCATGCCGCTAAAAACCTGGCGCAACATGGCAAAATTCTTTCCCTCATTGACTTCATTTTCCAAAGCTGGAAGCACAATTTCGCGCACCACCTGGGAACCTATTTTATTGACTTCTTTTTCTTGATCAGGCCGAGGGGTAGAAATGGCTGTATGGTTTTTCAATGACAAATAGTCTTCTTCCAGCATCACCTTCAAATGGTCTTTAATCACAAAAGCTGAATTACCTTTTTCATACACAAGAGCATCATCTGGAACGATCCACACCTTATTAAAGGTATTGACCGGAACATTGGTTGTCCCATATTGCTGATATGCTTTCGTATAGACCTTGTCCCAGAATTTCTTGCCTAATTGATCCTCAGGATAAATTAAAGAAGCCGTCATTTGTTTCAAAATATAATCCTGGGCCAAAAGGTCACGGCCCATTTCAGTTTTCCCAAAATCACTACTGATAATACGGTCTTTCTCGTAAGGTGAAAGGTTGACCCATTGTTCTTCATTGGGCACTGCCAATGAAGCTAGAAAATATTTGATTAAATTCTTATATTGAACCTGTTTTTGTTCATTGGTGAGGTCTGAATCACCTTTATCAATGATAAAATCGAAATTAAGCGGATTTTCTGGATGAATCGTGATGCCTCTAAGATAAGCAGGGGTAAATGGCGGACTTACACGTAACAAAACGCCAGGTGTAGGCATATGCGGCAAGGCCCACCCATCGGCATAAGCCTGAGGCATATAAAGGCAAGAACCTAGAAAAGAAAAAATTAAACCAAAGACAAAGGCCGCATAAATAGGGTTATGCTTATGGTTTTTGGCTGTCATGAAGATCTCCCTTTATCCATGTAAATAGTCGTTTAAACTACTCCCACTAAAAGGATAACATGCACTTTGTCAATTGGCCAATTTATTTAATTTTATGCTGGGCACAAAACTTATTAATCGCATTAATGTATGCTTTAGCAGAAGCTTCTATAATATCTGTGCTGGCCCCTCTGCCAATCACGGTCTCCTTCTCAATAGAAACCTTGATTGTCACCTCACCTAATGCGTCCTTGCCCTGAGTGACGGATTTAATCGTGTAATCGAGCAAGCTCGCTTTTAAACCAGTCATTAATTCTATGGCCTTATAACATGCATCCACCGGTCCATCACCGGTTGATTGCTTGGTTTGTTTCTTACCATGATGTAAAATAGTTACACCCACCTGAGAAGCAATATTTGTCCCGCTCGTTGATATTAACTCCACCAATGTGTACGCAACATTGGCCATATGGCCTTGGTCCTCCACTATTGCCACCAAATCTTCATCGTAAATTTCTTTCTTTTTATCTGCCAAATCTTTAAAACGCATAAAGGCCTTATCCAAATCAACTTCCGGCAAGGTAATACCTAATCCTTTTAAACGATCTTTAAAAGCATGACGGCCGGAATGTTTACCCAATACCAAGCCTTCATGGGACGGGACACCCACTTCTTCAGGGCTCATAATTTCATAGGTGCGGCGTTCTTTTAAAATACCATCCTGATGAATGCCTGATTCATGACGAAAGGCATTACTGCCAACAATGGCCTTATTAGGCGGCACAATAAAACCGGTCGCCTTAGATACCATACGTGAAATACGATAAAATTCCTTAGTTTTAATATTGGTGATCAAATGATAAAAATCAGAACGGGTTTTTAATCCCATGACAATTTCTTCCATGGAAGCATTGCCTGCGCGCTCACCAATCCCATTAATAGTACATTCGACCTGACGGGCGCCATTCTGCACACCACTCAAAGAATTAGCCACAGCTAGCCCCAAATCATCATGACAATGGGTCGATACAATAGCCTTGCCGATATTGGGAACATTCTGCAAAATCCCTGCAATGACAGTACCATATTCATGCGGTGTACTATAGCCAACCGTATCAGGAATATTAACAGTCGTGGCCCCCGCCTTGATCACCGCCTCCAAAATACGATATAAAAATTCTTTTTCAGTGCGTGAAGCATCTTCCGGTGAAAATTCAATATTATCCATGCGCTTGCGAGCATATTTGACTGCTTGGACTGCCATCTCAACGATTTCATCCTGGCTTTTGTTTAATTTATGCTGCAGATGAATCTTGGAAGTAGCCAAAAAGATATGGATG
>Ga0206857_1068_pt1 | contig 23820 bp, 20 predicted proteins | sample Alteio_BWOrgCont_49_FD_152865 | JGI IMG/M metagenome (GOLD analysis project Ga0206857, IMG submission 152865) | Enriched cells from forest soil in Barre Woods Harvard Forest LTER site, Petersham, Massachusetts, United States -... | ecosystem: Environmental > Terrestrial > Soil > Temperate forest >...
GCGCGCTATCAGTGAATGCGCATGGTCGTTATATTGGGTTGGGACCAGTCATTATGTCTGTGCGGTCGATCGTACTGGTGCTGACCAACGGCGAAGCCGTGCGAGCGAGCGGTGAGGAAAATAGCGAACTTTTTTACGCGGCGATTGGTGGTTACGGCGCTATTGGCATCATTGCAGAGGTGGAGCTCGATCTGGTCGAAAATGTACGCATCGAGCGGACCCATAAGAAAATGAAGACCAGCGATTATCCGGCATGGTTTGACAAAAATGTACGGCACAAAGAAACGGCGATTTTTCATAACGCTGATCTTTACCCGCCGCATTACACATCAGGCCGGGCGGTTACCTGGTCCAAGACAGATGAGCCAACAACGACCAAGCACCGGCTGCAACCATTGAGAAAGCTTTATGCTCTGGAAAAATATTTTCTGTGGGCTATTTCGGAAACACCGTTTGGCAAATTCCGTCGGGAATTCATTATCGATCCACTGCTTTACCTGTCCAAAAAAGTCTACTGGCGTAATTTCGAAGCCGGTTATGACGCTGCCGAGCTGGAACCGTTCGGGCGAGAACAAAGAACTTATGTTCTGCAGGAATACTTCGTACCTTATGATCGCCTGCTGGAATTTGTACCAAAGATGGCCGACGTGCTGAATCAGCACAAGGTCAATATGATCAACATTTCCATTCGCCATGCCTTGGCAGATCCTGGCACCATCATGGCGTGGGCACGCGGCGAGACATTCGCATTTGTTCTCTACTACAAGCAGAGAACCAGGGACTCAGCCAGGCAACGCGTAGCCGTGTGGACCAGGGAACTGATAGATGCCGTGCTGGAATGCGGCGGCACCTATTACCTGCCCTACCAGCCGCATGCGACCCATGAACAATTCCATCGGGCCTATCCACGGGCCAAAGAGCTATTCGCGCTCAAAGCCAAGCTGGATCCCACCTATCGTTTGCGTGGTGCCTTGTGGGATAAGTACTACGCACCAACCATTGAAATAAAGGAAGATATGCAGCCAGAAACATCGTTGTTTAAGCGCGTTTATAACGATCCAGTCCAGGCAGATAGGTTCTACGCATTCTTGAAAAACATCTTCCATCTGTTTCCTGAAGATCGCCTGCACACGCTGATCAAGAACTCGGTCGCAAAGCACGACAACGACGAAGCCATTTATCGCGCCATTCAGGCCGGACTGACAGCAATCAGCCCACCGTTGGGTTTGATCCGATACGCACTGCCATCACTCAAGGCGCAGAAAGAAGAAATGGGAAGGCAGAGCGCGCAACTGCTCAAAGACCAGAAACAACTCATCGATTACGTCGAGATCGGCAGCACAGGGCGCTATGTCAAAGCGCTGCAGAAGCACTTGCATATTGGCGGCAAAGTCACTCTGGTCAACGACAAGGAGCCAGGCTTCTCGCCGGTGGACATTGTTGAACGCGGCCAGATTGGGAAGATCGGCGAGTTCGTCAATCTCAACAATTATGCAGCACTGGATATCCATCCTGAAAGCGCTGATTTGATCAGTTGCTTTGTAGGCCTGCACCATATGGAACCGGAAAAACTGACTCCATTTTTGCAGTCGATCGTGAAAGCACTCCGACCAGGTGGATTCTTTATTTTGCGCGACCACGACGTCAAATCGAAAGAGATGGATGACTTCGTGAGTCTGGCGCATTGTGTGTTCAATGCCGGTCTGGAAGAAGCCTGGTCGACAAACGCGGCAGAACTGCGTTACTTCACCAGTGTACAAACTTGGATTGAGCGCCTTGACGCCGTCGGTTTGAAGCACACGGGACAAATGCTCCTGCAAAATGGCGATCCCTCCGACAATGTGTTGATGGCATTCCAGAAGGTATAAACCGGCATGGCTATTTCACGACTGAAAACCCTGGCAGCGGCGATGATGCTTTGCGCGTCATTCGTGGCCAACGCCTACGCTGAACCAGTAAGCGTGATTGCACCGGACCAACGTCGAGATGTGGAACAGACGTTCCTGACTTTTCCGGAATGGTTTCTGGTGCATAGCCCCGCAGAATTTGCCAAAGACATCAAAACCCATCCTGCCCACGATTTTCCCTTTGTGTCGCACATTGGCCAACTGTGGGGAAGTTATGGTGACGTGATTAAAGAACAGGTCAAACAAGACTACCCAGGCAATCCTGGGTACCACACCATGATCATCGTCATCGCAAGCAGCACAACTGCAGAGTATGGCATTCGCGCTATCTATGAGAACTCGATCGGCAGAGCGAGCTGGTTGCTGTCGTCAGAAAAATTGACTGCCGAAGATAAATTCGCGGCCGAGGTCGCCCAAGATTACGTCGATTTTATTCGCCAGGAGCCTTGGTACCTATACAACTTCACGGATAAACTGAAAAAGCTATGGACCACGGTGCCTGCGATAGGCGATAACATGATCCGGAAATGGGAGCGTCGCTATGCACTCTCAACCGAATACATCATCAAGGCCATCTACGGAAAAATCATTGAGCTTGCCACTCGAGCCGCCTACGATCCCGCATTAATGACAACCCAGGTGCAAGTGGACCACTTTCCTGACGGCGCACATTTTGACCAAGTGACGTTGGTCAAGCGACTAACAGACGGTACGGCCGTTCTGGATCTGCCGCGGTACTTTGATTTCCGCATTGTCGCCACGGAATTGGCAAAAAATGACATTAAGCTGATGGACATTGCCGGCAATAAGTCCGTTATTTTGATAACCGCATTCACCAACAGCGATCATGTCGAATTGCCGGGCCGGGAGCTTTTCGAGCAGCCGATTATCACTGAACCTGGTAAAAAGCGGGTTGCGCTCATCATCCCTGTGCAAGAACTGTCTGAATTTTTAGTCAAGGCGCCAGAGCAGAACCTGACCGTTGAACATGTCTATGACTACTGATCGATCAGCGCGGACTGCCAGATTCGCCCATTCTGCACTGTGTGCGATTGCGGTAATTCTGATTGGCGCAGATTGGTACAAACTGCGCCACTTCCCAGGCGAAATGTGGCGCAGTTTTGAAAACTGCGCCAAAATTGCGCCAAACGCACCTCACGCCTGGCCGCGAATTTTCCGCTGTTCCGCGCCAACTTGTGTCCGCTGACTTTTCTGGACGTACCGGAGCAGGCCTACAGTCGGGCCACCCTCGGCGTCTACGAAATGACCCGTGTGGAGCTGCTACGCGACCTGTACGTTTGGGCCTATGAACGATCAACGCAGGAATATCTGGCCATCAAGCAAGACCTGGCAGAGCCCGATCCTCTTCGTTTGGCTTGGCGTGACTTCATCAAGCAGACCATCCGCGAAGTGATCACTCAGCCAGGACTTGACCCACTTTCATGTGTTCAGCGAGCCGTGGCAGAACGTGTTCCCGAGGAGGAGCAAACCGCTGTGCAGGCGCTGCTTGTTGAAGAATTGCGCAGACTTCATGAGGGGGTGCTGGCGCGCTACGGCTTACGACTGTCCGAATTCACGGCCTGGAAAGCGGCTCATGGCCATTGACGGGCACGGGTTTGATTCCGCAAACGGGAATGAGTTTGGTGTCACTTCCGGCAAACAGTCAATCAGTAATTGACCTTGTGGTGATGTGGCTGGTTTCGCCTTAGGATTGCTCCTGGCCGTAGGACTGCTCCGCCGGGTCGTTTTGTGGCTCGTTGGCTTTGGGTGACTCCAGCACTCAAAGCTGACGTTTTACCGACACCAATAAAAACTGGCCCTCGGTACCAATGGAAAATTTCGTAACTTCCAGCCATGGTCGCAAATCAGCTGGCGCGGATTGTGTAGCGGCTTCGCGTGGGATTGAACGAGTTGACCAGCCCGAATGAGCGAACCTGATTGTACTGGATGGGGCCTCCACCGTCATTACTGCCATTACTGCCAATCGATTCAAACGCCGCCCAGGTGACGGCGTTTTTTTAAGTCAATCCGACTCCGCCGCCGCCCTTCGATTCTGTAACACGTCCGATAACGCATCCAAATCTGACTTGAGCAGCACCGTTAAATAATCCGGTACCTTGATGACAGACTCACCCGTCAACAAATAAAGATTTTCAAACCCAATTTCATGCAGTCGCGCCGCGATTTCCGTGCCTTTCTGTTCGAGGCCCGCATAGTTTTGATCAATCATGATGGGGATGGATTTTTCATAGGTCTGCGCAACCTTCAGAAATTCGATTGGATTGTTGAACGTGTCAATCAGCCGACCTACCGCGAACAAAACATAGGTATCCAACAAAAATTGCTCATCGTCGATGAAGATCGCGTCGACTTTTTTCATACAAGAGGGTTTATTAGATCTTTTGCTATCGATACGTATTGGAATTTCGGCCGCCATTTGCTTTGGCAGAATCTTGGTTCCCGTCGTGCGCGCATCGTCACGTACATCGCGGTTGCCATAGTAACTGGTCAGCAGAATGGCACGATCCATCTTGGTTTTCGCGATAACCTGCAAACCGGTGAGACCTTGCCGGATCAATTCGTAGTCGGACAACAGGAAAACCCGGGGTTTTTCGTCAGGGTCGAGGCCATTGATATAGTCGATGGTCTCCTGGCCTTGTTCGTGATGCAGCACGGTCAGGTTTGGATAATCCTCGCGCAAACTGTCGAATCGCAACGACCAGGCCAAGTGAATGGAGCTGTCGTCGTCCAACACGATGACCGTATCGTCATCAAATAGCTCAACCGATTCCGCAATCCATTCAGGTGCTTCGATCCGTGCAAACGAAAATAGCATCGTCGTGCCGCTGCCCACTTCCGACTCAATTTTCCACTGTCCTTTATTATCGTCCACGGTGCGATGCACTTGTGCGAGGCCGATACCGTGTCCATCCACCTTGCCTTCGCTGACTGCAATTTTGCGCGTGATTTTATCCACCAGTTCAGGCGTCATGCCCTTCCCATCGTCTTCAATCGCTATATGCACGTGCTCGTCGTCTGCATCCAAATGTACGAAGACATCGCCCGTATCACCATCAAATGCGTCCACAGCATTGTTAATGACGTTGGAGATCATGCGCTTGAATGAGACCGGTTGAACATGAATCCATGAGAAATGCCCGACCTGGCTGAAATGATGATCAAAATCGACTGCCTGGCCTTGATACTTATATTTTTTCTCTGTAAGAAGTTCCAGTAACGTCGTGGAAACCAATAACGGTTCGCGCTCTTCCTTCACAATTGCCTGGTTTTCGGCGTCTTTCTTTTTGTATTGGCTAATCAGATTGTTAGCGATGTCGTTGATGCGGTTAGCTGCAATCCGCAATCCAACACGCTGTTTCTCGGGGATGTCGTTGCATACTGCGACTATCATTAACAAAGTTGAAATGGGTGAGCGGATGTCGTGTGCGACCTGATCGGCGATTTGTTTGAATTTTTCCTCACCAACAAATCGTCCATGTTCGTTAAGCCGTATTTCTGATTCCCGAATGGATTGACACGATCCAAGAATGCCGACGTTTTTCCCTTCCGCGTCGATCAATGTCGTCCGATTAAACGAAAAGTATTTACTCGTACCTGAGATAGTTCTCGACTCAACCGATTCCATCTGACCATGTTCCAATGCCCGTCTCTCGTTTCGGGAAATTAACGAAGATTCGCCGGCGTCCAGTCCGAAAATTTCAAAATCAGTTCTACCGATAATTTGCTTAGAATTTTCAAGTTGGAACATTCTTAGAAATTTCTGGTTGCTACCCAAATATCGACCGGCGCTATCTTTCCAATAAATGCCGCTTTCGACAATCTCGATGATTTTACGAAACGTATCATCGATCTTCAAATTAAAGTTTTCCAGCACGTTAGCCTCCAATAATTAACACTGTTCATTCACGTCACGCAGCATATTTTTCTCAGATAGTGAAGAAATCAATTCGCTCACATTTCCAATATTTTTCAACTTAAAAATATCAATGAATTTGAGACCATTCGAAAAATGCTTGTTTAACTTTTGATGTGCTCAGTCTGAGTGATTGTGATCAGCATTCAGCTGTTAGATCAGCATCAAAATTGACAGCACTTTGTATGCATTACCATTTTGGCAATTTTACGCATTTATTATTAAAATAAAATGCCAATATTGTAATTGTGAGCAATCTTGATGAAACCCGATTGGGTTTCAGATGGATGAGAATCTCCGCATGGTGCGGACAGAATAAGCGGTGTTTTGAGGGAGTGAGCAGCGCGAAATCAATGGATATAGCCATCAATTATTTTGCTATACCGCCCGGTCTCTTTAAGACGCTTCAGCCCAGCCTCAAAGTCCTCCTTGAGCTTCGCATCACGAAAAATAGCGCGATAAGTCGTGTCCGATGTCACTGCAAAAAATTGTTCGTCAACTGGATCAAGGTTCTGAGATTGCGCGCGTAGTTTCGACTGAAAGTAATGAAAGATGCGACGGTCACTGAGCACCACATCGTAGTGCCCGGCTTGCAATGTTGCGACCTGGAGTTCCTGGTTTGTCTCTTCGGTATACAGGCCCGATTGTTTTACTCCCTCTAACCAATCAGGAAAACGTGCGAGTGCGCCGGGGAAAGCGATGACGCGCAAACCTTTGAGGTCGTCCGGTGTATGAATCGTAATGTGTCGACTGGTCAGAGTGATCAATACATTGTCATAGACGATCGCTGGCACAGAATAAAGTCCACCATAAGGTCTCAAGTCGGTGCCGGCATCCCGCAACGTGATATCAATCTCCCGGTTTTTGAACGCAACGGGCAAGCGTCTGATGGGGTAGAACAGTGGTCGGATCGTATGACCACGATAGGCCAACGCTTCCCTGAGTAGCTGAACTTCAATCCCGCTCGCAGATTCAGGGATGGCGTAAGGAGGGATGTGATCGCCGAATCCGACCTTTATCTCATCGGCACGACAACCGGATGTCATCGTTATGGCGAAAAGCAGTGTTAGTGCAATTTTGATCATCGAGCCGGTTTAGTGCGGTTTCAGGAAAATCTGACTATACACTTACCCGGCATACTCGCCGTTACTTAGTTGTCACAACATGTTAGCGTGACATTGGCGGGCGGTTGGACTACCCCAATAATTCCCCCACCGCGCGATACGCCTGATCAATCGCCGAGTCCATATAGGCCTGGCCGCCCGAATCCGAATTGGCAATCGCAATCTGTCCACAGCGCTGACGCCCGATAACATACGGCTCTTTGCCCGGTTCGCTCGGTGGCCCCAGCATGGGATCGTATTCATACGCATAACCGTGCGGCCAACGATTGACTGTAATCGCGACGATATCTTCGCTGGAGTTGAATCCGGCACTGCCCAACATAGCGTCGAGTTGTTTGCGAATATTATCCTCGTACGTTGCCAGCGACGTCGCCAATAATTCGGCGCGGCCTATGCGCAATTGGTCGGTGCCGTTCTGACCGGGTTTGCAGGGCGTGTGCACCATATGCACAACGATAGGCTGATCCGGTGAACGTGGTGTGTGGTACTGCCCTATCGACAGCCATTCGTTCAACCAGATATCGGCGAAATACGCGGCCGGCGAATGGACGTGCGCGACGCCGAGCTTTTTAAATGCATTCCAGTTTTTGATCACCACACTGCAGTACACCAGTGGTGCTTTTACCAGGGATTTCAGCGCAGCCTTTTGCGTATCGGGCAACTCCGGGCACAGGTACGGAATCACCATATTCCAGCACGCCAATATGCATTGGTCCCCCGTTACCGCCGCCCCTTTTTCGCCGGAAACATATTCGATCCGCACTTTGCCGTCGACATTGGACGCGTTGACAACGATGGAATTGAGGCGAATTTGAACGTCCGCTTCTGGCCGATCCAGTTTGGAATAGTCGACTTTTGCGGTAATTAAATCATCGACTGTGTGACCTGGAACCGCATCGGGAATCAAGCCACGCACCAGCGAACGCGCTACCGTTGCACCGCCATCGGGCAAGTGCACATCAACCGATCCGCCGGTATCTGCAAATCCAGCGCAGGTGGGCCCCATGCGAGGAATCGCACCCGGCGCCAGCTTCAACCCCTGAAATCCTGGCAGACCCAAGCCCCAACAATCCATGGCCGACACCGCATCGATACCGATACAGAATTCACCGTGCGTGCGTTGCTGATAGAAGCGGATTGCGTCTGGATCGGCTTTGACGATGGTGGTTAAGAATTCGAGATACGAAATCGAACTTAACCGCTCTTTTTTCTGTGCCGAATCCAGTCCTGGTAAGTAATCGATATGCGCCTCTTCAATCCGGACGATATCTTTGCGACCCTGTGGACTTAAGGGCGCACCGGCGATGGCGGTTTTCCAGGAAGCACCTTCTGCGTGACGGATGACGGCATCACGACCAAAGTTGGCCTGATCAAAAAAGTAACCTCGCACCAGGCCGTGCTCCGGATAAAAACCCTTTTTTTGAATCCGGGTATTCAATGCCTGGGCGTCGATGCCGAGTGCCTTGATCAGTCCATCGGCGTTTTTGCTATACGGACGTGGGCTTTGGATGCTCAATGTTCCGCCATTCATCAGATGCAATTGGCCATCGACATGAAATTCGTTGCGCTTGGCGTGGCCACCGAAATCGTCGTGGTTATCCAGGATCAGGATGCGCGCTTTGGGGCGTTTCTGACGCACCAGCCAGGCTGCAGACAACCCGCTGATACCGCCGCCGACTATCACCATATCGTAGTGCAGGCCGGTCTCTTCTATCGGTATCGGCTGCTCGCCATCGCGCATCATGTGCGCTGCCTCGTAAGCACCGACGTGGGTGCCGCGCAGACCGGTTTTGATCGGCGGATAATAATCGGCAGTGTTCTGAACTTCATTGGCGATCATTTTTGCAGGATCGGTAATGGCAGCAGTTTCAGCCGATTGCGCTCGGGTGGACTGTGGTATCAGGAGGCCAGGAGCGGACATTGTGATGGCCAGACTTTGCAGTACATCGCGGCGTGACAAGCCACCGGTGCTTGCTTGATTCTTTTTTTGATTCTTATTTTGCTTATTCATCATCTGACGCTCCCTGTGCAGAATCACTCAATCGTGTTTTGGTTGTAACAAGAAACAAACATCCAAACGATTCTACTGCGCGCATCCGGATAGATGTTGCAGAAAGCAGCAAGTGAATTTGTAGGTTTTGCGAAGAATTGGCGCCGTGTCCAAAAAAACACCGGCGCATGACTGAGCCGGTGTGAAATAGGATAGGACTAACAATGATGAAACCTTACAGATGAAGCATAGATGAAGCAATACAGCGGTACAGCTTTACGGATTTACAGCAAATCTTTTCAACATCGGCCTGGCTACCAGGCCGATGTCGTCAAATCAGAATGGCACAGCCAGGCTGACTTGATAACTCGCTGTATATCTGGGCAGATGGTGCCGATCAGCGCACCCGCGCAACCGCAGTCAGTTTGGCCGAAGGATTGGCACCGTCGAATCCACCAGCAACCCATTTTCTCAGCGATGCCTCCGATCCTTTGTTTGATGGATTGGTGGCGGATCAATGTACGATCGATGGCGCGCTTGCCATAAAATCGGTACAGGATCATCTTGCGATTGTGCGCCCCGAAATCAATTCGGCGCTGGACCGACTGCAAAAAATCATGGCGCCCGACGCTTGCGCAGGGGGTTCCGGAGCTTGCCTCAATGGCCCAACAAAAGTTACAACCACAACCCGGGACATCAAACTTTCAGGACCGTTGGCGATAGCCGCATCCGTGTCGGAATCGTTATTGTTAGAGTACGAAAATAACCTGGCTATGGATAAATTCGGCTGGGGTCGGGCAACGAAAGAAGACCTGAATGTGCTGATGCGCCTGCATGAATACACGTCGGACCTGACGCGCCGTAACCAGGCCATTGCCGTTCCACGAGCCGCGGCGTTAGCGCAAGTTATTTTGTCTTCATTGGCACAAGAAAAGACAGGCTCTTCTCTTCCTGAAATTTCAAATCAACACAAATTGATTATTCTGGTTGGGCATGACACGAACCTGGCGAATCTCGCCGGTGTATTCAATTTGTCCTGGCAGCTTCCTGACCAGCCAGATGCGACGGCGCCTGGCACTGCATTGGCATTTGAGCGATGGAAAAATAACAGCACGGGAAAATCTGAATTAAAGATCCGTGTTTTTTATCGCGATTTGGATCAGGTTCGGAATTTGTTAACTACGATGACGAGACAAGCGGCGGTGACTTCTGTTGCTTGCAGTGGTATCGGCGGGCGGTGTGATCTGACCGATTTTTCGAATATGATCATTCAGAAATTACCGGAAGCGTGTATTCAATCCGGGAAAAAATAATTCTGTATTTCTCACTTATCACGAATCCTGGCTTCCTCATTCCCGCGTAGGCGCTAATCCTTACCCATAAGTTCCCAGAACTCCGCCATCGGTAATAATTACTCCAATCCTTCAAATCGTCATGCCTGCGACGTCACTTCGATTCCGCATTTCCCCATTACCTGAAGACCGAAAGCGCTCGCGCGCACTGGATTACCGCCTGCGCGGTAATGACGAGATTCACGAGTTGTGGTTGAATTTACGCCGTGCGGTTATTTTCGGACTTATGGGTAAGGATTAGCGCGTAGGCGCGAATGACGAAATCATGAGCGCCATTCAATCAGTGCAGCATCAATAGTTAATCCACATTAGCGCAGCCAAAAAGAAAAACGGCAACCCAAAGGTTGCCGTTTCAACTTCATCATAAGAACCGCAGTTAATTTTTCAAACCGCGATTTTCCAGCATAGGTTCAATTTTCGGATCACGGCCACGCCAGGTTTTATACAGCAGAGCCAGTTCTTCCGTATTCCCGCGTGACAGTATCATCGCGCGGAAACGATCGCCGTTGTCGCGGGTTAAACCGCCATGCGTCAGGAACCAGTCGAACGCATCGTCAGCCAACATCTGTGTCCACGGATAAGCGTAGTAACCAGCAGCGTAACCATTCGCCCAGATATGCAGGAAGTAGCTGGAACGATAGCGTGATGGCACTTCGGTCAGATAAATTTTATCTTTCTTCAATGCTGCTATCTCAAACTTGTCGGCGTCTTGCAATGGCGCTGTAGCGCTCAACGAGTGCCAGTCCAGATCCAGCAGAGCAGCGGCAGACAATTCTGTCATGCCGTAACCCTTATTGAATTTGCCAGCGTTCTTCATTTTATCGACCAGAGCAGACGGCATTGCTTCGCCAGTCTGGTAGTGTTTGGCAAAGTGCGCGAACACACCAGGATCGGTCGCCCAATGCTCGTTGAATTGCGATGGGAATTCCACAAAGTCACGAGCAGTAGCTGTGCCGGATAGAGTCGGATACTGTTCATCAGCGAAGATACCGTGCAGGCCGTGACCGAACTCATGGAACATCGTAATCACATCGTCAAACGACAGCAATGCAGGTTGTCCCGCTGCTGGTTTAGTGAAATTGGTGACGTTGAAGATAACCGGTTTTGTACCCAATAATTTGGACTGGCTGACAAAGTTATCCATCCACGCGCCGCCATTTTTGTTATCGCGTTTAAAGTAGTCGCAATAGAACAACGCGATCTGCGTGCCGTCTTTATCGAACACATCAAACACGCGCACATCTTCCTGATACACGGGAATGTCGTGGCGCTCTTTAAACGTCAGACCGTATAACTGATTGGCTGCGTAAAACACGCCGTTCTGCAAAACGTTATTGAGTTCGAAGTAAGGACGAATCTGATTTTCATCCACGTCATAGCGCTCTTTCTTCACCTGCTCAGCATACAGATTCCAGTCCCATGGTTGTAGCTTGAAAGTTGGTTGCTTCAATGCTGCCTGATCACGGTCGATTACCGCCTGGATATCTTTGGCTTCCAATTTGGCACGCGCTGTTGCAGCAGGTACTAGTTTTTGCATAAATCCGATGGCGGTCTTGGCGTCCTTCGCCATCTGGTCGTCTAACTTCCAGTCTGCATAGTTCTTAAAGCCGAGCAATTTAGCTTGCTGCGCACGAATGGCAGCAATACGCACGATCAGTTTGCGGGTATCGTTTTCATCGCCCATTTCGGTGCGATTCCACGAAGCCTTGAACAGGGCTTCCCGGGTGCTGCGATCTGTCAGGTCCTGCAACATCGGTTGCTGAGTGGTGTTCTGCAATGTCAGCACGTATTTGCCTTCAGGCAGGCCGCGATCTTTGGCTGCTTGTGCGGCTGCGACGATTTCGGCATCGGACAAGCCGGCCAGTTGGGCTTTGCTATCCACTACCAGAGCAGCTTTTTTAGTTGCGTCGCGCAGCTTGTTATTGAACTGCGAACTTAACGTCGACTCTTCTTCATTCAACGCTTTCAACTTGCTCTTGTTTGCATCCGACAGTTTTGCGCCGGAGAGCAGGAAGTTACGATAGACCACCGTCACCAGACGTGCCGATTCAGGATCAAGCTTTAATGTTGCGAGTTGCTTGTGCACCGCATCAATACGTTGAAATAACTTGGTGTTCAAATAAATCGAATCCTGATGCGCTGCTAGTTTTGGCGCGACATCTTCCTGCAATTGCTGCAAAGCCGCATCCGTGTTTGCGCCGCTTACGCCATTAAACACTTGCAGTACACGACCTAACAATACGCCCGATTTTTCGAGCGCGACGTAGGTGTTCTCAAACGTCGGTGCCGCGGGGTTATTCGCAATTTGCTGCACTTCTGCATCATGCTGTTTAATGCCCTCGTCAATCGCAGGAGCGTAGTCGCTGTCTTTGATTTTATCGAACGGAGGTGCCTGGAAAGGCAGGGAACTGGCGGCGTAGAACGGATTATCCGTTATTGAATCTGCAAGTACATTCGTCGAATTCAATAGAGTTATTGATGCGACTACAGATGCAGCAAGGGTAAGCAGGCGAAGATTGGTCATCTATATTCCTTCAGTAACGCCCGGTAGGGCATCGCATTGTTATTAATGAACGGTAGAACGGGTGAAAAGTGGGCAGTATCCGCTCGTTAACAGAGGCTGTCAAACGCGATGGAGCAGTTTATACTTGGCCGCACCTGCAGCCCAATATCAGCCCCTATGTGCATCAATTACCAGACAGTGACATCTCAACAACTGAGTAGCCGATTCAATGCGTCGCTTAAAGGTGACCAACAGTGGGGAGTCGATACCTGGCAAGATTATCTGGCACCGATTATCGTTGGCGACGCAGGGGGCCGGGTCGGTCTGCTGGCGCAATACAGCATGATCCCCAAGCAGCACATTCCACCTGGGGTCAAACGTTTCAGCACCATGAACGCGCGTGCCGAAACCGTCGCCACGCTGCGCAGTTTTGCGCAACCGTGGCGGGATGGTCAGCTGTGTCTGGTGCCGATGATGGCGTTTTACGAACCTTGCTATGAATCGGGAAAAGCGGAACGCTGGCGTATCAGCCGGACTGATGAGATGCCCTTTGCTGTGGCGGGATTGTTTCGAAGTTGGCCAGAAGCGGACGGATCTAAATCCTATTCGTTTACGCAAATCACGATCAACGCAGATACACATCCAGTGATGAATCGGTTCCAGAAACCTGAAGATGAAAAACGTTCGCTGGTATTGATACCGCCAGAAGCTTGCGACGAATGGCTGCAGTGCCGCGATCCGGAGCAAGCGAAATCGTTTTTATTAAATTGTCCACCCGAGTTGATTCATGCACGCCCGGAACCTAAAACCGCTAAACTCGGCCCTGTGACTCCGGTCAATGGCGAATTATTTTAGTGTTGAACTTCGCTTGACCAAATCAGCGTAACGTCAAATCCAGGAACTGGCTATGCCCCGAGCTATGATCATGCTGATGCTGTGTTGTCTGCTATTGGCAATGACCACCGAAACGTCGACTGTACCTCTGCTAATTGCAGAGCGAGTAGACGCAAATAACCATTCCGTTGATAGAACGACTGCATCGCGTAAAGTGATTGAGTATCTTGGGCTCCAGTCTGGTGTCCATTTTGAATTGCATCCCTATCCATGGAAGCGCGCGTTACTGCTTGCAGAATCGGGCGAATCTGCAATTTGGGGTGTGTCACGCACACCCGAACGCGAGCAAATTTTTGCGTTTTCTCATCCAATATTCAGCAAAAATATCTGGATGATCGTACGCAAAGACAGAAACATGGAGATCAAGTCGATTGCCGATTTAGCGGGAAAACACATCAGCGTTTTTCGTGGCGCCTCGTATGGTGCCGAGTTCGATAAGGCTAAATCCAACAATTTATTTACCTTGGAAGAAGATACCAATAGCTGGGAAATTCGCTTTTCGAAATTACTGGCTGGGCGATGTGATGTCATGCTGGCAGCGGCAACGAGTTCAACCTCGGCAAGTGCGGAACATTTTTTTGCGCGCTATGGCTACGACCCTAAAACGATGCGCCTGTTGCCGAAACCCTTGTTCGCCGACACGCTGTACATTGCGATACTCAAATCCAGGCTGGCTGGATTTCCGATGGAGCCGATCAATGCGGCAATCGATACAGGCCGTGCTGATATTGAACGCCTGATCGAAGAATAGGCGACTTAGCTGGTCAATTTTTTCTGCCAAAACACCGCTTTACCCATCGCAGGATCTAACTCGAACCCGGCAAATCCGTGCGCCTTATACACCGCCATCGCGTGCTGATTACCCTCCAAAATTTCCATCGTCAGTTTGCAGCATCCCAGTCGCTGCGCAATGGTTTCCAGCTCCTGCAACATCAATTTGAAGACACCTTTGCCACGATATGGCGCGCTCACCACTACGTCGTGCAGATTCAACAGCGGCTTGCACGCGAAGGTAGAAAATCCTTCAAAACTGATGATCATGCCAGCGGGCGTATCACCATCGAATGCCAGCACGACCCGCGCAATGGAACGTTGTTTTAATTCGGACAGCAAATTATTTCTGACGTGCGACGAGAGTGGTTCAGCGCCGCCCATAGGGTGCAGCGCGTACTCGTTCAACATCGTCAGGAGCGCGTCGGCGTGCACGGAATTGTTCAGATCTGCTTCTACTATCTTCAACATACTCTTTACCTTTAAAAAATTACCAGCATGCGCCTATCCAGGCGGATTGATTGATCAAGCTTTGCGCTACCTGCAAATATGTCGTATCCAATTTACTGGCCAACCAGAATAATTGGCCGCTGCTCTTTGGGTCCCATGTTCCACTAAATCCAGCGACGCCAGCATCGCGTCGCTGCAAATCAAATTTTACGGTGGTGTGAACGTACTCTTGATGCTGTATTTCGCCGCGCGCATAGGGCAATAACCAGTTCAGGCCTGCCGCCAGTGAGGCACCGTTTGCGGCATTGAGATTGAGCCAATCCTGTCCAACCGTTCGTGCTGCCATCGCTGCGCGGACCAGTGGTTCCAGATCATAGACGGTGTAATGCAAGGCATCGCGTTCTTCAAAATCGATACTCAGGCCGTTGGCGTGCAAATTCTGGTTTAACTGGTTTAAAAATTGCCAGCGCGCCGCATCAATTAATTTTTGGTCACCCAATGCGACAGCCGCTAGCGTTGCGATTTTAACGCGATGACTTTGCCAGTTATTTACCCAGGTCTTTTTTCCCGTGCCCGCGTTGTGCTGCATCTGGCTGAGATAGCCGTTTGCCCATTGCGACAACAGATGCGCTACTTTATCCCTGACTGCATCAGGCAAAGCTGCACTACTAATTGCGTAGGCGTCGATGATGGCGTCGAAATCAGTTTCGTCGATCGGGTTAAAACTGGGTTGGTAGACAGAGGCCCACGCGTCCAACAAGGTCGTCAATTTTGCCAGGGTTGCGTTGTCCTGTTTGCTGCGCCAGATCAGGGCCAGATCGCGAATCAGGGGCAAGTCCTTTTTTGCCTCGACACTTTGATCCCAAATTCCTTGATGGGGCAACGTGCCTTCCGTGTGAACTCGCGCGACAGCTCGCGGCTGATCAGCAGCACGTTTATCTGCGTCTTTTTGCAGGGATTGCAGGAAATTATCGGGGACAGGATTGACGGCACACCACTCGGCCGCCAAACCGGATCGGGTCAGCAGGCACGCAACTAACATCCATGTTTTCATTGCCATGTTTCGCTCTCCAATAAAAAAAGGGAAGTCACCTTCCCTTTCTAAATTCTGACTATTTCAAGCAACTATTCACCCAAATAAGCGGCTTGCACTTTCGGATCAGTCAGCAATACTTTGGCGTCACCCTGGATAGTAATCAAACCTGAATCCATCACATAACCGCGATGCGCCGCTTGCAATGCCAGTTTCGCATTTTGCTCGACCAACAAAATCGTGATGCCTTGCGCCGATACATTTCGGATCACTTCGAAAATCTTCTCGACCATAATCGGTGACAATCCCATCGACGGTTCATCCAGCAGCAGTAATTTAGGATGACTCATGAGCGCGCGCGCCATCGCCAACATCTGCTGCTCACCACCAGATAAGGTCCCCGCTAACTGCGCAGAGCGTTCTTTCAGACGTGGGAAAACGCCATACCATTTTTCGATATCGACATTAATTTCGGCTTTATCGTCGCGGATAAATGCACCCATCATCAGATTTTCGTGAATAGACATGCGCGTAAATACGCCACGTCCTTCCGGCACCATCGCCAGACCGTCGTGAATCAGGCGGAATGGTTTGACGTCTTTCAGTGCGTTACCAAGGTAGCTGATCTCGCCATCAACTTTGCACGAAGGTAAGGTACCTGTGATTGCTTTCAGCGTGGTCGTTTTACCTGCACCGTTAGCACCAATCAACGTAATTAGTTCGCCCTGATTGACTTCAAGATCGACACCTTTGACGGCTTTGATTCCGCCGTACGCAACTTTTAAACCGCTTATCTTTAATACGGAAGTCATCAGTGCCCTCCTCCCAGATAAGCTTCAATTACCGCAGCATTATTCTGGATATCGGCAGGTAGGCCTTCCGCTATCGGTTTGCCATAATCCAGCACGGTGAGCCGGTCACACAAACCCATCATCAATTTAACGTCGTGCTCGATTAACAAAATAGTTTTTCCTTCTGCTTTAATTTTCACCAGCAGTTCGCGCAAGGCGAGTTTTTCGGTCGCGTTCATCCCGGCTGCCGGCTCATCCAATGCCAGCAGTTGTGGGTCGGTTGCCAGCGCGCGGGCAATTTCCAGACGACGCTGATCGCCATACGACAAAAATTTAGAAGTACGTCCGGCAAATTGGCCGATACCAACAAAATCCAATAACTCCTGAGCGCGCTGTTTAATCGCCATTTCTTCACGACGCGCTGCCGGATGCTTAAACACCGCACCGAACACACCCTGATGTGTGCGCACATGGCGGCCTACCATGACATTTTCCAGCGCTGTCATCTCACCGAACAAACGAATATTTTGGAAAGTCCGTGCAATGCCGACTTTAGCAACCTCATGCGGTGCAGACGGCGAGTAGCGCTTACCGGCCAGCTCAAACGTGCCGGTATCAGGCTGATATAAGCCGGTAATGACGTTAAACAACGTCGTCTTGCCAGCACCATTCGGGCCGATCAGGCCATAAATCTGTCCACGCTGAATTTGCAGGTTGACGTTGGATAGCGCCTGCAATCCACCAAAGCTCTTATTGACTCCAGCAATATTGAGCATCACTTGTTCACTCATGTTGTCTCCTTATGCTGTCGTCGTCGGTTGATCGGTATTGGCTTCAAACCGGTCTTCGTGTTTTGGCGAAGGCCATAAACCCGACGGGCGATACAGCATGATGACAACCATCGCCAGGCCATATAAAAGCTGGCGCAACACTTCTGCTTCAATCAACACTTTGCCAAACATCCACATCTGAACAGGTTCAACAATGTGACGCAGCACCTCAGGCAATGCGGCCAGCAATGCGCCACCAAGAATCACGCCCGGCACGTGGCCGATACCACCCAACACTACCATCGCCAATACCGCAATCGATTCATTCAATGAAAATGATTCAGGTGACACAAAGCCCTGGAATGCCGCAAACATGGCACCGGCAACACCGGCAAACGATGCGCCCATCGAGAAGGCCAATAATTTGATATTGCGTGTATTGATGCCCATCGCCTTGGCCGCGATTTCATCTTCACGAATTGCCACCCACGCACGTCCGAGACGGGAGTGCTGCAAACGCACCGTGACAAACACGACCACCGCACATAAAAACAGGAACAGGAAGTAATAGGCATTCACTGACGGCATTGAAAAATTACCGATGTACACCGTCGCCTTGGAACCGGCCTCACCCGATAAGGACACACCAAAAACGCGAATCGGATCAATCAGGTTAATCCCCTGTGGTCCGTTGGTGATATTGACCGGCGCATTTAAATTATTCATAAAAATACGAATGATTTCGCCAAAACCCAACGTCACAATCGCCAGATAATCGCCGCGCAACTTCAACGTTGGGGCACCCAGCAAAGCGCCGAAAAATGCCGCTACGGCAGCACCCAGTGGCACGATGAACCACACCGACAGATGTATCCCGTTCTGCACAATTTCTGGTCCACATGCCCACACCAAAAACTCGCCTACGGACGGATAGGTATTCACAAATGATTCAATGACTGCGGCAAACTGCGGCGACGCGAGCAGCCCTGTCATGTAGGCGCCGACCGCATAAAACGCGATGTAGCCCAAATCCAGCAGTCCGGCAAACCCCACAACAATATTTAACCCCAGCGCCAGCATGATATAGAGCAGCGCCATATCAATAATGCGCACCCATGAGTTACCAAAATTGGCAGCAAAAAACGGGAACACTAACAAGGCCACGGCAAGTAATGCAAAACTACTATAGGCGCGCTTGGGATTGCTTTTTACATCGAACAGTGCAGACATACCCGGCTCCCTATGCGCGATCCGCAACACGTTCACCCATAATGCCGGATGGACGCACTGTCAGTACGATGATCAATACGATAAACGCGAATATGTCCTGGTAATTACTTCCGAACATACCGTCAGTTAAATCCCCGATATAGCCAGCACCGAAGCTTTCAATCAGGCCCAATACAACGCCGCCGACCATCGCGCCGTAAATATTGCCGATACCGCCCAGCACCGCAGCAGAAAACGCTTTCAGTCCAGGCATAAAGCCCATGGCAAATTGTGCGGAGGAATAATTCGCCCCCCACATCACGCCGGCAACCGCCGCCAGCCCTGCGCCAATCACAAACGTGGCGACGACTACCTTATTGGTATCGACGCCCATCAAACCTGCAACGCGCGGATTTTCAGCTGTGGCACGCATTGAGCGACCCAGTTTCGTTTTTTCCACCAACAGCACCAGGCCACCCATTGCCAACGTTGCCATGACCAATAAAGTGAGCTGTGTCGGCGATATAACTGCACCGCCAATTTCGATAGGATCGGAAGAGAGAACTTGAGGGAATGAAAGCGGGCTGCGGCCCCAGATCATCATGGCGAAAGTTTGCAATAAAATTGAGACGCCAATCGCGGTAATTAACGGAGCGAGACGCGGTGCATTTCGCAAGCGGCGATAAGCAACGCGCTCAATGATAACGTTGACTAACATGCAGACTGGTATTGCGCCAGCAATGGCGATGAGTAACTGCACCATGCCGGGTAAACCCGGGAATAAGGAATTCAATAAATTAATGATGGTGAGTCCCACCATCGCACCGATCATTAATACATCACCATGGGCGAAGTTGATGAGGTTGAGCACCCCGTACACCATGGTGTAACCCAGCGCGATCAAGGCATACATGCTGCCTAAAACCATGCCGTTAATAACTTGTTGGATAAATGTATCCATTGCTTTCTCTTTCTACCATCTATCAGGCCGCACAACGTGTCGTGAGCGCCATGTGCTTAGTACGCACACAGCCCGCGCACTCAATAAAAAATTGAGCGCCGAATAGATTCATAAGGGAACATTTAGTTCACGAGCATACGCAAACTGAGTAATAACAACAGTTTGTCTCCGTAGCGTGCACGCACTTAATCTTCTGGTTTTCTGAATTGATTTTTGTATTTTTGCGACTGGCGGAACTGACAAGCCAATTCACAAAGAGCAAGATTATACGACTAATTTTTGCAGCAACAAATCATTTACTTAAGCGAAAATTGTAAAAAGACAAGCCAATTTGTAATTATTTTTTATTTGGAAATAAAAAAACAACGCCCGTCATAGACCCTTAGGCAGAGGGAACGCAACATTCTCCTGGACCCCATCCAAAACCCGTACACTCCTCGCGCCCAACGCTTTCAGTGCATCAATCACTTCCTGAACCAGAATTTCCGGTGCTGATGCGCCTGCGGTTACACCGATGCGCTGACAATTTGTGAGCCAGCTCGGATCGATCTGCTTGGCGTTATCCACCATATAAGCGACTGCACCTTTTTTTTCTGCGACTTCACGCAAGCGATTCGAGTTGGAGCTGTTCGGGCTACCGACAACGATGACGGCGTCGACCTGCGGCGCCATAAACTTGACTGCCTCCTGGCGATTGGTCGTGGCGTAACAGATGTCGGTTTTCTTCGGTTCAGCGATATGCGGAAATTTTTGTTTGAGCGCCTCGATGATTTCAGCCGTGTCGTCGACCGACAGCGTGGTTTGCGAAACATAGGCCAGCATTTCAGGGGATTTCACCTGCAGCGCGTGGACATCCTGCACTGTCTCAACCAGATACATCCCTTCATCCGCCTGTCCCATCGTGCCTTCGACCTCGGGATGGCCATGATGGCCGATCATGATAATTTCGCGTCCTTCGCGGCGCATTTTTGTTACCTCAACGTGCACCTTGGTGACCAATGGACAAGTCGCATCGAATATTTTCAAGCCGCGCTCAGCCGCTTCCTTGCGCACATCGAGCGACACGCCGTGTGCTGAAAAAATAACCGTATTCCCCGCTGGTACATCGGCGAGTTCTTCAATAAATACGGCGCCTTTCTGGCGCAAATCATTCACAACATAAGCGTTATGTACAATTTCGTGACGCACATAAATAGGAGAACCATATTGATTCAATGCGCGCTCGACGATCTCAATTGCACGATCAACGCCTGCACAAAAACCCCTTGGTTGCGCTAATAAAATTTCTTTGTCCACCGTCTTGTCCATTTCTTTACGTATAAATTAAAGTATGCCGATGATGCGCACTTCGAAAATCACATCCTGCCCCGCCAGAGGGTGATTGAAATCGAATAAACCTGACTCATGATCGATACTGCGCAACACGCCAGCAAACTTGCCGCCGGACGGCGCGTTAAATTCAACCAGGTCACCGACCGCATAATCTTCATTCAGCGCAGAATTTTCCCGCAACGTCGCCAGCGACACGTGCTGCAGCAGGTCCGGGTTACGGGGGCCGTAGGCCTGGTCGGGAGACAATTCAAATATTTGTTGGGTCCCTTCGGATAATCCAATCAGGCATTGCTCCAATGACGGCGCGAGCTGCCCCATTCCTAATTGCAACGTGGCCGGATTTTCATGGAACGTACTGACGATCTCAGCACCGCTTTTGGCGGCGAGCCGGTAATGGAGGGTCAGATAGGAAGCTGATGTTACTACCGGTATGGCGGAAGCACTGTCCGCAGGATGAAGAGAACTCGTTATTGACATAAAATACACAAACGGATTTAATTAATCCGATATTGTAACCCGCCCTGTGGGCGACACTTTCCTCAAAATCGCTCGGCAGCAACAAGATCCGTCCTAATTCGCCCACCTAAACTGTCTTAACCAACGTTCCATGCCTATACATAATTGGCCGGTCGACCGGCAACCAAGAGAAAAATTGATTCATTACGGGGCGTCGACGTTGTCCGACGCCGAATTGTTAGCGGTATTTTTGCGCACAGGGGTTGCAGGCCGAAGTGCTGTGGAATTGGGCAATGTGCTCTTGGAACACTTCGGCACATTGCAACATGTGTTCTCTGCGAAAGTGGAAGACTTCACTGCAATTCACGGACTCGGCCCAGCCAAGTACGCCCATATCCAGGCCGGATTTGAACTCGCACGTCGTGCACTCCAGGAAAAATTAAAAAGTGGCGTCAATCTCAATTCATCCGCCAACGTCAAAAATTTCCTGCAGTTATTAATCGGCAATAAATCGCACGAAACCTTTGTCATCCTCTTTTTGGACGTCAGAAACCGCTTATTGAAAAGTGAGGAGTTATTTCGCGGTACCTTGACCCACGCGAAAGTCTATCCACGCGAAATCATCAAGCGTGCACTGCATCACAACGCCGCCGCTGTAATCCTGGCACACAACCATCCATCCGGCCTGACGACGCCCAGTGAAAGTGACATCAACTTGACGATGGAACTGAAAAAAGTGCTAGCCACAATTGATGTCAATGTACTGGATCATATTATTGTCGCCGAGAATCAGAGCTTTTCATTTGCAGATCATGGGCTGCTGTGATCTGGTGCCCGGCCAAATCAAATTGTTAAATCAATTCAATACAAACGACACAATTGTTTTCAGCAAGTCGTTGATATTTCATTGGATTTTATATATACTCTCGTTTTTTCCAATCTCGGAAAACTTTAAAGGAGTATGTGCCATGGCTCGTGTATGCCAAGTCACTGGGAAAGGGCCGATGGTCGGCAACAATGTTTCCCATGCAAATAACAAAACTAAACGTCGTTTTTTGCCTAATCTGCAAAACCGTCGTTTCTTCGTTGAATCAGAAAATCGTTGGGTTTCTTTACGTTTATCAAACGCTGGCTTGCGTATCGTCGACAAAATCGGCATCGATGCAGTGTTAACTGATTTACGCGCCCGCGGCGAAAAAGTCTAAGTAGTAACTATTTTAGGAAAATATCATGGCTAAATCCGGGCGTGACAAAATCAAGTTGGAATCGACTGCTGGTACAGGTCATTTCTACACAACCGACAAAAACAAGCGCAGCATGCCTGAAAAAATGGAGATCATGAAGTTCGATCCCAAGGCACGTAAGCATGTAATCTACAAAGAGACCAAGATCAAGTAATTGATCCTGGCAGTGCGCTCATGCAGTGAGACGGGCGCATGAAATAAAGAGCTTATCTGAACAAGATAAGCTTTTTTTTCGCCCACCCAGCTCGGCTTCAACGCCCCACTCGGCTTCAACGCCCCATAAAAAAAGCACCCCGAAGGGTGCTTATTTCCGCATTCACCAATTACGCGTAGCGACGTAATCTGAACGCAAATTCTTGCAACGACTGAATGCCGGATTCTTCGGCACGCAAGCACCAATCCTGCAATTTCTGAACCAGCTGCTCACGGGTATCGTTTGAACGATCCCAGATCACATTCAGCTCAACGCGCATCTCATGCATTGTTTTCAATGCCTTACTGTGAGCGAATAATTCTTTCAATTGCTGCATATCTACGGCTTGCAGCTTCGCTGGCTCACGATGCAATAACTTTTTGCTGGACGCCAGGAAGTCATCGCCGAGATTGGCTTTATCACGCAAATGTGCCAATTCAACTGCCCACATTTTTTTCAGGGACTTGGTGTACTTGGCCATCACTTCATAGCGATTGGTAATAACAGATTGCAGGGTCGTATGATCTACCATCGCTTTAGCTACCAATAACTTCGGTTCAGGCGCGACTTTCTTCACTTTCGCCAGACCCAGGGTTTCCATAATACGGATATAGCCCCAACCGATATCGAATTCGTACCATTTTGTTGAGAATTTAGCGGAAGTCGCAAACGTATGGTGATTGTTATGCAGCTCCTCGCCACCAATCAACACACCGATAGGCAACACGTTAGTAGCTGCATCGGCGCAATCGTAATTGCGATAGCCCCAGTAGTGACCAATCCCGTTAATAATGCCCGCAGCGTTCACCGGAATCCACAACATCTGCACTGCCCAAACGGTAATCCCGATTGCGCCGAACAGCAGGAAATCAATAATCAGCATCAACGCGACGCCTTGCCAGGTGA
>Ga0206857_1069_pt1 | contig 23733 bp, 18 predicted proteins | sample Alteio_BWOrgCont_49_FD_152865 | JGI IMG/M metagenome (GOLD analysis project Ga0206857, IMG submission 152865) | Enriched cells from forest soil in Barre Woods Harvard Forest LTER site, Petersham, Massachusetts, United States -... | ecosystem: Environmental > Terrestrial > Soil > Temperate forest >...
AGAATTGAATATACCTATCATAGCATTATCGCAGTTAAGCCGTGCAGTTGAGCAACGTGGCGGAGCAAAACGCCCGCAGCTTTCCGATCTTCCTGAATCGGGAGCTATTGAGCAAGATGCCGACATGGTTCTTTTCGTATATCGTCCTGAATACTATGGTGCCGAAGGTGTTGCCGGAGATGCCCCGCCTGATAGCGCTGAGGTTATTATAGCCAAGCATAGGAATGGACCATTGGATAGCGTACACCTCAAATTCCAGAAAGAATTTGCGAAGTTCGTGGAATATGAACCTTCATTAAGCGATTATCACAGTGCGCACGACGTAGAAACAAGAATAATGCAGTCGAAAAACTGGGATGATAAGAAAAACGATATTGAAGAAGGGCCTTTCTAAAGTCAATCACAAATAGAACACGGATTATACAGATATTACAGATAAGCACAGATAAAATCTGTGGAACATCCGTCAAATCAGTGCCATCTGTGTTCTATATTTTTTAAAGATATATACACTTCTACCATTTTTAGTTTTATTAACAGATTCCATTCCTGTTCCTTTAATTTTTTGCGTAATTTAGAGTCTTAGTTAAATGCTCTGATTTTATTCCCGGTAAAGGGAAGGCCATGAAAAAGAAATTTTTCTCTATATTTTTTATTCTGCTTGCGTTTGTGCAGGCACGAGCCACTTTTATTTTCATCCCCATGGATGAAACACAAACTAATTGCCTGAAAGCGTATGGTATTGCCTATATGGCCATTAAAAATGGCATTGGTGTGGAATGGTTGCTGAATTACCGGGGCGGCAGTTTCACTTTTTATTATTAGGAAATAATTTTTTTATCCTCCGAAAAGAGTAAATTTAAACTATGGAAAAGCGAATTCCAATAGCTGCACTCATATTTATTTTATTTTATTTTTCATGTAAGAAAGATAATACGGTTGGCACACCAACTGCGCAGGTAATTTCTCCTGCAGCTATGAGTACATTTGTTGTAAACGATACCATTACCATTAAGGCGCAGGTGAGTGATGGTGTCAGCCTGCAGTCTGTTTCGGTTTATATTACCAATAACCAGAACATACCTGTATTACCTTCGTTGTCAATACCAATTACAGGTAAGAATATGACTTTCACATGCCCTTACCCACTTAATAATATTCATTTGGCAAGCGGGCTATATACTATAGTGGTAAAAGCCTTTAATGGAACTAATACGGGCTGGGGATTCCAGCAGATAAACATTACTGCATTGCCTAGTAAACTGACAGGTATTTATACCGTTACCAGGAACCATACAGGTGTACATATTGTAAAAGCCGATACAAATTATAATGTGTCAACCGTTTATACACAGGGCGGTGATTATTCTTCATCGGACATAAGTACCTATTACCAGCAACTTTATATTGCTGCTGCCGATTCAGGTAATGCAACGGCAATTTCATTACCTAACACATCGGTTGCCTGGAGTTATTTAGGAATTACTTCCTCAACAACTTATTTTACCAATACGTATAGTTATAACGATGCAGTTTATGTATCGCAATACAATGGCCAGATAAAATATTATAGTCATTTAGGGGCGGGAGTAATGAGTATTACGGTTACAGCAGGAAATTACCCAATAAAAACATACGTATGGAGCAGTTATTTATTCGCCGAAGAAAAAAATATTGGCTCGCAAACAAGGAATCTTGTGTTGTATTATGCCCCATCGGGTGCAGGGTTTGAACAGAATACTTTGCCCGGCCCGGTTGTAAATATGCTTGGCATGGATGTGAATGATCTATTTGTATTCGGTAACCAGAATACCGGTGGAGCTTACATGGAACTATATAATATACCGGGCAATATTTTTTATTCGCCTATTGCATTGCCTTCGGGTAACTTACTTTCTGTTGCACAAGTTAACCCGCAAACCTATCTCTTAGGATTTGATAACGGAACTATTTATTTATATACTTATAATCCTAACAGCATAATTCCTTTCATAAATGGGGTAGTGGCATCGCACATGCAATATGATGCAGTTGGCAACTTGCTTTTTGTTTCATCGGGTAAATATGTATATGGCTACAACTATACTACAGCGGGCCTTTTGCATACATGTAATATACAGGATAGTGTACTTAACCTGCACCTGCTGTACAATAAATAATAAAATTAATTGGCTGTTTTAGCAGCCGATAAAGACTTAACGTAAGCGTCGTAGGTTTCTGTTTTGTACTTATTCTCGGCAAAAAAAGCAAGCACCGGCTTTAGTTCTGAAGCGGAATGATAGCCCGGGAAAATGGTAAGGCGGTTAAAGCTTTCATCCATATATACCGTAGTAGGGTAACTCATCTGGCCATTTAATAAAGTATATGCCAGTTCGTTTACGGCACCCTTTTGTGTCGGGTTCTGTACATAAAATTTGTGGTCGTTAAAATGGAATGTATCCTGCGTTTCTGCATCAAGACGCACCGCATAAAAATTCTTGTTCATGTAATTTATAATGCTTGTATCCAAATAGGTAGAGGCGTCCATTCTTTTGCACCAACCACACCATTGTGTATATACATCAATGAATATTTTCTTGGGGTGAGCTTTATTTAGCGCCACTGCCTTGTCCCAATCCATCCAGTTGATAGCTTCTACACCAGGGGTAGTTTTTACAGGAGCAGGTTTAAAGCTTAGAATGCAAAAGCCAACCACTACAAACGGAAAAACCAAGAGCCATTTATTTTTTGAAATCAAATTCATTATTCTGCAAAAAGAACAACCAAAGTTAAGCTAAAATGTTGTAATAATAAAATTTGTACCGTTTGCTATACCTTCCATGTCATTCTGAGCGCAAAAGTACGTGGCGGTTCTATTTTCAAGGGCCTTAAGGAATAGCTGAGATTGAGCGCATTATTTACTACAAATGCAGCCTTCAATCTCCTGGAAAGGTCTTTTCCTATTCTTGCATCGAATACATTGATGCCTGTGTTGTGCTGTTCGCGGTATTGAACTATACCATAGCTCGCTAAAGAAGATAATGTGTAAAAAACCTCATCAATATTCTGCATATAACTGTAGTATACCCAATCTCCGCCCAGTGAATACTTTTTATACTTCAGCTCAATATCTATTTTAGCAATATTCTGGAAGCGGTATTTTAAAATGTTATTGGTGGTATTTGAACTGGTTGACTGATAAGAAAGTTTATTTTGCGCGCTGTCGGTTGCATAAATAAGAGTAGGGTTGAGGGCTTGTGGTACAGTATAAGTATATCCACCCAACACATCAACTTTAAGATCTTTTGAAATTTTTCCTTCCCCTTCAATGGACGCATCAATTCCGCGAACACGCGTTGGTCCTGTATTCAGGTATTCGAAACCGGTTGAATAGCTCCACGTGCCATATTGATTCATATACTTGGCCCAGTCTCCATAGGTAATTTCTATAGTATTCTGGTATTCCTGCCAGAAGGCAGCAACATCTAAAAAGCCCATAAAGCCACCAATTTTAAATCCTTGTTTTATGCCGAATTCAGCATTCCAGCTTGTTTCGGGTTGTAAATTGGGGTTGGCAAAAATACTCAACGTGCTGAATTGAGAAGTTAAATACTTTTCAGTAAGTGAGGGGAAGCGATACCCTTGCCCGAATGAACCGCGAAGAAAAGTAGCCTGTGCCAGTTTGAGATTCATTCCTCCGCGGAAGATAGGATGTGATATAGTTTTACCATTGTCAATTATAAAATTCTCGTCCCTGAACCCGACGGATATATTCAACACTTTCCAGAATTTTTTGTCAACCTGTGCATACCCTGCATAATTCTGCAACCGATTATTAGAGGCCTGCAATAGTACACCCAGGTAATCGAGCGAATCGGCATGGGAGAAGGTTTCGTTCATTACTAACCCGGCCGTTACATTCAGCCCGCCTAATTCATAGAACTTTTTAATACACTGGTATTCAGCATAAGCCATGCTGGTAGTATTCGATGGGTTGAATGTGACAACGTTATTGATGTAATAGTATCGCGCACGGAAACTGTTTTCAAATCCTCCCGGAGATAAATAAGTGATAAACGGGTCGAGATAAAATGTTTTCTGCGTCTGAAGGATTACTGTGCTGGGGTAGGCCCTGTAAAGCCCTGAACTATCGTTCGACCATATTAGTGACAATACGCTTGACGATTCCACAAAATTTCCATCCAGGCCAAAATTCATTCCCGGTATTTTTTTAGGATGATAACGTAACCCGAAATTAAAGCGTCCTGTTTTTTCTGCCATGGAATTGGAACTGATAGGTGCACCGTTTATTGCACCAAGTGAGGGCATATAGGCGGGTGGGCCAATATAACCATGGTCGTATAGAACCATGCCACCCAATACCAGGTCAAGTTGTCCGATTTTCTCAGAATGTAAAAAACTTGTACCTGAAAAATTCGCTGGCCCCGACCACCATTTTGAACCGCTAATAGGTGGGGAATCATACAATCCACTGTAAGCTGATACTGAAGTATAGGGTGTGTCAACCGGGTACGCCGTGCGGATATTAATACTGCCTGAAAGCGCTGAAGAGCCATTGGTTACCGATGAAGCCCCTTTTATAATTTCAATCTGTTCAACATTTTCTATCGGGAAAAAATTCCAGTCGATACGGCCGCCATCACCGGGCAATGCAGGTAAGCCGTCAATTAAAATAGCTACCCTGCTTCCGATACCGAAGTCAAAACCACTGCCCCCGCGTATTTGCGGCTGACCATCAAGAATGTTTAACCCTGGTGCTTCATCCAGCACTTGTGAAAGATTAGTAGAGTTTTTATTTTCAATTAAAGAGGGTTTGAGTACGTCCATAGAAACAGTAATGTCCTGCAGTTTCTGTTCATAGCGTCCTGCCGATACAACCAACGTTTGCATTTGCATACTTTCAGAACGCATTACAAAATTGTGTGCAGTTACCAGGCCTGAATCAACGTTAACTGCAACAGTGTCCGATAACATGCTCAATACTGAGCACACCACAGTGTGTTTACCGGCACTAAGATGTAATTCATAGTTTCCGTAAACATCGGTTACAACCCCTTTTGTTATATCAGTAATATCAAAAATGGTGGCGCCAACCATTCTTTCCTTGCCGGAAGGGTCGGTTACATAACCTTTCAGTGTCCCGTCAGTCTGAGCATGTAGCAAGACAGGATAAAGAGAAAGTAAATATAAAAAGTGTTTAATTTTTTTCACTCATTGCTTATTATGGATATACCATAGAAGCACTATAATTTATTTTTGAACTACTATTTTACCACTCTTAATTACAGAATTCTGTTCATCTGTAATGGAATAAAAATATAATCCTTCCGATAATCCGTTCAATGCTATGTTAGTTTTCCCTTGAGTTGTTTTTTCTTCTGATACTTTGCGGCCTGTGATATCGTAAAGCGAGAACAAAACAGAAGGGGAATCTGATATATTATTAATGGTAACATAATCAGTTGCCAGGTTAGGAGATATAGTAATCCTGTTTTCATCAACTATATTATTTATTCCGGTTGCACTGTCAAAAACAAGGCCAAGGTCATCGGCATAAAGTTCACTGCCCGATTTACCGCTGGTTTGATTAATGCTCGAAGTAAGTATCCACAATGCCATAGTAACGGCATTTGAAGAACGGTAAGTTACCGGGAGCGAAAAGCGCTTGTAGGTGGATACCGTTGTTGTCGGGGTTTTGAAAAATGCCTCGCCAACCGTATCGGAACTGGCATCGAAAAGGTAAAACTCAATGTCTCCATTATCGCCGCTTGCCGGGGTATACTTGAACCAACCAATAATACTATCAGGGCGCAAAGTATAAGGTAGCCCCCCACTGATTGTCTGACTTGTAGTATTAATAGTTCCGGTTGTTATTGTCCCCGGAATAAGCTGGCCAAAATAGGTCATGGTGATCAACCTTACTGCATTCTTTCCACTATGCACATCTGCGGGAGTAGAATCTTTAATGCAGGTGTAAATACCAAAAACTGATGTGGAAGAATTCAAGTCATTCCACCCGTTAGGGTCATCGTAAGTCGAATGGTGTGTCCATGATTCAAACCCGGCGTTTGGTGTAGCAGGATTGGTTTGGGCATTTAAAAAAGAAGTGGATAGGATCAAGATAAGTATTGTAATCTTTTTCATAGGCATGAATATGTTTTGGTTATGCAAATGTACGCATAACCCCTAATACTTTAAGGCATTAATCGACAAAATTCTTATCTCTGACGATATACTTTCCTATACCAGGTATTCAATAGGTTGCCTGTAAAATAATTACAGGTTGTTCCTGAAAAAAGCCATTGACATGGCCCATGCTTCGTCGGAAGCCTTTTTGTTATAGGCGGGGCGGTCGTTGCAGTTAAAAGCATGGTCGGCATACGAAATAACTACGTTGGTATATGGCTTATTAGCTGCCTTTACAGCATTAATCACTAAATCAACCTGTTCCTGGGTAATATGCTTATCGAGCCCTCCCCAAAAGAATAGGTGAGGCCCGTGAAGATTACTTGCCCTGTCAGCATATTCTGCTGTTCTTCCACCATAATATGATATGGCTGCAGCAAGGGGTACTTCGGTATTAGCCAGGAAAGAAACTCTTCCACCAAGGCAGAAACCAATGCATCCTATTTTATCATGTTTTACATTGGCTTGCTTTTGAAGCCATTCGTAAGTTGCTTTCACGTCAGCTGCCATACCTTCAGTAGTCATGGCCTGAAAGTGAGGCATTACAAGATTAAAATCGGCATAACTCAGTTCTTGCCCGGGTGTTGCACTGCGGTGAAATAATTCCGGTGCTATTGCCACGTAGCCTTCTTTGGCAACGCGGTCCGTAACATCTCTGATATGGCCATTAACTCCAAATGCTTCCTGGAAAACCATTACTCCCGGAAACGGTCCTTTTCCTTCAGGAGATGAAACATAACATTGCATGGTAGCTCCATCGTTTACCTGTAAGGTTACTTTTTGAGTTGACATAAATTTATTTTTTAGGGTTTTATAATTTGTGCATTACGGTAATATCTGCCGTTTGCACCATTTCTTTTTTCTTGTTGAAGAATTCAAAGTTCCATGTTATTACTACATGATGCTTTTCTTCATTTCTGCTCAAATGCTTTACCATTACTTTGCAATGTACAGGCATATCGGCATAAATAGGTTTTAAAAATTTCCAGCTGTTAATTTCCAATCCGCAAATAACTGTGTGGCCTAATGCCGGAACCCATACGCTGGTATAAAAGCGACTGAAAATATGTGTACCGCTGGAAACCAATCCTTTAAAAATACTTTGTTCTGCTATCTCTTTGTTGGTATGAAATTCAAGAGGGTCGTTAAGTTTAGCATAGTTAATAATATCATCTTCTGATAAAGTAACTGTACCGAAGTCGAAAGCCTGGTGTAACGAGAGGTCTTTAGCAAATAGTTTTTCCACGTTATAGTAGTTTTTCCTGTTTACCGGTAGCGAATTTGTATAATATAAAAGCTAAAAGAGTAAAAAATCCGAGTGCTAAAAGATCGGCATAAGCGCCCATGATATTGGCTAAATAATCAGTGAATGGTACTCCGCCAACGTGTATGGAAATCTTATCGGCCCAGGTAACATTTGAAGGTTTCCCATCAGGGCCTGTAATATTTGTACCAATTAAAATTGAAACAAGAATTCCTGTTATGGCACCACCGGCAATAAGGCCTGAACTAAATAAAGCGCCCGGCCCGGTATCAGATTCTGCTTCGGCACTTTTATTTTTTCTGTCAGCCAGCCATTTAACCAAACCTCCTACAAAAATAGGAGTGGTGCTTGACAGTGGAAGATAAGCGCCTACTGCAAATGCAAGTGAGCTTACATCGCATAATTCCATAACGGCCGATATTCCCATGCCTACTAATACCAATCCCCATGGCAGGTTGTGGCTAAGTAATCCTTTTATTATAGTTGACATAAGAACAGCCTGCGGAGCAGGTAAAGGGTGTTTATGCAAATCGGTTACGGTAACTATACCTATTTTATCGTTTAATAAAGTAAGAGTAAAGCCTATCGCAATTGTTGAAGCCAGAACACCTATTATTAAACCTATCTGTTGTTTTATAGGCGTGGCACCTAAAATATATCCTGTTTTCAAATCCTGGGAAGTAGCGCCTGCATTAGCCGATGCAATACATACTATAGAACCTACTACCAATGCAATAGGTTGGTAATGGTCGCCTGTCCAGCCAATGCCCACAAATATTAAAGAAGTGGCCAATAATGTTGCAATGGTCATGCCTGAAATAGGGTTCGATGAAGACCCTATTAAGCCCACGATGCGGGATGATACGGTAACAAAAAAGAATCCGAATACCACAATCATAATTGAGGTTAAGAGATTACCCGGTATCTGCGGAATTAATGCCATAAATGCAATAAGAATAACACTGCCAATCAGCACATAAAGAAGTGGCAAATCTCTTTCCGTTCTTAATTTCTCTTTAGATGCATCGGCATCTTTTTTTCTCAGGTCTTTAAATGAATCGCGGAAGGCGCTTACAATAGTGGGTAATGTTTTTATGAGGGTAATTAAACCACCGAAGGTAACTGCACCTGCACCTATGTACCTTACATAATGATCCCAAACATCGTCGGAGCTCATTTGAGATATAAGTTGTTTTGTTTCCGGAGGGAATACACTCGTTAGTCCGTTACCCAGCATAGTAATAAGAGGAATAAGCACCAGTGATGACAATACTCCACCTGCTACCATTACCCCTGCAATTTTAGGGCCAATAATATAGCCTACGCCTAACAGTTCAGGAGTTATTTCAGCACTCAATCCGGCATTTGGCAGTACTGATTTTTTATCGAAAATATATTGAGGTGTGTCTTTCCAAAGCCCCAGGATAGACATTAAGAGCTTATATAAAAATGCTATTCCTAACCCGTAATAAACCTTTTGTGCCAGTTTGCCACCTTTTTCACCTGCTATAAGTACATCGGCACAGGCAGTGCCTTCAGGGTAGGGCAGGTTGCCATGTTCTTTTACTATAAGTGAACGCCTGAGCGGTACCATAAATAATACACCCAGAATGCCACCACAAAGGGCCAGGACAAATATTTGAAAGTAATGGAAATAATCCGCTCCGCCGGAAAGGAAGAGTAGGGCAGGAACAGTAAATACCACACCCGCTGCAACCGATTCGCCTGCTGAGCCAATAGTTTGAACGATATTGCTTTCCAAAATGCTGGCATTACCCAGTTTCTTGAACACCGATATAGCAAGTACAGCTATGGGAATAGAAGCGCTAACAGTAAGACCCACTTTAAGGCCGAGGTATACAGAAGCAGCTCCGAATATAATACCGAACAGAGCTCCCATAATAACAGCACGAAGAGAGAATTCAGGAATGAAATCTTTAGGGGAAATATAGGGCTTGAATTTTTTGTCTTCTGCCATTATATTGAATTTATCAGGGCGCAGTAAATATACAATTAGTTAGAAAACTTTATATTTGACCGTAACTAAAACAACAACTATGGCAAATACTCCAGTCCGTAAAGGACATCCAAGAGCATTGTATGTTCTTTTTATGACAGAAATGTGGGAGCGTTTCGGTTATTACCTTATGGTGGGAATTTTCTTCCTTTACCTTGTAGATCCGTTACTGCATGGTGGTAAGGGCCTTGATAACGGGGCCGCAGCAGATATAGTTGGTTCTTACATTGCATTAGTTTATCTCACACCATTTATAGGTGGCTTACTGGCCGACAGGTTTTTAGGATACAGGCGTGCTATTATATTAGGTGGCATTTTAATGGCTTGTGGTTATTTCGGGCTGGCGTTGCCTGGTAATATGGCCATGTTTATTTCCTTGGGCCTTATTATTGTAGGTAATGGTTTTTTTAAACCTAATATAAGTACCCTGCTGGGAAACATATATAACGCTGAGGACCTTAAACCCAAGAAAGACGTAGCGTATAATATATTTTACATGGGTATAAACATTGGTGCGTTCTTCTGCAATTTTGTTGCTGCTTATTTGCGCAATAAATATGGCTGGGGGTATGCATTTGCCGCAGCAGGTGTGGGTATGATAGTAGGCCTTATTGTATTTATTATCGGAACCAAGAATGAAGATATAAAACGGGGAGATGTTGTTAAGCCTATTCAAAAGGAAGACATGCCGTTGAGTAAAATATTCGGGTATGTATTTGTTCCTGCTATAATAACAGGTGCATTGGGATGGAATATGAAGAGCTGGATAGGACACCCTGTTTTTGGAAGTATAACAAACGATGCTTTCTTCTTTGCTTGTGTACCTATAATTATTTTTTACGTGGGTATTCTGTTACGTTCAAATAAAGAGGATAAAAAAGGATTAGGTGCATTGTTAGCATTTTTTGCTGCATCAATAGTTTTTTGGGTGATTTATAACCAGAACAGTACTGCGCTAACCATTTGGGCCGACCAGTACACTAACCGTAAGATGCCGGAAGCGATGGTGAAGATTGCTAAACCGGTTGATATGGTGCAATATGTGTCGCTCGACTCATCCACTGCACCTATGGTAGACAGCCATTTTGTGCAGCAAAGTATTACTAAGGATATGAAGTGTGTGCTGGATTCTACCATGAAAACAGATACTACCGCAAAAGCGAATAAACTATACCCGGTATATAACGTAAAAATATATGCAAGCAATGGTTCATTAATAGGGCATGGCGTTTATGATGCTGTTGCAGATAAAAAGAAATTGAAGGAAGAGCGTAGTGATGCTGTAAACGATACGAAGCCGGGGAATCCACTTAATGTTATGGTGCTGAACCCTTATTTACAAAACCTTCCTAAGGACCAATGGCCTAAGTCCGGAGAAAAGGAGAATCTAATATCAACGGAAATATATCAATCGGCTAACCCGCTTGATATTGTTTTACTTACTCCTATCATATTGGGTATTATTGGTTTCTTTATTGCACGTGGCAAACATATTTCCACAGTGGGTAAGGTATCTACGGGAATGGTTATCGCAGGACTTTCATCGCTTACCATGGTATTTGCTATAAAAAGCACCAATATATATGTAGATAAAACGAGTATGGGTTGGCTGCTGGGTACGTATGCCATATTCTCGGCCGGTGAACTATTAATAAGCCCCATAGGGCTTTCTATGGTATCGAAACTCTCGCCACCTCGGTTAACGGCATTAATGATGGGTGCCTGGTTCCTTATCAATTCCATGGCAGGCAAAATTTCAGGTATGATGGCCAGTTTCTGGGACAAGTTTGAGAACAAGGATAATTACTTTATGATATTGTTTGTATCCGCTCTTGTTTCTGCGGGAATTATAATAGCCATGTCGAAATGGTTAAGCGCTGTGGTCAAAGAAAAGACGGGACTGAAATAATAAAAATAGTATGATAATTAAAAAGCCCTGCAGTATTGCGGGGCTTTTTAATTTATAGGAAACGTTCTGCCCCAAAACCCTGAAGGGGATTTGAATATCATGGAGTAGATAGTACGAGCAAATATTTTTAAGCCCCTTTAGGGGTTTGGGACAAATTAAAAAGGCGTACACAATTTTGTGCACGCCCTTTTCTATAAGCCTAAGTACTTTTATTTCTGAACAGTAAATTTACCGTTATCAAGTACGTTACCCGATTTATCGGTTATGCGATATAAGTACATTCCATTTGAATAATCAGAAGTATTTAAAGATGCCGTACCGTTTAACATTTCAGTTTGGCTTATTTGCCTGCCGGTAATATCGTACACATAAATGTTCATGGTGCTTTGTGCAGAATACAGGAAGTTCACCTGGCTGCTGCAAGGGTTAGGGTAAACACGTGTATTGTGTTGTTGGCTTAGTTCATTAATAGCATCAGGTGTGCCATGGTACCAGCTAACACCGGTAACTTTCTTATTGGCTGTATCCATCGTCATAGTAACAAGTATGTCGCCTATGCCATTAGCATACCATGTATATTGACGTGTTTTGGTTATTTGTGCCTGGAAAAAAGACCAGGTTTTGGTGGTAGAAGAATGAATGAAGAGGCTATCAATATCCACTTCATAATTCTTCTGACGCAATACGTTATATGGTCCATACCATGGTGTTGTAATGGTTCCCCAAGAATCAATAGTATCCGCATAAGTAGCATGAATAACTGCTCTTGCAGAGTCATAGATTAGATATGAAACAGCAATTGGAGCAATTGTAGCAGTAGTTATTCCGCTATTTACATCTCCGTAGTGGGTGGTAAAATTCAAGTCATTAATGGCAGGGGTAAATACAATAGGTACCATATATCCCTGGAAGTTCTGTTCACTGCCAATAACTAAAAATGAACTTGCTGTTCCATTAAAATAGGTGTACCCTGCTGTTCCGTACACGCTATCGGCGAGGTTAGCGGTTGGGAAAAAAGAAGCATAAGGAGTTGAAGCGGTACTGACAAAAGCAGTAGTATCGGTATATTTAGTTGGCAAAGAACTTATGTTCCAGGTTGCACTTGCTCCGCTTGCGCCTGAGGTAAGTTTGCTAAGTGTGCTGGTAGTTGTGTCGTGTGCCATTACAATTTTAGCTCCTATTGCAGGCATGTCGGCAGAAGTTAATGTTATCTGCGCATTAGCTTTTGGTAAAAAAGCCAGGGTGCCCAAAACTGCAAGACTAATAAATGAGTAAATTCTTTTCATGATTGTGTTTTCGTTGGTTATTGAATAGCAAATATAGGAAACAAGGCGAACAGTAGTTACATACGGGCTGTTTTATCTACTTTTGCCCTATGGATAAGGTACGCCCTAAAAAAAGACTCGGGCAGCATTTTCTTAAGGATGAGAATATTGCGATGAAAACAGCTGAGGCTATTTCTGCGCGGGAAGGAATTTTGCTTGAAATTGGCCCTGGTATGGGCGCACTTACAAAGCATTTAATAGATAAATGGGGAGAGAAATTATGGTTGGTTGAAATTGACGATGAATCAATTCCTTATATAACAGCAAGCTTTCCGCAGTTAAAGGAAAGAATTATTCATGCCGACTTCCTGACACTTGATTTAGAAACCATGTTCAAGGGAGAGAAGTTCTCGATAATTGGCAATTTTCCATATAATATTTCATCGCAGATACTTTTTAAAGCAATAGACTATCGTAGCACTGTTATTGAAGTTGTTGGCATGTTCCAGAAGGAAGTCGCCAAACGAATTTGTTCTCCGCCCGGAAACCGCGATTATGGGATTTTGAGCGTACTGGTGCAGGCTTATTTTACCACAGAATATTTATTTGATGTGCCTCCCACAGTGTTCACCCCTCCACCTGCTGTAAACTCGGGTGTTATAAAATTGGTAAGGAAAGGGAGTAGTGTTTTGGAATGTGATGAAGAGTTTTTCAGGAAGGTGGTGAAAATGGCCTTTAACCAACGGAGGAAAAAGCTCTCAAATGCGCTTTCAGTCTTAATTGCAGGTAGAGACATTGATAGTAGTATGTTTGATAAAAGAGCGGAGCAGCTATCGTGGAAAGATTTTGTGGAGTTAAGCTTGTTGCTCGAAAACGCTTAAGCTTTCTGCTCAATAAACTGAAGTTTCATTCCCACAACCTTTTCAAATTCTTCACCTAATTCTTTAATATCCGGGTCGATAGGATCATAGTGCCAGAGCACTTCGATATCTGCCCCATTTTCCCTTTGGGCTTTAATTTTGGCGAGCACTTGCTTAATAGCGATAACTGAGGAAGAGCTTATATAATCGAGTATAAATGAAAGTCTTATTTTTTCCGGTGAAGGGGGTATGTCCTTTATCCAGTCAATTAATGGCTGGTAAAACGTTCTTGCATTTTCAGGAAAAGATTTACCTGAAATTTCATATCTTTTTTTCTCCGGGTCGAGAATTATACCGGGGCTGTTGAGTGTTTCTTTAATAAAAATCTTTTCCATAAAATGGTTATTTATCCGGGATTAAGGCTGTTAGTTCAAAAAGAGATACTTGGTCATCCAGGGTAATACAATTGAATGTAAAATTATTGTCGCATTTAAGGGCTACTGTAATAAGGCCAAGGCCTGCACCACCTTTAGCTGAAAACTGATCATTACTCAGTACTTCCATATAATGAGCCTTGAGCTGCTTCTCGTTCATTTTCTTTATCTGGTCAAGAGTTTCTTTTATTTTTTTTGCAGAATCATTGCTAACTATATTGGCGCAGATAGCAACATAATCTTCCATGTTTTTTGCCAGAACAAAGTAAAACGGCTTGCCGTGAGTAGGTGAGGCGCTATGCAAAAGCACGTTCTGCAATAGTTCAATTAATATGTTGAAAATTCTCTTAATGGTCCCTCTCCTGGCTCCCTCCGTATCTAACTGGTGTTCGGCAGTGTATGATAGCATACTTACCCTGTCCTGGTCCATTTCACCATTAAAGGATACAATGACTTTTTTGCCCGGACCGGTATAACGGTTGAGTAAATCAGAATATCTTTCCTGAAGCAAATTAAGTTGCATTTAAAAAGGGCAGATTAGTGCAGGTAACTAATATAAAACGAAAAAAGACGTTGTTCACCTTACAAAAATAAAAATTCTTCTTAAATAACAGCGGTTTGGTCTTTTTGTGGTTTTTCGCTTTATCTTCGCAGGCTCATGAAAATGTTCAAACGATATACTGTTACTGCGGCTCTGCCTTATGCTAATGGTCCTTTACACATTGGTCATATTGCGGGTTGTTACCTGCCTGCCGATATTTATGTACGCTATTTGCGTTTAAAGGGTAGGGACGTAATATTTGTTTGTGGCTCTGACGAGCATGGGGTACCTATTACAATAAGGGCCCGGAAGGAGAATATTACTCCTCAGCAGGTGGTAGACAAGTACCATAACATGATGAAAAAGACCTTTGAGGATTTTGGTATAGCTTTCAGCATATATTCCCGTACATCTTCAGAAGTACACCATAAAACAGCATCAGATATTTTTAAAAAGATATACGATAAAGGTATTTTTAAGGAAACAGTAACTGAACAGTATTATGATGAGAAAGCGGGACAATTCCTGGCCGACCGGTATATTACAGGAACATGCCCTAATTGCGGCAACCCTAATGCTTATGGCGACCAATGTGAAAAATGCGGCACGTCCTTAAGCCCTTTAGACCTGAAGAATCCTGTTTCTGCATTGAGTGGAGAAAAACCTGTTCTTAAAGAAACAAAAAACTGGTTTTTGCCTTTAGATGAGTTGCAACCTCAAATTGAAGCATATATAAACTCTCATACCGAATGGAAGCCAAATGTGTTTGGCCAATGTAAATCGTGGCTGAATAATGGTTTACAGCCCCGCGCTATGACAAGGGATTTGGATTGGGGAGTAAAAGTGCCTATTAAGGGGGCTGAGAATAAAGTGCTGTATGTATGGTTTGATGCGCCTATTGGATATATATCTGCTACCAAGGAACTGACAAACGACTGGGAAAAATACTGGAAAGATGAAGATACCCGATTGATACATTTTATAGGAAAAGATAATATTGTATTTCATTGTATTATTTTCCCTTCTGTGCTTATGTGCGATGGGGATTATATATTACCTGATAATGTTCCTGCCAATGAGTTTTTGAATTTAGAAGGAGAGAAAATTTCAACATCGCGTAACTGGGCGGTATGGTTGCATGAATACCTGGAAGACTTTCCGGGAAAACAAGATGTTTTGAGGTATACTTTATGTGCCAATGCACCTGAGACAAAAGACAATGATTTTACATGGAAAGATTTCCAGGCGAGAAATAACAGTGAATTGGTAGCCATTTTAGGAAATTTTGTTCACCGGACTAACGTTCTTACATGGAAATATTTTGAGGGCAAGGTACCTCATGCAGATACTTACGAAAAGAGCGACCTGATGGTGATGGAGGAGTTATCTAAGTATCCGCAAAAAATTGCTGATGCTATTGAAACATTTCATTTTCGTGAAGGGCTAACTGAATTGATGAACCTGGCTCGCATGGGCAATAAATACCTGGCCGATAACGAGCCATGGAAAGCCATTACCCATAACCCAAAACGGGTGCAAACAGTACTGAATATTTCGTTACAGATATGTGCTAACCTTGCCGCACTTATGAGGCCATTTATGCCACATACAGCAGATAAGCTTTGCAGTTTGTTGCATGTTTCACTTTTGAACTGGGATTCTGCCGGTAAGGCAAACATGCTGGCAGATGGGCATCAGCTTTCAGAGGCAGTAATGCTTTTCGAGAGAATTGAAGATGAAACCATACAAAAACAAATAGATAAATTACATCAAAGTAAAACAGTGATTGCCGCACCAACTCCAACTATTGCTCCTCAAAAAGCAACTATAAATTTCGAAGATTTTGAGAAAATGGATTTGCGCGTAGGAACTATAGTAAATGCTGAGAAAGTAGCAGGGGCAGATAAGCTATTAAAACTTACGGTGAATACAGGTATTGATACCCGTACCGTGGTATCGGGTATTGCAAAATTTTATGCGCCGGAACAAATTATCGGCAAACAAGTGTGTTTATTAGTAAATTTGGCACCCCGAAAACTTAGGGGTATTGAATCACAAGGTATGATATTGATGGCAGAAAATGCAAATGGTGAACTGGTATTTGTATCTCCGGTTAATATTGCCGATAATGGTTCAATAGTGAAATAGTTTGCCGCCGTAGTTCAATGGATAGAATAGAAGTTTCCTAAACTTTTGATATAGGTTCGATTCCTATCGGGGGCACTAAAATCACTGAAATACAATAAATTATAGCTATATAAAAGAAGACAAAAAATGTCTTCTTTTTCAGTTTAGGATAATAATAGGACAATTTTTTACTATAAAAGTCTGATTTTCTAAATCTGACTTCCCTGAGATAAAACAAGTGTGTTGAACTTTTATAGAAAGTTTCTACGCCCTTGTTCAAATCAAATTTCCTCTTTTATATACTTTCAGTAGATGTGATATATCTAAATTTCTCTATCAATTATGTAATACTCAAATCATTGAATCTCTTCACCTTTGCTTAGTATGTAAATATGTAACCAGAATGAATTATACCCTATCTCACAAATTCAAAATTGAATCGCAAAGAAACCTGAATGCAAAAAATAAAAATTGGCGGAAGGTATTATTAGTGGTACTGATTCTTACCTTATTCATTACGGCCTTTGCTTCTATAGAGAAGGGGTTTAGCACCAAAATACATGTTCCGGTTATAATCATTAATACAAAAGAATAATTCGAAATAAAAATAGTAGCACTAATCTTAAAAAAATGAAACGTATTACAGGTACAGTTGCATTTATAATATTCTCATTGAGTCTATCCATAAATACTATAGCACAAAATATTGGCATAAATACCACCGGTGCGCCTCCAAATGCATCAGCTATACTTGACTTAAGCAATACAGTTAATTTAGGTTTTTTGGCACCCAGTGTCTCATTAACAGCTACAAATGCAGCTGCACCAGTTACTAGTCCTGCCACCGGGTTAATTGTATATAACACGGCTATAGCAGGCGTTTCACCTAATAATGTAGTGGCAGGGTATTATTACAACTCGGGTACTGCAATTGCTCCTAACTGGGTACTATTAAATGCAGGCAATAGTGCATCTAACACATTGGGTAGTTGGCTCCTAAATGGGAATACGGGTACATCAGTTGCTACAAACTTTCTGGGAACAGTGGATAATACGGCTTTGTATGTAAAGACTTTTGGTACAACCAGGATGGCAATTATGAACACCAATAATGGGAATATCGGTATAGGAAATACTGCTCCGAATATAGCAGCTGCATTAGATATTACGAATAGCAATAATCAGGGTTTTCTGCCTAATAAAGTATTATTAACTGCTACTAATTTAGTTGCCCCTGTAAATGCAGGATTAGTTACGGGGTTATTGGTATATAACACAAATACGTCAGGTGTTCCGCCAACTAATGTTGTACCCGGATATTACTACTGGAATGGCCTTGCCTGGGTATTATTTACAACCTATTCTGATTACGGAACTAATATACAAAACGCAATATCAGACAATTCATTGTTTTCGACCGCATCCGAAGGGTTTACTACAACCTCAACCACATTTGTACAGGCAAACGTTTCATCCCTGACTATTTCGGCAGTTGGCACCTATATGATTTTGGCCAACGCAGAAATTAATAGCAGTAGCAATAATGATAATGCGGTTGATATCGTATTGGAAGATATAACGAATACAATATATTATGCAAATTCCGTTCCTTATGTAGCAAATTGGGTAGAATGGTCATCATCAACGGTAGTAACTCTTACAGCACCTGCAACTTATGAAATAAAAATAGCTTCAAGCAGCAACACAAAAACAGCACAGATACGTAATGCCCGCATTACCTATATAAAAGTCCAATAGAATTCAATTATGATATTTATATACTCTGAATAGACTCTTCAAGTAAAGATGTAAAACATGTAAATCTTCATTTAAGATGTGTAACCGCCTACATATTGAATAAAGCCACTTTTACATCAAATAAAAACAATCTGGAGAATATTCTTGCCTATGAAGCTAACCAATACCAAATTAAAAAAATCTGTTCTTATAACGGTAACCATATTAATTAGCCTGCTGGCAATTATATTCATCTTTATTTCTCCTATTGCTAAGTACCTGGTTGAAAAATACAGCGTTAAATATACCGGGAGGCGCATAAAAATGGACAGAGCCTACGTTAACCCGTTTACAGGATATGTTCATTTCAGTAACCTGAGAATATATGAAGCCACCAATGATAGTATCTTCTTTTCGGCTGAGGGATTAAGTATGGATTTCGAATTACGTAAAATGCTTTCAAAAACCTATGAAATATCAGAACTGGTATTAGATAAGCCCACCGGTATTGTTATTCTTAATCAACGTAACGATTTCAATTTTAATGACTTAATAACCAGGTTCTCCTCCCCGTCAACCGATACAACCAAACCGCCTCTTCATTTCAATATTTTAAATGTAAAAATAAATGATGGTGTATTTTATTTTCACGATACACTAATCCATATAGATTACTTTATAAAAAATGTAAGTTTTGAAAGCCCCGGAAAAAAATGGGACCAGGATACAGTTACAGGAAAATTTTCTTTCTCAGCAGGAATAGGTACAGGTGACATGGAGGCAAATTTCAACATTAATGTAAAGACGTTAGATTACCGTTATGCAATTAAAGCACACCAATTCAACCTGGCAATTCTTCAGCAATATTTAAAGCATTTGATTAACTACGGGACTTTTTCTGCTAACCTTGATGCCGATTTAAAGACCACAGGAAATTTTAGCGATGAAGATAACCAGGATACTAAGGGCCGATTTGCAATTAATGATTTTCATTTCGGAAAGACTCGGGCTGATGATTATGCATCTTTTGACAAATTTTTAATGACCATTACCGAAGTAAACCCTAAGCAGCATATTTACCATCTTGATTCGGTAACCCTTACCCGCCCATATTTCAAGTATGAAAAATATGACCGGTTGGACAATATTGAAACTATGTTTGGGGCAAATGGCGCTAATGTAACAGCAGTTGATGCAGACAACACACAGTACAATCTTGTAATTGAATTAGCGCACTATCTGATAAACATCTCTAAAAACTTTTTCCAAAGTGTTTATACCATCAATAAAGTGGCTGTAAATGAAGCTGATATTCGATTTAATGACTATTCCAGGAATGAAGAATTCTCGGTGGCAGCAAAGCCATTATACTTTTCCGCTGATTCTGTAAATCAGGGTAAGGGAAAAATAAAGTTCTCCGTGAAGTCAGGAATTAATCCTTATGGTGAAATGAACCTGCAGGCAAGCATTAACCCAAGGGATAGTGCAAGTTTTGACGTTGATTTCCATTTTGCTAAAATCCCTATTTCTCTATTCAACCCATATCTTATCACATATACATCTTTTCCCTTGGATAGGGGAACAATAGAATTTAACGGAGCCTGGAAGGTAAGAAAAGGAATTATTCAAAGTGAAAACCATTTGCTGATTATTGATCCAAGAGTAGGAACACGAGTGAAAAATAAGGCGGACAAATGGATACCCGTGTGGTTGTTAATGGCATTTATGAGGGAACGTAGTAATGTTATAGACTATTCCATTCCTATTACAGGTGACTTGAAAAGCCCAAAACTCCACTTGCGCGATGTGGTTTTCAGCATCCTGGGTAATATTTTTATAAAACCACCCACAACCGCGTACGGTGTAGCTGTGAGAAATCAGGAAAGTACAATTGAGAAATCGTTAACTATGAAATGGGCCATGAGGCAAAGTTCAATGTCACATAGCCAGGAAAGATTCATGAAAAAATTGGCTGACTACTTATCAGCTAACTCAAATGCCCGCATTTTCATTTATCCCCAGCAATATGCCATGAAAGAGAAAGAATATGTTCTCTTCTTCGAAGCCAAGAAAAAATATTATTTGTCGTTTCATCCGGAAGCCGGTAAAGTATTTTCCGAAAGTGATTCCGAAAAAATTGATAAAATGTCAATACGCGATTCGATGTTTATGAAGTATTTGAACAAACACGTTAGCCATTACCTGATGTTTACTATACAGGATAAATGCATGAACCTGGTTGGCAATGCGCTTGTAAACTCTAAATTCCAGAAATTAAACGAAACAAGAAAGAATGCTTTTAACTCGTATTTCAAGAGTAAGGGGTTAAATGATAGGATAGTATTTAAGCCATCAAAAGATAATATTCCATATAATGGCTTTTCATTCTATAAGATAGAATACACGGGAGAGCTTCCAGATTTCTTAATAAGTGCCTACAAAAAAATAGGAGAACTTAATGACGAAGCCCCAAGGGAAGAATATAAAAAGGACCGCAAGAAGATTAAGGCTATTTGAAACGCTTAAAGTACCGAAGTAGGGGCTCTTACTTCTTTTTCTTAACAGAAGCAAACCTTGAAGCTGTAGGAACAATATTCCCAAGAAGAAACCCCATCGGTTTTAAAGGTTCTATATGGTCAAAAATAACTTTTATTATTGCTGTTAATGGAATAGAAAGAAACATACCCGGAATACCCCATATTGCGCCTCCAATCAAAACTACAATAATAGAAATCAGAGCGTTTATTTTTACACGTGATGCTACTATTTTAGGAACAACATAGTGATTATCAATAAACTGAATGAAGATGTATATAGCAAAAACCAACAGAGGGTAAGAAAGGGAATTTTTTGTTACAAATGCCATTATCATTGGTAATGCTATTGCAGATACCCCTCCGATATAAGGTATCACATTAAGAATCGCCCCGGTGATTCCAAGAATAATTGCATAATCTATTCCCAGCAATAAGAGCCCTGCGGAATTTAAAATGGCAATAATTATAAACTCAAGGAAAAGCCCGACAAGGTAACTTTGAATAATTCTTTTTGAGTTTACAAGTACTTCTGTAACTGCTGTGTGATTTTCTTTCCTGAAGAGCCGTTTTGTAAATTCCATCAATAACGGTTTGTAATAAAGAATCATAAATAAGTACACCGGTAGCAACATTCCTGTCACTATAATCTGCCCTGCTTCCGATAATTTTTCTCCGATAGCAAAATTGCTAACGGCCTTGCTCTGTGTTTCACTTATCCAGTTATTAATCTTTGACTCCGGTACATTAAACCTTATTGAAATCCAATGTAAGAATCTGGCACTTGTTGTGTGAAATTTATCTTTTAATAGCGGATATGTTTCCCTGAACATATTTACCTGGGATGATAAAATATAAAGAAACCCAATAGTTATAAGAATGGCCAAAATAACAGCAATTATAATGGCAACTATTTTGTTCATTCCTTTACCGAACAGATAATTAACCAGCGGATTAAGCAATATGGCAATTATAGTTGCAAAAACAATCGGGATAATAATTAACTGGCCTATGTACATGGTATATACAAAGGCAAAAACACTAATGAATATTAGTGCTGATTTGGCGTAAAAAGGTATTTTAAAAGAACTATCCATTAACTCAATCAATTAGTTATTCTTGGTTTTATCAGCTTTAGTGTCAATACCGGTTGTATCAGGACTGACTTCCCTTTTTGGTTTATTGAATTTGCCCTTGGTTTTTACCTTTTTCTCTGTTGTGTTCGTTTTATCGTTATCATCGTCTTTACCTGAATGGTCTGAACCATCATCGTTTCCTGTATGGTCTGAATCACAATCTGACCCTGTATGGTCATTAGATGGAAGTATTTTCTTTTCCTTTATACTATCTTTTACCTTCTCTTTATTTTTCATGTTTCAGTTTACTTTATATGGGTTGCCCGGGCTTTATTCTTTATACACCCGGACATTACAACCCATTGATTATTTTGCTTATTTAAATCTTAAACCCAACAGTTAATTGTAACCATTGATTTTTGTAGCGTGGAGTAGATGAGGTACCGTCACCATTATTGGTTTGTAGGTCCCATCCTGCTCTTCCTGAAATTACGAAGTGTGAGATAATTACATCGGCACCCACGACAAGTCCAAAAATATTCTTCCGTATGTTGTCATTATTAAATGCCTGCTCCTGGCTGGTACTGTTTATACCATAGGTGTATGTATTCTCCTCATTTATAAGGTATGAGTATTCGGGGCCGAGCACAATAGTGAGAAACTCAGAAGGCTTTAACTGAAGCTGAAGCGGAACATCAAGATATGTTGTAGTTTGGGAAAAACTATACGGTTCCCCCAATAGCGTTCCGGAACCCTGGAATCCTTTTTGAGAAAGTAGAACCTCTGGCTGAAAACCTAAATACGTTCCAATTGGAATTCCTACAAAAACGCCTCCTGCAAATCCAACCCTTGCATCTGCCTTGAAATCCTGTCCCTGTGCGTCCCATACATTTGAATAGTTTATGCCGGCTCTAAAACCAACTGTCAACTTATCGCGGGGATCAGTGTCTTGTGCTTTTAGAATCGGGCTTAAAGACAAATACATTAAGCCGAGTATTATAAACGATTTTTTCATGATTTTTTGTTTTAATTGTGAAATAATTTTCACGAAACAAAGGTGCGTTGTATTGCCAATTGGGCTGTTATATAACTGCATATATGTGTTATATCATTCACACTTGGTTTAAACAGCAAAAGGAATAGCTTAAGAACTATTCCTTACATATTTTTATTGTAGTTGCTACTGAGTACGAGCCATTATTTTTTCATCAATTGTAACACCTAACCCTTTTGCTATTGCCATTCCCAATTGCGCATCTGTGCGAAAGAAATGGCATAATTGGCGATTAGTAATCTCTTGCTTTTTCTCTCCACTTATGCCGCCCATCGCAGCAACAATATTAATAACAAGGTTTTCTTTGTCCTTATTGTTCAATACAGTGCGGTATAGAATGCCGGGTTGGGTATAGTGGTCATTATCATTTTCATTACGGTCAAACCAGTCTGCCGTGTTTGATTCCAATTGCATAGCCTGTTCCTTGTAATTTTCGTCAACAATAATATCATCAAAACTGTTAGGCCGGTAGTTAGGATTTGCGCCTCCGTTATCACTCACCTGCATTAATCCATCGCGCTGGTAATTCGCAACCATATAAGGGCATTTATTTACAGGAATGTTTTCATAATTTACACCTAATCTGTATCTGTGCGCATCAGGGTATGAAAGCAAGCGGCCCTGCAACATTTTATCGGGAGAATAGCCTATGCCATTAACAACATTGGCAGGCGCAAAAGCAGATTGTTCTACATCCCGGAAATAATTCTCAGGAATTTCATTCAATTC
>Ga0206857_1070_pt1 | contig 23675 bp, 22 predicted proteins | sample Alteio_BWOrgCont_49_FD_152865 | JGI IMG/M metagenome (GOLD analysis project Ga0206857, IMG submission 152865) | Enriched cells from forest soil in Barre Woods Harvard Forest LTER site, Petersham, Massachusetts, United States -... | ecosystem: Environmental > Terrestrial > Soil > Temperate forest >...
CTTTCTAATATTAATAATTTCAAATTCTGCGAAATATATTTTTCTGCACTGGTAAGACTATCATCTAAAATATAATCGTAAGCAATATTGGTCATATTTCTTATTCTAACATTCATTTGTCTTTTAGCAAGATATTCTAATAACTCTTTTTTTATTTTTTTATATTCTTCTTGCTGATTATTTATTGTTTTCAGATAAATTATTTTATTTTTTATCCTTTTCCAGTTTTTTTTTTGTTTTTCTGACCTTAATAATTGCAAATTTTCTGTTAAATATTTTTCTGCACCATTAAGATTATCTTCAAAAACAAATTGATAGGTATTATCTATTACATCTATTAGAATGTGGTACCCTTCATTAACATTTATTTCCGTAGGTGTAATTGCAGACTGACTCTCTAAATCCATTGCTATAATCTTATGGGGAGTATAGAAATCCAGAATTACCCCAGTTAGGATAAGATATATTAAATGCTTTATGTTTAAAAACATCATTGGAATACCCAAAAAATATTGTACTTATTATAAGGATAAATTTAACATAAGATAGTTAACTTTTAGTTAATTTCGGCTGGTTCACAATTAGTTTTCTTTCTTTATTATACCCCTTCCGATTGAAGAATTGTTTTTTTGTAGCGTCAGATGAGCAGTTCTTCCCTTAAAGAATTGATTAATTTAAATAAAGCTTTATAGAACAAGAAAAAGAAGCTATACATTTGGCATGGGACGATTTCTTACCCCTACAGCCAGGGCAGACCTTCTTAAGCAACATCGCCATGAACGTGATGGTCGTATTAAAGATCGTATTAAGGTTATCCTGTGGCGAGATGATGGATGGAGCTATGCATCCATAGCTGAAGCGCTTTTTTTAAGTGAGGAAGGCGTCCGGCAGCAGTTCATGGATTACTTTGAATCCAATGGCAAGAAGATTAGACCAGAAAATGGTGGCTCAGAAAGCTTTTTGAATGGGAGCCAGGCACAAGAGCTTAAAAACCATCTGGAAGGACACCTTTATGTCAAGGTTTCAGATATTTGCTGATATGTCCAGAAAACTTATGGAATCCATTACAGTATAAGCGGAATGACTGATTGGCTAAAGCGTCATGACTTCACTTTTCACCAACCTTGCGGTGTGCCTGCCAAAGCTGATGCAGTAGCACAGGAAAGATTTGTGGAGGAGTATGAGAAACTAAAGCGTCACCTGCCTGATGAGGATCATATTGTTTTCATGGATGGTGTTCATCCAACCCATGCTGTCCGGTTCACAAAGGGCTGGATTAAGAAAGGAGTACGCAAGGAAATCCCTACCAATGGCAGTCAAAAACGCCTCAATATTTTGGGAGCCTTAAATCTGTCTGAAATGGCCCTTCATACCCGCCAATACGATACAATCAATGGCGCCAATATTGTGGCTTTTTTGGCTTATCTACTGACAGTGATGCCTCTTGGTGTTATTCATGTCGTTCTTGATCAAGCACGGTACCATACCTGTAAGGAAGTCAAAGAATGGCTTGCGCTTAATCCCAGACTCCGTCTGCATTATTTGCCGCCATACAGTCCTAACCTGAATAGCATTGAACCATGCTGGAAAATTATGCATGGTGCGCCAGGACAAGCCTGGTGCTTCTAGTGGGTGTAATTCCCATCCTGGAAAGGGGCAAGCCCACCCACCAGGGATCGAGTCTTGGGCGCATGGAGGTAACGACATGAGTTAAGCGTAGACAGAGCGATATCCAGGCCGTAACGCAAGTAAAGTGATTGAGCCTCGTAAAAATTTATCAATCCGAGGGCCGACAAGTTCATGCACTTGGAAGGCTACAGTAAGCAATCGTCAAAAAGGGTAAGACTGCTGGAAACCTTGGCGGGGTCTGAGGACATGGCATGGATAGCAATAGAAGCATAGAGGAACCTGGGATATCCCAACGGCTCTTTCTCTGGAAGGGGAAAGTATCGGTCGACAAGTGTAAAAGCGAGGGAACTGAAAGGGCTGCTGGGAAGTCAGATGGGCCATAGTACCAAAGAAGTAGAGTAATGCCTATGGAGGGAAGGGTCCTGGGTGAAATTGATCTTGGAAAGGAAACGTCTATGAGGCCAACAGAGCCACAAACAAAGACGGACACGAAATTGAAAAGGATAGCGTGGTTATCTCGGCAGGACGCAAAGAAGGAGTTCAACAATCTGATGCACCTCTTCAATGGGGACTCGCTGAGACAATGCTTTGACGAGCTGGATGGAAAGAAAGCTGTCGGGGTAGATGGAATAGACAAAGAAAAGTATAGGGAGAATTTGGAAGGAAACCTTGAAAATCTGATAGCCCGGATGAAGCAAATGGGATACCGACCAGGGCCAGTACGACAAGTACTGATTCCGAAAGCGGGAAAACCAGGTGCAAAAAGACCTTTGGGGATTTGCAATTTCGAGGATAAAATCGTGCAGAAGCAGATGCAGAAGATTCTGGAGAGCATCTATGACCCCTTATTCCTGCAATGTTCTTATGGGTTTAGGGCAGAAATGGGGTGTCATAACGCAATCAAGGACTTATCTTGCTATTTGTATCGGTACGATGTCCAAGCAGTCATCGACTTAGATATAGCGAACTTTTTCGGCGCAATATCACAAGAAGAGGTCGTAAATATCTTGCGGGAAAAGATTAAAGACGAGCGCTTTATCAGGTACATCATGAGGATGTTCAAAGCTGGAGTCCTTGCTGACGGAGAGCTAACCGTTAGCGTCGAGGGGGTCGTTCAAGGCTCCCCCGCTAGTCCAACCATCGCAAACATATTTGCGCATTATGTCCTGGATAAATGGGTCACAGAAGTCGTAAAAGCGCACTGCAAGGGTAGAGTAGAGCTCTTTAGGTACGCCGATGACGCGGTAATATGTTGTCAGTACAGCGAAGACGCGGCTCGCGTCAGAAGTGCCTTGGGCAAACGGCTTGCGAAATATAAACTGAAGCTCAACGAGGATAAGACGACATGCGTCTCTTTCTCTAGGAGCGGGTATAAGCAAGGGAAAGCGCAAGGGGCTTTCAATTTCTTAGGGTTCACGTTCTATTGGGGGCGTTCCCGCAAGGGGGCGGCCATTCCAAAAGTAAAGACCTGCGGGAAGACGATGCGAGCAAAGCTAAAGAACGTTGGGGAATGGGCGCGAACAGTGAGGAATAAATTTCGCCTAACACAAATTTGGGAGGCATTTTGTTCAAAATTGGTAGGGCACATTCGATACTTCGGCGTTTCATTTAACATCATAGCGGTAAAAACGTTCGTATGTCAGGCGGTGAAAATTCTGTACAAATGGCTGAATCGCCGTAGCCAGAGGAAGTCCTTCAACTGGGAGCAATTCAGGTTGTTCATGGAAAAGCACCCGCTACCGACAATCAAAATATACCACTCTTTGTTCTAGCCTATGGTCATGTAATGGTTTCGTCTTGAGCCTATTGCCTTAATAGGGCACGATGGGTTCTAAATGGGGGGGTGTTCGGGTGACCGACACCTCTACCAGATAACATACCACCAACAATGTCTACCACCCAACTTTTAAAGATTTTACGGAAAGAATAGAGAAATTTTTTTACCGCACTTTTCCGAAAAAAGCATCGAGCTGGACCGACAGGCTAACCGATAATTTTAGAATCATGGGCAAAAAGGTCACTGCTTAAATCCCAACTCTTGATTTGGGAAGGGTATATTAACGTTAGGTACAAGATAATTTTGAAACGATAAATGAACAAAAAAGTGAGTTTATCCAAAAGGTATCGAATGCAAAGAGAAAAAAGAAAAATAATGGCGCAAAGTCGTTCCCCAATAGAGCTCGCGAAAAAGTAATCACCATTCAAAGACTTAGCAATAACATCTTCGCTGCTTTGAATCCTATTATTTCTCAATTTTGCTAATTTAACCGGGTCACGTTCACCTGCAAGAATTGCATTAATAATAGCGGTACCAGTAATACCTGTAATATTTCTGATTACATTATGAAGCTGTATGTTCATTTCAGTTAAGGCTTTTTGCATACACAAAATATGGCTTGATGCGTCTTCAATCAAACGTGCCCGATGACGTATATAACTGCGAAGAACGCAAATTTGATCGTTAAGGCCGGAAAGAGGCCTTTAATAATCCATAGCTATGTAATTTTTGCAGCCAGCTACAATCTTCAACATCAGTTTTTTTTGCGTCCAGGAACTCTCTTTACATGCTGGGCATTAATAAGGTTAACTTCAAATCCTGCCCGTTCAAGAATTTGATATACGGGAATCCAATAAACGCCTGTAGATTCCATAGCCACAGATTTAATCCCGCATTTCTTTAGCCACATTGCCATCATATTGATATCTTCAGTAAAATTGCCAAACGATTTTATTCTTACATTATCTCGACCTTGTGGCACGCAAACGTAATGTACTTTTGATCCAATATCTATTCCTGCCGCATCAGGGTTGATCATTTCCAATCCTTTTGTCTCAGAAGTAGTCTTTTTATTTTCCTTGTCCATAGCACAACCTCCAATTTATGAGAGTTTAGATTATTGCCGAAACTCCTATAGTTGAGGCGGTTTAAAATGTATAATCTCCTAAACGAGGTATCTTACGATCCATCAATATAAAAACCATAAACCCCAAGACCAGACTTGATTACGGGTATAAAACACCATTGAGCAGACGGCCATAACTCTAATGCAGTTTCGGCGCTGCTATGATAGCTGGTAACCCATATTTCTTCCATATTAAACAAGCTCCGTTGGGAGATCGTAGACGACTTGATTCAGGCTCCTAGCTTCACCTGATGGCACAGGTGGTCTCCTCCGGGAGGGAGACAACTCCTCGGCACAGCCTCGCGTCGCAACGAAAAACTCATATTGTGCTTACAACTTCTTGTCTGCTACATAATATTTGTTGTATATTATTTTAAAATTCTATTCTTTATGAGTGCTAAACTACCTCTTTAATCTAAACAATCTTAACTATGGAGAATTTTGATGAAAAAATTGTATCTACTAACTTGCTAAAATTAAGTAATTTTTAAGGATAGTATTTGAAATATACTAATGAGATAGTATGTGCGCTAGAGGAAAAACAGGATGGGTCCATGCTTTATCAAACCTCAAGATGGCTTACCTATGGCACAGCGGGAAGGTAGTACTTGCTGGATGACCTTTCAGGAGTTTTGGTACAGGGTCATACCAATCGTACCTCCAGCTCAAAGGTATGGTAGATGTTTTTTGCTCTGCTCTATCATTTAAGGGAGTTAAAAGCTTTGGCCGTGTATGGAAAGTATGAGAAAAAGGAGTTGGCTGGGGAGATGCAGGCGCTGCTTAAATATATGGCACTGGATTGTTAAAAGAACTTTTTCTTGGTTAAATGGTTATAGGTATTTTGCTAAGGGTTTTAAAATTTCAACCTCTTCAGCGGAGAATTATCTCATGAGCATGCACTCTATGATGCTTCTAAGGTTCGCAATATCATGAATACAGGTTTTGAAATTTACATAAAAAATAATATTGACAATACAATTATTAATATTTATTTACATAATAAATACAAAAAAAATCATTTATGGATATTTTATTAAATTTTTGTTTTGAGTGCGTTGTTTTATGGATAGATTTTGCGGTATATAAGGATAAGAAAATAACATTAAGCATTGAGGTTTAAGGTATTATTTTTATCAAAATCCATATACCCCATATATAAGTAAGTACTATCGAATGTTTGTATTATATTTTACCAAGCCATAAGGAGAAATTATCATGAAAAATCTCAAGCTTCGCGCATTTTCAGCTTTTGCCTCTTTTGTCTTTACAGTATTTCATAATGTTTCCGGTATGGAAAATATTTCAACTAATGATGAAATCCCCCGTATTCGCTGCCTATGGAGTTTAGGGTCAGGAACGCACCAAGCCGCAGCTTTAGGAATATTGGAAAAGAAAATTTCCCAGGAATCTTTTCAAAGGGATTATAAGTTAAGAATCACCTACCTTAAAAAGCTTGGTGAATTTTTAAAGGAAAACCCCCGGTACCCCCTTGATCTCGAAATCTTAAAATCTGATGGTGAAAACCGCCCCAAAATTTCAAATTTCTATGAGGTAACTGCTGAGTATATCAAGAAAGCTTCCCTTTCCAAGGGAGAGGAAGAGTTTCAATTACTTAAGGTAAAAACATTTTACCACTATATCCCGGGAGAAATTACAAGACTCAGCCCCGAAGAGCATTCAAAACATTGGAGGGAGATCATGGGGCTTGATAGCGCTCTTCGGAGAAAACTTTCAAATTTGGAAGTTAACAAATTAAAATACTTAAAGCACTTCCAATACTTTAATAATTCACATATTGAACCAGTTAGTGCAGCTTGGCAACCCAAGCAAAATATGTTCATTGGCGATCAAGTCATGCAAGCCATGCAAACCACTCAAATCACTCAAACTATGCAAGCTATGCAAGCCATGCAAGCCGCACAAGCCAAGCGAGCCCAGATAATGGATATAGCAGATGATATTAAAAAAGCAGCAGAACAAGCAGAAAGAAGTAGAAACTTCACTGAAGCCAAATCCTTAAAACGCCTCGCCGCTAAAATCTACTTTAAGATAGGAAAAAGCATCCCCTCTGGCGGAAGAGGGCTGGCAGGCAAGTTTTCCTGCTATAAGGAGTCTTCTGAATTAGGCTATGCTTTGGCAACTTACTATCTTGCTGAACTGCTTGGTACTGAAAGATATGGGGAAAAAGAATCGAATTTTTATGATTTTCCCAAGGCTTATCAGTGTTATTTAAGCTCTGCGCGGGATAATAACCTGCTTTCCCTTTACAAAGTGGCAAAAATCCTTGAAAAGGGAGATGGGAGGGCAAACATCGCTGCCAACAGGGAAGAAGCTCAAGACTGCTATGAAAAGGCAGCTATACAAGGTCACCCTTATTCCCAGTATAAACTGGCAATCGAATTGATGAAGAGCCATAGGGAGAAGGAAGGAATTGCGCTTTTGCAAAAAGCTGCTGAGTCAGGATACTTTAAAGCGCAATCATACTTGGCGAAGTACGAGAAGGGATATAGAAGCGCTTCCAAGGATTCCGGGCTTTCCCTTGATCAAGGAGAAGGTAGGGAATTTAATCTAAAAATAGAGGAGTCCCAGGCTGTAAAACAAGCTAAGGTCAAAGAAGTTGGTCAACCAATACAAATGGCGGAGGCTGAAACAGAAAAAATTTTAGCTAAGTTGGAAGCGGAAAAGGTCAGGGCTGCAGCGCAGGATAAGAAAATAGGGGAATTAATGGAGTGGACCAAAGAGGCTCAAAAGCAAGCACAAGCAGCAGTACTAGAAAAAACTAAAGTTGAGGAGCAAGCTAACAAGGAGATAGCTGGCCTAAATAAGGAGATAGCAGGCTTAAGTAAATATATCCAAGAGGTTGAAAAGCAAGTGGAAGCGGAAAAGGCCCGGGCTGCAACACAGGATAAGGAAATGGAAGAATTAGAGAGCCAAGTCAAAGAGTCCCAAAAACAGGCACAAACAGCAGGGCTGGAAAAAACCAAAATTGAAGAACAAGCCAACAAGGAAATAGTTGACCTAAATAAGGAGATAGCAGGCTTAAATAAATATATCCAAGAGATTGAAAAGCGGGCGGAAGCAGAAAAGACCCGGGCTGCGATGCAGGATGAGAGAACGGAGGAATTAGAGAAGCAGACCGAAGAGGCGCAAAAGCAGGCACAAATGGCAGCGCGGGAAAAAACTGAAGTTGAGGAGCAAGCCAGTAAGGAAATAGCTAATTTAAAAGGATATATTCAAGAATTTCAAAAGCAAACGGAAGCAGAAAAGATTCGGGCTGCAACGCAGGATAAGAAAATGGAGGAATTAGAGAGGCGGATCGAAGAGACTCAAAAGCAGACACAAACGGCAGCGCGGGAAAAAACCGAAGTTGAGGAGCAGGCCAGTAAGGAGATAGCAGGCTTAAATAAATACATCCAAGAATTTCAAAAGCAAGTGGAAGCGGAAAAGGCCCGGGCTGCAATGCAGGATAAGAAAATAGGGGAATTAGAGAGGCGAGTTGAAGAAGCTGAAAAAAAGGGGGTATCAGAAAAAGAGAGGGGACAAGACATGGCAAATAAGCTGGCTGTGGCTCAGAGGAATATAGGGCTCTTGAAAAAAGAACTCGCAACTACCCAGAAAAATTTGAAAACTAGCCAACAAAGATTGACGGAACTGCAAAAGAAGAACCGAGAAAAAGAAAATAAAGAAGCGGCAGGATGGAAGAAAAAAGCCGAAAATAAGCAGCACGCTAGGGAAGCGAAACGGCAAGATATACAACAGCAGTTAAAATGGCGGAATCTAGAGGATGAAAAGGCAACCCAATTTATGAAGGGCTTCCAGAGGTATGGTTCGACATATGGAGGATTATTTAAGGTTTTGGACGTAATGTTAGAAGACTACAGGGGTGGGACGAAAACCTTTACGACGAAATGGATTATTGGATACGTCAACAGATATGGTAGCCGCAAGGATAATAACACCATGGGAACAAAAGGAATGGTCATGGCGTAAGTGAGCCTACAACCTTATTGGATATTTTTTCATGAAAGCGGCTCCCCGTCTGAAAAAAGCATATTGTAATTATATTTTCCAACCTGTTATAAAGTATTTGCCTTGCATTTTATCAACCTATAACGTGGTGTATAATTTTTTTGGCCTATTGCTTTTTAAAGTTTTTAATGCTTATTTCGGGAGATCAAGATAAATTATTAAGGTAAAAAGCTGTTTTCCGGGGAGAAAGTTGCACATCGGGCAAGCTATACATAAGAAACTTGAAAGGGCTGGAATTATAACTTCGTAAGATTTAATAAATTCAAAGGCATATGAAGCTCCAATTCAGTAATTTAAAGTTTTTTCAGCATATAATAAAGGAGAAATTATCATGAAAAATCTTAAAATTCTTGTATTATCAGTTTTTATGCCTTTTATCTTTGCAGTACCTCATAAAGCTTCCGGCATGGAGAGTATTTCTGCTGGTGATGAAATGCCCCGTATTCGCTGCTTATGGAATTTAGGGCCAAAAGTATACCAAGCTGCAGCTTTGGAGATATTGGAAAAGAAAATTTGCCAGGAACCTTTTCAAGGGAATCATAAGCTAAGAATTACTTACCTTAAAAAGCTTGGTGAATTTTTAAAAGAACCCTCTCAGTATCCCCTTGGACTTGAAATCTTGAGATCTGATGGTGGAAACCACTGCAAAATTGTAAATTTTTACAATCTCACTATTGAGCATATCAAGTCAGCATCTCTTTCCCCTCAAGAGAAAATGTTTCAAACACTTAAGGTAAATACATTTTACAACCAAATCCCGGGGGAAATTACAAAACTCGATCATGAAGAGCGCTTTAAGGAAATTATGAGGCTTTACCGCGTCCTTGAGAGGAACCCGCTAACCTCAGCCTTAGAATGGAAACTTCGGTATTTCTATAATTGCCATATTCAATCTTCAACCAATGTAGAATCACTAATGGAGATAGCCCAGCAAGCTTCAAAAGCCGCTACAGTTACCCACCAGGAAGAAGCTAGGTATTTAAACCGCCTTGCCGCTAAAATTACCTTCAAGTTAGGTAAAAACGTTCCCTCTGATTTACCGGAAGAAAAAAAATTATCCCGCCAATCTTCATATTACGATCAGTCATCCCAATTAGGCTATGCCCTGGCAACCTATTATCTTGCTGAACTGCTCAATGACGAAAAGAACGGGGATGAAAGATACAATCTCTATGATTTTGAAAAGGCTTACGAACATTATTTAAGCTCCGCAAGGAGGGATAGCCCGTTTTCCCTTTATAAAATGGCAAAAATTCTTGAAAACGGGGATGAAAGATTATACATCGATCCTGACAAGGAAGGAGCCCAAGAGTGGCATAAAAAGGCTGCTGGGCAAGGCCATCCTTATTCCCAATATGAACTGGCAATTGATTTTATGGGGAGCCAGAGGAAGGAAGAGGAAGAAGAAGGAATTACGTATTTGCAAAAATCTGCTGAGTCAGGGTACGTCAAAGCGCAGTTATGCTTGGCACATAAGCACAAGGAAGGGTATAGGGGTATCCCCAAAGATTCTGAACTTGCCCGTTTCTGGTACCATAAAGCAGCTGAACAAGAAGAAGGCCAGGAGGCTTATTATCCCTTGGGGGATGCCTATGAAGCAAGAGCAGATTATGAGAGAGCCATCTTCTTTTACGAGAAGTCCAAAGACGCCCGTGCTTGTGTGCGTTTGGGAAAGATGTACCTAAAAGGAAAAGGAATGGAAAAGAGCGATCTCCTGGCAGTCGAGTGTTTTGACAAGGCGACCGAACAAGGAAGCGCTAATGGGAATTATTATTTAGGGCTGATGAAGCTAAAGGGGCAAGGTTATGGTAAGCCGGAGCTTGGGGAGGCATTTGACAACTTTACGGCTGCAGCCCAATATGGTCATCCCAAAGCCTTTCTGCAATTGGGGATTATGAAGCAATTCGGCCTTGGGACCACCCAAAGCCATGATGAAGCCAAGAAATTTTATGAAAAGGCTGGACAACATAATATTGCGGATGCGCTCTATTATCTTGGGATCCTTTATAATCTGGGGTATAGGGTGGAGAAAGCCTTAGCTGTGTGGGAACAAGCCGCCAAATTAGGGCATAGGGAGTCTTGTTATAAAGCTGGAAAATCTTATCTAAAAGTATGGCTTAGTAGGAAGGATGAAGAAACAGCGGCAAAAGCTCAAGAGTATTTAAAGAAAGCTGGAAAACATATAGATGCTCTCTATTTATTGGGGTTGATGCAAGAAAGCGGCATTTCTTACGAGAAAAATCCCTTAAAAGCAATAAAGTATTATGAGCAAGCAGCAAGCAAAGGGCATGCATCTGCCCAATTTAAGCTTGGGAAATTCCATGAAGCAGGGGATAAAGTTAAGGCTTTTAATTATTACAGGCAAGCCGCTGACCAGGGGCATATAGAAGCTTTCCTTGCTTTAGGAATGCTTTACCAACTGGGTGAAGGAACATTTAAAGATTTAAGTGAAGCTTTTTCCTGTTTTAAAAGCTTTGATCAGGAAATTAGCCGTTCTGTCCTTTCTTCAATGAAATCTCTGGCAACGGAAGAACACAGGGAAGCCATCGCATGGCTCCAAGACAAAGCGTCTGAAGGCAACCCAAATGCGCAGAGGTACTTGGGAAAGATTTTAGAAATGGGGGTATTCCTGCCTCAAGATATACCTCAAGCCATTAGCCTTTACCAACAGGCATCCCAAAAAGGCAGACGCTCGGCCCAGCGCCGGCTTGCTGACTTTAAGAAAGCTTTAGTTTTTGAGGCTATTAAAATGAAATAGAGTAGTAAAAAATGACTATAACCCCTAGGAAATATTTTATTAAGGTATTATTGCTTGTAAATACTTTGGGGTTATTTGCTCAAATAAATTACGCTATGGAATCTAAAGAGCATATAGGCAGACATAATGGCCTTAATTATTTTAAACGGGAAATTTGTGATGAAATAAGCTCCCTTTCCAGTCTTGAGAGTGCAATAAAAACGCAAGCGACATTGCCACAGATAAACATGCCAAAAAAGCAACATGAGTGGTTAAAAGAAGAATCTAAAGAGCATATAGGCAGACATAATGGCCTTAATTATTTTAAACGGGAAATTTGTGATGAAATAAGCTCCCTTTCCAGTCTTGAGAGTGCAATAAAAACGCAAGCGGCATTGCCACAGATAAATATGCCAAAAAAGCAACATGAGTGGTTAAAAGAAGAATCTATGCATGACCTTTCATTAATGCGAGATCACACCCAAAAAATCAACGCAAAAAGAGCAAGAGAAGAGGTGGAAGGCGATTCTGTCTTAATAAACAGCCCCACCGCAAGCAGCGGGGTATTTAGGGAACAGCCAAACAGCTGTACTGGCTTACGCCAGTTTTACGCCGCAAGCGGCGGGGAATTAGACCCGAAGAGATTAAAAAGCCAACAAAGTTATCCTACTGAAGGCTCCTCAGAATTAAGGAATCGGATTCACGCTGAAGTCCAGAGGGTGTTAAAGGAATTTCAAGATAATATGAATGCGTATTACGAGCGTACGGGGAATCCCAAGAGAATAGCAATGGCGTTGGATAACAAAATAAGTCTTGAAATTCCTTCTGCTCATGGGAATGCTTTTGATTCTGCTTCTCCACGAGGCTTAAACGAAATATCAACAGGAGTTTCTACGTCTACCACTACTCCTTCTACCGTCGCAACTAAGGTTGAGGGTGACAGTGCTAAGGGTTTTGGAAAGGGCAAAGCAACTAAAAAATAACCAACAAGGAGGAATCTGGGGGTGATAAAAAGAGAGCAAATGATGCGGAAACCACTGTAATTCAGAAGGCGTTAACAGCAGATGAGTTGAAGGGCATGGCTAAATCCAGGTGGGATGACCAAGATATGACAGAAGCTGTAGAGTACTATTATAAACTCTATGAAGCCACTGAAATAACAAATGATAAAATAACAGAGGGTAAAGTTAAGGCCATAATGAATACGATTGATGGCATTCACGCATTCCAAGAAAGTGGAGCTAAGGAACCAAGAAAAAGAGAGTTGACCTTGCAAAGTCGGCGGCGAGGCGATAACAAATGCGCTATGTTAAAAATAGCTGCCTAGATTCTCCAGCCCCCAGAATTTTATGCTCCCTATCATATTAATTTTTTGAGTCGCCTACAAACACAGTTGTTATTTGGAAACCTTGTTTAAAGGATTACTTTTACTTAACTATGCGGCTCATGGAAAATATACCATAGATAGGGTTTTGAAGTTGACTATTTTTTATGGGTTTCCTGATCAAAATCAGGAAACCCTAATGGTTGGTTTGAGCCCCGGCACAAAAACAGAAATCTAAGCTAGAATGTCAGATTGAAGCTTTAGGGGTTTTTCGATTCCTGCCAGCTAATTTCTAGAAATATCCTAGACTGACGTTTTTAAGGGGACGCCCTGACGTCAGTTTGAGGTATACTCTAGGTTGGCAAGTCATCAACCAGCTTTCTAAAGCCCTTGCAAGCCCTAAAACTAATCACCCTGTGGAAGGAAATCAGAGACTATGTTTCTGCCTACTGCCGCGTGATGACCTAAACTCAAACCAATAGACATCTCTCAGACATACGGTGAAAATACCTGCGATCATTGCAATAACCCCTACGGTCATTCTTGGCAATTCTTCTGAAAAGAAGCTCAATAACGCCACACATAGAAAGATTCCCAGCAGAGCTCCAAAAGCCATGATGCCTATGCGGAGGTCGGATGGACTCTCCCCGGCAATGGCTGCGTTCCATAATACATCTTGATAATTTTTCGCCAAAGTGTGATCGATTTTTTCTAGCGTCGTATTGTTTTTCTCTTTTTCCATATTAGCTTACTCCTTTTACCGTTCATAACCACTGGCCCTATCCTATGATCCCTGCCGGATAGACAGCGTACCCCAATATGCCGTATTTTCCTGGTATACCTACGTCATGAAATGCTTATTTCTTGGGGGCGGCCCTGTACAATACGAACTTCCTCAAGGCTAGTTTGCTAGCGTCCCGAGAATTAAAGACAAGATCAGACATAGTATACCCAGATAGTAACTTTACATCGGTTTATTATATACCAAAAAATAACTTTTGGCAAGGAATTTAGGGAGAAAATTGTCAAAGAAACCTTGGAAAACAAAGGGAGAAACTACTATGAACAGTTGTATCTATCAGATTACTTTATTTACACCAAGATATACCATGAAAGCCTCTAATGATGGCGCCGCTTTCAGTTGAGTTTTGTGCCTATAGCCCTATAATCTGATATTCAATTTGCACGGACTTATCAGGCTTTATGTTAATACCAATCAAAAATACCTCAAACTTTTTTTGCAAGGCTATATAATATTCCCTATCCTTTATTTGACCTATTGCCTCCCTAGCAGTCTTATTATATTTTAACTCAATTATTGCCGCCTTCTTATTACCATTATCAATTAAAACTAAGTCTGCTCTTCCCTTGCCTAAATACATTTCACTGGCAAGGATTGAGGCGATTCTGACCTGTAATATTATATAGGTCATTATTCCGTGAATTACGTCTTCGCTAGCATGTACTACCTGCCTACCTTCTTTTAAGTTTTTAGTAATAGTATTCTCCGTTATCCTTTCCAAATCAGGGAAGTGCTTCATTAACTCCTCTATTGCAGTTACAAAATCGGCCATTAATTCCCCTACTTTGCTACTATCTTTATTACCAAGTACTGATTGCAGCGCAAAAGTGGCACTAGAAAATAAATTAGGATCTACATTATATAACTCTTTGTAATATACCAGTAATTTTCTAGCAAGCTCTTGCTTAATTTCATTATTCGGTAATCTGAAATGTCTGTCATCCGGTAAAGGTGTCAGGTATCCGGCCAGGAATAGATAAGAAAACAATAAGTCTATTGCCTGCTGTGTAATTTCAATATTAGAGCCCCTAGTAGTTAAAGCTCGTAAAACACTAAAATCATGCACGGTGATTTGTGAACTAAGATCAAAATAGGTAGGCTCCCCTCCGATCAGGCTTGAAATTCTGTCCTTTATCGGTTTAGCTTTTAGTAAATCACTAATGAACTCGACATTGCCGCTTTCTTCCCAATAATTTCGTAAGATGTCTTTTTTAATTTGTTCGTGAGTTTTTTTGCTATGTATAACGCGATACTGAAATGCCGCTAGACACTTAATTATTGACCATGGGTTATAGACTTCGGTACCATGAAAGTTATAACCATTATACCAACTCTTGATATCCTGTGCTAGATCTGGCGGTACGTTATACTCAAGCAACAACCTATCTACTTCTTCCTGGGTAAAGCCGTAGTGGGTGGAATATTCTTCCGTTAAAATACCATATTCTTGAAAATTATTTATTCCGGAAAATAGGTCAGATTTAGCTATACGCAATATTCCAGTAATTAAACTTTTTTCAAGGTACGGGTTCTCTTTAAGTGCATTACCTAGTATACCTCTGAATAACTCAGCTGTCTTCTCTATTTCTTCCTGGTTCTTAAATTTAAGATTCGCGTGATTTATTGGAGTATCGTATTCGTCTATAAGAATGAACGCGGGTTTAGCAAAGTGTTTACATAAATACTCACTCAATTCCTTTAAACTGTTTTCTAAAAAAGCAACATTTACATTACCACTGATATATTGCCTTATCCGATCTTTATGATGATCGGATAAATGCTCACTGCTTAATAAGTAATCATGCCGCTCATATAATTTTGTAATTTCCAGGATAACTTTTTCTTCAATGCCAGTATAATTATTACCCCTTACTCCTTTAAAAGTAATATAGATCACCGGATATTGACCGAAATAATCTGTTACTATCTGCGGCTCTAGCCAAATATTTAAAGCGGACCTTTGGCCATCAACCCATTTTCCAGAAGAAAATATAGCCGTGTTAGATTTCTTGTCTAGCGCCAAAGCTGTACCGGTACTATCGACCTCTATTTCAAGGAAGGTCTTAATCATATTCATGTTAATAGACTTACCCCAGCGCCTTGGGTAGGTAATAAGCTGCGTTTCAGCCTTATTGCTTAAAAATTCTTTTATCAAGAGTGATTTGTCAACAATTACGGTACTTTCCTCTACTAAAGTCCTGAAATCCTTGACTCCGATTGCCGTTTCTGGCGGTAAAGGCTTAGACAATCGCTGAAGTTCCATGGGGTCTCTCGTCTATTCTTTGATTATTCAGTATATATTTTTCCAAAAGCCTATTATTGTTCAATAGGCTTAAAGCTAGGCGATTGATCTTAATTTCCCCGGCATCTATTAGTAAAATACGCGCAATTTTACTAAAAAAGTTAAAATCATCTATGTTTTTCTCTAAGTAGTCCCAACTTTCCTTTGATATAAGAAAATATTTATTATGATTAATTAAGTATATCATACTATCTTTTTTGCTAGCATGCTCAAAGCTTTTTAAATAAGATTCCATAGACTCGGAAAGGTTCCCATCTACAAAGTCTTTGACACGTAAAATAAATTTTTCCAATTGTGGTCGTATGGTCATATCCGGCTGCCAAAGTATTAGACTATCCAAATTTTCAATGTCGTATTTTTCTATTATTTTATTTTTTTGATTATCAATCAAAAGAGGTTTTACCGAAGGCTCATCAAAGTCTTTTTCTTGTTCTTTATTAACATATTTACTTACCTCTGCATCAACATCGCAAAGAGACCCAAATTTTTCTTTGAAAATCTCTACCAGCTTATCCAATGGTATGTACATACGACTTTGGTGCTGATTACCATATGTCATCCTGGAGAAAAATTTTCCGAACATTGAACCAACTGTGTCTGGAGTTTTTGAATAAGGATCATCGGATTGCAAGCAAAGTAGTCCCTCTAATTGTCTTTTCTCTGACCTCACCGTATCTTCAAAGTTTAAATGAACTCCTAATTTAAATATAGCTTTTATGAAAAGGCCAATAGTATCCGCATCACTATATTTTTTTATACATATATCACATAAGTCTGTTAAATCATTTCCCAGGTTCAAATATTCGCTTAATATATCAGAAAAGCCAAAAGTTCCAATTTCATAATTAGATATTTTTTTAGAAAAGTAATTTATTATAGTTTCTTTATTAAAATTTTCTCTTATAAAACAGCCAAATTGATAATCTTTTTCATTTAATGTCGCCTCCATAAAAAGGCTTAAAGCGGCGGGTTCGTCTGATGCAATCTTTCTTATCCGAGCTAATAATATTTCATTATTGGCCAACTCTGATATATTGACAGGTTTTTTTAATATTCCATTTGCCCATTGTATCGCGCTTTCCATTTGGCCTCTCGAGATATCGCCAGAAACTAAGGCATATGGCTTTAATCTATCTTCAAATAAACAGGCTATAGCTAAAATATATTGATGATAATCGTACCCTTGTGTTTTATCGGCAAATACACTTGCGGTCCCCTCAAGATAATCAGCATAGAATTGTAATATATCTTTGCATTCTTTTGTTGATCCTAAATTACCGCGATAATAATCTAAATCTCTTATTAACTCAAAGCTTTCAGCAGTTTCCATAGTAACCAGGTTGCCGGACATTCGAAATCCAATATTATTATTGCAGTATTTAATTGGCCTTTCTGATGAACTATCGGCATAATTCCATGAGCAGCCATAGGTGTCATCATCTGAAGCAACATCCAAAAATGGATAGGCTTTTATTAATTGCTCAGCTTCTTTATAAGCCGAATTCCAATCTTTTTTACTAATTTGCTCCGGAATGATATTAAGTCTAATATAAATACCCATAATATAAAACTTCACATGATGATAAATGGCCGTTTTTATTTTATTTTTAATATAGCGTTTAGGAGCGTAGTACGCTAGTATATTCTCGCATACTACCCCTAAAAAGGCTAGAATCCCTAATTTACCTTTTTTACTTCAGGAAAAATGAACTGGAACTAATATGGGTAGAGGTTCCCATATAATAAATGGTTTAATACGTCTTTTATATCTTCCGAAATCATCATAATGCATGACGTCATGCACGTCCTGATTTTCAGGGTAATGTTGATTTGCTCGATGGAGTGAGGAATACTTTGGTACAATACCAATGTTATCTTGAGCCAATAACCTTCGATATATTACATCAGGATCCGAAATTTTAATAGGCAACCCTGCGTCATATAAAGCTAAAAACATACGAATTGCTTCAGCCAAACGGGTAATAGAAGAAGCGCAAATGGTTACAATAAAGCCATTTTTGTCGTTATACCTTGGACGACTTACGTACAAATCAATGTGGGTAGTATTTCCCCCTCGTTTTATTTCCCAAGGATGCCCACCACTGGTTCTTTTAGGGTGTGTGCCATCTAGCCATGTTGAAAATTCATCTACTGAATCCAAATCAATATCCAACAACCCTTCATGCCTACCATCTGCATATCTTTCATATAATTCTTTACCAGATAGGTTTTTAGCAATCATATTATTTTTCTCTTGCGCCGCAATATAAGCAACTTTGCAGTAGTCAAAATATTGTTTTGCTGTCATGGTAGAACACGTTGTTTTTTGTGAATCATGAAAATAATTACTCTCTACAATTTTAATAAATTCTTTAACTTTTTTCTGTCCTAAAATTTGATCTAATCGATAGATGCCTGATAATGAAGCACGTACTAATGCATGAGAAACATAACCCGTACGACAATTGAGCGGATACTTTGCTGCCACTAAAGCATTTGCCTTAATCCAATTGCGCTGAACATTTTTTAACCAGTAATGTGCTGAATCAATATATTCACCCCATGTCTTTTCTAGGTCATCTTCTCCGCCATGCCCAGGGTATGGGTGGTGTGGTATACTAGCTACAATGCTTTTTCCAATAATAACCTCTAATATACAAATATCATTATCCACTAAGTTAATATAAAAAGTGTCATGATATTGTTGTACAGAGATTCTGTGCCATTTTCTTTTTTTATGAAAGAAAATAACATGCCAAAGACGATTGTTATGTTCATAGTGATATTGAAATTGATTTAGAATATGTAATAATGAATATACTTTTTCTTCAAAATTCATATTTTCCTCTCAAACATTTTCTTCATCAAACTTCACCCAACGTTTTCCTTTATGGAGAAATCAAGGGGTATTGAGAAAAATAGCATGTTTCCAAGCAATTAAACTTTTAGATATGTGCATCCAGAGTTAGCCGGGTACTCCGCAGAACAACAGGAATTTCCCAAAGAACATTTTAGGAGCACCGCATCGCCTGTTTTCCTTGATTTTCCTCAACACCCCCCGATTTCAGATACTCTCTACACGTATCCCAAGCCCATTAAGGCCCTCACGACTTCTATATTCAACCCTGTCATTCGTGCAACTTTCCCTGCAGATATTCCATCAGAAATCATTCTCTTCACTATTATCCTTGTCTTTTCATCAACACCTGTCTGTTTATCTTTTTCCATACTCATTTTCTGACCTTTCCGCCTATCCATCTTCATCATTGGTAACTTTGCCAACTTTCTCCACCGCCATGCCTTCAATCATCAGTTTTTTAGCTGCTTCTCTTGCCTTTTTATTGATTGCTGCTTGTTCCCTCCCGGCCCTTTCAGAAGCAAACTCAATGATGTAACCTTAGGTTGGCAAGTCACCAACTAATTTCTTAAAACCTTTGCAAGCCCTAAAACTAATCACCCTGCGGGATAAAATCTTTGCTTCTTCTCCCGTACGGGGGTTCCGCCCTGGACGCTCCTTTTTGTGGATAATCCTAAATGTGCCAAAAGAAGAAATCTTAACCTCCTCTCCACTTGCCAAAGCTTTTCCAATTTCCTCCAATGTTTTTTCCAGAACTTCAGATGCCTGTTGGTTCGTAACCTTATCGGGGGTGATTTTTCTGATTAAATCAAAACGGGTTATGGTATCGGTTGTCATTCTGATGCTTTGCCCTTCTTTAGAATTTTAATATCTCAATGGAAAAGCTCATCACCTCACTCGCTTCTTCATCACCAAATATTTTTTTAAATGCGATATCAACTCCAGGACTTATTTCTTCCATAATATTAAACCTTGTTGGTTAAAATATATATCCATAATAACACCCATATACGGATAAATTTTACAATCTTTTTTTCCTTTCAGACTTTTAATTCTAAATAAAAAAACAACAAAAATGTTAGTTAACAGGAATGACGGTTTTATGATAGCATTTATCACAAATTATTTCCCGTTGCACAGGGACAGTCATGCATAATGTGCCATTCCTTACAAAATAATACTGCCCATCACATTTCTCGCATTTTATGTTCGTATAATTCTTCTGGTGCTTATTCTTATCGTAATTCCTCTTAAAATCTTCTTTATATTCCGTTAAGGTCATAAGTCTTCGTTCATGTTTATCAACCGTATCTTTGGGCAAAACACGATCAATAGAATAAGGTTCAAGTTCACGCGCCAGGCCCATGATTTTAGGGTTTAATCTTTTTATCTCCTCAAAGTCATTTTTAACCTGCTGCATTATATAATGTTGAGCAGTGCTCAAACTCATCCGGGACGCTTGGTTAAGATGTTCTTCCCAAACCAAAAAATCTTCCTTTTGCTCAGAGAAAAGCTTTATCGTTCGTTGTATGGTATAATTATCAAGCACATAGGGCTTATATTTGGCTTTTGAGAGGGCATCATAATGTTTCTCGCTACTGCTTCGTATTCCTTGTAGTAACGTTAGGTAGATAGGCAGGAATTCAATAGGCATCAAATCTGGCTGAGTAGAATTTGTCATTTCATTTTTCATTCTTGAATTTCTCCCTGGATAAAACGTGAAAGATAGTTTCTTTTTTTAATTATTTTCCATTTGCGTATTTATCCTGATTTTTGTCGTTCACCTACTCCTGGATTTCCGGGGAGGAAATTACATTCAAATAAAACTCTCCCCCTTTCAAGGGAATCACCTCAAAATCATAAATAATCCGGTTCGAATAAGGAAAATTCTGTTGTTTTTTATGGATTAATTTTATGAGCATGTCTTTGACCTCACGCCATCCTTCAGAGCCTTCTTCCAATTCCAAGGAATGAGCCATCATATCATCGATGACATTATTGAACGTCTGCAGATCAGCAAAGGAATTGAGTATGGAAAGGTTCCACGCCAAAACAGATAAACTGATTATCCAAGTGTAATCTTCACCAGTTTTAGCAAACCTCAAAAAATCATCTGCATAATCCAAAATTACCCCCGACATTCCCCCATCCATCGGGCCTTGTTGCCAAGGACGAACCTCCCGGTCAGGATGCTGATCGACGAATTTTTGCCATAAGGCATGCTGCTGCTTCTTGATCAGCGTAGATTCCTCATCATCTGCCGGATTCTCATTCTGCTTAAGGCAGCATTTTTTATATTTCTTTCCGCTTCCACAGAAACACAAACTATTGCGTCCCATTTTTGAGTTGGTAAAATTCATGATTGCCGCTCCTTAAAAAATTAGGGGGGAGGATAAGTAATATGCGCAATTGAAGCATTAGAGGTTTTAGCACTTGGAAAACTTTATTGCCCCCCTATTTTCTAGCTATTTCATCGCCCTTTTCGTTACTTTATTTCGATTCCCGGGGCTTGGGTTATGTCTGCAGCCAAAAAATCCTTCCCTTATTTTGTGGTTCATAGAACTCTTAAATGGTTTCTCTCTTAACCCCTTGGCGTAAATAATACAGGAGGCAAACGTTTTTTAGCGTAAAGCATCCTTTCTAAAAAAGTACTGTCAGCCGGAAGCTCTTCCGTTGCTTTCTTGATCAACCTTACAGCTCGAAGTACCTTATCCTTCTCATCGCTATCAACCACCCATATTTCCCTGGCCTGGGATCTTAATTTTGATGGGTTAACCATAAATCATTCTTTCGACCTTTCTTGTGGGGGAAGTTTTTCATATTGCGCCTGTGTAAGAGGCCAAAAATCCTCTTCACTTAATTCTCCTTTGATATGTTCATAAAGTGCGCGGATTGCAGCAGAAGTTTCTAAAAAATCCAACATTGTATTAACTCGATACTATGAATGTCTATGGAGACTATCCAAAATCATATAGTACTCGGCAAGTCAAGAGGTTTAGGATGCCCCCCATGTAAAATTGACTTAAAGCCTTATGGCTACAAACCTAATTCCTTTCGCAAATAATCTATATCCGCTTTAAATACATTATCTCTCTTTTCTAAATCATAACGCTCATAGTGCAACAGCAATGCCTCAAGCCTTTCCTTGCCGTCTTTCGTCTTTGCCGCCTCACGGGGTGTTTTCTCTTCCAACATGGGAATCGGCTCATCGAACCAGTTATCCCAATATTTTTTTGCCATGGCTTTAAGGCTTTCCTGAACTTCTGGCAATGCGAGTAATCTTTGGCATTCTTCATCCCTTCCGGGGCTGGATGCTGGCAACGATTTCATTTTTTGCTCAGGGGTTTCTATCAAAGTTTTCTGAAAAGAGAGCGCGTCTCCCAGATATTGGATTAACAAATCTGCCCCGCGTTGCGAGCGTTCTTGTGAGTTGGTTTCAAGGATAAGCCTTCTTGGCTCAAGGGTAACATGTCCAAGGACTGTGTTATCCCAGCAATTATTCTTCTTGTTTCCCTTCTTTAACCATGAAAACTTGATCTGCCTTATTGTTCCTGATTTATCTTTTTTTGCCTCTTGCAGAAATTTATCTGGCTTATCCTCTAACGTTAAGGGCAATAAAAAATTAAGGGCTTTCTCTGGATCTATGGTTAACTTAAAGTACGATTTTAAAAACAGCAGCAGTTCATCATCCGTATTCATCAACGTCGGTAAGGGCCTGTTGAAGAGTATTTTGATAATCTCAAAAAAATGATCTAATATAACCCTGTCAAACTTGTCCCTTAACGCCTCCGGGGTTAAGGCTGCATCATTGTTTTCTGAGACCAACCATTTTCTGAGGTCGAGGAAGGCAGTCTGGTAATATGCTGGTACGATAAAAGGGGCCATGCCGATAGAGATCGATTGCCCATCCAATGTTAATATACGGGTAAAAATAATATCCCCCCGTTTCAACTGATAGGTACCCTGCCGTTCTTTAAGCGTATGCGTTGTCCCCAAAAGGATATCTTTGACAACTAAGGACTTTTCTGCCTCAACCTGCAAAACACTATAGAAGCTGTAGTAAGATTGACCTATTGCTTCGAGAAAAAGGCGTTCCTGGCTACTTAACCTGGCGTTATAGATTTTAAGATAGTTGTCGGCTATGGTTTTTTCACTATCAAATTTCTTTAACCCAAAGTTTTCAAATGGGATCCAGTTGAATAAAAACCATGGTGGGAAGAAGTTATCCATTATAATGTCCATATCCATCCCTTCTGGCAAATCTTCGGGGAGGAAATCCGCCAGGGCCTGTTTCGCAACGTCATCCGGCAATTCTTGCGTTACATAAGGGCTCAAATGTTTACTTACGACTGTCTCCTCTAGCTGACACAACTGACGCCATTTAAAATCGACGTACAAAACATTAGAAATAGAAGGCACTTCCGTTTCCATACAGCATTTTTTATATTCTTTACCGCTGCCACAGGAGCAAGCATCGTTCCGGCTTATTTTATGGTTCATTGTGTTTACCTGTCATATTTTTTATTATTTATCTTTTCAAGCCGCCCAAAATAGGAGCTTCCCTCTTGTTATGCTTCCTTGTCCCTTGCTTTTTTTTTGTTAAGGCACCTTTTCCTGTTTTTGAACTTATCTTTTATTACCGCTAATTCTTTGGCTGCATGATCTTTATGCTCCTGGATAATGGCCTCGGCTTTTTCGCCTTTGAGATCGTATCGCCAATCCCCTTGAGTGACAGCTTCGAGATAAGCCTTTCTGGCGCAATAGGACCCAAGGCATTTGCGAAGTTGCGTCTTGCTATAGGGGCTAGACGATGCAAGAAGAAGGTCCGAGGTTCCAATCGCCAAGGGCTTTGGGTCCTTAAAATTAAACGCTTTAGGAAACGTTGATTCAAGCCAGGCCTTTGTCTCATAAAAAAGCTCCTTTGCCTTCTTCCTATCCATTTTTTCCCGGGCAGATATTTCCTTTAGCCCGTAATCCCCTTTTTCTTTTTGTGAAGAGGATGGCTGGAAGGAAGAAGCCCCTGTATCACCATCTGGGATTTTGCCCTGTTTTGCCTTAACCCGGATTTATCGTTTTGCAAAAGTACGGCTTC
>Ga0206857_1066_pt1 | contig 23559 bp, 15 predicted proteins | sample Alteio_BWOrgCont_49_FD_152865 | JGI IMG/M metagenome (GOLD analysis project Ga0206857, IMG submission 152865) | Enriched cells from forest soil in Barre Woods Harvard Forest LTER site, Petersham, Massachusetts, United States -... | ecosystem: Environmental > Terrestrial > Soil > Temperate forest >...
AATTGGGTCAAAATTGAAGAGCGGACGTCTTCGGAATCAATGCTTTCTCCTTCGATTTGAGAGGTTTTGATAGCTTCGGCCACCATAAAATCAACCATCGTCTCTTGTTGAAGATCATCCGGCAATTGGGACGCCCCCATGCCAAGGGAACCAGCTTCCATGGCATATTGATAAAGGATTTCCTGGATTTGAGTTGTATCGTATTGAAAATGGGGCCAGTCGGAGTGTTCCCAAATATATTTCATCGAATGCTTTCCTGCATATGGTGATTTTTTTGCCCCTCTCAAATGAGGTGCCTGAGCCGATTGTACCCTATATTCAGCTCAAAATACAACCTTTCTTGAGCCGAATACGGAGGGTATTCGGCTCACAATCGAAAGTGCTGCAAGACTCAAACGGAATGGCTTTTCATATTAAATTGCATAAATCGCAACATTTATTTCTTAAAACAACTTAATCGCCCCTCACATACCCCAAGTAATTCACATCCAAGTCAGAAGACAAAGACCATTCACCCTTTAAAGGGCTATAAGACATACCCCGCAGGTCGGCAAAGGAAAAGCCAAGGGAACGTAAGTGATTTGCTAATTCTGCTGGCGTCAAGAATTTATGCCAATCATGGGTGCCTTTGGGAACCATGTTGAGGACGTACTCTGCCCCAACAATTGCCAGCGCATAAGCTTTCCAGGTGCGGTTAAGGGTGGATAGGATGAATGCACCTTGGGGGGCAACCAACTGGGTGCAAGTTGACAAGAATTCAGCTACATCTGCTACATGCTCCACAATTTCCAAGGCAAGTACCGCATCGAATCTCTGTCCTGCTGCCGCAAGGCTTTCAGCAGAAGCACACTGGTAGGAAATCGGCAATTCCATCAATGCGGCATGGTTTATCGCAACCTCAATGGCTTGGGGATCAGCATCAATTCCTGTAACCGAAGCGCCCAGCCGTGTGAGAGGTTCTGCAACCAATCCGCCACCACATCCGATATCCAAGATAGATAACCCCTCTAGAGGGCGAGATGTTGCTTTATCCCGCTGAAAATGGGCAGCTAAGCAATCCCGGATGTATTGAATACGGATCGGGTTCAGGCGATGGAGGGGTTTAAAGGCACCCTCTTCATCCCACCATTGGGCGGAAATTTTTTGAAACCGTTGGACTTCCTTGTCATCTATAGAAGAATGGGGAGAGGTTAGAGTCATTGCTTGCGTGTCTATCCTTGACAGGTTAAGAATATGAGTATCAACTGTTATCAACTTACAAGAATACGAAAAAATTATCGCGGGAAAAATGGCGCGTATTGTTCAAAAATTTGGAGGAACGTCTGTCGCAGACATTGCCCGGCTGGAAGCAGTTTCCCTCAAAGTCAAACGGGAGGTTGACGCAGGCCATCAAGTTGCTGTTGTCGTTTCAGCTATGGCGGGCGTTACCAATCAATTAATCGGGTATGCCCGGGCATTGGTTGGCGCCAAGACCCAAACACCGGAATATGATGTCATTGCGGCAGCCGGGGAACAAGTTACCAGCGGCCTGCTGGCTTTGGCGCTTCAAGCAATTGGCGTTACGGCACGCTCCTTTCTTGCTTGGCAAATCCCTATCTTTACTGACTTTACCCATACCAATGCCCGCATTCAACATGTTGACCCGCGGCTTCTTGAGGAGTGCTGGTCAAACAACATCATCCCCATTATTGCGGGTTTTCAAGGGTTAACCCCTGAAGGGCGCCTGACAACCTTGGGCAGAGGCGGATCAGATACCACAGCTGTTGCTTTAGCTGCAGCTTTGAAGGCAGACCGGTGTGACATTTATACGGATGTTGCCGGGGTATATACAGCCGATCCACGGATCGTATCAAGAGCCCAAAAACTCAAAGCAATTACTTATGAAGAAATGGAAGAACTAGCGGCTCAAGGAGCTAAAGTCCTTCATACGCGGTCAGTTGAAACTGCCCGTCGCCATCAAGTTCCGATTCGCGTCTTATCGAGCTTCCATGAAGATGTAGGCACGGATATTATTTCTGAAGATTGTTTGACGGATTCCTTACATGTAAGTGGCATTACGCATAAGAACGATGAAGCCCGGATCACGTTAGCAACCGTCCGGAATGAAACCCAAGTCACCGCGGATCTTTTTGATATTTTAGGTCACGCCAATGTTACATTGGACATGATTGCCCAAAACATCTCGCTGGATGACCAGACAGATTTAACTTTTACGATCCCTAAGGGAGAAATTCCCCGCGTCCTAGAAGCATTGCAGGAAAAGCAAGGTACTTTTTTTAAGGACTTGATCATCGATCCAAACGTTGCCAAAATTACGGTAGTTGGCGTTGGGTTGCAGCGCCGGCTTGGGATTGCCAGTTTAATGCTTAAAACGTTAGCACAAATGGGTGCAGCAACACAGGTGATTTCTTGCTCTTCCCTCAAAGTCAGTGTATTAGTAAACGAATCAATAGCAGAAGAAGCATTACGCCAGCTTCATACAGCGTATGGTTTGGATAAGGAGGTTACATTTTGACAGTACAAAAATTGTGGCAACGGGGATGTTCATTTTTGGGAACCGAGTATGCCATTCTTGGCGGTGCGATGACATGGGTTTCTGAACGGAGCCTCGTTTCTGCCATTTCCAATGCTGGTGGTTTTGGCGTTATTGCTACAGGAGCAATGCCCCCTGCCCTTCTTGATGAGGAAGTTCAAGCAACAAAGCAAATGACAACACGGCCTTTTGGTGTCAATCTTATTACCATGCATCCTGAATTGGATGATTTGGTTGAGGTATGTGCCAAAAATAGAGTAACGCATGTAGTCTTAGCTGGTGGATTACCCCCTGCTCCAGCAATTGAAAAAATTAAAGCCTATGGTGGAAAAGTCTTGTGTTTCGCCCCAACTCTTGCCTTAGGAAAGAAACTTATTCAAAAGGGTGTGGATGCCCTTATCATTGAAGGTAATGAAGCAGGTGGTCATGTTGGCCCTGTTGCAACGAGCATTCTTGCGCAAGAAATTTTGCCCATGATTCGAGATGTCCCCGTCTTTATTGCAGGAGGTATTGGCCGTGGGGAAGCCATTGCTTCCTATTTAGAACTGGGGGCATCGGGTGTACAGCTCGGCACACGCTTTGTGTGCGCAACTGAATCTCAAGCGCACCCTAACTTTAAAAAAGCTTTTATCCGGGCCAATGCCCGGGATGCTATCCCTTCTGTCCAACTTGATCCCCGCTTTCCTGTGATCCCTGTGCGGGCTTTAACCAACAATGCAACCCGCAGTTTCTTTGAAAAACAAAAAGAGATGATTGAAGCTGTAGATAAAGGGGAAATAGACCTGAAACAAGCGCAACTGGAAGTGGAACGCTTTTGGGCAGGGTCTTTGCGCCGTGCAGTGATGGAAGGCGACGTTGAAAATGGCTCTTTGATGGCTGGTCAAAGTGTTGGTATGGTGACCCAAGAGCAAACAACGGCAGATATCATCCAAGAACTGACCCTTCAGGCAGAAGATTTTTTGATCAACCGGAAAAAATGAGCTTCACCTCAAAATAATGCCTTCGCATTATTGATTAAAATTAAAAAATATTATGTTTTACAATATGAAAGATGAATAAAATATTGCATGTCATTTTTTTTATTGATATTATGTACGATAGATAATACAGGAGACAATTATGAATATAACCGTCAACATACCAGATAATATAATATTGGATGCTGATAGAAATGCAAGTATCCTTCATATCAAGAGAAGTGAATATATCCGCAAAGCTTTAGAATACATGAATAAACAAATTTTAAAAAATGAACGCTACGCCAAGCTCCAACGCCTCAGTAATCTTGTTAGGGCTGACAGTAGAGCCGTAAATGCAGAGTTTGAGGAAATCGAGCATGACCCAGAAGTTTAATTATGGGGAGATCTGGCTTGCCAATTTAAATCCCGGCCAAGGAACCGAGTCGGGAAAAACGAGACCTGTCCTTATTATTCAAACTCAGGCGCTTTTGGATGTTGGGCATCCTTCTACTCTTATTATTCCTTTAACAACAAACCTTATTGATAACGCTGAACCTTTAAGAGTCAGGGTAAAAGCAGGCGGTAAATTAGATCAAGATTCTGATTTACTTATTGATCAGATACGTTCCATTGATAATAAACGTTTTCTTGAAGGCCCTTTATTTAAATGCGAGGAAGGCTTAACGAAAAAGGTCTTGGAATGTGTGTTTGAGATTATAGATGAGTTCTGAGAAAAGACAAGACCAGGCACGCTGTGGCTTCATTGCCATTCTCGGCGCCCCAAATGCAGGAAAATCGACTCTTGTCAATCAATTGGTGGGCAGCAAGGTTACTATTGTTTCCAACAAAGTCCAAACAACCCGCCAGCGTATTCTGGGTATTACCATTCGGGGGATGAGCCAGTTGATCCTGGTTGATACCCCTGGTATCTTTGCCCCCAAAAAACCTATGGAACGCACCATGGTACGTGCTGCTTGGGATGCCAGCCATGAAGCAGATTTAACGGTGTTTCTGGTCGATGTTACCCAAAAATCTTTTGATTCCAGCTTTGAGATTTTAAGAAAGCTGGAGGACAAGCCAATTATTCTGGTTTTCAATAAAATTGACCAGGTGAAACGGGAGGTTCTCCTTAAGCTTGCTGCAAAATTTCAGCCTTTTGCCAATATTACCCATACCTTTATGATCTCTGCGCTAACAAACGATGGTGTCAGCGACCTAGCCGAGTTTTTAGTCCGGGAAGTTCCAGAAAGCCCGTGGCTCTATCCGGAAGATCAAATTACGGATTTGCCCCAGAAGCTATGGGCAGCCGAAATTACCCGGGAGCAATTGTTCATCCGGTTACACCATGAATTGCCTTATAACACCATGGTGGAAACGGAAAGTTGGGAAGAGTTTACCAATGGGTCTTTAAAAATTAGCCAGGTTGTTTATGTAACGCGACCAGGTCAAAAGGCTATTGTTTTGGGGAAAGGAGGGCAACAAATTAAAGCCATCAGCAGCGCTGCCCGCCTTGAAATGTCAACATTCTTCAACCGAACAGTCCACTTGTTCCTTCACGTCAAAGTTGTTGAGGATTGGATTGATAAGTGGAAAGCTCATGGCATAACTCCTTGCTCTCAGTAGAAAGTTGACATAATTAAGTGGGAGCCACGCCACAAAAATCAATCATCTTGAAAAAAATTACTCCATAAGCTTTTCTAGTCCTTGCTTATGTTTTTGCAAAATGCATAGCGCCCGACCAATCCACGAGAGCTACTGGTTCGTTCCCAATAACCCAGGCATCATGCCCTGCAGGTAACCAAGAAACATGCCCCGAGATTGTTTCAATTTTTGTCCCATCAGCCATGGAAATTCCAAGCCGCCCAGAAAGTTGGTATTGAAAATGAAGCGCCTCACACCATTGCGTTTTTGCAATCGGCTTTACATGATCTGACCAGCGCCAGCCTGGTTCAAGTGTCAAGAGACCAACAACTCCTCCTCCAATATTTACGATTTCCACTTTTCCTTTCTCAAATGTTCTAACTTCATCAGGCGATCTAAAATTTTTATATTCTACCTTTTTCATTTTTTCCTCCCCATGTATAAGTCTTGTTTATCAACATCCATAAGTATATGATTATTTATACAAACAAATAGTTAATATAATTAATGAATTCCTGAATATATATGTAAATTTTTAAAACATAATTTGATTTATGGGAGCTAGAATACCAAGAATCCGGAGAATGTTTCCCCACTAGTTACTTTTTATTAATAATAAATGGCATATACTCTAAGAATACCAATTTCTTAAGGGAGCCAATCCAACCATGACAATCCATGGGAATTTATTCAAAAGGTTGATTTTAACTCCTGGGGTGTTTTTGCTCATCGTTATGGTTTCTATGGGAATGAGGCCTATTGGGCCAAAAAATGATACCTTTAAGGTAGCATTGCAGTCCAGTCATGAAACAACCAAAGATGTCACAAATTTCTATGAAAAGATGAAATTTCAACCGGTTTGGTTTGCCCAAGGTCAACTCAACCAATGTGGGCAAATTGCCGTGGATGTGTTGAAAAATGCCTCCCTTGAAGGATTAAACCCCCATGATTATGAAGACGCAGTAAAAGCACTTACCAATTTTCCCCTTAATTGGGTCAATGCAGAAATCCTGCTTACCAAGCGGTTTTTAGAATTCATTACGCATGTGCGGGTTGGGCGCATTGACCCCGTACTTATCAGCCGTAATATTAAATTTCATAAACCCAATATACATCCCGTTAAGTTGCTCGTTGACGCCCTTCAGGATCAATCAGGCTGCCACAAATTACGCTTGATGGCACCAGCAATCCCTGAGTATGCCCACCTGAAAAATATTTTAGCTAACTATCGGGATATTGCAAAAAGGGTAAAAGACTGGCCACAAATTAAAACAAAGAAATTAAAAGTTGGAGATTCTGATCCAGCCATTATTAATTTACGTAAAATTTTGATTCTTTTAGGAGACTTAAAGAAAAGCAACCGTTTCTCATCAAAGTTTGACAAGGCCTTAAATGTTGCTTTGCAGCAATTCCAAAAACGAAATACCATTGAGCCAGATGGTGTGGTTGGGGGGAAAACCAAAAAGGCTTTGGAAGTCTCCATTCATAACTTGATCCGTAAAATTTTGGTGAATATGGAACGGCTGCGGTGGTTGCCGCAAGATTTAGGTGACCGGCATTTGATTGTCAATGTTGCTGGCTATGAGGTCCGGGCGTATGAAAAGGATGTGTTAAGGCTCACCATTCCAGCAATCGTTGGCAAACCAAGCCGCCTTACCCCATTGTTTTACGCGAATCTTACGAATGTGATTATTAATCCACCCTGGAATGTTCCTTACAGCATTTTGGTACATGACAAACTCCCCAAAATTCTCAACGATCCGGATTATATTCGCCGATCGGGCTATACTGTAACGGATGGTAATGGCAATGTGGTTGACCCTGATTATGCTGACTGGGAATATGAAGGGGCGCATTATCATTTACACCAGAGACCTGGCAAGCATAATGCTTTGGGGCAGATCAAATTTAATATGGTGAACCCTTATACAATTTACCTTCACGGCACACCGGATGAAAAGCTATTTAAGAGGACTGCACGCGCTTTTTCTTCGGGATGTATCCGCCTGAAATACCCTGTGGAACTGGCTTCTTGGATATTGAATAACAATGATAAATGGAACAAGGAAGGCATAGAAAAGACAATCCATAAAGGAGCGACACAAACAATCCAGCCCGATAGCTCCCTTCCTGTTTATTTCACTTACCAAACAGTTTGGCTTGGAAAAGACAACCTTGTCCATATCAGTGACGATCCCTATAAAATGGATGTGAAGATGGAAAAAATTTTAGATAAAGAAGAAGGGGCTTAGATAACAATTCTCCTACCTTTTTGTCTTCTTTCCTCCTTTTTTCAAGGTTGGTGCTTTCCTCCCCCTACCCTTTCCCCCACCACTAGCTATTTTCTCAACCTTAGCATTGACGATGGCAACAGCCTCTTCTAAAGATAAGTTCAGAAAATCATAGGCTTTCGGGATGGAAGCAAATTGGTCCCCAAATTTCACATAGGGCCCAAATCGCCCCAAGCCAACACTTAAGGGAACGCCTGTTTCAGGATGCTGGCCCAATGTAAATGGAATAGCCTTTAGACGCATGGCAACATCTTGCGTAACCTCATCAGGCGTCATGGTGGCTGGTAAGGAAACACGTTTTGGCTTAACGGCTTTTTTTGCCTTAGGCTTTGATGCCTTTTTTGTCGTTTTTTTGGTGCGCTTTCCTTCTTCTGAAGTTTCTTTTTCTGGAACCACTTGCTGGGCGGACACAGTTGACTCATCCCCCCATTGTAAGTAATACCCATAAGGCCCTTTACGCAACGTAATTGACTCACCCGTATCCGGATCTATCGCAATTTCTTTGGGTTCTTCCATCGCTGGAGCAGGATTTTCTGTATCTTCTTTACCTAAAGGACGTGTATAGCGGCATTCCGGGTAGTTAGAACAACCCAAAAAAGCGCCAAACCGACTTAATTTCAAGCTTACACGCCCCGTCTGACAAGTTGGGCAAACGCGCGTTGCTTCATCTTGGCCATGAAACAAGTGAAAACTTAAACCTTCTTCCAGGCGGTCAATAACTTCTGTGGTCCGCAAATTTTGCGTTGCATCTGTAACGCCATGAAATGGCTCCCAAAATCGGGATAAAACATCTTTCCAAGCAAGGGCGCCAGAAGAGATTTCATCCAATTCCTCTTCCAAATTTGCTGTAAAGTCATATTGAACATACTTATTAAAGAAATTCACGAGGAAAGAAGTGACCAACCAACCACGCTCCTCAGGGATAAATTGCCGTTTTTCCAGGCGGACATAATCCCGCTCTTGAAGCACATTGATAATAGAAGCATAAGTAGAGGGACGGCCAATGCCTAATTCTTCCAGCTTCTTAACGAGGCTTGCTTCGCTATAACGAGGGGGGGGCTGGGTAAAATGCTGATTGGGCGTGACTTTATCTTGGGCAATAGCCTCCCCCATTGACATTACTGGCAGCAAGTTGCCTTCCCCATTCTCATCCTTATCTGCCTCATCATCAACGCCTTCTTGGTACAATTTTAGGAAACCATCAAACGTAAGGGTTGACCCGGTGGCTCGTAAAGTTACTTGAGCATCAGCAGACGTCATATCCACCGTTACCTGGTCAAACAGGGCGCTTTCCATTTGTGAGGCAATTGTCCGTTTCCAAATTAGATCATAAAGCTTATACTGCGCCTCATCCAAATAAGCGCGGACCTCTTCCGGCCGACGTGAAAGCTGGGTAGGACGGATTGCTTCATGGGCTTCTTGCGCATTCTTTGACTTATTCTTAAACACCCGCGGAGAACTTGGCAGATACGGCTTTCCGTAAGATGTCTCGATATAATGGCGGGCAGCGGCAAGGGCTTCACCCGCAATCTGGATGCTATCCGTACGCATATAGGTGATTAAACCGGTCACTTCCCCACCAATCTGGATACCTTCATAAAGGCGCTGGGCAAGCTGCATGGTGCGGGTTGCGCCAAACCCCAATTTTCGCGAAGCTTCTTGCTGGAGGGTTGAGGTAATAAAAGGGGCTGCGGGATGGCGTTTAACTTGTCGCTTTTCAAGCGTTGCCACAGAAAACTGGCGTTCGCGGATCGCTTTACAAGCAGCTTGTGCTTGATCCTCATTGGGTAAAGAAAACTTATCAAGCTTCTTACCGTTTAAATGGGTTAACCGACCCATAAATTTTTCATTCCTGGGAGTGAGAAGCTGAGCTGTAACCGACCAGTATTCTTGCGGCGTGAAAGCTTCAATTTCTGCTTCCCGCTCAACCACCAACCGCAAAGCAACCGATTGGACACGGCCCGCAGAGCGTGACCCAGGGAGCTTGCGCCATAAGACAGGCGATAGGGTAAACCCAACTAAATAATCGAGGGCACGGCGGGCAAGATAAGCATCCACAAGCTCCTTATTAATGGTGCGCGGTGTCTCTAAGGCATGTTGAACTGCTGTTTTCGTAATTTCATGAAAGACAATGCGTTGAACTTTCGTGTCCGGAGATAACGCGCCCTGTTCGGTTAAAACTTGTTGGACATGCCAGGAAATGGCCTCCCCTTCCCTATCCGGGTCGGTTGCGAGGTAAAGGGAATCGGCTCCCCGGACGGCTGTGGCAATTTCTGCAATATGCTTCTTTGCCCGGTCATCTACTTCCCATGTCATGGCAAAGCCTTCATCAGGTCGGACTGAGCCATTTTTTGATGGCAAGTCACGAATATGGCCAAAACTGGCTAAAACCGTAAAATCTTTTCCTAAATACCGATAAATCGTCTTGGCCTTTGCGGGCGATTCCACCACAACAATGTTCTTCATTTCATCTCAATCCTTGACATAACCTCAGTTTCATTTTGCAAACCTTAAAGCCTATTAGCAAGGGGGTAGATAAAATGCAAGGAAAAACTTAAAAGGGAGTAGTTTTTTTGTGGGGAGTTTTTAGGGGGATATGGGAAGATCATAGTATCCCGCTCGCTTGTGATGAAGAAACGAGAATAGAGCGTGGTGGTATATTTAGTGGGACATATCTTAAAAAATACTATTTTAAAATCTATTGGTCCTGGGAAAGTTTGGGATATACACTCTTTACCTCTCAAAAGATTATGGGTGTCTTTTATGCCTCTCCCCCTGTGGGAGAGCGTTTGCGTTAGCAAAAGGGCGGGTGAGGGGCATTGGAATCTCAGTTTATGAGCGAGCTTAGCATAGCTTAGAGGTTAAGTCACCTTACCGTAATCCTACACCTCATAAATATCAATAACTCCCTTGACCTTTCCACCTTTATGGGGCAAATATGGATTATGTGGATGGGTGGCTGAGCGGTTGAAAGCACCGGTCTTGAAAACCGGCGAGGGTGCAAGCCCTTCGTGAGTTCGAATCTCACCCCATCCGCCAGCTTAAGATTCAATAGAGTCCAAGGCAATCCAAATAACCCCAGACTCTGTCTCTTTTCGTGCGCATTCTCTCTCAGCATATTTTGTCGCCCACAGGCTAAAAAGTCGGGTTCTCAAAAGAAAGATTTTGTTTTTCTTGTTGCGAAGATGACTACCCCATGAGGAAAGTTTTTGTCATCCACACGGAAACCAGATAGAATCTCACTTAACATGATGTTAAATATAATTTATCTTATTGTTAAATGTTTACGATGATATCGTTCCACAAAACCATTGAAAATAAAAGATTATTTATCAAAATGTGTTAAATATTTTTTCCCAGATTGTTAAATGTATAAAAGGCAAATCCCTATGGTAGAACCAAAATTTACCCACCAAAGCTTAGAATTGGTAGAACCTTCTTTCGATTCTCCTCTAACAGATCTCATCATAGATTTAGATTACTTACGCCGGAAGAAACTGGGTGGAACTACGCATGTCTTGGTTTTTTTTCAATTAAAACATATATTTCACATGCTAGAAAGCATTGGATCTGCAAGGATCGAAGGCAATAATACCACCATTGCTGAATATATGGAAACAAAAATAGACCAGGAAGAAAATACTCCTGATAGTATTAAGGAAATTCAGAATATTGAAAAAACCATGGATTTTATTGAAAGCTATATTCAATCTTACCCCTCATTCCTTTTAAATAAGCTATTTATCAGTGAGATACATAAAGGGATAGTAGAAAATTTACCTCCAATGGCAGAGGGTGACTATACGCCTGGTGAATATAGAAATAAGAACGTAAAAATTGCTAGAGCTCTTCATGTGCCACCTGATTATTTTACAGTTGATGAATACATGAACGAATTATTTAATTTTATTAATAAAAAAGATAATCCTAAATACGATCTCCTAAAAGTTGCCATTGCCCATCATCGCTTCGTGTGGATACACCCCTTTACAAATGGAAATGGCAGAACTGTGCGCCTTTTCACTTATGCACTCCTCGTCAAATTAGGGTTCAATGTAGAAAAAGGAAGGTTATTAAACCCAACAGCAATATTTTGCAGTGATCGGGATAAATATTACAATAAATTAGCACGTGCTGATGAGGGAACAGAGGAAGGTATCTTGGAATGGTGTGAATATGTATTGGAAGGCTTAAAAAAAGAAACTGAGAAAATTGATCGGCTCACTGATTATAAGTATTTGAGTAAAGAAATTTTACAGCCTGCTATTCAGCATTCGTTAGACCAACAACATATAACAGAAATAGAAGCAAAAATATTAAGAAAAGCAGTAGAAAAGCAGATTATTCAGGCATCTGACTTAAAAGACATTTTCTCAGGAAAATTAGGCGCAGAAATATCGCGTCAAATCAAAAGATTGATTAATAAAAAAATGCTATTACCAGAAAAAGAAAATGGTAAAAAATACCTTATTCGATTCGGTAACGGCTATTTATTACGAGGTATTATCAAGTCTTTAAGTCAAAGAGGGTTTTTGCCAGTAAATGATGAAGTCTGATGTAGAGCTAGTTTTAAAAAATTAATAACTAACCTATATTTTAAGTTTTGTTAAATTTTCTGCTTGATTCTTTCTTCTCTTCCCCTTATGGTCAAGGGGAAGCTTCAGGCAAGGAAGGCAGTGGGTTGACCTCCTGGGACTTCAGTAGGCGTGACGCAATGGTTTAACGGACCAAATGCGCCACTGACCGATAACCAAACCCATTGAGAGGAGTTTGATCATGGCTTTAAGCACCATACCCCAACATGGGGTGATCTTCAAGTTTATCCTGCGATGGCCGCAAGGCCGGCAATATAATAAGTCCCTGCCTCTTCACTGAGAAGGAAGGGGCGTTTTTACGTCCCTTTTTCGCCGTGGGGCAGCTGGAATGGAGGTTGCCTTACGGCACTCTATTATTGATTACAAAATTACAAGAGGAGTTTAAGATGATTATTCTTGGAAACCGGGTATTCAACCCGATAAAAGCATTTGAGACCGCTGAACAGCTGTGGCGGTATTTCCAAACGCAGGCCAACCTCAAACCGCAAGGGGATGGGAATGGCCATGATAAGTGGCGGTTTGAATACTATTCCCATCATCTGCTGAAAGATTATGCAGAAATGATGGGATATGAGAATTTTCGCGTGGCCGCCCAGCAATCATGCAAGCAGCAGCAAAACATGGTCGTCATCTATCAGGGAAATGCCCAAAACCCACAGTGCTTTTTGGTAACGCCCGATCTGGATACCGACCGGCTTAAAAGGGATTGGTGCCGCGCCTATGCAGCAACCCACGGGTTACAGATTATGATGGGTTGAGTGAGGATACGCTTTCACGATTTCCCTTACTCAAACTAGGGTTTTACAGCCCTCACCCAGTTTTCCATCTTGCGAACCAATCGGGTGAGGTACCTCATAAACTTTCATGAATAGTCTCCTCCAGCATACACAATACAGTTAAATAAATCCCATTGACAAAGGCGCTAACTCCCCTCATTTTTACTAAAAAATAATAATAAGGAGCTAACATGTCATTTTTTTCATCCTTAACCCGTGAGCAAAAAGAATCAGTTGGACTCCTTTCATTAGGGACTTTCCTTGAGTATTTTGACCTGATGCTCTATGTCCACATGGCATGTAGACTATGTCGCCAATAAAATATAAATAATTCAATAGGTTGAGTTATTTAAGCCAAGGAGAATTTTCATTGGGTATACACCGGGTATACTTTGGAATAAGGCAAGAAAGCAGGAATCCAGAAAAATTTATGGCCATATTTTACCCTTGCCATCATAGGGAAATGGCGCTTCCCCACCCTGAAGGATAAAATCTTTACTTTTTACGCCTGTATTATTTTTTCTTGCTAAAATGGGGTTCTAAACCTTTTCAGCACAATTCGGTCTTTCCACCTTAAAAAATTACGGGGGCAGATAAAAAAATTCCTTGACTCCCCCTTACGTTGCATCCTATGGTGCACATCAGCCTACTCAATGGTGAGCAAGGCGTGGAATCCAGGCGAGGATCAATCACCTGAATCCCACTCACCAAGACAAACTGCAAAGGAGTTCATCGTGGCTCAGATCAATCTAGCCCTGAGAGGGCATTTTTTCAAGTTTTTCCTACGACCGACCGGAAGGTCGGTATTTATCACTCTTGCGGCTCACATAAGTTGAGACGGCGGAGCTTTTCTCCCGTGCCGGGACAAGGGCTTCTTTTTTGCTGGCTGTTGTGTGGAGTGTAAGGGTATAGGCTTAAACGCTCAAACTCAAACTTAATCAGGTTTTGAGCGTGGCATTTTCTTAAGCGTCATACAACAGCTTTACCTTGGATGCGATCCACCATGGGTTATATTCCTAACGTTGTTTTGCCTGTAGAATAAAAAAAATATTGCATGACAAAACAAGCCATTTAAGGAGAAACTTGAATATGTTAATGTTAAAATTGAGTAAGAATGATGGCATGCCAATCGAAAACTTTAAAAACTATCAAAAACTGTACGCTTATATTAGGGATCAGGAAAGCATAAATCTCCTGAAAAGCCGGTTTGGCAAGACGGGATGGAGTTTCCTGGTTTATTCGCCGGAAAAAGTTGCCGAGTTTGCCGAATCTTTGAAAATACATCATAATCCCGAAACCATAGACAGGGCTTTAAAAGAGAAAAGCGGTCTTGTTGAAATATGCGAAGGAGACGAGCGTGATCTACGTGTAATCATTATATCTCCTGAGACTGATGTCGAAGGGCACCGAAAGGATTTTTGCGATGACTATTGCCATGCACATAAGCTGATTCTCACCGAATGTGATCATTAGGAAGACGCTAGAACCAGAATGGGAGGGGGCAGCTTGTTGCCCCCTTATTCCGGTTCAGCCTAATTTTATGATAGCCATCGTGCCTCTATTTTTGGTTAGCTGACTTTTTTACCCAGCGTCTTTTCATGTTGGACGCCCGCCATCGGTTACACCGGTTGTGTCAGTCAATAGCCCTCATTTAAGTCCAAAAATGAACATGAATTTTTTTTGAAGCCAGATCCCGTCCAACGTCGTACTACGCACACCCTTACCCGCCTGTTGGCGGGTGCCGCTGTAACATTTTTTATATAAATTATTTTTAAATAAATTATCCATATTTTCCGTTATTAGATAATCATAATCTCCCAATTCCTCGTCACCACCACACGTCCAGAACAAACCAACCTCTGCGATTTCCTTCCAGTCACTATAAATCTTCTTAAAATGACTTGCAGTTGTCTTAAGCTCCTTTTCTATCAAAAACCTAGGGGCTAGCCATATCTCTATCTTCTTTACATTCTCCGCCTTCTTTTCCTTGCGGTAACCCGTTGATATGCTCAAATACTCACCTACATCCCCACACTGCGATAGATCAAACGTACCCTCTAACGGGTTCACCAATGCCGCTATCGGCAGATCGATGCGCCCAACATCGCTCCCCTTCTGCGACCTGTAAATCAATGCCCCCATTAAAAATCTCTCATAAAGTGCCTCATGCCCTCCAAGCGCTGAAAGAGGGATCGGTATCCTCATTTCAACAATGCCAAGGTTTCTGATAATATTCAGGACGGCGGCATCACCTTGGTCAATGGTTTTTTGATACCATCTCATGCATTCTTCATAATCTTTTAACCTGAAAAAAAACATCCCTAAACGATGCTGGGCACCAAGATCATTCTGACTTAAAGCCTTGCCAATATCTTCACGAACCTCCCAAATTTTTGCCCCTGCTTTGATATGGGGGCAACCCATCAAATCAACCTGAGACGGTTTAAGTTTCGGCGCTGCTTCCACTAAGCCATAGAGTATATCATAATTTATGGCTGCCTTTACTTTTAAAACTTCCAACCTTCTTACCCCCGCCGCCCATAGGTTCTGCAGGTTCGGCGCGTCAAGGTCAATAGCCTCCAAAGCCGTACAGTTGCTCAAATTCAGCGTCTGCAGTTGCCTGAATGGAATCGGGCCATAGTTGATTAAGCCCGCCTTTGCCATCCAGCGCAGTTTCGGCAGGTTCGACAGGTTCAATACCGCCAGCCCAGGCATGTTTTGGGATAAGGTTGGCAGGATGTCGTGCGTTACGGCTGAACACCCATTCAAATCCAGGCAAACAAGGTTGCCCAATAACAGTCGGTTTTGCAATGTACCGTCATCCAAAACCTTGCAGTTCTTTAAAATCAAGTTTCTGAAGTTTGCGGCATGGGGAATCAATTGGTTGATAACCTTGCGTTGTTCGCTGGGCGCTACCAAGCTAAAATCAAAGTTTTTCAGGAACTTTTCCCGTTGCGCATCCGTTGCCATATGGCTGATGGACAGCCCTTCTTGCCCTTTTTGGTCTGCTATTTCCTTAAGCTCCGCAATTGCCTGTTTTGACCCCAGGCCTGTCCCTTTACGGATGGCTTCCAAAGCCGATTCCTGCATCGGGATATTCTGGGATGTGAGAATGGAGCCGCTGGCGGTAACCGTTGTCCAGTGGTCACCCTGCTGGTGATAAAAGTCCCCGTCAACCCACTTGAAGCGATCCCAGACTGTCTTGTTTCGGGGATGCTCAAAAGCTGTCCGGTACCGGTTGGCAAGGCGCGGTTCAACCTTGTTTAAAAGCTCCAGCGGCGTCAAGGACTTTTCCCATAAGCAGTCCTGGAACCGCACCCACTTGCTGTACAGGTGGCTGATCATCCCTTTTTGGAACGGAACCCCCATAAAGCACTGATGATCCTTAAACAACACTGAAGCTTCTCTGGAGGGGTACAAGGCTTCATAACGCCGGTTGCGGCGATCCATCACATCCAGCCACCCTTGCATTAGGACAAGGGGGTCGCCCGTCAAGAACAGGGCTTTGGTTTCTTCAGGGATTGGCTGATTCATCAGGTCGAGGCAATAGAGGATTGTCTTGACCTGCACAACCAGTTCAGGTTTTGTAAATACACCCCCCTTGTCTGGCTTAGCCTTGACAAAGGCTGGCACAAACCCATGATCATTATCCGGGCAGGACAGGCGGTAAAGGGGCTCGCCTCCGCGGGGGTCAGGCAACGGCTCCACAATATAATTATCCGGCTTGCCGTCTTCCGGGTTAGTCAACATTGCCATCAGGATTAATTGCGTGGTTGAGACAGAGTCGAGGCGCGTGAGGCGGTTGGGATCCTTGGTCAAGACCCATTGCAGCGTTTGTCCTGGAATCCCTTGCGAAACCCAGACGGGCGTGCCATCAGGAAACCGGAACAACTCCCCATAAGGCGCACCAAAGCCGATTGTCCGTCGGGTCAGTTCCCCGACTGCCTCTTCCAGCCCAACCAGTTCGGGGTAAAATTTTAGGTAGGCAAAGCAGCCATTGGTGGCAACCTGGACGACCTTGCGGCGGCCTTGCGTAATTTCATGGTGGGGGTCGTTGAGTTGCCTTAAAACCGTTTCCGTGAGAAGGCGTATTTCATTGCTGGTTCCCTGGATTGTGTTTTCCCCAGGCCGTTTGGCAAGGGGAAAAAGCTCTTCCAGCGTTACCACCCAATTGACCTTGGCATTGTGCTCTTGCAGGGTTTGGAAGGTTTGCCAGAAAGCTTTAGGTAAGTCCTGCTGCTTTAAGTTCCGGTATTGGCGGCCTGATAGGGACATTTGCCAGGCGTCCCAGGTTATGAGGTCTGTGACCATTTTAACGTTTCCGGCATCCTTTAGGTACGCAAATGCAATATCCAAGGGTGTTTTACGGTTAGCGTCCAGTCGGTTTAGTCCTGCTGGATCACGCCCCCTCAAATAATCCAATATCTTCTTATTATATACCTGCTGTTGGCCTTGCTCCTGGACAATTTGATGCCATGCGCTTTCCGGCAAGGTTGGCAACAGCTCATCCGCCCATTCCCCAAAATGTTCAAGGATGAGGGATAATATTGGGTTTAAGAGACCTTTCAAGTGACTTTTAGGAATTTGCGGCATAAAGGTTCTAGCGTACGTGATTAAATCCTTCGGTTCCCATTGAAGGGCTGTGGCGGTATTTTGGGATTTGTTCGCCAGGAGCCATCTTAAGGAAGGAACGGATGCTCCAACGGCCAACATTTTTTTGAAGCATTTGGGGTCTTGCAATAAAGCCGATAGATAGGGGGCGTAGCCAGGAAGATGATGGACAAGGTAATCAAGGATTTGGGCAAGGTGATTACCGTCCTCTTGAAGCTTAGAAAGAACGGATTCGATTTCCTGGGCTAAGGAAGCCTTACGGTTTTGGGTATAAGCGTCTTTGCCCTGGGCTTGATTTTGAAGGTCAGCGATGCGATGGGGCAAGAGCTTTTGCAGGTCTTCTGTCCTGCCGTAGATAATGGACATCGCTTCGAGCGGGCTGGGATTAAGGTTCAGATGCGCTTGGTAGGCTTCCCCGACCAGTGGCTGAAGCTTCATCAACAGTTGCTGATGGGTCATTCCCCAGGAGTCCGAGAGGATGAGTTGAAGATTTCGCAGTCCTTCATACAAGGACGCCATGGTTCCAGGAACCAGGCGCACGGGGAAGCTATGACCGTCTTCGACAGGCCGTTCTAATCCCTGGCGGTCAAAGGTCGTCCGATGCCTTTTGTCTTGGGCATCCAAAAAAGACATCCAGCGCAACAGGGTTAAGGGAACATTGAGGTTTTTGAAAGTCTTGATCACGTTTTCATGGATGACCTCTTCCTCCATCAGAGGCAAAAGGTACAAGACATTCTTAACCCCGACGTGGTACTCTCTTTGTTTTGTCCCCAGGTATATGATGGGATGCGCCAAGCAACCATCGTTGTCAATCCCCACAATATGGCCTTCAGGGCTGAGAAATAAATTGTCCGCCTTGTAGTCCGAAGGATTAAACAAAAGGCTCAAAAGAATATGGTAACTGAAGCTTTCTTTGTTAATGGTTTCATAGGATGCCTCACCCTGGGCAACTTTTTCAAGAAACTTGTCAAGGCGCATTCCTTCGGCGGTACGCGAACCTTGAAGGATAAAGTTTTGGGGGTTTTCAATAAAAAGGCTGGCCTGTTTGTCCGCATGGGCGTTTTTGAACGTTTCCAGCGTTCTTTTGCCTTGTTCCACCTCGTTCCATTCCGCCATAAGCTCTGGCATGTCTGGCCTTTTGACAGGAAGCCCCTCAACCCGCATAAAAAAAGATGGCGTGACAGAGCTTGGGGCAATGAGGCTATAAAAGCCATACATGGCGCTTTCCATAGCTGGCGATAAGTCCGTATGGCAATTGTTGTTCTTGAAGTGGACACTGCGCCCCGGGTTTCCGAGCTGACATACGGCATGGTTTCCAGCGTCATTCTCCCGTTGACTGAGGTTATGCCCGTTAATCGAGTTGATCCGGTAGGCTAAAGGCCTTGAAATCCGGTAGATGCACTGGTCGTCGATGTACATGATCGCCTTGGGGGTGATGTATTGGTCGAGCGCATCGCCTTGGAGTGTTACGCAATGTTCCCGGTAGCGCCTATATTGGCTGAGTACATTTCCAGGACAAAGGCCGTTCGCGGCCAGCCTTCTTTCCCGGTCGACGATTCCCCCAAAGAAAGGGTGATCTGATTTTTTATCGGAGGATAGCAAAAAGCTTCTCTCTTGATCCGTCATCAGAAGGGTTTCCGGTTCAATCAAAAGATGATGTATAGCCTGTAACTTAGGATTCCGACGGGCAACAGCGATTGGGGAAAACTCAGCATTTGTGGCTTCCAGGATACGACCAATTAATTCCTCGCGTTCGCGGTCAAAGGCGAGGGTTGGGCGGTCAAGGGAAGCGATGAGGTCATACCAACGCCAGCTAACCTGGGAGGCCCGGCCTAACGTCTTCTCGTCCTCGCTATGCATGAGGATTTTTCTCATAACCTTATCGGTCATCTCATCCTTGTTGCTAAAGACATAAGGCGTTCCTTCGTTTTCCATAGCTTCCACGGCGCCTGATTGCGCTGCCAAGAAGCTGCCAGCCATGAGGCATTGACAAGCCAGTTGGCCGATATACCCTGTTAAGGCCAATACAGAGCCGGCCTTAATCCAAGGACGGTGAGGAAAAAAAGTTGACACTTGATTATTAACTTTTGTCCCTGGGGATACTTGATTAGCAAGCACTCTCCCTTGGCTAATCTGTCCCTGAAAGCTGTATCTACTGAGATCTGGGTACTTTTTGCTATATTCCCAATTTTTTGAAGATGTGGGATTCTTAAAATATCTCATAGCTCATTTGTTCTTTCTTGAGAGTTAGAGTGTTCGTATCCTTGTATATTTTCGGTCGTCGATGTTGCAATCAGTTCAACCTTTTGGTCTGCGGTTCAAATATTATCACTGTTACAGTCCCAGACGAATCCGAACACATTTCGGCGCGCGCCCCTCGCGGTCTCTTTCCAATTTCCATATAAATTAATTTTAGATAAATTGCTCATATTTTCCGTCGTTAAATAATCATACAAATCCAAATTATCGTAACCGCCGCAAGTCCAAAACATGCCGACTTCTGCGCTTTCGTTCCAATTGCCAGGAATCTCTTGAAAACGTTGCCCGGTGGCCTTCATTTCCTTTTCGATCAAAAAGCGGGGTGCAAACCATATCTCGACCTTGTCTGCATTTTCTTCCTTCTTGCTCTTACGATATCCTGTCGATATGCTTAAATACTCCCCCGCGTCCCCACACTGCGATAAATCAAACGTACCCTCCAATGGGTTTGCTAATGCCGCTATCGGCAGCTTTATCATCTCAACATCGCTTCCTTCTTGCGGCCTGTAAATCAATGCGCCTTTTAAAAACCTTTGATAAATTTGTAAATCTTGTGCCGGGTGCAGAGAGCCTAATAGAATTTTTTCTATCCCTGCCGTCATGTTCGGGCAATTGGTGCAATCAACCTGAGTTGTTTTGAGATTAGGCGCTCCCAACATCTGAACCAACTTAGAGAAAACCTCATCATTTATCGCTGCTTTTATTTTCAAAATCTCAAGCATTTTTGCCCCATTCGCCGATAAATGCGTCAGCTTAGGCGCATCGACGTCAATGGCCTTTAAAGCTATGCAGTTATTCAGGTTCAGTTTGCGAAGGTTCCCGAATGTGATGGGATAATAATTGATTAAATCGGCATTCGCCATCCAGCGCAATTTAGGCAGGTTTGACAGGTTCAACACTTCCAGGGTGGAGTGGTTTTGAGCGAGGAAGGGGAGGATATCGTGCGTAATGTTAGCGCAACCTGTCAGACTGAGGCGGGTTAAATAGCCAAAGAGGTAGGCTTCTAATTTAGGTAGTAACCAAGCATTATCAATAGCCGTCATGTTCTTCAAGTGGATTTCTGGCAGGTGTTTATTTATTATGAGAAAATCTAGGACGGCTTGTTGATCGGTCGTTGGCTCGCTTTTAAAATCCAGCTTTCTTAAAAACTTCATCTTGTTCCGGTTAACCGACAGGCTGACCAGGTCAGACAAGCTTTTGGATTTCTTGATCAACTCCTCAATTTTTTGGTCATTGATTTCCTGGTGGACTTTCTCAAGTTGTTGGCAGGCTGCAATGACGCCATGGCTGCACTTGATTCTTTTCAGTTCCTCCTTTGCCATTTCTAAATCTCTCGCGCTTTTGATATTCTCAAAAATATCCACATTAATGGGAATATCCGATGAGAGCATGATATCCTGGCTGCTGCTCAGCGTCGTGTGTGATCCGCTCTTGCTTTTGCCGTAAAACTGCGCATCCACAGCTTTAAAGCGGCTTAAAACTGATTGTGGGATGCTCAAAGCCATACGGTACCGCTTGACTAGCAAGGGTTCCAATTTACCCAACAGGGCGATATGGCTGATGGCTGGGGTTTTGTGCAGGCATCCTTGCAGCCTGATAAATTTTTCATACAAACGCGCCATGGCGCCATCGGGAAAAACAAGGCCGATAAAGCTTTTCTCGTCCTTTCCCGCATTCTTAAAGAAGTTGACTTGCTCGGTTAAACTAAACAACCCAACATTGTCATCGTCTATCCCGTAATAGGCATCAACGCGCTCCAGGCTTTCCAGCCATCTTTTCAAGACTTCATAGGGCTTCAGGCTTAAGAAACGGTTCCTGGCCATTGGGGAAACTGGCTGTTTCATCTCATCCAGGCAATAAAGGATGGTTTTAACTTGTACCGTTGGCAGCGCTTTCGTGAACAATCCTCCCTCCAGAGGCTTGTCACGGACAAAGGCAGGGACAAACGCCTGGTCGTTGTCAACGCATACCAAACGGTATTTGCCGCGCCTGTACGGATGAGGTTCCACAATATAGTTCTCAGGCTTGCCGTCTTCCGGGTTGACCAGCATCGCCATCAGGATCATGGCTGAGACGCTTTCAAAATCCAGCTTTTGCAGCTTATGGTGTTTTTGCGGGTTCTGAAGGACTTCCGCTAGCGTTTCCCCCCGGATGCCCTGAGAGACAAGGACAGGCAACCCATTAACCTTGATCAAGTCCGTATGGGGCGCGCCAAACCCAATGATGGAACGGGTCAGCCTCCCAACCGCTTCTTCCATCTCCGGCCAGGCTGGATACAGCTTGAAATATAGCTGATGTGGCATGAGGCAAGAGGGAGCGGCAAGAGGTTGCCTGTTGCGTTCTTGCCCTTGTCCTGATGATAAATCATCCGGCTTTATAAAAGCTTGCACAACCCTATGGTTGCCGTACTTATTATTGCGGGGGATCAGTTCCCCATCCTTGTCTGTGATTTGCTTCTGGATAGATGTTGGGATTTTAACGTAGCTGTAGCTGCTGGATTGGGCCTTGATGCCTTCGATCTTGGGGGTTGCGGGAGGCAGCATATGGGACAGGGCAACCCGCCATTCAACTTCAGGATTTTGCTCCATGAGGCTGATAAAGGATTCCGTCAAGATAGGGTTATCAAAATTTTTCAGGACATAATTTTGATAAAACCTGAGGGCACAAGTTGCACTGCAATCTTTAGCGCCTTGGTTCAGCAGATAAACAAAGTGATGGATATGCCTTTTCTCCAGGGCATAATCCAAAGGCGTCCGACGGTGGTTATCTTCGTGGCTTAAAAATCCCTGCATGGTTTCTGTTAGAATTTTCGCAAACAAAACGGGAAGAAGTTCCGGGGGGCACTGATGCTCAACCGCATGATGCAGGATCGTCTTGTCTTCAGCGTCATACAGGCATAGGTCTAGGTCACTGTCCAGCAAAAAGGATACCGTATCGATATCCGCCCATGATCCCACCATGTGGAATAGAAAATGGGTGTGCGTATGCGCCCTTGAGAGGTATTGGGTAAGGCCGTTAATCTGGCCTGGCAAGAAGGTGCGCCACTTTTCAATAAATAAGGCCAATGTGGTGGGGTCTTCCCGGGAAAAATCGATGGATTCTAACAGAAGGGGCAAGAATTGGCCGGTATCCTGGGGGAAGCAGTGAAGGATGAAGCGCAAGGCTTCTGAAAAATGCCTGTCCCCTTGAAGCTTTGGGAGCATAGTCTGTATTTCATCGCACAGGAAAGCTGTGCGGTTTAGGGTATAAGCGTCCTTACTACAGGCTTCCCTTTGGAGGTCATTGACCCGGTGCGGCAAAAGCGCTTGCAAATCTACCGTCCTATTGTAAATAACTGACATGGCTGTTAGCGGGTCTGGATTATGCCCTAAGTGAGCTTGATAGGCTTCCCCTACGAAGGGTTGCAGCCTCATTAAAAGTTGTTGGTGGGTGATCCCTGGTGAATCCGCAAGAATCTTTTGGAGGTCATGCAAAGCACCGTAGAGGGCTGCTATAGTCCCAGGAACCAGCCGGACGGGAAAACTATGGCCGTCCTCAATAGGCCGCTCAACCCCTTGCGGGTCGAATGTTGGCTTATATTTTTTGTTTTGGGTGTCCAGGAAAGACGCCCATCGCAAAAGAGTGAGGGGAACATTGAGGTTGGCAAAGGTTGTGGTGACATTTTCAGGGATGGCTTCCTTCATGAGGGGCAAAAGGTAAAGGACATTTTTGATGCCAACATGGTACTCTTTTTGCCTTGTCCCTATATAGACAATAGGATGTGCCAAGCAACCGTCGTTATCAATCCCCACAATATGCCCTTCGGGATTTAAGAACAGGTTATCCGCCTTGTAGTCGGAAGGGTTAAAAAGGAGGCTGAGGAGAATGTGATAGCTAAAGCTTTCTCGGTTGATA
>Ga0206857_1071_pt1 | contig 23543 bp, 14 predicted proteins | sample Alteio_BWOrgCont_49_FD_152865 | JGI IMG/M metagenome (GOLD analysis project Ga0206857, IMG submission 152865) | Enriched cells from forest soil in Barre Woods Harvard Forest LTER site, Petersham, Massachusetts, United States -... | ecosystem: Environmental > Terrestrial > Soil > Temperate forest >...
ACACGGGCAAGGAACATCAGAACGCCACGAACAGAACGAATTTGCCTAAACAAGGTAAAAATATGGTTAATGGTTGTACGAACAGCTTGATTGGATGATTTACATGTATGGCCTAAAGCATCCCTTTCATAGCCTATTGGTAAAGTGGTCTCCAATTCACCTCGTGTTGCTTTATTTATGCGTCCGCGCATCATTCGGTTGCGAATTTGATGCAACTCTGCTTCCGAGATTGTTCCCCGAAGGCCAAGCAAAAGACGATCATTATAGTCACCTGGCTGAAAAACCGTATCTTCATCTGAAATTAATGTATCAAATGTACTTGCTAACTCAAGTAATTGATACCAATCCAGGCAATTACGGGCCAGACGGGACACCTCAAGACCCAAGATAATTCCAATTTTACGCAATGCCAAGAGAGAAACAAGCTTCTGGTATCCTGGGCGATTTTCACTATGGGCTCCTGAGATTCCAAGGTCTTCATCAATAATCAAGATTTGATCTTTTTGCCATCCAAACTTAATTGCCCGATCCTGCAAGGCATATTGTCTCTTCTGGCTTTCCAGGTGATTTTGAACCTGATAAATTGAAGATTGACGAACATAAATCACAGCCTGTCGGCTGAGGTGGGTAGGCTGTATTTTGGGATGTGGGTTCATTGTTTTTCTCCTTGGAGTTCGATAAAAGAATGGAATAAAGAATAGTGCCAAGCTTCTCTCTTTGATTTAAGGGAATCTCTTGCCAGATGGCTTTTTCTGGATTGTTTATTGATTTTTTCATGTTTTTTCCTTTTTCTTGTGCAAAGATTCATAGATTCTGCATACAAAAAGGATTTTACAAGGAACGCAAAACAAACAAGCTGTAGAGATCCTTTCAACGGCAATATAAGCTGTGTTTTGGCGTTATTATCAAATGAACCAATGTAGAAATTCACAGTTATTCTTCTCCTGGTTCTTTAAAAAAAAAGTCGTTGTTCTTTCAGGTACAGCCTCTTTAAGAGGTGTATCATCCGTTTTTGAGGTGTGATGCCTTTGAGGGTTGATTGAATTATCTCCCCCCAGCGAAAGAGAAGATGGAGGCTGTAGAATTTTAGTAAGCTTCTGTAGAGCTGAAAAGGACAGCACAAATTGTGTATTTCTTCGGTCAGAAACAATAAGTTCAGGGGGAGAATCTTCAGCTAACCAGCGTTGAGAAATGCGATAGTGAAAATATTCGTGCTTAGGGTGCTCAAATAAAAACCAACTCATTTTATCTGTAGAGCCAGCCTGTAAGACTTTAACTTTTTGTCCATAAAATGGATGACCAGGTAAAATCACATAAAGTTGCTTTGAGAGTGGCTTTAGTGGATCAACCGTAGCTTTTAATTTGTTTGTATCCATTTACATTGACGGTCCCAGCCTGAGAGCACCCAAGCATTCAAGAGAACAAGAAGACCTAAAGGATTAACAACTTCGGGGGCGCCACCATGGATTTTAATTTGTCACAAATTTTGCCTGAAGAGATAACGGATCAGGAAGCGGCTCATCTGGCAGATATTTTGATGAATCTGGCGTTGGCGGTGGAAAGTCATTACTATGTAAAGATTGCGCGCCACTCCAGGGTTAACTCACTGGCAAAGCAGAGGATTTTTGAGGAAACCCTCTCTGGTAACCAAGCCTCAACGCCAGAGACTCCCCCTCATATTGATTGATGAGGCCTCTCATCATCTCACACCTTACTCAACGACCATCGGCTTTAAAGCTGGTGGTTTGTTTTTATGAGGATAAAGGATGCGTTCTGGATTATTTTGTGGCTTTGATCCTCTGCCTTGCTTGGATCGTTCAGAAAGCTACGCTTTTCTTCCCAATCCAAGCGCAGAGGCTCCTCCATCCCCCTCCATCTTACCCACCAGACCAAATATTAAAGAGGGGACAACCTCATAACTCATAGCCCCACTTCTTCTTTACAAGTGTACATCTGCTAGCTCAATTTTAGACGGCGGAAATGGGTCAATTCTTCTGGGCGTTGAGGCCTGGCATCCGCTTCGGCGAAGGGTTTGTTGCTGTACCGCTTAAGGATGCCCAAGGCAAGCTATGGAGCCTGCAGAAAATATACCCCGATGGCGCAAAGCGGTTTTTGAAAGGGGGGCGCAAAAGGGCATGTTTCCATCACTTGGGCACCCTCAAAAATGGGGATGCGATTTATGTCACGGAAGGTTACGCGACAGGGGCAACCGTTTACAAGGCGATAAGCCAGGTAACCGTTATAGCTTTTGACGCTGGCAACCTTGAACCTGTGATTGGTGAATTAAAAAAGGCATACCCTGACAGCCCTATCATTATTGCCGCAGATAATGACTCCGGCAAGGCTTGCAATACGGGCAAGGAGAAAGCTGAGGCAGCCGCCAGGAAATGGGATTGCCGCGTTGCCTTGCCCCAATTCAAAGACCAAACGACTAACCCAACAGATTTCAATGATTTAATGCTGCTGGAAGGAATAGGGGAAGTTAAAAGACAACTTGGCGAAGCCAACAGGCTTGAAGAAGACTGGCCGACTCCTTTACCCATCAAGGGTGAATTATTGCCCGTTGAGCCATTCCTGCTTGAGAGCATGCCGGAATCCTTTCAACCCTGGTTAAGCGATATAGCCCATAGGATGCAATGCCCCCTTGATTACGTGGCAATAGGGGCTTGCATCATGGTCTCTTCCCTTATTGGGACAGGGTGCGGCATACGGCCAAAACAGCACGATTCCTGGCTGGTCGTCCCGAACCTTTGGGGAGGGCTTGTCGCGCCGCCCAGCACCCTTAAGACGCCGTCCCTCCAGGAAATTATGAAACCCCTTGCTCACTTAGAGGCAAATGCCCGCCAAGCGTATGAAGAAGCGGAAAGGGAATATCTGATAGAGATGGAAGTATACAAGGCCAAAAAGGACGCAATTAAGGGAGAGATGTCCAAAGCCGCTAAATCCCCCCATACGTCCGGCATGGAACAGGCAAAAAGCAACCTTGCAGGGTTAGAAGAACCTTTTGTGCCTTTGTGGAAACGTTACCAAACCAATGATGCCACCATTGAAAAGTTGCATGAGCTTTTGTCTAAAAATCCCCGTGGCCTTTTACTTTACCGTGATGAGCTTATGGGGTTTTTTACGAATCTGGAGAAAACAGGCCACGAATCAGACAGGGCGTTTTACTTGGAGGCGTGGAACGGCTATGGGTCATATACGACAGACCGTATTGGGCGGGGGACGATCCATACGAAAAACCTTTGCCTTTCCCTTTTGGGAAGCACCCAGCCTGATAAATTATTAGGTTATCTCCACCGCGCGATGCATGGGTTTGAGAATGATGGGCTGTTCCAGAGGTTCCAGCTTCTTGTTTATCCCGATACCAAACGGGATTGGGAATTCGTTGACCAAAAACCAGCATGGGAAGCCCAAAGGCGTGTTACAACACTGGTTGAAAAAATTGCCTTTATGGACTTTGTCCAACAGGGGGCAAGGCAGGAGGAAGGAGCCGCCATTCCCTACTTCCATTTTGAGGAGGACGCTCAAAAGCTGTTTAACGAATGGCTAAGCGACCTTCAGCTTGAAAAGCTTAACGATCATGAAGAGCCTGTCATTGTTGAGCACCTGGCAAAATACAGGAAGCTCATGCCCGCCCTGGCGTTGATTTTCCATATCATCGATATTGCTGACGGCAAAACCAATATTGCCAGTCATAAATGGGGCGTCACGGTAGCATCGGTTGAAAGGGCGGCGGCATGGTGTGATTACCTGGAATCCCACGCCCGCCGCATTTATGGGATGGTTTTAAATATAACATCCCAAGCGGCATCAGTCCTGGCCAGGAAAATAGAACAGGGCAAATTGGAGGACTTATTTACGGTACGGGATATCTACCGTAAAGGGTGGGGAATCCTTCATAACAGGGACAATGCGGAAGCGGCTTGTGACAGGCTTGTACAGTCTGGATGGCTCCGCGAAGTTTATACGCCCCCTTCCTATGCCCAAAGGAGCAAAACGCAATATAAGATCAACCCAAAAATCAGGAGGCAATCATGAAGAATAAATGGCTACTCAGACTTCAGGAAAAGCAAGAGGCGTGTACTGACAAAGCCGACACTGTTATAGTGTCGGCAATGGCGGTACCTACTCTCTCTATTTCTGAGGAAAATGGTATGATTATCGAGGAAAATAATGGCTATGCAGGAACTGACAGAACCGACATTGTAACAGTGCCAGGAATGTCAGTTCCTGTTCAGGGGGAGTTGGAGCATAACAATCGGCTAAATCTCTCGAATGAATCTTTCAACCATACCAACGTTTCCTCGACCCTTTCCTCTTTGGCTGATGATTACAAAGAACGACTCGCTATTGCTGAATACGATGGCCGACAGGATACCCTGCAAGCCCACCGAATTGCTTATGAAGACGCGCTTATTGCAATCCTTAACGCTAACCCACCTGATAATGTGGCAAAGCCCGATACTGACTGGTTTATGGATAGGGTAAAAGTAATGGAAGGATGGCTCTCTTCTCAAGGAATCGTACGGCCAAGCTAAGGGGCAGGAAAATACCGCAGCCAAAGAATAGAATTTGTTAGCTTCTATAATTCTAAGGGGGTGGTGTTGCACCTTTTACCTATTTATCTTGAGATATTTTCGATTAGATGTCAGTAATTATATTTACGAATCTTCGAGGGATAAGCCATCGTTGAAAGAATTAACCCGGCAAAAGTTCATAAAAGGAGGGAATGAAATAGGGGCTATAGCAATCATTAATCCTGATGGTATGTCCCATGTGAAGCAATTCAGGGGATGATAAATTTGTTCCTAGGCTGCCAAACTTGTGCTAACTTAAACGAATCAACACACACCAATAGGAAAAGATAATCCATGCCTTGGATCAAGCGATTGATACGGTTTTTACGCTTACAGCAACGCAAACAACGCACGGTTATTACCAACATCAGATATTTTAAGGGGTAAAAGTCAACTTTACCAGCCAGATGCATTAAAGAAAATTGGCGGAGCCGTTTTATTTTTTAATAAGTTTTTAAACTCATTGCGGTATCCCTACTGAAAAAAACATATTGTACTCACAATCTCTACTCTGTTATCAAAGAAATTGTCCTATAATTTCCTAAACTTCTATCTTTTAGGGAGATTGACAATGCATCCCTTAACCAAAAAAACATCCGCAATACATTTAACCCACACAGAATTTTCACGAAAAAAATTAAAGCTTTTTATTTCGTCTGCAATGACCTTTTGTCCTTTTAATGTTTCAGGCGATTTACAGCATGGAAGATTTATCAAAGTTACCCATAAGCGGTAAAAGAGTGAGTGAAAAATGAATAAATTAATCAGTGCTTTTCACAACAGAGTTCATCCTGTGTTTACTGTAGTGAGGTCTTTTTATCAAGGTGCGATTGAAAGCAACCAAGGGGGTGATTTTGGTAACCAAACTCCAATCTTTGCTTATAACCCTCTATGGGTAAGATTTGGGGCTTTTTGGGCTTTAACTGGCTACTTAAGCCAAATAGTTTGTCATTTTTTGTTCGTAGCTGGCCTATGTATCACTCATCCTTTGGGTGCAATGGAAAGTACGTCCCATGGTGATTCCTATTATACGGATAAAGATATTGTAGTTCCCATTAATACAACGCCTGACAATAGTGCTGAAATTGAATGTGCTGTTGATTATACTTGCTTGCCACAGCTTGAAAATCAAGGTGATTTAATGTTTTGCGATCGATCTGGAGAGGTGTTTGCTGCTTCTCAAGGTCAAACTCTTCCCTCTCCAGAACCTTTATTAAGCAAGGTAATGACAGCTATGGGTGTCAAAGAAGGTCGTGATGATTTATCTCAATTTCATGATTTCCAGGGCGAATCAGACAGGATTGCGGAAAGCATAACCAATTTTTCCGTTAGTACCCTTCCTGAAATTGACCGTCTTAACGATGGGCTTGTAAGAGCAGGTCAAGACAACCTTCCCATTGAGAAAAATTCAATGGGGGTTGTTATTTTACAGAAAAATGAGGAAATAAGGGATGTTAATGATGAAGAACAGCCCATCATTGTAAGAGAAAATGATTTTAATAGCTCTTCCTCTCAAGACGAATCCAACCTTAATCTCGGCAAAGAGGTTGGACATGTCCTTGATAGCCAACTCTTATGTTTTACTATGATCAGTGTAGGCAAAGCGGACAAGCCAACTGAAGAAACGCTGTTGTTCCGGCCAAAAGAAAAAGATCCCGCAGCCTTAAGCATTTCTGACATTCGCTCCACCTTCGAGACTAAGGATAAGATTCCTATTGTAAATCTGAAGATTAAAAATATTACTAATCTTAATTCTGAAGACGTAAAGGATAAGGAAAACCTTACCTTTGAAAAAGATAAAAATGGTATTGAAGCTTTAAGCAGTGATGAAGAACCGACTGTTATTGTAGAACAAAAATTCGGTAGTACTTCCTCTGAAGACGGATCCGATCTCAATCTTGATAAAAATGTTGAACTTACTCTTAATAATCAGCCTCTATGTTCTCCGACCAGTACAGACAAAGCAGATAAGTCAAGCGAAGAAACGCTGTTATTCCGGTCAAATGAAAAAGACCTTACTGCCATAGACATTTCTGATACTCACGCGGTCTGCAATTTTGCCGAGGAAGATGAAAAGGACGAAGTGATAACTCCTGAGGATATGCCTGATGTCAGTCTTTTAAATGATAACTGTGAAAGTAGGGATTTATTAGAGAAAGGAATACAGTTTGCTCCCAGCCTAGAGACACTCAATACTCAAGGCACATCGACTGAGACTGAGGATGAGATTTCTACTGAAAATCTGAAGACTGAAAATATTGCCAATCTTAATGCTGAGGGTGTAAGGGATAGGGAATCCCCCATACTTGAAAAAGATAAAACTGACATCGAGGCTTTAAGCAGAGACGAAGAGCCGACCGTTATCGTAGAACAAAAAAATTCAGCAATGCTTCCTCTCAAGATGGGTAAGACGCCAAATCTTAATAAAGAGATTAAAAGCGTTGCTCTTGAAAACCAACGTCCATGCTCTGTGACCAAGACAAAAGATATCAATGAAAAAATGCCATTGTTTCCATCAAAGGTGAAAAATTCTAATTGTACTGGCAGTTCTGATCTTAATGTGCGTCTTAATGCAGATGTGACCAATGAAAATATCCAAGGGTCAAGCATTTATACCTTAAGCGACAACGATGAACAGGAAGACAGTTGGGGTGGGGGGGTGACGCTTACCCTCACCCCTGAGCAGGATGAGCCTACTCTTCCTGACAATCAACATTCTTGGAAAGAGTCAACCCCTTTACAAAAGAAATCCCTCGAAAGGGGAGAGTTAGCATCCTTTTCTGGCAAGCCCAACAACCCTCTGCCAAATTCAGATGATGATAGGCACTCTTTCTCCTCTCGCAGACTCCTCATTAATCAAAGCGAGCCAGAGGAGTTAACAGATTCCTTCTTCTTTATTTCCCGTGATTATTCTGATTTTTCCCTTGAAGAGCCCTCTGACCTATCCCCTGAAGCCAAAGATTTCCTTCACTATGTTAAGAAGCGGGTTGTTGGTGGAGAGATTAATTGGAAGCAAATTTTGGGAATTGGAGGAGGGATTATAACGGGTGCTGCGGTCGCCTGGCCTTGGATGTGTATTCTTTCAAAGAGCCTACTTGCACTTTATGCTTATCATGTAATTGCTTCCGTTGATTATACTGATAGTATTGGTTATATTGTTGATCCTGCTGTCTTCACTGCCTCCTTTCACAGCTTTAACAAATACGTTAATTTTTATACCATGTTGGCAATGGTAGGGATACCCCGTGGAATTGATGCAGCATCACGAACAGCTTCTATTCTCATGGATTTTGCACATGACAATATCGACTCCTTTTCCATTCGAAGAAGTACAAAACAGTCTTTGGCTTTAATGAGTGCAAAGGGAGGGATTTATTTCGGAGTTTTCTGGGCAGGGCTTTTACCTCTTTATTATTTTTATGATAGAATTCTTGGGTGTAATCATCTGGAGCGTTACTTCGTGGATAATTCTACCAAATATCGCTACACATACGGCATATCAGCTGATATTTTCCTCAATATCTCAACTCACATAAACGCTACTGATTTTGAAAATTGTACACTAAAATGGCATCATTTGCCCTCAGATAATTTTCTCCTCTTTGAAACAACTGCCCCATTCTTATTTCTGAATACTTTTTTGCATTATGGGCACCAACTTTCCAGATCTACAACGAAGTGGGTTGATAGCTATTTCTTTACTGAAAAGGATGAATCCTCTTCTCTTGAAGCTATTCGTCAAGGATATTTAACCCAATTCAAAAACCTCAAACGAATAATCTATGTGGTAGAGGAAAGTGAGCTTGACAAGCTCTACGATATCATTTTTGCGAAAAAAGCGAAAATACCAGATAACAAGCCTGAGATTAGTCCTGAACATGTTCAAAATGATACCTTCCGTATACTTAAAACTTTCAATAAATTTCATCGTCAACATCAGATAATGTTAGAAAATAAAGAACCGGAAACCTGGAAGAAAGTTTGGGCTTCACGCATTGGATGGGCTATCCCTCTTATTTCAACAATGGGGCGAACAATAATTTTTGAGTATGCTCTTGCACATCTATTAGGCACTTTTTTGTTTGATCCAGATTATACCCCTAATAGTGATGCCTGGACTTTAGCTTACGTTTTTGGATTTTCTTTAGCTCACTTCAGTCAAGCCTTTATTGAAAAAGAAGCTGTAGAAGCAAGCGTTTACGACCTGCTAGGGGGTGAGAAACTCGCCCATGGCCGTAGCCATGCCCCTCTTCGTAACAGCCTCAAAGTGTGGGATTATATGTATGGGTTCTTCAATACTCTTCCCTATGTTATAATAGGCTTAGGAGCACCTAACGGGTTCAATTTTGAATTTTTTAACCTTCGTTCTTTTCATAAGTGGAATCCTGGCTATATTGCAACACGACAAATTCTTTTCCTCCTTACTTTTGGCATCGCTGACGTTTTTAATAATGCGGTTGCCTTTCACTGCTCTAACTTCAACCTTGTCAATGCATTCGATAGCGCCTTATCCTATTATTACCCCTTTGAAGGGTATAAACGAGACAAACTCATTCGTACAGCACGAGAGCTTCGAAAAGTCTTTAAGGGGCTTCGCCCTGATGTGCTACAAAAAGTAGACCAGTTAAACTCGTTGGATAAAAAGAGAACGAACAAAATGGATGAGTTAGGCGGTAAGGTCTTCAACTTATCCCGCCAGCCATCTCTTGTCTTAAATGAGGAAGAATATCACGAATCAAACCACATCTACTCCATCATTGCCGATGATGCCCCCCTCACCCTTTCCCCTGAGACCCAAGCGTTCCTCCAATATGTCAAGATTAAGATTGCCGATGGAACCCTCAATTGGAAGCAAAAAGCTGGAATTATGGGAGGAATTGTGACGGGAGCGTCTGTAGCCTGGCCTTTGATGGTAATTATTTTTGATGGCTTATTGCCTCCTTACATGGGTTATATATACAATTATTATTGCTGTATTCATAAAAGTCTCCCTGATCCTAGTTTACTAGCTGCGCAATTTGAAAATTTTAATAAATACCTCAACTTTTACAGCATGATGGGTGTTGTTGGCCTTCCTATGGCAGTTGATGCAGCCTCTCGAACTGCGACGATATTAAGTGACCTTACGGCAGAAAATACATGTTCTTTTTCAATTCAAAAAAACAAAAACCACCAGATCGCATTACTATGTGCAAAAGGGAGTATTTATTTTGGTGCCTTTACTACCGGATTTTTACCCGTTTATTATTTGTATGACAGTCTTTTTGGGTGTAATAACAATATTTATATATTGAGTTATAATCCCCCCCTTTATAATTTTACAGCATCAGCAGATATATTCCTTAATATTTCAGTTGAGATAAACTCACCAGATTTTAAAAATTGTACTTTACAAAGAGATCTTCTACCCTTGGGAAATAAGCTTCTATTTGGAATTGGATCTCCTTTTTTATTTTTTGATACATTCTTACAATATGGCTACCTACTCTCTGCGTATACTATGCGAAAGATTGATGCATACTTTTTGTCTGAAATGCGCACATCCGCTTGCCTCTCTCCTGTTGAGGCCACGCGCCAAGGGTATTTAAGCCAGTTTAAAGGCCTCAAACGGATCATTGATGAGTTGGATGAAGGCGCACTTGATGATCTCTATAGTAACGTGTTTGTGCAGGATGCAGAAAGAGAAGATCAAAATATTGAGATCAGTTTTGAAGAGCAGACACAAAATGAAGCCATCCGAATCCTTAAAGCTTTCAATGCACTCCACCACCAGCATAAAAGCTTAAAAGAGGAGGAACCGGAGGTTTGGAAGAAAACGTGGGCCTCAAACATAGGGTGGGCGATACCTCTTCTTGCAACTTTTGGAAGAACGGTCATCTTTCAGTATGCCATTGAAGAGCTATTTAAGACGCTATCATTTGAAGGTACAGGAATCAGCATTTTTTCCGGTTGTCTTGGTGGTATTTTTGCCAATGTAAGCCAGGGATTGATTGAAAAAGAAGCCGTCGAAGAGGGTATTTACGACCTGTTAAGGGGCAAGAAAATCCCCCATGGCAATAGCCATACCACCCTCCGTACTGGTCTTAAGATATGGGATTATATCTACGGAGTTATTCAGACCTTGCCCTATCTTGTCGCAGGTTATTATGCAACAGTAGTAGGCACCGGCCCTGTCAGTTACGATGATTTTACATCTATTCAACCATGGCAAATCCTTTTCCTCATTAATTTCGGCCTTGCCGACGCCTTTAACAACGCCATCGCTTTTCACGATTCTAATTTTAACGTTGTGAATGCCTTTGATAGTACCATGTCTTACTGGGAACCGTCGGAAGAATACAAGCGGGACAAACTCATTCGTATGACACGCCAGCTCCGCAATCTCTTTAAGGAAATCCGCCCTGATGTGCTGCAAACGGTGGATCAGTTATTGAGCGAAGACCTAGACAAGCATCAACAGCAGGGTACGAATACGAATTCCTTGTTTGCTGATGATGAGGACGATGAGGGGGCGTAATTGTTTGAGGAACATTTTAAAAATTAGCTACATTTTATGATAATTTTTTCATTTATAAATTGTATAATTGACCTTACTCCTCCCTCCTTAAAAGCTTCACATTGCATCCTTAAGGTTTTTTTAAATATTTTTAGATCAAAAGATTACAGAAAATTTTGCATAGCCAGCTTCTTATGTGGGGCTTTCAGGATAATTCATCCCCTAGCTAAACCTCTGCGTTTAGCGGAGGAATAATAAAGTTTGACATAATCTTGAGATTTCCCAGAATTGGATTGCCGCTCAAAGCAATTCAACCATGAGAAAGGATTAGAATATGCCAAACATGAACCATTTAAATCATTGTACGTGGGAATATAAATACCATATTGTTTTTATTCCTAAATATCGTAGGAAAGAATTATATGGGGTAATAAGGAAAGAACTAAGGGAAGTATTGCATCGTTTATCTCAGCAAAAAAGAATGCAAGATTGAGGCAGGGAATGTAATGACCGACCATGTACACATGCTCATATCAATACCTCCCAAGCACTCAGTATCAAGTATAGTGGGTTTTCTAAAAGGGAAGAGTTCAATATGGGTTGCACAGAATATAGGGAATCGGCAAAGGAATTTTGTTGGTCATAAGTTTTGGGCGCGTGGATATTTTGTCTCAACCGTAGGAGCTAATGAGGAAGTAATCAAGAAGTACGTCCTAAATCAGGAATCTGAGGATAGACGGATTGATGAATTAAACCTGTTTAACAGGTCAAGTAAGTAACAAAACCGCTTTGAGCGGTTCCTAATCAAACCACCACTTCTAGTGGTGGTACCTGACTATGCTTTTTTAGAGGGATAAAGCCCACTCAGAATGACTGTAAATGCACGTACAAAAAAATGGTCGAACAACTTTAAGATTATAAGAAGGATTGAATTTCATCTTTGGAAAATCTTGTGAATTCGCTGACATCCTGAATGCTTATCCCTTTAACAAGCATTTTACGAGCCATGTTCTTTTTCTCTTCTGCGTGTCTTTTTCTTTCTTCTTTCCTGCCTTTTGCTTCACCTCTTGCTTCGGCAGCCTAAAATTTATCACGGTCGCTGTAAAGCTGCTTCAGGTAAAGCTGTAGCCCTCCCTTCCGGCTGGCGTCATCTTCAAGATGCTGAGCTTATCGGCAACCTTCTGCATATAGGGCGAACGGAACGTCGTTGGGATATCATCGTATTTTAAGACATACAGCCAGTCATCAATTTCTTTTTCCAGGCGGTCGTTGAACAAGGGAACCGAGATGAAAAAATACTCAGGCAGGGTATTGGTTGCATCGCAAATGATTTCATCCGTCTTGGGATCTTTGATATGGACTGTCAGCCTTTCCTTGGTTTCGATTTCCCGAATAATGGTTTGCCCGTGATGGATCTGTTATGAGAATATAAGCCACGAATCAAAGGCTTTGCCATAGCGAAGTAGGAATACTTTTTTGATGGCCAGCAAATGATATGAAGTCTTGATAAGAAGAAATATTTTTGTTTTAACCTTGTCGCTTAACACCTTAAATATATGATAATATCAATAGATAAAAGCTATACGTCTAAAACAACTGCCTTGACAAACTCCCCATAAATCGGGTTATTATCTGGGTATAAAAATTAAGAGGGTTTTTCTTCATGCTTACCGAATCAATCATCCAAAAAGCAAAACCCAAGGTAAAACAATACAAGCTTTCCGATGGCAAGGGCTTGCACCTTTTGGTCTACCCCACAGGCGGCAAATGTTGGCGGTATCGTTACAGCTTTCAGGGCAAGGAAAGTATGGTCTCTTTAGGGTCTTACCCTGAAATATCCCTGCAAGAAGCAAGGAGGAGGCTGATGGCAGCCCGCACGGATAAAGCCATGGGGGTTAACCCACGCCAAAAGAAGCAAATTACCAGGCGGGAACTTATTGCCAGCCAGGAGAATACCTTTGAAAAGATTGCGTGGGAATGGCATGGGAAAGAAAAGGACGGATGGGATGCCAAATACGCCAAGGAAGTTCTGCGCCGCTTGGAATTTAACCTGTTTCCTTACCTGGGATCACGCCCCATAGGGGAGATTACCGCCCTTGAGTTTCTTGAGATTTTGCGCAAGATAGAAGCGCGGGGGGTATCGCATCCTGCCAAGCGGTGCTGCCAGATGGCCAGTAAAATCTTCCGCTATGCTGTTATAACGGGACGCGCTGAATATGATGCGGCAGCAGCCATAAAAGATGCCCTTAAAGTTCCACCGCCGGCGAAAAGCCATCATCATATCGAGCCACATGGCCTCCCTGAATTCATGGCAAGCCTTAAACAATACGGAGGCAGGCCGCTAACCAAATTAGCGTTGCATTTCCTGCTCCTGACTTTCGTGAGAACCAACGAGCTTCGGGAAGCCAGGTGGGAAGAGATTCATTGGGAAGCAAAACTCTGGAAGATTCCCGCCGAAAGGATGAAGATGAAGCGCATGCATCTTGTCCCCCTGTCCCGCCAGGCCATAGATATCCTGACCCGCATTCAAAAGATCAGCGGCCATACCCTTTTCCTGTTTCCAGGCACGAACAGCCCTAAAAGCATCATGGGCGCGAATACCATCCTTTCCGCCCTCACCAGGATGGGATACCAGCATAAGGCGACAGGGCACGGTTTCCGGTCTACGGCGTCAACCGCGCTCAGGGAAATGGGTTTTCGGCGGGAGCATATTGAAATGCAGTTAGCCCATGCGCCCAACAAAATCTATGATCACGCCAAATATCTACCCCAACGGGAAGAAATGATGCAGCATTGGTCTGACTTTTTGGATGCTATGGGTGAAGAAGGCTCTAAAGCAACCACTAAAGATTTTAGGGTTGATATTTATCCGCAAGAATGAATGAAGCGGCTCTACCTTAGCTATCCCTTGTTATTATTATCAGATTATCAGATTTATCAAACCTAGTAGGTGCTATACTTGGCAGCCTCATTAGGAAGTAGTGAAAAGCCAAAGCCGATTCAACATAGCCTTGATATTATCAGGTTGTTTCTCACATTTTATCACCGCAAAAGCATCAGAAACATTCATTATTATCGGATTATCGCTTTTATCGCACCCTAAAGGCTCATCTCTCCCCTAGCTCTCCTTTAACCCAATGCTTGCCAACGCCCAAGCCAACAAGAATCGCCTTGGCAGCAAGTTCAGGCAGAACCGGAATGGGAAGGACAACCAACTGCCCTCCCATTCCTATCCTCCCTCATCCTAATCAAACTCATCAATCGTCATGTCATGGGCGTCACAATAGTCCTCGCAATATTCCTTGCGGAAACCCTCAACGTCAACGCCAGGCGAGTTAATAATCAGGTGGGGTTTTGATATATCTCCCTGGCATATTTCAATAATGCCGCTTCTTTCCTTCAATGCCCTGGATAAAATTTCTGGGTCATATTCTTTCTTCAAGGTATTGGCAAACTCTATAACCTTCATTGGCGAAAGCACCAGAAAACTCCAATTTGATTGTCCAAATTCGGGATGATCCGGCAGAAGCTTCATATTTTCAATATGGTTGATGTGCAAATAAAGTTCCCGATAATTCTCAAACGATGCGATGGGCGTGCCATCTTTCTTGCTCAATTTTAACATTTTCAAAGTCCTCCTTTTGCCTTACCCGTATCGTTTTGATGGTGCGGGCAAGGCAAGCGTTCAGAACCCAGGCCAAAAAGCCAGGATTCCCGACAAAGCTGCCGTAAGGCGGTTGGAAGAAGCTCTTACTCAAACGAAATTAAGTTTGAATCAGGCCGTGTTAGCCCATACCCTTACGCCTCACAACAGCGGTAGAAAGGGGTTTAGTCCCTATGCCAGGGACAAAAACCCACCGCTCGGCTATGCGAGTCGTAAAGGGAATAACTGCGACCTCGCGGTCGCTGGAAGAGCTTGAAAATGTACCGGATGTGGGCTATGTTCTTTTCAGCCACGGTAAACTCCATTGGTTTATCTTGGTTAGTGGAGTTCAAGAGATCGCAAGTCAAATGAATTCCACGCCCGCTTACCATAAGCAAGGCACCTTAAAGCATACCGTGCAGCTAAAACCGATGTCAAGAAGTTTTTTTGCTTTTTTTCAGCTAAACCATCAGTATGGCATGCCTCGGAGTAGATATCTTATTTCATGTTTTACTTCCTAAGGGATGAAACAGTGAAACAAATACCTTAATCCATTGGAAAATAAAGGTAATTTCTGTTTCATCCCCTGAAGCAAAATCCATTCCCATGAAACAAAGAGATAGGTCTTGTTACATGTTTCATTTCCTATGTATTTGTTTCAGGAGATAATCTGATCTTGCTGCCTTACCACTGCTCATTCTACTGCACATCGCCTTCTTTATTAGGAGAAGAGGAAGTACTATTGAAATATAAGAGAAATTAATATGAATTTTAACATTGTAAAAATTCTATAATAATGCTACTTTCTGAGTCAGTTGATGTTTTAAGGTGGTGGGTTATTGGCTTGAAGCTTAATTATTGTAAAATTTATTAGGGGGGACATTATCATGTTAATTATATCAAAAAAATTATTGTTTTTATTTTTTTCCGTTGTTGCGTTTGGACATTATTCTTTAGCAATGGAGGATGATAGTAAGCCCTTAACAAGAACCGAACATAATAATGCTATTCCGCTCAGGCAGCTTGATCTTACAGGATATGAAAACCTCGATTCTGCAAAGCTAATATCAACTAAGGATGGAGCATATGGTTTTCAAAATCCTCACTACGGTGTTCTCGAGCAGAAAATCTTTAACGATGTCCAAAGCTTTTCCTTAACGCAAGAAGATCGTTGGGTATATTTAGAGGTTGGTGCTGGGTATGGCTTATTTCCCTTGCGCGTTTATGAGCATACCCATAATCCAGCGCAAGCCTGTTTTATTGTGAATGACCTTATCCCGGATCAGCTTTCAGGCTTGTTAAAATTAATGTTTACCCCCAATGAAAAGAATAAAGGTCTATTATCAAGTTTTAAGATAGTTTCTGGTGATTGCTTAGCGGCTTTTGAAAGAGCAGAATTTAAAAATAACGTGCCAAATGGTGTTGACTTCATCTCTTGTCTAAACTGCGGGCATTTTTTCAGCCCCTATAAGTTTCTTATGTTTTTTGCGCGGGTAAGTGAAATATTGAAAGGTGGAGGAAAATTTTATTTTCTGCATGATAGCTTTAAAGAAGATGTAGAGGCTGTCAAGCTTGTAGAGTCCTTAAGTTTTACAAAAGAGTATTATAACTCTTTAAGTGAAAGTGAAAGACAGTTGGCAAACCAACGACAAGTTGCATTATTGCTTAAACACCCCATAACGAAGATAGGAATCCTTCATGCAAGAAATTCCTTCATTATTAATAGATTAAAAGAGAGAAATCTTCATTATCCAACCTTTGTAAACAAGAGTATAATGGAAAAATTTATGAAAGTAGGTACCGACCAATTTTACCCCCCCATTGATTTTATTAAAGAAATAGCAGAAGTAGTAAGGCTTAATCTGATCGAAACAGGTGCTAGATTTGTTAAAGAGGGTGGAATACCCACTGAAATTGGAGATAACCCTGAAGAAGCAAACTCCCTATGGTATATTTTTGAAAAAGATCGTACCAGCTCGCTTGGTGGTTCGGATGAAGAAAGTTTTAGGAATTCAGAACGCTTTAAACAGCTTTTTCTTGAAACAAAACAAGCAGATGAGGAACGTACTACAGTTGAATTTAAATCTGCCCCTTGGTATCCTTTTGCCGAAGAAATTTGGTCTCCATTTAAAGGACAAGTTGCTGCACTTGTAAGTAATGAAAGGGGTGACGTAGAGAAAGTTCCCGTAAAAAAAACGATTGACCCCGCCACTCAAAAAAAAGCTGAAGACTTATTCAAAAGTGCTCAAGGCCTGTTTGATCAAGGTAAGCAGATTGAAGGAATTCAGTGTTTGAAGGAAGCCGCTACATTGGGATATGTGAATGCTCAATGCGACCTTGGAGTTATATACTTCAAAGGAACAGGTGTTCAAAAAGATGAAGAAGAAGGGCTGAAATGGTTTAAAGAAGCTGCTGATCAAGACTATGTAAAAGCTCAATTTAACTTTGGGTTTGCTATGTTGCAAAGGGGGAATAAAGAGGTAGCTTATGAGTATCTTAAGAAAGCTGCTGACCAAGGACATGCAAATGCTAGACTTATCATTCAGGGTGATAGTTTCATGGTTGCTTAACCAAAGATGGCAATGGCATTTGCAAGAGGATATGGTACGCCTTCATTTCAAATTCAGGGTTATGGATTTTTTATGATAGGAAAATCTTTAGGTAATAGCCGCTTTCAGACTTATACCCATTCCAGATGAGTTTCCAAGTTACTACCTGATGAAATTATAAGGTAAGTCTCAATTTTACCGCCCTACTTTCCGAGGAGTGATGGGTATATACTGTTTTACCTTCTAGGAACGTGAAACATGAAACAAGCAAGATTCATATCCTGTTTCATCCGTAATTTTGCATCAAAAGAGTTAGGGATGCCCGTTACTTCAACAATTCCAATGGTGTAAGATGGTTTTGCAAAACAAACACTTTCACCGATTGGGTGAAATAACGGAGCAAGACAATCATGGCACAACGCTTTCTCTCTTTCCAGTACGAAGCATCGACCCAAGGCAATTTTACATCTTTCGCGGGGCTTCCCCTGTTTTTAGAAATGGCCCAAGCTTGTGGCTTAATGACGATGATTCAAGAGCAGATGAAGCTTAAAGCCCAAGGTTGGATGGATTCTCAAATAATTCTGTCCCTCCTTTTGTTAAACATTGCTGGTGGCGATTGCGTCGAGGACATTAACCGCCTTGAATCTGACGAAGGGTTAAAAACACTCCTGCTTGAGCAGGAATGCAAAGGTATGGCACGTAAACTCAGGCGTGCTTACCAGAAGCGGTTTCGCAAAATTAAAAGCCGGGCTTTACTTTCCCCTTCTTCGATACGGCGTTATTTGGAGGAGTTCCATAATGAAGAGGAAGAAGGCAACAGGGTAATCGCAACGGCTTTTATCCCTCAAGCTAATGAAGCCTTAAAAGCTTTGAGCCTCATCAACCAAACTATGGTTAATTTTGCCCAAAAGCATCAAGCTTGCCCTATAGCAACCCTGGATCAAGATGCAACCCTGGCTGCAACAAATAAAAGGACAGCTTTGTACTGCTATAAGAAGTTTAAAGCTTACCAACCCTTTAATACGTACTGGTATGAGCAGAGACTACTCCTACACAGTGAGTTTCGGGATGGCAATGTTCCAGCGGGGTTTGAGCAACTGCGCCTTTTGAAGGAGGCATTGGCAAGGCTTCCACAAGGTGTTGAGAAAGTTATGGTGCGGTCTGATTCTGCCGGATACCAGGAAGAGCTTCTTCGGTATTGCGCCCAAGGGGATAATGAGCGCTTTGGCGTTATTGAATTTGCAATTGCCGCTAAGGTCAGCCAATCTTTTAAAGAATCCGTGAAGGAAATTAAGGAATGGTTTCCAATTTATGCTCAAGATGAAAAGGGCAATAAAATTAAAACCGACCAAGAGTGGGCGGAAGTTGGGTTTGTGCCATCCTGGGCGGGAAAGAGCAAGAAATCCCCGGATTACCGTTATATAGCAATTCGTGAACGGATGTGGGTAGATACGACGCTGCCAGGCTTGGAGGAGAAGCCAGCCCAAAAGGAGTTGCCTTTGGAGTTGCCCTTTCAGACCCTGAATATGAATCAGGCTGACTACAAATTATTTGGGATTATTACGAATCGGACGATAGATGGCAATGAATTGATCAACTGGCATCGTGAACGCTGTGGGGATAGTGAAAAAGTACACAGCATCGAAAAGAATGACTTGGCTGGGGGACAATTTCCATCCTCTAAGTTTGGCGCGAATGCTGCCTGGTGGCAGGTCATGGTTCTGGCCTTCAATTTGAAAGCTTTGATGCAAAAATTTGTTTTGCCAAAGCCTTTGGTGAATCGGCGCATGAAAGGGTTGCGGTTTCATTTGATCAATATAGCAGGATGTGTTGTTTCCCATGGCCGCAGGTTGGTTGTTAGGGTAAGCAGCCATAAAGATGTTATCGGGTTGTTGAATTGGGTTCGGGGAAAGATAACCGCACTGTCCCATCCCCCTCCTGGGCATGTGACAGCATGATAGCTGAGCGAAAACGGGGAGGATTTTAAAGCAATGGGCTAGCGCGTAAAGGCAAGTTATGTCTTCCGTTAGGCAAAATTAGGTCTAACGGCAAAGAGTGAACATTTCTGGAGAAAAATCGGTCAGAGGAGACAAGAATGTTTTGGAAAAATGCTTCACCAATCTCAAATCCATCCCATCAAATTTTTTGGTGGTAGATTTTGGATAAAAAGTATGCTGTACATACAATGGTGAATATGCTATGTAGGGAGCCGATAACTTGAAAAGGAGACATGTCGATGCACAATATAATGCCCACAATCGCTAGCCCAACTGTAACTGAACTGGCAGAAAAGTATTTTAGCTATTATGGTCAGGCAAGGAGGGGCAAGAGCCTCAAAAGTGACCAGGAATTGTTAAGGGACATCATTCTTCCAGCCTTTGGTCACTTGGAAGTTAAGTTGATTGACCGCCATACCATTGAAATGCTTCATAACCAGCTTTCAGGAAAACCGTACCAGGCTAACCGGATTCTAGCACTCCTGTCAAAAATATTTTCTTTGGCTGTTTCCTGGGGATGGCGGTGGGATAACCCTGTGAAGGGGGTTGAGAAATACCAGGTAAAAAAGCAGGATCGGCGGCTGAGTCCTGATGAACTAGCGCGTTTCTGGTTAGCTTTGGATCAGTACCCTAATCATTTGATGGCCTATTTTTTTAAATTTTTGATGCTGACAGGGGTACGCCAAGGCGAGGGGATGCAAGCGGCCTGGGATCAATTTAACTTGGAAGAAGGCGTTTGGGTTAAACCATCCCACTTAACCAAGCAACAAAAGGCAACGCATCTTAAATTATCCAATAAGGCTTTGAAAGTGCTTGACCAGATTAAAAAGCTTACAGGCCAAACCAGCACTTACGTTTTTTCAAGGTGTGCGGATCGCCAGCCTATCAAGGGAGAAGAAGCCAGAGTTTTTTGGAAAACCATTATGGAAGCTGCAAAATTAGAAGATTTTCATATCTGCAACTTGCGTACCATGCAAGCTTCATAGTCCATTAGACTTCATAAAACTGCATCCTCAAATAAATCCTGCTTAGTACTTGGGTACCCCTCCTCATTCTTCAGGCAAAAAGCAATGTCCATTTCCTGCTGTCATGAGAAGGGATTTTGTTTCAAGAGATTAAACAAGGTCTATCCTTATCTACCAATGGATTAAGCCATTTGTTTCATTGTTTCATTCCCTAGGTGAAACAAGATTCAAATTCTGTTCATATGATCCTTGTTTTCACAGTAATGGGCTTTAGTGGGAAAGAAGAAAACAATTACCATAGCTGACAAGAACTGCAACGCCGAGAAACGTTGGTTACTATGGAGCAGAGGTTGTGTAGTGGAAGTGTTAAAATGCAATAAAAGCCAACGGGTGCTTCCTATTCTTAGCCAAACACCCCTGCCACCTTATTCGTTGCTTTTTTCAAATGCTCTAACTCCAAATGTGCATAGCGCGTAGTCGTGGCAATATTCTTATGCCCCAGCAGCTTTGATACTGTGTAAAGATCAACTCCTTGCTTCAAGGCAAAGCTGGCAAAGGAGTGACGTAGGTCGTGTATGCGAAAATCTTTTATTCCAGCCCTCTTTAAAATATTTCTCCAAGCAGTTTTGATTTCTGCGAGGGGCTTTCCTGAAATCTTGCCATAAAAAACATAAGGATTTCCTTCTTTAGGGTGCAGGGCTGTTAGGAGATCGACTGCTTTTTGGTTTAAAGGGCGTGCGCTTTCTCCCACCTTTGTATCGGGCAAATAAATATAACGGTCTTCAAGATGAACACTCTCCCATTTAAGGTTCAGAACCTCACTCTCCCTGCACCCCGTATACATAAGCAAGCGAATAGCACTAACTGTACAAGCAGATAAAGGTTGCTCTTTTTCTTGCTGAGTCAATGCCTCCTCTAATTTTATCAGTTCCAAAGGACTTAAAAACCTTTGCTTCTTATTCTCTTTGTATTTACGCACGCCTATACAGGGATTGCTCTTAGGGGGTAAGTATTCCCAATCCTCTGCTTTGCGAAAGGCCATGCTCAACAAGGCAAAGCAGCGATTAGCCGTTGTGGAAATATGGGATAGCGAATCAAGGAACTGCCTGATATCCTTAGCAGAAATCTCTTCAAGCTTTTTCTGGCTAAAATAGGGAAGAATATGCACATTGACATAGCTCATATTGCGCTTTCCCTTATCTTTGTATTCCACAGCTATATATTTTTCCCTGAACACGTTGAAAAAATCCTCAAAAAGAACAGACTGCCTTTCTTCAATCAGTTTCTCTTTTTTCTCTTCTCTTGGATCAATGCCAGATGCTACGGAAGCAGAAAGCGTTTTAGCTTTACCCCTGGCAAAATCGACAGTTATATTCCCGTGGCACCCAATTTTAATATAGGCCTTTTTCCTTGTCAGCGGCGAATGATAATAAAATACATATGTCTTCTTGCCACCTTTTAAAATCTGGCATCCGAATCCTTTTATCTCGGTATCCCATACAAAATAGTTTTTTTCTTTTGGAATATTGTGATCTATAACGGCTTTGGTTAGTTTTGGCATCGATGTTCTCCTTCTGCAAAATCCTACCATAATTCTACCAATCTAATCAGTAGAAAGTCAATTCTAATGACGTAATTGATAGAATGAGGCTTGGAAAATTACCCTTTAAATCCTTTTAAAACCTTAATTTTTGAGGAATATACTGAGTTTATCTATTTATGTAAGAATCCGACTCTTAATCAGCGGGTCGACAGTTCGAGTCTGTCAGCGCCCACCAGGTTTTCCGCGGGTTTCAGCAGGTTGGAAGAATTTTCAATGATTTCCGGAAAGCATATGGCAAGCAAAATGAAAAAATTCAATCTCAACTATTTTCCCTGCCTTTTTTCACATCCAGCAATAATTGGTAAACAACCATATCATCTCTCAAGTGTTTTGTTAATGCTATGACTTGTTTTGTAGCTTTGTGAATTGATTGGTTCTATATTTGATAAGTACCTCAAAGGTGTATCTAGATAAATTTTTATACACCTAGCAAGAGCAAAGCAAATTTAAATAAGATTAGATTCCAGCCTATTTCCGTGATTATCTTGCAAAAGCGTCCGACAACTTTAACCAACAACTCGTACATGTAGGCTAATAAATCATAAAATTCCGATAGAGACACAATATGGAGCTTCAACCTTGAATATTTATATTAATAAACTAACATTTGCAGCTGGCCAAAGCTCTAAATCACATTCGCTAGAATTGCCTTGTCGAACGGTAACTATTTTTGTCGGCCCCAATAATTCTGGCAAAAGCCAAGCTTTAAGAGATATTGAAGCTTTATGCATGGATAAGGGAAATCATAAAACGTTGGTGGTGAAAAAAGTAGGAATATCCGGCTATCCAATAAACAGCACTGAAACAAAATTACTTCTCAAGCCTTTCGTGCATAAGCAACCAGATGGGACATACGTCATTTTTCAAGAACAATATGCTGACAGGACAGAAGTAAAATCTTATAAAGCTGATTTTATAGAAGAAATCCATACCAATGAAGGTTTAATAAAAAAGCATATTGTTTCCCATTATCTAATTAGACTTAATAGCTACACTCGTTTTCGATTAATCGATCCAGAAAATGCCTCTCAAAAACCTTTTCTCGCAAGCCATCTAAGGCATTTAAGAGGCGAGAAATTAGATAGGCTTAATAATATTACTAAATATATTTTTGATAAAATTATCATCCCTCAATATTTAAAATATTCAAAAGAAAAAAAAGAGCTAGTTACATTGGAAGTTTGCAATACTATTCCTCCTGCTGAATTGGTAAAAGATCTAAATACCAATGAAAAAATCCTAACAGAGCAATTGGCCAGTGAAAACTGCGAGCTTCTTACAGAACAGGGAGATGGTATACAGGCGTTTGTAGGTATAATGGCAGCTGTTCTTGTACGTCCTCAGACTATTATCTTGATTGATGAGCCTGAAGCTTTTCTTGCTCCCTCAATCGTAAAAAGGCTAGGGGCAGAATTGACTAAAATTGCAAAGGAAAGAGGCGCCTCACTAATTGTTGCAACGCATAGCTCTGATTTTATCATGGGATGCATTGAAGAAACTTCACAAAATGTCAATCTTATAAGATTAACTTATGACGGTCATGGTACTGCAAGAAAAATTGAAACTGAAGGATTAGGAAGCTTTGTAACTAATCCATGTTTGAGAAATTCAGCAGCTATAAGAGGTCTTTTTCATAAAGCGGTTATTGTAACAGAAGCACATAGAGATAGAGTTTTCTATGATGAAGCAAATCGTCGTTTAACCGAATATGAT
>Ga0206857_1072_pt1 | contig 23334 bp, 17 predicted proteins | sample Alteio_BWOrgCont_49_FD_152865 | JGI IMG/M metagenome (GOLD analysis project Ga0206857, IMG submission 152865) | Enriched cells from forest soil in Barre Woods Harvard Forest LTER site, Petersham, Massachusetts, United States -... | ecosystem: Environmental > Terrestrial > Soil > Temperate forest >...
GTCCGATTACTGTCAGTGGCTTGATCAATGGTACGGCATACAGATTTACCGTAACAGCAACGAATGCGATTGGAACAAGCGCGCCATCAGTTCCGTCTAATACCGTGATACCAGCAGGTGTGCCAACGCCTCCAACCAGGGTAATTGCGGTCGCGGGTAATGAACAGGCAACGGTGACATTTAGTGGAGCAACAGATGGTGGTTCTCCAATTACCAGTTACACGGTCACATCATCACCAGGAAACTTGACGGCAACAGGGAGAACAAGTCCGATTATAGTTAAGGGCTTGACTAATGGCACAGCTTATACCTTTACCGTAACAGCAACGAATGCGATTGGAACAAGCGTACCATCAGTTCCGTCTAATAGCGTGATACCAGCAGGCCCACCCACGCCGCCAACGACCGTGACTGCCACCGCAGGCAATGCTCAAGCAACGGTGACATTTAGCGGGGCATTGCCCAATGGTTCACCAATTACCAGCTACACGGTCACATCGTCACCTGGCAATAGAAAAGCCACAGGCAGAACGAGTCCTATTACCATTACTGGTTTGACCAATGGCATAGCTTATACCTTTACCGTGACAGCAACGAATGCGATTGGGACAAGCGCATCATCTGTTGCCTCTAATAGTGTGACACCGGCTGGTGTGCCAACACCTCCAACCAGGGTAACTGCGGTCGCGGGTAATGAACAGGCAACGGTGACCTTTAGTGGGGCATCAGCTAACGGCTCACCAATCACGAGCTACACGGTCACGTCATCGCCGGGGAATTTGACAGCAACAGGAACAACAAGTCCGATCACGGTCGACGGTTTGACCAATGGCACAGCGTATAGATTTACCGTAACAGCCACGAATGCGATTGGAACAAGCGTACCATCAGTTCCTTCTAATACCGTGGTGCCAGCTGGTGTACCCGCACCGCCAACAACAGTAACTGCTACCGCAGGCAATGAACAGGCAACTGTGACATTTAGTGGAGCATTAGCTAATGGCTCACCAATCACGAGTTATACCGTCACATCATCACCAGGTAATAAAAGGGTCACAGGCAGAACGAGTCCTATTACCGTTCCTGGTTTGACCAATGGAACAACCTATACCTTTACAGTAACAGCAACGAATGCGATTGGAACAAGCGTACCATCAATTCCGTCTAATAGCGTGACACCAGCAGGCGTACCCACACCACCAACAACAGTAACTGCCACCGCAGGCAATGAACAGGCAACCGTGACATTTAGTGGGGCAACAGATGGCGGCTCTCCAATTATTAGTTACACAGTAACGTCATTACCGGGCAATAAAAAAGTGACAGGTGCGGCAAGTCCAATTACCGTTACTGGTTTGACGAATGGCACAGCGTACAGATTTACCGTAACAGCAACGAATGCGATTGGGACAAGCGTGCCATCAGTTCCATCTAATACTGTGGTACCCGCTGGTGTACCAACGCCTCCAACCAGGGTAACTGCGGTCGCGGGTAATGAACAGGCAACGGTGATATTTAGCGGGGCATCAGCTAATGGTTCTGCGATCACGAGCTACACCGTCACATCATCACCAGGAAACATGACGGCAACCGGGAGAACAAGTCCGATCACCGTCAGTGGCTTGACTAATGGCACAGCTTATACCTTTACAGTAACGGCAACCAATGCCATTGGAACAAGCGTGCCGTCATCGCCATCTAATAGTGTGACGCCTGCAGGCCCACCCACGCCGCCGACGATAGTAACAGCTACCCCAGGTGATGCTCAAGCAACAGTGACCTTTAGCGGGGCATTGAACAATGGTTCTGCAATCACCAGATACACTGTAATCTCATCACCTGGCAATAGAAGGGCAACAGGGACAACAAGTCCGATTGTCATCAGCGGCTTGACTAATGGCAGAGCTTATACCTTTACCGTAACAGCAACCAATGCGATTGGGACAAGCGTGCCATCAGTTCCTTCTAATAGAATAATTTGTGGCACACCTACCGCACCGACGACAGTCACAGCGACCGCAGGCAATGCCCAAGCAACAGTGACCTTTAGCGGGGCATTAGCTAATGGTTTTGCGATTACCGGCTATACCGTCACATCATCACCAGGGAATTTGATAGCAACAGGAACAAGCAGTCCGATCACCGTCAGTGGCTTGACTAATGGCACAGCCTATACCTTTACAGTAACAGCAACCAATGCGATTGGAACAAGCGTACCATCAATTCCGTCTAATAGCGTGACACCAGCAGGCGTACCCACACCACCAACAACAGTAACTGCCACCGCAGGCAATGAACAGGCAACAGTGACATTTAGCGGGGCTACAGGTAATGGTTCTGCCATTACTGGTTATACAGTTAGATCATCGCCGGGAAATTTAACAGCAACAGGGACAAGTAGTCCAATTACAGTCAGTGGTTTAACGAATGGCACAGCCTATACCTTTACAGTAACAGCCACGAATGCGGTTGGAACAAGTTCACCGTCATCGCCATCTAATAGCGTAACGCCAGCAGGAGTACCCACAGCGCCAACAACGGTAAGTGCCATCGCAGGTAACCAGCTAGCAACAGTGACCTTTAGCGGGGCTACAGGTAATGGTTCTGCCATTACTGGTTATACAGTTAGATCATCGCCGGGAAATTTAACAGCAACAGGGACAAGTAGTCCAATTACAGTCAGTGGTTTAACGAATGGCACAGCCTATACCTTTACAGTAACGGCAACGAATGCGGTTGGAACAAGTTCGCAGTCATCGCCATCTAACAGTGTGACGCCAGCTGGAGTACCCACAGCACCAACAATGGTCACAGCGACCGCGGGCAATGAACAGGCAACCGTGACCTTTAGTGGGGCATCAGCTAACGGTTCTGCGATCACGAAGTACACTGTAATTTCATCACCGGGGAATTTGACGGCAACCGGAACAGCAAGTCCGATCACCGTCAGTGGCTTGACGAATGGCACAGCCTATACCTTTACAGTAACAGCCACGAATGCGATTGGAACAAGTTTACCATCTTCGCCATCTAATAGCGTAACGCCAGCAGGGCTGCCCACAGCACCAACGACGGTAAGTGCCACTGCAGGTAATGAACAAGCAACAGTGACTTTTGGTGGGGCATTGAACAATGGTTCTGCAATCACCAAGTATACTGTAATTTCATCACCGGGGAATTTGACGGCAACCGGAACAGCAAGTCCGATTACCGTCAGTGGCTTGACGAATGGAACAGCCTATACCTTTACCGTAACAGCCACGAATGCGGTTGGGACAAGTACGCCATCATCGCCATCTAATAGCGTAACGCCAGCTGGAGTACCCACAGCGCCAACAACGGTAAATGCCACCTCAGGTAACCAGCAGGCAACCGTGACCTTTAGCGGGGCTACAGATAACGGTTCTGAAATTACGAGCTACACGGTCACGTCATCGCCAGGGAATTTGACAGCAACAGGGGCAAGCAGTCCAATCACCGTCAGTGGCTTGACGAATGGTACGGCGTATACCTTTACTGTAACAGCCACGAATGCGGTTGGGACAAGTACGCCATCATCGCCATCGAATAGCGTAACACCGGCAGGAGTACCCACAGCGCCAACAACGGTAAGTGCTGCCGCAGGCAATGAACAGGCGACAGTGACCTTTAGTGGGGCTACAGATAATGGTTCTGCGATCACTGGCTACACAGTGACATCATCACCCGGAAATTTAACAGCAACAGGAACGACAAGCCCGATAACCGTCAGTGGCTTGACGAACGGCACAGCCTATACCTTTACTGTAACAGCAACGAATGCGGTTGGGACAAGTACGCCATCATCGCCATCGAATAGCGTAACACCGGCAGGAGTACCCACAGCCCCAACAACGGTAAGTGCTGCCGCAGGCAATGAACAGGCGACAGTGACCTTTAGTGGGGCTACAGATAATGGTTCTGCGATCACTGGCTACACAGTGACATCATCACCCGGAAATTTAACAGCAACAGGAACGACAAGCCCGATAACCGTCAGTGGCTTGACGAACGGCACAGCCTATACCTTTACCGTAACAGCAACCAATGCGATTGGGACAAGTACGCCATCATCGCCATCTAATAGTGTGACGCCAGCAGGGTTGCCTACGGCACCGACTACAGTCACAGCTACGGCGGGCAATGCTCAAGCTGCTGTAACATTCAGCGGGGCATCAGCTAATGGTTCCACCATTACCGGCTATACAGTCACATCATCACCAGGGAACTTGACCGCAACAGGAACAGCAAGCCCTATTACAGTTAAGGGCTTGACCAATGGAACAGCGTATACCTTTACCGTAACAGCCACGAATGCGGTTGGAACAAGTTCACCGTCATCGCCATCTAATAGTGTGACACCAGCAGGAGTACCGACAGCGCCAACGACGGTGAGTGCCACCGCAGGTAACCAGCAGGCAACCGTGACCTTTAGCGGGGCATCAGCTAATGGTTCTACTATTACCGGTTATACCGTCACATCATCGCCAGGGAACTTGACCGCAACAGGAACAGCAAGCCCTATTACAGTTAAGGGTTTGACCAATGGTACAGCGTATACCTTTACAGTAACAGCCACGAATGCGGTTGGAACAAGTTCACCATCTTCGCCATCTAATAGCGTAACGCCAGCAGGTGTACCCACAGCACCAACGACGGTAAGTGCCACTGCAGGTAATGAACAAGCAACCGTGACCTTTAGCGGGGCTACAGATAATGGTTCTGCGATCACTGGCTACACAGTGACATCATCACCCGGAAATTTGACTGCAACAGGAGCAAGCAGTCCAATCACCGTCAGTGGCTTGACGAACGGCACAGCCTATACCTTTACCGTAACCGCAACGAATGCGGTTGGAACAAGTTCACCGTCATCACCATCTAATAGTGTGACACCAGCAGGTGTACCCACAGCGCCAACAACGGTGAGTGCCACCGCAGGTAACCAGCAGGCAACAGTGACCTTTAGCGGAGCCACAGCTAACGGTTCTGCGATTACTGGCTATACCGTTACATCATCACCAGGGAATTTGACCGCAACAGGGACGAGTAGTCCAATTACAGTCAGTGGTCTAACGAATGGCACAGCCTATACCTTTACCGTAACAGCAACGAATGCGATTGGAACAAGTTCACCGTCATCACCATCTAATAGTGTGACACCAGCAGGTGTACCCACAGCGCCAACGACAGTCACAGCGACCGCGGGCAATGCTCAAGCAACAGTGATCTTTAGCGGGGCCACAGGTAATGGTTCTGCAATTACTGGCTATACGGTGACATCATCACCTGGGAATTTGACCGCAACAGGAGCAAGTAGTCCAATCACCGTCAGTGGTTTGACCAATGGCACAGCCTATACCTTTACAGTAACGGCAACGAATGCGATTGGAACAAGTTCACCGTCATCACCATCTAATAGTGTGACGCCAGCAGGAGTGCCCACACCACCCACGATAGTAACAGCCTCAGCGGGCAATGCTCAAGCAACTGCAGCATTTAGCGGGGCTACAGGTAATGGTTCTGCGATTACTGGCTATACGGTGACATCATCACCAGGGAACTTTACGGCGTCAGGGACTGAAAGTCCGATCACCGTCAGCGGTCTAACAAATGGTACAGCGTATACCCTTACAGTAACAGCAACCAATGCGGTTGGGACAAGCTCACCATCATCTGCGTCTAATAGTGTGACACCAGCAGGAGTACCCACACCACCAACCACGGTCACAGCGACCGCGGGCAATGCTCAAGCAACGGTGACCTTTAGTGGGGCAGTAGCTAACGGCTCTGAGATTACTGGGTATACGGTGACATCATCACCAGGGAACTTTACGGCGTCAGGGACTGAAAGCCCCATCACCGTCAGCGGTCTAACGAATGGCACAGCGTATACTCTTACAGTAACAGCAACCAATGCGGTTGGGACAAGCTCACCATCATCTGCCTCTAATAGTGTGACGCCAGCAGGAGTACCAACAGCACCAACAACAGTGACCGCCGCCGCAGGTGATGAACAGGCAACGGTGACCTTTAGTGGGGCATTGGCCAACGGTTCTGCAATTACTAGTTACACGGTCACATCATCACCCGGAAACTCTACGGAAACAGGTGCAACAAGCCCAATTACAGTCAGCGGCTTGACCAACGGGACAGCATATACATTTACCGTAACAGCAACTAATGCCATTGGTACAAGTACACCATCTTCGCCATCGAATAGTGTGACGCCTGAAGGGGTGCCTGTAGCACCAATTTTAAATACGGCGACACCAGGCGATGGCCAGGTTACATTAGCATGGTCTTCGGTTACAGGGGCGACAAGTTATTCAGTTGAATATGGGACATCAACAGGAGATTATGGCACGCCAGTAAATGTGGGGGATGTAACGAGCTCTACGTTGCCAGGCTTAAACAATGGGACAAAGTATTATTTTGCAGTAACAGCAAGTAATGCAGTTGGAACGAGTGGGGCTTCCAATGAACTTGATGCCACGCCAGAGGCGGCACCCGTAGCCCCCACGATTACAACTCAGCCTGTTAATACATCAGTTTCAACGCCATCAGCAGCGACCTTTTCAATAGCGGCGACCGGTACACAGCCAATAACATATCAATGGGAACAAGAAGCTCCAGGGACAAATTCCTTTACAGTTATTACTGGGGCAACGAATACTTCTTATACAACAGGCGCGACCACCACAGCCATGAATGGCACCCAATATGAATGTGTTGTCAGTAATTCTGTAGGAAGCGTTACAAGCAATGCAGCAACCTTAAGTATAAATACGCAGGCCGGCAGCACAGATGTTACAGATTCTAGCGGCAACATTGTCACTGATAGTGATGGAAATATCGTTACCACCGGACCAGCTGGACCAGTTATTACTCAACAACCGAGTACTATGACAGTCAACTCTCCTGTGGGCGCGACCTTTATAGTAGCCGCAGATGGTACACCAGCACCATCCTACCAATGGATGCAGGAAGCTCCCGGAGCAAGTATCTTTACAATGATCACTGGGGCAACAAGCGCCTCTTATACAATAGGGGTGACAACAGCAGCCATGAACGGGACCCAGTATGAAGCTGTTGTCAGTAATTCTCAAGGGAGTGTTACAAGTAATTCGGCATCATTAATTGTCAATCCTGCGTTAAATGATCTGAACATCATTACTCAACCTCAAAGTGTGACGGTGAATGAAGGGCAAGCAGCCGTTTTTACAATCACAGCAGCAGGTTCCTCAACACTGACGTATCAATGGATGCAGGAGACTCTAGGCACAAGTTCCTTTAAACCTATTAGTGGGGCAACAAACGCCTCCTATACAATAGGGGTGACAACCGCAGCCATGAGCGGGACTCAATATGAATGTGTGGTCTCAGATTTGTCAGGAAGTCTGACGAGTGTCGCGGCAACGCTTACCATCAATCCTGCGTCAGGGCTGCCGACCATCTTGCTTCAGCCGGCCAATACAGCAGTCACAGCGCCTGCTACAGCAACCTTTACAATAATAGCCATAGGATCACCAACGCCAACCTATCAATGGGAACAAGAAGCTCCAGGGGCAAGTTCCTTTACGCCGATCAATGGGGCTACGAGTAATTCTTACACCACAGCTGCGACCAGCTCAGCAGATAATGGGACACAATATGAATGCATTGTCACTAATAGTTATGGAAGTGTCACAAGTAATTCTGCGATTTTGACGGTGAATATACTTCCGGTGATAACCACCCAGCCTGTAAACGCCACTGTTACAGCGCCGGCGACAGCCACATTTAGCATTGTAGCCACAGGAACGCCTGCACCAAGCTATCAATGGATGCAAAGTGTTAACAGTGGGCCGTTGACAAGCATTGCAGGAGCGACCAGCGCTTCTTATACAACACCTGCCACGAACACCATTAATAGTGGAACATTATATGAATGTGTGGTCAGCAATGCGGCTGGAAGTGTGGCGAGTAGTCAGGCGAGTTTAACTGTCAATCCATCATCGCCACCGGTTGTGACTATCACCAGCCCTTCGAATAACAGTACTTGGGCCACCGGTAATCCATTAACCATTACAGCCAGTGCCAGCGAAACTAACGGTGCTATCAGCAGCGTAGCATTCTATAATGGCAGTACCTTGCTTGGGACAAGTACCACACCACCATACAGCTATACCATCAATAGCCCTGTGACCGGCACCTACACCTTGACTGCGGTCGCCACGGATGTTAGCCAAGTTTCAACGACTTCCAGCGTTATAACAGTGACGGTGCAGGTTGAACCTGTCGTGCAAATAACAAGTCCAACCAGTGGCAGCACTTTTGCGGCAGGATCCAGTTTGACTATCACAGCAAGCGCCGTTGAAACTGGTGGAACTATCAGCAGTGTGTCATTTTATAATAATGGTGCATTGCTCGGGACAACCACTACAGCACCCTACAGTTTTACAATCAACACGCCCCAGGTGGGCACTTATAATTTGACGGCTACAGCCTTGGATGCTAACAATGTTCCAGGCACATCCCCTGTAGTAACAGTAACTGCTATTGGTCAACCGGCGGTCAATATTGTAAGTCCGGTTAATAGCGGTACGGTGACAACAGGGTCCCTTAATATTACGGCCATTGCCAATGAGGAATACGGAAGCATCACTAATGTCGCTTTTTATGACGGGTCAAACTTACTCGGAAATGTTACAAGCACGACCCAGGCATTTACCTATACATTGACCGGCGTCTATGGGACGCATGAGATTTCTGCTGTTGCAACTGATCCAAACGGGACTACTGTTACATCTTCAACAGTCATGGTAACTATACAGCAGTTGCCGGGTGGGACAGTCACTGTTAATGATAATATGACTTCTCAGACGGACGCCTTGGGGCATACAACCACGTATCAATATGATAATTCCAATAGACTTCTTAAAACCACTTTTGCGGATGGATCAACAGTTTCTGATACGTATGATGTTTTTGGCAATCAGGTAAGTGTGACTGACCAAAGGGGAAACACCGTAACCAAAACCTATGATGTTTATGAGAGGCTTTCAGAAACCAAGGACCCTAATGGCGGAATCACCCAATATAGTTATGATAACCAGAGCAATTTGCTTTCCCTTACAGATGCCAATGGGCATGCGACAAACTATACCTACGATGGCGATTACCGGGTATTGACCCAAACCAATGCATTAAACTACACCACCACGTTTACTTATGATCCGGCAGGAAATATTTCAAGCAGGACCGACGCTAATGGCAAGGTCACGAATTACACCTACGATGCCTTAAACCGTCTGACTAATACGGCGTATCCCGACGGCACATCGGTTGTCAATGGCTACGATGCCTTAAGCCGCAAAACATCAATGACAGATGCTACAGGCCAGACAAGCTATACCTATGACCCATTAAACCGACTTTTAACCAAGACCAGTCCCGGAAATAATACCATCACCTATACTTATGACTCTGAAGGCAATCGTTTGACCAGTGTTGACCAAAGTAACCGCACCATCACTAATACCTATGATACGTTGAATCGTCTATCCACCGTGACTGATCCTAACGGGACCACAACCTATGCGTATGATGCTGACTCCAACAAACTTTCAGTGGCAAGTCCTAACGGCGTGACAGAGTCGTATACCTATGATCCGTTAAACAGGGTGCTCACTGCTATTAATGCCGCCAGTTCTGGATCTGTCATTAGTTCATTTACCAATGTCTATGACGTTGCAGGCATGATAAAGCAAAAGACCTTACAGGACGGATCATGGACAGCGTATAGCTATGACGCCATTAATCGCTTACTGGAAGAGACCAAACAAACAAGTTCTTCGATCATTTATGATTATGTGTACACCTATGATCTGGTGGGCAATCGTTTGACCTGGACCAAGAACACCACCTTAGGCGGCTTCTGGAGCACGGATTATCTGAATATGCCTCCCCAAGTGCTGACCAACATGACCAATAGTAATTATGGCAATACCGCCAACCCAACCCAGGCGCTTAGCTTGGTGCGTAATTACACCTATGACGCCGCCAACCGCTTAAGCAATTGGAACTATGCGGTCAATATTTACAGTTCTAATTTCCCCATTCAGACAGACACCTATACCTATGATAATAACGGCAATCGTTTGACTAAGCAGGCGGTGCTGACAGGCGAGACTGATACCCCTCAACAAACAAACTACGCCTATGATTTTGAGAACAGGCTTAATCAATTAAATTATACCAATATACCCAATATTACAGGAACGCAGACAGATACCATGACCTACAATGGGGAAGGTTTGCGTATGCAGGCAAATTTGAACAGTGCGGTAACCAATTATTTATACGATGGATCTAATGTCATCAATGAAACAACCGCGAGTGGAAATACTACCAAGACATATACAAGAGGATTGGATAATGGTGGAGGCATCGGAAGTTTGATCTCACAGAATATTCCGGGATCTAATCCGGTGGTCCAATATTATAATTACGATACTCTTGGATCAGTAGCTAATCTGACAACAACCAGCGGCACAGCTGCCCAAACGTATACCTACGACTCATTCGGTAATCTACTCAATCCACAAGCTGGTGGTGATACTAATACACATTTATTTAGTACTAAGGAACTGGATGTTCGTAGTGGGTTGTATTATTTTGGTGGTAGGTACTACGATTCTGAAATAGGACGTTGGTTGACTCCTGATCCTTTAGGATTTGCAGGTAGACAGGTTAATCTCTTTGTTTATTGCAATAACAACCCCGTTAATATAATTGACCCTTACGGGTTGATGGGGGAAACTGCTCAACAGAGTGGAAATATTCCTGGTATGACTGAAAATACTAATACATTAGCCTACCAGTTATTTGGCATTGGTACGCCGCAGTTTGACGTGAATCAATATACGCCAACTCCTTTTCAAACTGTTGGCTATGGAGCCACCGCCCTTACTCTTGGTGGTTTTGGCGTTGCGTTTGGCCCTGAAACGGCATTGGGTCTCTCAATGGCTGATGCGGGAGGGAATGTTCTTCTTGGAAACAGTTTAATCCAAAATGCCTCTACTAATAACGGTCAGGGATTTATAGCAACACTTGCGTCAGCGGGTCTTTCTTGGGCTGGTGGGGAATTGGCGAGCGTTTATAATAGTACATTAAAGACGCCAGTAAGTAGTTTTGTTGGTTCTGTTGTTGACGGGGCAGTTAAATACTATGGTTGTGCTACTGGAAATGCACAGTTGTGTGGTGGTTAGGGTATAAATATGAGTCAGGAAATGATAGTATTCGCTTTAATGATAGGGATAGGTATTGTAGCAATAATCTTTATTGTGCTGGGGATTTTAGGTCTATCAGAACAGGAAAGAATAAATAAATCTTCCAAGTTTTATATTTCCGTAAATTGGTTAATTGCTGGAATACTGTTAATCCCAGCAGTTATGCTTTATATGTTTCACCGAGTTAATTGGATAAAATCCATAAGTGAGAATTGCTCTGATATATTAAGCGGGGCTTTAATCATAATTGCTATGTTTGTTTCTGGTTTATATATTATCTTAAACAAGGAGAAGATTGACAATCCTATGCTAATCGGGTTTGCAAGACGAGGATTTGTATTTTCTATAATGGGTATAATAGCATTGGTTTACTGGTGGATAAAATGGCATGGATTTAATTAAAAAATGATCTAAAATAAATTTAATCTCTGACCAACCGCAGAGTAAGGGTAGTTTAAGTTAGGTTAACCTTATTTACTAAGGAGGTCAGGGATGAATAAAGTAAATGATCGTCGTGCACAGTTTGAATTAATCAAGAAAACAGTTAAAGAAGTACAGGATTATCTATTAGTCGGTATTGATGTAGCTAAAGAAAAATGCGATGCCTGCTTTATGCTCTCGTCAGGCCGTATTTTAAATAAACATCTTAAGTTGGATAACACAAAGCAAGGTTTCGATTCGCTCTTTGAAAAGATAAAACAATACCAGCAAGCCATTATGCCAAAGATCACTGTTGTCGGTGTTGAGACGACAGGCAATTACATGGTTCCGTTGATGCATTATCTGGAACAAAATGGAATTTATGTGGTCATGGTGTCCAGCATGGTCAGCAAACGCAACCGCGATACTCTTGACCTGTCATGGAACAAGAATGACGTCAAGGATGCCTGGAACATTGCTGATTGCATGAGGCAAGGTAAAATCATTTATTACAGCTATCCGAATGAGCCGTATGGTGACATGCGGCGATTGATGACGCTTTTTAGCCGTCTGTCAACGGAACGCGCCAGGTATAAAGTGCGCTTGCAAAACAATGTTTTGTGCATTACCTTCCCAGAATTCCATCATGTTTTTGATGTTGTCACGGAGCTTGTGCCAATGACTATTTTGGAACGGTATTCATTGCCATCAGACATTCCTAAAATATCAGAAGAAGAATTTATTAAAGATATTGTCAAGAATACCGATCCGACGATCAAAAAAAGCAAGCTGTCCAAGATATACAAGTTGGCCTGTGAAAGTATCGGCAGTGCCCAAGAAAGTGAGTCCTTGCGTTGGGAAACGCAGTTTATTGTCCGTCGCATTAAAGAGATCGTGCAGGTCCAAAAGGAGCTGCTTGAAAAGATCCAAAACATAGCCAGGACTTGCCCGGAATTTGAATTATTGCAGACAATTCCCGGTGTTGGGCCGATAATATCAGCGACTATGGTCGCATCGATTGGCAACATTGACAATTATCACTCCGGAAAATAATTGGGACACATTGAATTAAAAGCAAAAAACTTAAAGAATTTTGTGCACGATTAAAAGTAGCTTTGATCTTTCTTATATTTCTTAATTTAAGAATATTCATTTCACCTGACATGGGTGTATGAAGCTAGGTGAAGTGGAGCAAAGTAGGTATTGAAAAAGATCGTTTCTTCCCCCGAGAAGGATATAGGGGGAATTTATGCCAAGGAAGTATCGGATTGTTGTCGCAGGCAGGCCACATCACGTTATACAGAGAGGCAATCGTAGGCAAAATGTATTTTTTTACCCTGGTGATAAGTCGCTTTATTTAAAGTTGCTAAAAGAACAGATCAAGAAGTATGAAGTAGAGGTTTGGGCGTATTGCTTGATGGACAATCACGTTCATCTGATTCTGGTGCCCAAAACAACTGAAGGCTTAGCAAAAGCGGTTGCAGAAACAAATCGTTCTTTTGCATGTATGATTAATAAGCGGTATGGTTGGCGTGGGTATTTGTGGCAAGGTCGTTTTATTAGTTTTGTAATGGATGAAATTTATTTGATCAGAGCAATGCGTTATGTTGAGAATAATCCTGTAAGAGCAAAGATCGTTGAAAGTGCATGGGATTATCCATGGTCGAGTGCTCGCAAGCATATAAATAAAGCAGAGGATTCTTTGGTTACGGATTGTATAGCTACAGAATTAATCGAAGATTGGAGTCTTTATTTAAAGACTCCAGAGGTCGAAGATATATTGGATAAAATACGCAAATGTAATTCATCAGGATTGCCCCTTGGAGGGGTTGATTTTATAGGGAAATTAGCAATAGATCACGGGTTAAAGTCAGGGGATTTGGTACCAAAATCAGTTGGGCGTCCCAAAAAGAAATAATTCAATGTGTCCCAATATCTTTTTTTGGATAAAACGACATGGAGTAATGACCTAGAGAGAACGGACCAGGTCACTCTAAAGGGACAGGTTAAAAGAATAATATGAAGAAAATCGTATTCATACTGACAATGTTATTTTGTCCAAGCTTATATGCGGCAACTCTGACCGCAAATACTGTTCCCTATGTTTGCCAAGGTGGGACAAGCCCGCAATTATGCAACTCAAATATGACCACGGACAGTAATGGTAATGTGGGAATTCTAGGAACGTGGGTCCTTATGTCATTAAACACAATTTATCAAGCGCCAACGGATGGTTTCGTGACTGTTGGTGTTCAATCGAATGCAACTCAAGCTTCGCTATTTATTGTTTCAGATTCAAATTCGATTCCAACAACCAGGCGATGTGAAGAAGGCGGTGGAGGGATGCCGTCAAATTTAGGAGTGGGTTGCTCTACTTTTGTTCGTAAAGGTGATTATTATGAAGTGCAAACAGGGAGCATGGTACGTGATGCTGGTCCCTATTTTATATCTGTAGGATAATGTCAGGTGAACATATGAAAATAGTATCCTTTTTATTTTTTTTATTCATTTGTTTGAACGCTTATTCCCAACAGACACAAATGGTAGCTGTTAAAACAGGTTACGGTTATATAACAGATGGTAATGGGCATATTCTTGCTAAAGCAAAATATCCTTTAGGAACAGTACAAATTCCTGTCGGAGATACCTATACTGAAGTAGCGGATGAGGCTTCATTAGAAGCTATTCAGGTTAATGTGCCTCTCAAAACACCACAAGAACAACAAAATGATTTGAATACGCTGGCATTACAGGAATTAATAAAGAATCAGATAGCCAGTAACCCAAAATTAGCCGCACAGCAAGCGGCAATTACAGAATCACTAAATTCTTCTTCAAAAACAATTGGGACACATTAAAGAAAAATATGAAAAAAATCATATTCATACTGACAATGTTATTTTGTCCAAGCTTATATGCGGCAACTTTGACCGCAAATACTGTTCCCTATGTTTGCCAGGGTGGCACAGCTCCTCAATTGTGCAACTCAAACATGACGACGGATAGCAATGGGAACTTAAATGTGTTTCAAACATGGACGCAGCAGTCATTTTTTACTGTTTATCAGGCCCCAACAGATTTGATAGTCATGGCAACTGTTGACGTCTACGCGGGTGATGACGGATTGATTGCAGGTATTACTGATTCAAATCCATCTCCGTCTACCTATAGGCAATATGCATATGCTATGGGAGGGCCGGATCAGCATATCAGTATAAATGTTACTTTTGCCGTCAAGAAGAATGACTATTATGAGGTGATCTATTCTGGAAGCGCACCATCTATATTTTACGTTATGCCAATAGGTTAAAGAAACAGGAGTCGGTTTATGAAAATATGGAAATTTTTATTATTTGTTATTGGTTTTTTTCTTATCACGTATTCCGCATGGGCCGATACATTTACAACAGTAACGGGCCAAGGTTATTACACATGGAATGGCCAAGTGATTTCTTATTACAAATTAACGCCAAACAGTACGCTTAATCTTGTTAATGGTGTAACAGCGACAGATACAAATGGCACGCCGACAGTTCAGATTAATTTGCAGGCGTTTAACAGTTACGTGTGTAGCTTAAATCCTAATCAACCACAATGTCAGAAAAAATAAGGGGTCAATTCCCTATATCGGGGAAATAAGAACATGAAAAAGATTGTATTTATTATTTCGATGTTATTTTGTCCAAGCTTATATGCGGCAACTTTGACCGCCAATACTGTTCCCTATGTTTGCCAAGGCGGGACAAGCCCGCAATTATGCAACTCAAATTTGACCACTGATAGTAATGGCAATGTGGGAATTGTAGGAGCATATCAAAGCGAATCGGTCGGTACAATTTATCAAGCACAGACGAGCGGGTTTGTTACAGCTTATGAGCTTAGCGCAGGATCTGGTGGGAATTCGGGAATGGGATGCGATACAGATTCAACTCCGACACCTACAACGCTAATTGATATTTCTACCTCCAGTACATCAGAAGCTTGGGTTGGATGTAAAATGTTTGTTGTAAAAGGTAATTATTGGGCAGTTTATCAAGTAGGTACTGGAACAGCATATGCCCCTGTTGTTAACTGGATACAGGTAGGCTCTTAAAGGAGAGATCCATGCGTATATTATGTATTTTGATCCTACTCTTAGTCATTCAAACTTCTGTTTTTGCAACACAGTATAATGTAAATACCGGTTATGGTTACTTAACTGATTCAAATGGTCACATCGTCGCTAAAGCGGAATACCCCGTCGGAAAACCTGTTAATATTACTAACGGTGATACTTATACGGAAGTTCCTGATCAGGCATCTTTAGATAAAATAAAAGTATCCATTGCTGAAATTCCGGGGATACCTACCAATAAATGAGAGTGGAATATGAATAAAATTATATTTATGCTGACAATGTTATTTTGTCCAAGTCTATTCGCGGCAACTCTGACCGCCAACACTGTTCCCTATGTTTGCCAGGGCGGGGCAAATCCGCAATTGTGTAACTCAAATATTACAACGGATAGTAATGGAAATGTCGGATTGTTGGGAACATATCAAAGTGAATCTGTCGGAACAATTTATCAGGCAGCAACGGATGGATTTGCAGTCGCTACGATATCTAATATTACATCCAGTTCAGGCACACCTTCAATTTATGGATATGTTAACGGTACTTTAATAACACAAGCGACACAAAATCAAGCTGGAACACCAACCGCGGCCAGTTTTACTTTACCTGTTCCGAAAGGTGCTTCTTGGGAAGTTACTTATAATTCTCAAGGTGGTGGTACAAGGGTTGTTGTTTATTGGATATCATTATAGAAGTTACATTTATAATGAGAGGAAAATATGAAAAAAGTTGTATTTATTTTGGCAATGTTATTTTGTCCAAATCTATATGCGTCTACCTTGACCGCCAACACTGTTCCCTATGTTTGCCAAGGCGGGACAAGTCCACAGTTATGTAATTCAAATTTGACAACGGACAATAATGGGAATGTCCTCACTCATGGTTTTCAGGTTTTTACCTCATCTGGTACATTTACCGCTCCTCCCAATGTTTCTGCTCTTTTAATCAGCATGGTAGCTGGCGGCGGCGGTGGGGGTGGTTGCGGTAATAATGGTCAAAATTGGGGAAATGGCGGCGGTGGTGGCGGTGGTAGCGGTAACGGTGTCATGTTGAATCCTTTTTCTGTAACATCGGGGCAGCAGTATACGGTGGTGGTTGGTACGGGCGGTGCAGGAGGCGCAAGTTATGACAGCGGTGGTGGTGGAACGCATAGTGGTAATGGGGGCAGTAGTGGAACGGCATCATCATTTGGCTCTTTATCTGTCAGCGGTGGGCCTGGCGGAGGGCCTTCACCTGATGGCAACAGTGGCGGGGCTGGTGGTGGAAATGGTTCTGGCGGCGGCGGTGATACTGGCGGGGCTGGAGGTTCTTCGTTAATGGGAGCTGGCGGCAACCAGGTTTCAGGCACATCTAACGGTAATAATGGGGGTGTTGGCGGCGGGGGAAGCGGGGCTGCGAGAAATGGTAATGGGGATGCGGTTGTCGGAGGTAATGGTGGTAATGGTGTGGTGGTTGTTCAATGGTAAGTAAGTGGCCTTGATTTATATGAATAATTTTTCTGGAATAGAAAAGATGATGGTTTCTAGGCCGATTGCTTGTCGAGGGATAGTGTCCCTGGCAATATATGTTGGTCTATCATTGCTTTTTTGGCTCGCGTATCAGATTTACAAGATGATTACGAACAATTTAATCGTAAATAACAGAGGAGAAGAGAAATGATTAAAAAATTTTTTTTAGGTGCGATCTTCATGGCTTTATCATTATCAGGTGTATCTTATGCCCAAAGTGTAAATTCAACGCAAGTTCAGGTTGGTACAAAATCTGTAGCACATAAGCCACGACAAGAATCTGTCGATGCGTGCTCAGGAAAATCTGTTGGAAATATGTGTAGTTATCAAACAAAGCGCGGCACCATCAGATCAGGGATTTGTTATGATTCAACAGTCTATAAGTTTCTTTATTGTAGGACTACTAAAATGGAAAACAGTGCTAAATCATCAGCTGTACATTCTACAAATTGATAAAATGCTGGAGCTAAATCAATCAACTTGAGATTTCAAATTTTTTGATTCATAGGTAGTACTACCTACCGCCTCGGTACTTCCCCCAATGATGTCGGGTCCGCATCTGTGTCACACTTAAATTGGAGTCATACATTAACATATATCCAATTTAGGAGGGTACTATGCGTACTCGAAAAATGCAACAAGGTTTCACGCTGGTGGAAATTATGATCGTAGTTGCGATCATCGCATTGTTGGCTGCAATTGCGATCCCAAATTTGCTTCGTGCCAAAATGACGGCTAATGATGCCTTGGCCAAGGCAACATTGCGTGCCATGTCAACAGCTGCTGAATCTTATGGTACGGCTAACAACGGCAACTATCCTGCCAATGAGTCAGCCTTAGTTTCAGCAACACCTCCGTACCTTAACACGGCTTATTGCGCCAACTCACCCATTTCTGGCTATAATTATAGCTGCACGGGTATGAGTACTTCTGGTTACACCATCACCGCTACACCTGTGAGTCTGGGAAGTTCAGGTACTACCACTGAAACCATTACTACGGGTGGTGTGTTGGCCCCATAAGTAGTGATTCGAATGTTCTTCAAGGAAACCTTTTGCCAACAGGCGAAAGGTTTCCTTATTTTTAGTTAGGTGAGATTTTTTTTATATTATATAATGCACATGTTCTATGAAAATCTTCGGTTCCAGGAAATATTTGGTTGCCACCTGTATTGGGCTGACCTTGCTGGTTTCGCTCATTAACTACCGAGCAGGCTATGAATGGGGCTTTGGGTTATTTTATTTGATCCCCATATGGATTGCGGCGTGGTATGGGGATTTTATTACTGCTGTCTCGATGGTCGTCATTTCGTCTGTGTGCTGGTTTTATGTGGATACAGTCACCGGCCATAAATACCCCGATTTTCTGATCCATGTCGAACGCTTTAGTGTCAGGACGGTCTTTTTTTTAATCATTCCGCTTCTTTTGACCCGTCTAAAAGCTGCCCACGAGCGGGAAAAATTAATCGCCAGAAAAGATTTTTTGAATATACGTTCTGCCCTCGATGAATCATCAATTGTCTTATTATTAGACCAAGAAGCTAATATTATTTATGTGAATGATAAGTTTTGCCAGGTATCTGGATATTCACGGGGTGAACTCTTAGGGGTTGACTATCGGCGCATCAATTCAGAGCACCATTCAAAAGATTTCGTGGATGATTTATGGGCTACGGTGAGGAAGGGTAATATTTGGAAAGGAGAGCTCAAGAATAAGGCCCAGGACAATGGTTTTTATTGGGTGGATACGACCATTGTTCCTTTTCTAAACGAGCAAGGTAAACCTGATCAATTTGTGGCCATCCAAAATGATATTACTTCGCGCAAAATGATGGAGCAGCGCCTGGAGAACCTCTCCTTGCAGATCATGCAAGCACAAGAGGATGAGCAGGCGAGGATTTCACGGGATATCCACGATGATTTAGGCCAGTCTCTGATCGCTTTGCAGATGAATGTGCAGGAGACTTTTTCTCAATTAAAGGACCTCCCTGAACAAGATAGGCAGAGGCTTTCAGTTGTCATTGGGGATATCAACCAAGTCATTAAAAAAACCCGTCACATTGCCTATGCGCTGAGACCTTCGTCCTACAGCGTATTGGGGCTTACCGCTTCCATCGATGCATTGATTTCAGATTTTATCAGGAAGAAAAAACTGGTCATTAATGCCCAGTTGGTCAATTTAAACCAGGTGAATTTTAAGGGGGACGCCATTAATCTTTATCGCATCCTTCAAGAGGTGATGACCAATATTGTCAAACATGCCCAAGCGACTGATGTGACGCTTAGGATGGAAATCAAGGATGGTAAACTGCATATCATGATCAAGGATAATGGACGCGGATTTCAAATTCCAGTTGAGGAGGCCTTTTTCCCAAATGGCTTGGGGCTTAGCACCATGAAGGAAAGGGTGAAATTATTGGAAGGTGAGTTACGGATTGAATCAGGCATTGATCAAGGCACCTTTATCGATATTACGCTACCAGTGAGCACAAAAGAGAAATCCTATGTATAAAATTATTTTGGCAGATGACCACGCCATTTTGCGTGCAGGTTTAAAAAGTCTTCTTTCGAAAGAAGGAGATTTTAAAGTCGTGGCTGAGGCTGAGGATGGTCAGGTGCTTTTAGAACGGCTCAAAGAAGGCCGTTGTGACGTGGTGATCATGGATTTGTCCATGCCTAACATGGATGGGCTCCAAGCCTTGAGGGAAGTCCATGACCTTTATCCGGATATTAAAATTTTGGTCTTGACCATGCAGCATGATGAAGAGCATTTTCGTCACGCTATGGCTGCGGGCGCCTCGGGCTATATGCTTAAAGAAGATGCTTATGAACAGTTAAACCTGGCTGTTCGATTGATCCTTAAGGGTAAGCATTTTGTCTCACCATCAATGGTGGAGGCTATTGCAGAAGGGGCTTCACGTGCGGCTGACGTTGCAGAGATTTCATCTATTAATATTTTGACTGATAGGGAACAAGAGGTCTTAAAAGACGTGGCTAACGGTTCAGCTAATAAGAACATTGCTTCTCATTTGAATATCAGTATCAGGACTGTTGAAGCTCACCGCCGGAGAATCATGCAAAAATTGGGGCTAAAGAACACGGCGGCCCTGGTCAAATACAGCATTTCCAATAAATTGATCTGATGCCAAAAGCCAATCTGGCCTTTATTTTATTTCTGATCTTACTCGCAGCATTTCGTCTTTCTTTAATTTTCAAGGGCCATTTTTTTGATGCGGATGAGCATCGCTATCTTTACGCCATTTGGTGTTGGAATGATTTATTGCATGGCAAATTTTTTCAAGGGATTTCATGCATCTTTGAAGTTCAGGCGCGTCCTGGTTTTGTATTCATAAGTCTCATTCCCGCTGGTATCCAAATTTTTCTAGCCCAGTTGCATTTGATCCCAACAGACAATTTGCATTTTTTTGATCTGCCAAGTTTTTTCAATGTGGCGATGAGTTTAGTTAATACCGTGCTGTTTTATCATATTTTGATCCTGGTTGTCAGTGATCAATTTTTAGGCTTGATCGGAACGGTTGTCTATAGTTTGCTTGTTAACAGCAATGTCTACATCAGGCATCTTTTCCCCTATGATTATTCATTATTCTTTTTCTTTTTGGTTGTTTTCATTATTTTAAAGAATGCTTCGCTTGGCATACTTAAAGTCAACGTACTATTTCTTGCGGGTGTTTTGAGTGCAGCAGGAGCCTTGGTCTATCCTGGTTACTATTCTCTTGTTTTGATTATTCTTATTTATCTTAGCTTAACCAATAGATGTGATTTAAAAATTTTGGGAGAGTATCTTGGCGGCTTCTTCTTGGTCTTGGCGGGTGTCGAGTTTGCCTCACAACTACTTTCCAAATCTTATTTTATGGAATGCATGGTATTGTCTGATACCGTCAAGCATGGCAGCTTTAATGAAGGTTTTTTGTTTATGCCGCGGTATTTGGCCCAAGTCGAAGGGGTTGTGGGGCTTTTTTTATTGGTACTTTTGATCATTTATTGCTTTTTGTTTTGGCCCAAGGACCGAGCATCCAGCCGTTGGTTAATTTTTTCTGCTATTTTGATTTATAGCCTGCACGCGCTTTTAGGCATTGTTTTTCATAAAATGGTCTTTTATGGACGTTCGCTACATATGTACTTTCCATTCTTAGTGTTGGCTGCCATTGTGTCGATCAATCATATTGCGAATTTAAATTATAAAAGAGCTGTTGCGGCAATTCTATTGGTGGTTTCTTTGGCTTCCTTTACGGCCTGGGCGCCAGCCTATGAACAGCTTTCTTATCCCGGAGATTTTTATTTTAAATATCTCGATCGAATTCCTCAATCTTCTGCAGTTGCGATCAATTTAAAATCCTATTTTGATCCCAACCAGCAGGAAGTCAATCCCAGGATCGGACACATGACCTTGATGGCTGATAAGGCTCATCCATTGAATTTTCCATCCTATGCTTTTGAGAATTATGCGCCTTTAGAGAGGGAAAAATTAAGAGAAGGGCATTACCGAATGAAGATTTATGCGGATACCAATGCTCCGACTGCGGTTCGTTTGGAGAAATCCAGTTTTGATTCCTTGATGTCTTTAACGTATAAGGTCGCTAAGTTTAATTAAGCATTTTTGCGGCCACGCACGCCCCCACACAATCACCCTCAACATTAACAACGGTACGGATGGTGTCCAAAGGCCGGTCAATGGCAATAAGAATGGCCACGGCCTGGGTTGGAAGGCCCACAGACTGCAAGACCAGGACCATGGTAATCATGCCGGCGCTTGGTATGCCTGGTGCGCCAACCGAGGCCATCATGGCGGTGAGCATGACAACAATCTGGGAAGCAATATTCAAATGAATGCCGCATAAATTAGCCACAAAAAGGGCGGCCATGGATTCATACATGGCCGTGCCATCCATATTCAAGGTGGCTCCAACAGGAAGAACAAAACGGGCAATGGCCTTATCAACCTTTAAATGATCAGTGATGCAGCGTAGGCTGACAGGCAGGGTGGCGGTTGAAGAGCTGGTTGAAAAGGCCGTGATAAAGGCTTCCTTCATGCCGGCGAAGAATTGAATAGGTGAGATTTTAGCCACGATCCATAAAATTAAGGGCAGGGTAATCAGGCCATGGAAAAGGGTGGTCAGGACCACCACCAAAATGTATTTACTTAGAACGAAAAGTACGGTTAGATTAGCTTGGGCCACTAATTTGGCTAAAAGTCCCATGATCCCTATTGGTGCCAAATACATGATCCATTGCACGATCTTCATCATGACCTCAAATAGCTCATTGATGATTTTTAAAATGCCTTGAGTTTTTTCGCCTAAAGCGATGATGGCAATACCGACAAATGCTGCAAATATAACCACGGCCAGAACATTGTTTTGTCCCATAGCGGCTATGGGGTTTGAAATAACATTATCAATCAATTGATGGATCAAATCCGACAGGCTGATGGAATGGATATGAAGTTGATTGATGTTCTCTTTAAATAGTTGGATATTAAGCCCGACCCCAGGTTTAACGATGTTCATCACCGTTAATCCTGTAAGGGCAGCCAAGGACGTGGTGGTCACTGAATAGACCAGCAGAATGGGCCAAACCCTTTGTGTGTGTTTTGAGTTTTTAAGATTGGCAATCCCCGCAGTGATGGATGTAAAGATCAAGGGGATCATGATCATTTTAAGCAGATTGATAAAAATTTTGCCTAAGAGATCGCAGATCAATAGAACAGAGGAGTTGCTTGAGTGCCCGAGATGGCTGTGGCCGCAAAGAATGCCAAGCGTGATGCCTAGAATGGCCCCAAGGGCAATTTGGGAATTGAGGGACAGTTTCATGATTCAGATCATACACCTCAAGAAATTCCTTGCCAAGGGCTTTTAACTCGTCTAAAATTACTCTTCATTTCGATCGCATTCATGGCGGGGTAGCTCAGTTGATAGAGCATTCGGTTCATACCCGACAGGTCGGTGGTTTAAATCCACTCCCCGCCACCATTTTTATTCCAC
>Ga0206857_1074_pt1 | contig 22988 bp, 22 predicted proteins | sample Alteio_BWOrgCont_49_FD_152865 | JGI IMG/M metagenome (GOLD analysis project Ga0206857, IMG submission 152865) | Enriched cells from forest soil in Barre Woods Harvard Forest LTER site, Petersham, Massachusetts, United States -... | ecosystem: Environmental > Terrestrial > Soil > Temperate forest >...
AGACGAACAGGCTTGCAGCACTGCCATTGCCACCCTGGTTGCAGAAAGGTTTGGCGAAGGGGAGTAAAGGGCGGGAGTAAAGGACGCGAGTAACAGCGTATCCACAAGAACAACAGTCGGGGAACCATGGCTTCATTCACCTTACAAGGTATACCAGTTTCACGCGGCATCGCAATTGGCCGCGCGCATTTGTTGCGTCCGGCTGCGCTGGAAGTCCAACATTATCTGGTGGGACAGGAACAGGTAGAAGCTGAGGTACAGCGCCTACAACACGCGATTGCGCAGGCCGAGCGCGAGCTGCAAAAAATCTGGTCCGAGTTACCTGCCGATGCGCCATCTGAATTGGGTGCGTTTCTTGATGTGCACTCCCTGTTTCTGTCGGACCCGATGATTTCCCAGGCGCCGCTGGAAATTATCCGCACCCGCCATTACAACGCCGAATGGGCGCTGATTACCCAGATCGACGTCCTGCTCGAGCAATTCGACGAAATCGAAGACGATTATCTGCGCGAGCGCAAAGCCGATATTTCACAAGTCGCCGAGCGCATATTAAAACTGCTGACTGGCACCGCGACCAGTCTGCCGCAACAAGCCGGTGTCGACGAATTAAACACACATATGATCGTTGTGGCGCGCGATATATCGCCAGCAGACATGATGCAGTTCCAGGATTCTGCGTTCGTCGGTTTCATCACCGATGAAGGCGGACATAGCTCGCATACCGCCATCGTTTCGCGTAGCCTGGGTATCCCTGCGGTAGTTGGAACTGGAAATGCCCGGCATCTGATTCGTCAGGATGATTGGCTGATCCTGGACAGCGAAGCAGGCGTCGTCATCGTGGCCCCGCAACAGATCATTCTTGAGGAATACCGCGACAAGCAGGCGGCCATGCAGCGCCTGCGCAAAAAACTCGCAAAACTGAAAAAGACCTCGGCAGTGACCAAAGATGGTGTTTCCATCGAGCTGTTGGCGAATATTGAATTGCCAGATCAGGCCGCAGCAGCCAGCGAAGTCGGTGCGTCGGGTGTCGGTCTGTTCCGCTCTGAATTTTTATTCATGGGACGTGGTGGGGAATTGCCGTCAGAAGAAGAACAGTTTGAAGCCTACAAATCCACTGTGTTGGCCATGAAGGGCCGCCCGGTCACGATCCGCACGCTCGATGTCGGTGCCGACAAGCCGCTGGATGAAGCTGATTCCGCCACATTAAATCCGGCCATGGGGTTGCGCGCAATTCGCTATTGCCTGGCAGAGCCGCAGTTATTCCTGACTCAGCTTCGCGCAATTCTGCGAGCGTCCGCTTTTGGCAAGGTTCAAATTCTGATTCCGATGCTGGCGCATTCGTTTGAAATTGATCAAACCCTGGCGATGATCGAACAGGCAAAAAATCTGCTTGCATTTCAGGGATTGGAATTCGATCACGATATCAAAGTGGGCGCGATGATCGAGGTGCCTGCAGCAGCGATGAGCTTGCCGATGTTCGTGAAGAAGATGGATTTTCTCTCGATCGGCACCAACGATTTAATTCAATACACGCTTGCAATCGATCGCGCTGACTATTCGGTAGCGCACCTTTATGACGATGTTCATCCGGCGATTTTGCAGCTACTGGACATGACGGTGAAAGCCGCCAATAAGGCAAATATTCCCGTGTCGATTTGCGGCGGTATGGCGGGCGATCTGAAACTAACCCGGCTATTGCTGGGTATGGGTTTTCGCGCCCTTTCCATGCCCCCTGCGCAGCTTCTGGAGATCAAACAAGAAGTCATGAATATCGATTTGGCGCGCTTTGAACCTATCGTCAAAAAAATTCTGCGTAGTTACGATCCCGATGCCATTAGCGAAGGTATCCGCGCCCTCCAGGCGATCTAGTACTTCTTCAAGCTAAAAAAGCGGTGTAGAAATCGATGGATTTTTTCGTCTGACAAGGCGAGAGGAGGCGACATAGCAAGCTATGGCAACGACGAGCAACGCAGTAAGGCGGAAAAAGACGCGATTTATACACCGCTTTTTTAGCTTGAAGAAGTACCAGAGATCCAGCTTGCTTAACCGCGCAAATTCACTAACCTGAAGGTTACGCTGATTATAAGTCACGCAGCGCCGCGCGGGATTTGATCAGCGTAGCCTTATGCGGTGTCAATTCACAATCAAGTGGGAGTATTGAAATGTCAATTAAGACATTCGGTCACAATCTGATCCTGGTGATAGCCCTGGGCCTGGGTCTTGCCAATCTGGCATATTCTGCCGACAAGCAAATCGTCTACATCACAGCAAAAAGCGATTTACCGTTCTGGAAAACCATAGGCAAAGGCGTGAAGTCGATTGCGACTGCAAATGGCTATGACTATCTCGAAATGGATAGCGCCCTGGATGCAAAAAAGGAACTGCAAAACGCCCAGAATGCGATAGCGAAAAAAGTCGCTGGCATCGTCATTTCTCCGGTCGATAGCAAATCTGCACCGGATGTGCTGGCCCTGGCCATGAAAGCCAAAATACCCGTCGTCATCACCGACATTGGGACTAACGGCGGTGAATACGCTTCCTACATCAAATCAGACAATTATCGCGGTGCTTATGATGTCGGGACCGCGCTGGCCTCGACCATGAAGGAAAAGGGATGGGGAGATAGCCCATTTGCGATGGTGACGATTTCACTGGCCAGAAAAAATGGTCAGGACCGCAGCAATGGATTGCGCGACGCCATGAAAGATGCCGGCATCACCAAGGAATCCCCGCTGCACCAGATGCAGGATTATTCTGCCGAAGAGACAGCAAAAATCGTCAAAGAGATGTTGACGACAACACCTAACTTGCGCGGGTTGTTTATCGAAACCGATCAGCCGGTAACCGGGGCGTTGCAAGCGATTAAAGCAGCGAAGAAATCTGGCGACATATTAATTGTGTCGTTTGATGCGATGCCAGAAGTTGCCAGCCTGCTCAAGAACTCGACCCTGGTTGCTGTGGGCATGCAACAGCCGTATCTGATGGGCGTGCGATCAGCTGAAGCCTTGCTCAGCAGTGTGTCCGGGACACCACCTGCCAAACAGATACTGGTGCCGATATTAGTCGGTACGAGTAAAAATATTGATCAGCTTATGCCGACGGTAAACAAGACAGTCTTCGGTAACGAATAAGAACGGCGACACCAGGTCGCCAATCTGGTCGATTCGTCGGTACAGAAATCTCAGAGCCAACACCACGTCCAATGCGCTTATTTAAACCCACCATAGGTCAGCGTTTAGCATTCAGCTACGGTACGGTGGTTGTTTTACTGATGATCGTGGCGATCTTCGGTATTGAAAAATTGAGCAACCTGAGCACCATCACCAGCGTTGCGCTGAAAGAAAAATACCCCACCACCATCATCGTCAATCAGATCAGCAATGATCTGGGTACCATCGCGCGCGCCATGCGCAATATTCTGATTTTTAATGATGACACTCAGTTGCAGATACAACTCGGTGAAATCAACCGGGCCAAACTGGATATGGCCAAAGCGCAGGAGCAAATCAAACTGGTTCAGCTTGATCCAGAATCCACCAGCCTGCTGGCGCAAATTCGCATCATCCATTCGGCTTACATCGTGAATCAGGAAGAATTTATTCAATTAGTCGGCGAACATAAAATGGGTGAAGCGCGCAACCTGCTGCTGGTGGATATCAACGGTTATCAGGACGATTATTTTGCCTTGCTTGATAAGCTGCGGCAGAATCAAAACGATTTGATGAAACAGGCGAGTAATCAAGTTGAAGCCACTTATTCTGCGGCGCGCTACCTGATGATATTGATTTCACTGTTTGCCGCGGCGCTGAGCGTTGTCATCACTATCGTCATCACACGATTTTTACTGAGAAAATTGGGTGGCGAACCGGACTACGCTGCCTCGGTTGCCAAAAAAATTGCGTTGGGTGATCTGACATCGGGAATACAGCTTGCGTCAAACGATCACAACAGCCTGCTGTATTCAATGAGCGAAATGCGCGATTCGCTGATCGAACGCACCAACGCACTGCAAAACACCAACCGGGAATTGGCCAAAACCATTGAGACGCTGAATCAGGCGCAGACTGATTTGATTATTCACGAAAAACTGGCGGCGCTCGGCTCACTGGTAGCCGGCGTAGCGCATGAGCTGAACACGCCGATTGGAAACGGCATTATGGCGGCCAGTTCGGTGATTGAAATTACCAAAAATTTTGATGCGCGCAGCGAGAAAGGAGTCACGCGCTCCAGCATGCAAAAATTCCTTGCCGATATGCGTGAGGCTACCGATATTTTGTCGCGCAATCTGGATCGGGCAGGCGGATTGATTTCGAGCTTCAAACAAGTTGCGATAGACCGCACCACGTCGCACAGTCGCCAGTTTGTGTTGGTCGACGTTGTTGAAGAAATTCTGATTACGCTACGACCTGTCATCAAAAAATTGCCGTATCAGATTAAGTTGGATATCTCCAAAAAAATTGTGATGCATAGCTATCCAGGTCCATTGGGACAAGTGCTGACGAATCTGGTTAACAACGCGATCATCCACGCATTCGACGGACGTGACGCAGGGTTGATCACGATTACAGCGAAATTGCTGTCAGAGCAGGAAGTGGAAATCAGGATTGCGGACGACGGCTGCGGAATCAATCCGGAGGTGATCCATCGTATTTACGACCCGTTCTACACCACCAAATTCGGCTCAGGCGGATCCGGACTCGGGCTGCATATCAGCCACAACATTGTTCACAGTATTCTGGGTGGAAAAATAGCGGTTGAGAGTACCCTGGGGCAAGGGGCGACATTTATCCTGACGCTGCCCGTCAACAAGGTCGATCCAGGTTTATAAACTGAGATGACGTGTCTCCTGCATCGACACAACGGCCAGCAAACTGATCAGCGCTGCGCCTGATACGTAATAGCCGACACACGGCAAGCCGCCATACCCAACCAACATTTGTGCAACGAATGGGGCAATCGATGCGCCGATTATTCCGCCGATGTTGTAGGAAAGTGAGGCCCCGGTATACCGGACTTCGGTTGGAAATATTTCCGGTAGCAACGCACCCATCGGACCAAACGTAAATCCCATCAAGAACAATTCGATCGCCAGAAATAATCCGATCTGCCAGACAGTGCCGCCGCCCAGCAATGGTGCCATGCAAAATCCGGAAGCGCATGCCAACGCGCTCCCCAATATCAACACAGGACGCCGCCCCCATCGGTCACTGGCCCATGCCGACAACGGCGTGGCGAGCGCCATAAAGAACACGGCAATACACAGCAAATTTAAAAATTCTTGTTTAGAGATATGTAGCGTGTTGACACCGTAGGACAGCGAAAAAACGGTAGCGATATAAAACAAGGCGTAGCACACCACCATCGCCAGCGATCCTTGCAGCACCAGTTTTGAATGGCGCTGGAACAGGGCCAGAATCGGCACAGGCGTCCGATTGGCAGTCTGAGACTTACGCTGAGTTTCAGTGAATATCGTCGATTCGTTGAGCTTCAATCGCACAACCAGTCCGACTACAACCAGCACCGCACTGAAAATAAACGGAATACGCCAACCCCAGCTTTTAAACTGGCCATCATTTAAACCGGTAGCCAGTAGGACGAACAGACCGTTAGCACATAAAAAACCAACTGACGGCCCCATTTGCGGGAACATACCGAACCAACCCCGTTTGCCCTCGGGTGCATTCTCTGCCACCAACAAAGCCGCTCCGCCCCATTCGCCGCCCAATCCCAGTCCCTGACCGAAGCGCAACACGCACAATAAGATGGGGGCCAGCATGCCGATGCTGTCATAACCTGGCAACAAACCGATCAGCGTGGTGGAAATTCCCATTACCAGTAACGTGGCGACCAGCGTTGTCTTGCGCCCGACGCGATCGCCGAAATGCCCAAATAGTGCCGAGCCGACAGGTCGCGCCAAAAACGCGATGCCAAACGTGATGAAGGCATTCAACGTCTGCGCTGACGACGATTCTTTTGGGAAAAATGTCGGTCCAATTACCAGGGCTGCGGCAGTCGCAAATACATAGAAATCGAAAAATTCGATAGCCGTACCGATAAAACTTGCCGTGGCAACACGGGCTGGAGAGTTGGCAGTTGTCATAGTCAGCGATTTAGCGCCAGACGGTTGGCGTCAATAGGTTGGAGTCGAATACACGAAAGGAGACTCGATTATAGCCATCGAAACGATCACAGACCTGTCGGTCGGGGCATCTTGTGCATCAATTAGATCTGACTGCATAAAACAAAATACCCTGGTCCCCTTAATTAAAATTGAACATTTTATTAGTTTTATTATCAACGTTCATACTTTCCCCAATAAACCTGAATAGAAAGTTCAAACGTGAAAGACCGCCAATTTATTCCAATGTTCGATGCATCGTTCAAAAAAAATCCCTACAACGCGTACCACCGTATGGTGGGTCAAAACGCCGTGCACTATGTGCAGTTACCCAACGGCGTGCTGACCTATCTCGTGACGGGATACGACGCAGCAATCAAGACATTCACGCATCCTGATCTATGCAAAAGTCACCTGCAGGGTAATCCACGTTGGCGCGGATTTTCGGCCATCATGCCCGAACCGCAGCATACGCAATTACAAGCCAATTTATTTAATCAGGACGCCCCGCGCCACACAGAGATGCGCAGACTCATCATGCCGACCTTTGCGCCCGAACGCATCGAAGGGTTCCGGGACCGGATCGCTGCCCATGTTGACAGCTTGTTGGATGCACTTATCGACAAACCCAAAGTCGATCTGATGAGAGACTTTGCGTCGAGACTCCCGTTACTCGTGCTCAGTGACGTTATCGGATTGTCCGACGCCCACCGTGTCAAATTTAAACGCGAGTGGAGCAGGGCAAACGGGCCGGTCAGCAGGACCAATCCGGGGCGTGACGAGTACCTCACGTTACTGACCCAAATCCATGCCTATCTTGAAACCGTCATCGAGGAATCCCGCGAAGGCAATCCTGAAAGTCTGATCGTGCAACTCATCGCCGCGCACGACGCCGGCAAACTCAGCTCCACCGAATTGCTCTCGATGATATTTCAATTGCTGGTCATGGGTCAGGAACCCGTTATCAATCAAATTGGTAATGCGATTCTGGCACTCCTCCAGGACCCAGCCGCGATGCAACAGCTGGTGGACAATCCGGTTTTAGATGAAAAAGCGGTCACCGAGCTATTGCGTCTTAATAGTTCTGTCGAACTGGGAACATGGCGTTTCTTTTCAAAAACGACGAATTTAATGGGTACAAGCATTCCAGCCGGTGATCCAGTCCTGATCTCGATCAGCGCAGCCAATCGCGACGAGCGACGCTTCGAATGTCCGCATAAACTCAATCTGCAGCGCGAGAATAATGTGCCGTTGACGTTTGGCTATGATCATCACAAATGCCCGGCGGAATATCTTGCGCGCCTGCAACTTGAAATCAGCTTGCAACAAATCATTCGACGTCTGCCTAATTTGAAATTGGCCGTTCCGTACAGCGAGTTGAAATGGAACACGACTGCCCTGATACGAGGAATGAAAAAGCTCCCGGTCACCTTCGGGGAAAAAGCAAAAACGCAACGAGCGCGGGCGAATTCCAAATCGACCGAAAAGGCATCGCGCGAAATTGCACAGCGGAACTTTTGAACAATTCGGGTTATCCCGAATAGTTTTTCGCCTTGGGTAATGCGACATTACGCGCTTTCACACTACGTCATTAAGTTGTGCCATGAACGCATTATCACGTTGTTTCCAAACCTACCTCTCGTCGGGATACGCCAAGGCCTTGCTAATCAGCATCGCCCTGGCGGGCCCTTACCTGGCATATGCCGACGACGCCCAACAGGATAGCAGCAGCGGCATTGGCTTAATCAAAATGAAAATGGCCGAAACGCTCAACAGCCTGATCGAACAAGGCACTGCAACGCTTAACAGCATGCGCCGCACGGTATACGCTGAACCTGCAGAGCCTACCGTGGTGACGCTAAAAATGGACAAAATCAATTCACGTTTCGTCGCAAAGGAAGATCAGGTATACGACCGTTTTACCAATCTCACCTGGTCCCGTTGCAGCCTGGGTCAGCGCTGGGTGAAGTCGCATGGATGTGTGGGCACGGTCCGTCAGGTGCGATTTGATCAGGCACAGCGTTTTGCCAATGAACAATGGCGACTGCCGACGAATGCCGAACTCGCGACGCTGATCGACCGCAGCAAAAAACATACGCCCGACGTTTTAGCAATTGATAGTGTGGCGTTTCCCGATATGGATTTAAGAAAACTGTATTACTGGACGTCGACGGAAGAAGACAATTCGTTTGCATGGGCGGTATTATTTGTCGATACAGGCATTCCAAGCATCCTCTATCGTGACCATCGCTATGCGCTACGCCTGGTGCACAGCGGCGTGTGAACACCCTGCATTAACTGTACAAATCGAAGTCCACTATGAAAACCACTCCCCTACTTGCCCTTGCACTATTCGTTTGCGGTATGTCCGCAGCGGCGGCACAAGATGTCGCTCAGGCTGCCGCCACGACCGATGCGACCGCGAATGTCCTGGCCGGGACAACACCGACAAAATTTTTAAATAATTACACTCGCCTGACTCCCAGCCTGTCGTCCAATAATGATTTTCAAAGCTATACCGCAGTGGGTGTGAGCGCTCGGTCACTTGGTCGGGTAGTCATCATGCCGATCATTACCTTTCCCGAAAATGCAACCTTCCCGTACATTGACCGCGCCACGATGGCGGAGTTACAAAGCGAATTGATGGCGGAAGTGAACAAGGTGATGCAAGACAAATCGATCGTGGTCGCAACACCCGATCAGGCGGACTCAATCATCCAGTTGGCCGTTACTGGCGTTACTGCCGTGGAGCCTGACCGCAGACCACGCGACTATCTGCCGTTTCGCCTGATCACGAGACCGATCAAAGATGCCACTATGGGGAAAGAACAAGAAATCCGGGTCACGCTGGAATTAAGAATTCGCAATGCAAAAACGAATCAGACCATATTCGAATCGCTGACCCGTGCAAATGGCAAGACGATGGGACGTGCGGATGAGTCGAACCTGCGTGCCGATATTAAAGAATTAGATCCCGTACTTGATACCTGGACGGCACAATTCAGAAAATCGATTGCTACTCTGCAAGCTGCGGGCAAGTAGCGATCCAACATCGCGCTCAGGCAATCAATTTATTCATCCGTATCAGCGGAATTTTTACTCCTGAAGAGGTATCAACCAAAACGTGCTCAATGATCTGGTAACCTCGCTCCAGGTACAGCGCCTCGCCCGACACGGTAGACATCAACTCCAGCGTTGAGAAGTTTTCCTGTTTCGCCGCAGCTTCGCAGAGTGTGAGCAAATAGCTGCCGTATCCTTTTCTGCCAAATTCAGGATGGACGTACATAGCCCGCACTCGGGCGGCTTCGCTTTCCGGATCGAGCAAACGCGCATCGCGACCACTTGTATGGTCACCCCCGTATAACGTAGCCCGGCGGCTCCAGCCACCGCAGCCGACGATCTGATCCTGATCCTCGATTACAAAATACGTACCATCTTCAATTAGCATCGTATCGACACCCATAATTTCAAACGATGCTTCAGCGCCGGTCGCCCCTAATAGCGCGCCGATATATTTACGGATCGACATATCCATCAGAGCACGTAATTTTGGGAGGTCTTCCATCTGCGCCAAACGGTATTGTGGTGGTGACTTCATGATGCTTACTTTCTCAATGTCGGGCAGAGATTGATCTACTTCCGCGTCCTTAGTTCCGGCTATTTCGCCTGGTCGGTTGCGGTGGAACGTTCGATGCTGCGACGCCACAGCACCAATCCAATAGCATAAGCGACATAGTAACCGGCCAGCATACCGAACAGCGCCAGCGTCAGTGGTGAGGGCGGCGCATTGCTCGGCACGCCGCTGCCGCTAATCAAACCGCTGAACAAAAAACGATACAGGATACGAGCGAACAGCAGCACTGACAGTGCCACGCCCAGATGGGCATTGGGCGTATAAAACAAGCCTTCCTCGGTCTGTTCGAATTTGGTCAGGCGATGCCCGAGCACGCCGAGACCAGCACCGATAGCAATCCCCGCCAGCAGGGCGGTGATGGCATAGGGTTGTGCGGCCGATACACTACCGATTAATACCGCAATGACGGGAAACAGGCAAATCGTCAACCACTGACGTGTGGGTGACGACTTCTGGCGGCCTATCATGCGTCGAATGCGCGCGTACATGCGCCAACCAATAAACGGAATCATTGCGAGCATAACTAAAGTTTGCGGGGAGGCTGACATAGGATGATGTGTTCCTGTAATAGCAAAGGGTTAACGGTGTGTCGGGGTGGTACAGAACACCAGTGATTTACCGGATTGCGCTGACCGCCGTCGTGCTTTTCGCATTTCATCCCCGAAAAACACCAGTTCATCTCAATTCAGATGTGCTGATTCCAGCGATGATTAACATACGGCAATTCTGGAAGATAAACGACTCCAGGAAGCAAAGTCAACTCTACAATTTAAAATCATATTCAAGGAGATCATCGTATGAACCAGGTAATACCGACCCAAAAAACCGGCATCCGCACCCTCTTCGTTGGGCCCGACGGCATCCGCGCCGGCTGGAGCACGTTGATCTTTGTCGCCCTGTTCATCGCCGTCCTTTTAGCAACCAGCAATCTCCTCCATCTGCAGCCACCAAAAGATGAAATATCAATTAAGGGCGGGTATTTCGCCGAACTAGTCCAGATTTTTTCTGTACTGGTCGCCATGGCGGTCATGGGAAAAATCGAAGGCAAATCAATGTGGTCCTACGGCCTGTCGGGATCACGCTCGCTCACCAAATTTGCTATTGGCTGGATCGCTGGATTGATCATGTTATCCACTGTGATTGCCATATTGTATTGCGGCGGCTATCTGGTCATTGACGGGTTGGCACTCCTGCCCGGCAGCATCTTCGGTTATGGTCTGATCTGGTTCGTCGGCTTTGCGCTGGTCGGTATCGCCGAAGAACTGGTATTTCGTGGTTATCTGCAAAACACGTTGACACGCGGTATTGGTAAGTGGCCTGCATTCGTGGTGTTGGCATTGCTGTTCGCGGTGGCTCATATGCAAAACGGTGGTGAAAACGCAGTCGGATTGATTTGCGTCGTTGCGGCCGGATTTCTGCTTTGCATATTGCGCTCGCAAAGTGGTTCGTTGTGGTTGGGCATAGGCGTGCACGCAGCTTGGGACTGGTCGCAGTCGTTCTTGTACGGGACGCCAGATAGTGGCTTGATGGTGCAAGGTCATATGTTGTTGACGCACGCTGCGGGTGACGTCAAACTCAGCGGCGGCGCGGTAGGGCCAGAAGGTAGCTTGTTTGCGCAACCAGTGCTGTTGATTGGCATTCTCGTATTGATCTGGGTTTGCCGACGTGTGAAGTGACTATTCAGTCCAACCTTAAGGCTGCGCGATGGAAAACAAAAACTTCGCGCCGCCCAATTCTGACTGACCGATTTGAATTTCACCGCCGTGCAGTTGCACGGCTTTTTGTGCAATGGTCAATCCCAGGCCGAAGCCACCAGTATGACGGTCACGGCTCTGATCAAGTCGAAAGAATGGATCAAAAATCGCAGCGCGCTGATCGACTGGAATTCCCGGGCCGTCGTCCTCAACAGCAAACTCGATTGCACCACCTTCCAGCACTTGGACTGAAAGCAGAACTTGTTGATTACCGTATTTAATTGCATTGAGCAGCAAATTACTGAGTGCGCGCATCAGCAATTTTTGATCAGCAATGATGCCATTCAAATTTTCTCCGGCGCGAATTGTGAATTTCCTGTTGTCTAGTTTGTGGCCAACTGAGTTGTGCAATTGCTTTAGCATCTCGTCTATCGGAACGCAGGTTACATTTAAATCTTGCTGACGATCCAGCTTGGTCAGGTCCAGCAATTCACTGACCAATGCATTCAGCTCTGCGAGGTCGGCCTGCATGCCTGCCACACGCGCCTCTGGCAATGTTCCCTCTGCCTCTTCCCGTAGCAACTCCAACCCAAACTCCAGTCGCGCGATGGGTGTGCGCAGTTCGTGCGAGACCGAATGCAGTAACGTTTTATGTGCGCTTAGTAAGTCTTCGATGCGATGCGCCATCGTGTTCATACATTGCGCCAATGGTTGAACGGCATCATTGTCATTGATCACAATCTTATTACCGAATTTTCCTTCGCCAAATTCATCCGCTGCCCTGGAAAGTTTTTGCAGCGCACGCCAATGCGAGCGCGACCAGAAAATAATCGGGATTAATAGAAACAGTGCGACGATCACATAGCGCAATGCTTCGACGCGCACCGCCAATCCCACATCTATCGGCAAACCCTGCACGTGGATCACATCATCTTCGCTGCCTATGTAGCGCTCGCCATGCAAATCGACGCGACGATAAAACGATTTACCCGACACATCCAACACCACGCCACCCGCCATTAATTGGGCATTTTTCTTGGTATCGAGCGACGCCTGGGCTACGTTCAACGGAATTAACTCGTAGGTAATATTGGAGACATCGCGCACTTTGTTTAAGCGCACCAACCATTCGTCACTACCTGCTTTATCTACAAACTGCTCTAACAGAAAAATCTGGGCGGCGGATTGTTTGCGGGCGATTTCTTCCAGCGGGTCACCGAACCAGTAGCTGATTGCGAAATAGGTCGCGACTGCTGCAACGGTCACCGACAGCATGACCAATGCAAAGAAGCGGGGAAGCAGGCGGTTCATCTAAGTCGTACTCATTCGTTCAATGCCAGGATGACGGGCTGAATAAATAGCCTTCACTGCGCACGGTTTTAATTTTTTCCGAATCAGCATCATCAAATTTTTTGCGCAATCTGGACACCATATTGTCGATGCTACGATTCAATCCGTCGAATTCAATCCCCCGCATCTTCACCAAAATATCATTGCGCGACAAGACCTGGCCGGCTGATTCCGCAAGCAGGATAAATAATTTATATTCGGCGCTATTCAATGAGACGGGCTGCTCACGCCACAGTATGATGCGGTCACTTTTGGAAATATGCAGTGCGCCAAAACTTAACACATCGAGTTCACTGACTGTGGGATGTTGCGTCCGGCGCAATAACGCTCGTAAGCGCGCCAGCAAAACGCGCGGTTGCACTGGTTTATTCACGTAATCGTCTGCGCCTTGCTCAAGGCCAGACACCTCATCAAATGCATCGTCACGCGCCGTCAGAATCAGAATCGGCACTTTGCTGACGGCCCGGATCTGACTTGATGCCACCAAACCATCCAGGCCGGGCAGCATCAAATCCATAATCACGATGTCGGGCGCAATATCGTGAAAGCGGGTCAGGGCCAGATCGCCGCGCTCGACCACATCGACGGTAAATTCATAGCGCACCAGATAATCGGCAATCAGCGCGGATAATTTAGGATCATCTTCAACCAGCATCACTCGGAACATGGCCGCCCTTCCCTTTACTTTTCATTGAATTTTTATTGGTTTTGCGCTGCATTGTATAAGAAACGCCCCGTACAAGGTCAGTCGACAATCGCGAAATACAAATCCATGACAAACGGGACAAATAGCAGACAATTGCGCGACAGGATCAAGGCGATAATTCCGCACCGGGCGGCTATTCTGCACGCACTTTCCTGCGTCATCGAACCCAGGTTGATGCGGAAAGTGCTCAACGCACATCTCATCAATGAAACTCGATAACTTTACTTCAGGAGGCTTGTCATGGTCGCTAATTTTCGCGCTCTACTACTATGTATTTTTGCTATTACTTTTATGCTGTCCGGCTGCGCATCCGTCAATGACGTGATCGCTGCCAAGGAAAGCAATAGTGAAGGTACCACCGCTTTTTATGACGTCAGCCAGGATCAGGCCTGGGACATTGCCAAAACCGTGTTTCGCTGGGAAGGCTCGGACGCCATTGAAGAACATCGCAACGATGGTTATATGACTACGTCAACAGGCGTAGGATTTTTAACCGCCGGAACCGTTATGGGCGCGTGGATTTCAACCGACACCCAGTCCAACGGCAAGACCAAGGTAACCGTTATCACAAAACGACGCGTGCAAACCAATCTGGTGACTTCGCTGACTGAGGCCACATTCCAGAAACGGTTTGCCCAAGCTGTCGCGATGGTGAAAGCTGGTCAGACTTTGCCTGCCGCCGCACCACCGAAAGCGAACTGATCTGGCATGGTGAGGCGCGCTGAACCATTAGCGCGCTGGTAGAATGCGTCCGAATGAATTTTTCTCAAATCGATGAATATGAAAAAGTTATTAGTATCAACTTTGCCTTTTGCCCTGATCGCATTTTGTGCAATCGCGCAAGCGCAAACCAATCTGAGTGACACCATGTTTACCGGTACGCTGGACAGTTCCGTTTCGATGCCTGATTCCAGCAAAGATAATTACGTCGGCGCATATCTGGCGGCAGTGCCGAAATATCAGGGCTCCGATCACATGAAAGCTGAACTCGTTCTGGACGCGCAGCAGGAATGGAGCAATGGGGTTTTTCTTTCTGTGGATTCATGGAAGCCCTACGATACCTATCAGCTCGGCATGCATCTCAGCTCCGTGCAAAATGTCGACTACGGCGTGATGCTCGGCGCGGGACAAAACCGTGCAGCCTTTATCACCGATAGCCAGGGCAATGCCAATAAAGACTGGATGCCCTTTATCGGCGGCTTTTTCAAATACAAATTGGCCGAAGATATTCAGTTAAGCAGCGAACTCCTCTACACCATGGGGCAGTTCAAAGGCGGGGCTTACGCCGATTTGAACGCGATCAAATCCTTTTCCGTCGCCGATCACCAGACGTTGACGCTGAGTGTCGGTACGATTCTGGGTAATCGCGATTTCGCCACGTCCCAGTTTGGGATATCGCCACAGCAGTCGATAGACTACGGCTATCCAACGTATACGCCCACTGCCGGCGTCGAAGATGTCCATGCGGGTGTCAACTGGCATTGGAATTTCAATAGTGCGTGGTCGCTTAATTCCAGCATTTACGCGTCGCATCTGACCAGTAATGTCAGTGGCACCAAACAAGTACAAAATGAAAATAATGGCTCACTGTTTGTCGGTCTGGCATATCGCTTTTAAACACGGGTGGAATATCGGCGTCATGTTTAAAAAAATCTATCCCGCACTTGCACTTGCTCTGCTGTCGATATTTTCTGCAGCGGTCTTTGCACAATCATTCGATAGCGCCGAGTTTAAAGACGGCGCATGGGTGAGCTATCGCGATGCGTATCGCAAAATGATCAGTTTTGAAAAATACAGTGGCGCGAAGCAGTTTTTGCAAAACAATATCCGTATTGCGATCATCGACAAGAAATCGTCGCTTGATGGCGTGAAGCTGGCTCTTGAAAGTAAGAAGACGCATTTAAATTTGCCGCTTGACCCTGTGGGCCGTGCCGTTTTCCCGATGCTCAAAGCTGCCTATGATGAAAACGCGGAGTTGCGCGTGAACCGGTCAGATAACGTGGTGAAGTTTGAATATCGCATTTCGATTGCGACACGCCCGGATGGGATTTACGACATGGCAGATTTGCGCAACGCATGTAACCAGGCCCTACATTATTTGCGCTATCAGGATTTCCTGAAGTATTCGTTAAAGCAATGCGTGGGCGTCAAATTTGTTTATGCCAAAGATCAGAACGACGTCAGCTTGAAGATGACCAATACCGAACATGTTTTGACCACGCTGGCAGTAGCGGACGGTAGCGCATTTGAAAACGACGAGTTCAACGCATTCAAAGTCGCCACGTTTAAATTTGCAGGGAGTGTTGATAAAGGCCAGGTCGTGTCAAACGACGTGCCGTTGACGATCTCGGCCTTGTTTGATTAGATCAATCCACGCAACGTCACGATGCTTCTTCTACCAGATCTGCTGTCGTGTCGTTCGTCTTTGACTGCTTTTCCAGTTTGGCAGCTTTGGCTGCCTTCTCGACTTGGGCAGCGCGGGAACTGCTCGCAAGTTTTGAGACAGACGATTTTCTGAACAAACGTTGATGTAGCTCTTCGCGCGCTTCGCCTTCCAGATCCAGCAATTTAACCAGCACCTTATCCGGCACGCTAGTATATTCGCGACGATTAGTGCGCATATCAACGACACGCCAGCCGTGATCAGTAAACCAATCCCACTGCTCCGCCGTGATGTGATACTTCAGGCGAATTCTCAGGCGTTCACGCACGATGCTGCTACCGATTTGCGGTTTCAGATCAGGCGGCGGCAATTGCCGCTCCTTGCGGATATTGAGCACGTTGCGTATTGTATTTTTTAAGCTCATTGTCTGCCTCGTTTGAATCCATTGGCCTGGATACATACTTCTTTTTCGAATCGCAAAGTATATAACCAATATTCTGGTGTTCGCGACGCTATTGAACCGATATGCAACAATTATTTTTACGCGTCGACTTCGGGCTTGCAAAAAGTGTCATTTTCTTAATGAAAAATCTGCTCAGAATCTGATGATTATTTTTTAGATAAGTCAAAAAGACATCGCTGATTCATCGCGTGCACCTGCCCGTTCGAACACCGAAACTTACCGCTCGCCGCATAGCCTTGCAGCCCCAATAAAAACCGCGTAATGTTGCCCCCTCGTTCCTCATTACAAAGGTTTTCAATGCGTCGCCAGCTCATCTCACTCGCCGTTGCTTCAACGTTATCTGCATCGTCTCTTTTTGCCGGATCAATTGCATGCGCCGCTACTGCGCCAGCGACATCAGCGACGGCCCAAACACCAACGCAGTTACCGCGCACCGTTAAGCCAACGCACTATGCGATTTCTATCGTGCCTGACGTTGCTGCGGCAACCTTCACTGGTCACGTGACGATTTCTGTCGAAGTATTAAAACCGACGTCCAGCATTACGCTCAACGCAGGCGATCTGACTTTTCAATTTGTCGAATTAATTTCCGATGGTGACGCCGCACCGAAACGTCCAGTCGCCATCAAAGTGAACGCAGACGAGCAGACAGCGACCTTCAACTTTGATCGACCAGTCGCAAAAGGTAAATATGCGCTGACGATAGCGTATTCAGGCCTGATCAACTCCCAGGCTAACGGCTTGTTTCATGTTGACTACGACACCAAATCCGGACATCAGCGCGCTATCTACACGCAGTTTGAAAACTCGGATGCGCGTCGCTTTGTCCCGTCATGGGACGAACCGAATTACAAAGCCACATTCGAATTGCAGGCAACCGTGCCAACTGCGCAAATGGCAGTCAGCAATATGCCTATCGCAACCAGCACTGATTTACACGACGGTCGCAGCGTCGTGAAATTCCGTACCACGCCAAAGATGTCGACTTATTTGCTGTTCTTCGGTCTGGGCGATTTTGAACGCGCCACGGATAAAGTTGATGGCACTGAAGTCGGCGTAATCACGCAACGTGGCGCATTGGCGCAAGCTGCATTCCCTCTGGCGTCCTCGACCCAGATTTTGCATGAATACAATGACTACTTCGGTGTGCGCTTCCCGCTGCCGAAATTAGACAATATCGCCGCACCAGGCAGCAGTCAGTTCTTCTCTGCGATGGAAAACTGGGGAGCCATTTTCACATTTGAAGATGCGATGCTGCTCGATCCAACTATTTCGACGCAAAGCGACAAGGAAACCTCCTTTATCACGGAAGCGCATGAAATGGCGCACCAGTGGTTTGGTGACCTGGTTACTATGCGCTGGTGGGATGACTTATGGTTGAACGAAGGCTTTGCGTCGTGGATGGAAAACCGTACAACCGAACGTCTGCATCCGGAGTGGAATACCAAACTGGTGGCCGTCGGTGTGCATGAAGGTGCGATGGGATTGGATTCCTTATCGACCACGCATCCTATCGTGCAGCATATTGAGACGGTGGAACAGGCCAGCCAGGCATTCGATGAAATCACTTACCAGAAAGGTGAGTCCGTAATCCATATGCTGGAAAGCTATGTCGGTGCCGATGCGTGGCGCGACGGTGTGCGGCTGTATATGAAGCAGCACGCTTATAGCAATACCACCTCAGACGATTTCTGGCGTGCGATTGAAAAAGCCAGCTCCAAACCCATCACCGGGATCGCGCACGACTTTACGCTACAACCCGGCATTCCAATGATCAAAGTTGGCGAAGCCAGCTGCAAGGCGGGCAACACCACGGTGCAACTGACTCAGGCCGAATTCAGCCGCGATCATCTGGATAAGAAATCGCTTAGCTGGCATGTTCCGGTGACCGCACAAATCGTCGGTGGCGCGACTTCCCAGGTGTTAGTCGCAAATGGCAAAGCCACGCTCCATTTGCAAGGCTGTGGTCCAGTGATGATCAATGCGGGACAGACCGGCTACTACCGGACTTTGTATGCACCACAACAATTTAAAGCGCTCGCAGATCATTTTGCTGCACTCGCACCGATAGATCAGCTTGGCTTGATGTCCGATGCCTGGGCTATGGGAATGGCTGGTTTGCAGCCGATGGCGGATGTGCTCAATCTGGCGAATGCGACCCCTGCCAATTCTGATCCGCAGATTTGGGCACGCGTCACAGGCATTTACAGCGTGATCAGCCGTCTTTACCAGTTCGATCCGAAACTCCAACAGCAATTTAACCAATTCGCAGTGGCGAAACTGACACCGGTCATGGCAAACATAGGTTGGACCGCAAAACCTGAAGATACGTCCGCGACCATCAATTTGCGTGAGCAAATGATCGCTACGTTGAGCCAGCTCGACGACCAGGCAACCATTGCTGAAGCACGTCGCCGCTACGAAGCGCAGGCAAGCGATCCAACCGCATTCCCGGTTGAACTTCGAAAAGTGATTATGAGCGTCGTTGCCTTGCATGCCGACACATCCACATGGGACAAACTGCACGCTGCTGCGCAAGCTGAAAAATCGCCGATGATCAAAGACCAGTTATACCGTCTGATTGCCACCAGCAAAAATCCCGAACTGACCGAACGCGCGCTGAATATCGCCATGACCGATGAACCTGGCGCAACCAACAGCGCGAGTATGATTGATCAAGTGGCACGATTCTATCCAGATACGGCATTTGATTTTTCGATTGCCCATCTGGCTCAGGTAGATAAATTTGTGGATGGCAGTTCACGCAGCCGTTATTTGCCGCGTCTGGCTGAGGGCTCGTCCGATCCAGCCATGGTAGACAAATTGAATGCTTACGCCAAAGACCATATCCCTGCCAGCGCGTTGGGTAGCACCAAAACTGCGGTCGCTACGATTAACTACCATATCAAGGTACGCACGCAACGTGTGCCGGAAATTACTGCGTGGCTGGCAGCGCATCAATAAACTTATTCAGTTAGAATTAACAACCCGAATTGACAACCCGCCCTCTGAAACGAGGGCGTTTCTAACCGCACCAAGTCCACTAAAGGAGAACGACCATGGGAAAAAGTCAGGATCAAAAGAAGGAAACCAAGAAAGAACCCGCTAAGTCGCTGAAGGAAAAACGCGCGGATAAGAAAGTAAAGCAGGAAGAAAAGAAGCGGCTTGGCTAGTGGCATAATCGCCTGGAACCGCAATTTGATCGGGTGTAATCGCTCAGCGTTACACCCGACTACTGGCCCAAGGCCGCCGTAAAATTTATTTACCCGCCTGCGCTTTCAATACCAACCAATCCGCGACCTGCAACATAGCCTGATCCAAATCGGCAGCGGGCACAGTGGGATTACTGTTCTGTATCAAACCAGGGTCAGTTACAAAGCGTCCATCAATGACCAGCGTAGGAGTGCTGGTAACTTGATAGCTCTGCGCCAGACGCAATAAACCGTGCAGCTTGGACAGGACGGAAAACGAGCGGTATGTCGTTACAAATTGCGTCTTGTCGATGCCGTTGCTGACGGCCCAATCAATATTATCCTCGTCGGTGGTGAGCTGATGGTGCTGAACATGCCAATACTGCAGGATTTTTGCATGCATCGAACCTTCCAGATTCAGCGCTTCCAATGTCAGAAATAAATGTGCTTCTACATCATCTTCACCACGGTGCGGAAGGTGTATGCGTTTAAATTGGATATTGTCACCCTGCTTTTTAATCCAATTCAGTAATTGCGGTTCGAGCGCATAGCACGCCGGGCAGTGATACATGAAAAATTCGATGACCTCGACTTTGCGTCCGGCGCTCGTCGTACCTTGTGGCGTCGATAGCATCGTGTATTCCGCGCCCTCGATTGGACTGGTCGGACTGGCGTTGGCACAAGTTGTGATCAACGCGAACGACAACGCAACGAGATTGAGCAGCACACGAAACCGAACGGAGGGGGATAAGAATGGGTAGCAAGCGCGCATGGTGGCCCTTTTCATATGATTCAGAATAGAAAATTCAGATCAGCATAATTTCATAAAATTTTCCTGAGCACAAGTATCCTGGCGTCTTACTTATCGACGCTGGAATCGTTGCCGGCATTGGGCAACCGAATGATCGAGGTTTCCGAACTGTCTTTTTGGAGCGCTTTGGCCTCATCAATACTGCTACTGGTTGACTGGGCTATCTTAGAATCAGGAGCAACTAACGGCAGGACCCGATTCCAATAGCCGATAGCGTGCTCATAATCACGACGGTCAAATGCCGCACTTCCCATTAGCGACAACGCGCGAATATTATTGGGGTCAAGTTTTAATGCGCGTTCTAATAACTGCTCCGGCTCGCCTTGCAAATTTTTATTGCGGGCCAGTGCCAACGTCAGCGCATAGCTGGCCAGATAATCCGCATTATCCGGCGCCAACTGAACCAAATGGGCATAGGCGTCACTCGCTTCCTGGTATCGCTGTAGTTCAAAATAAGAACGCCCCAACATGATCCAACCCTGGGCGTCGCCGGGTGTTTGTTTCATTCTCTCGGCCAGTTTTTGCACCATGCCTAAAATCTGCTGTTGGCCAATCTCCTGGGAGGGCGCTTGTGGTAGCAGATTGTTGGAGTCCAGCGCAGACGGCGCACCTAACAGCCAGTACAAGAAACATACCACTACAGGAATCCCGCAACCCATGGCAATGGCCAGTCGCTTTTGCACCGGCGTTGCTATTGCATTCGCATTATTTGTCGAGCTGGCGATGCGTCGCTCCAGCTCAACGTGAGCGCTCGCATAGGCTTGATCATCCAGGGTCTGCGCTTGCCGATCTGCATCCAGTTCGCGCAATTGATCTTGCAGTACACCGATATTGGCTGTTTCTGCTGTTTCTGCCGTTTGTGTGCCTTGCGATTTGCGCAATAATGGCGGCAGCAAGCATAGCAGCGCGGCGGCGGTCATGATGGCGGCGATCAGTACAAATAGCGTCATGGCGCTTCCTCAGCTTGTCGTTGGCGAATTTTCAGGATCAGAAATAGTAATCCGCCCACCAATAACAAAAACGGACCAAACCACAGCAACCAGGTATTCGCTTGCAACGGTGGTTTGTAGAGAACGAAATCGCCATAGCGTTGCACCATAAAATCGATGACTTGCTGGTCCGTCATCCCGCTCGCCAGTTTTTCGCGCAGCTCTTTTTTTAAATCGTTCGCAAGCGGCGCGTTGGAGTCGGCCAATGTCTGGTTTTGGCAGACCAGGCAACGCATCTCGGCGGCCAGTCGCATCGTGCGTTGATCCAGGTTTTGATCACTGGACTGCGCGTGCGCGGTCGCAAACACGACACATATAATCAGAATAATCAGGCTACGCATTGTTCAACTTTGCAATCAGGGGAATCAATTTTTCTTTAATGACTTCGGGTGTCAGCACACCGATTTGTTTGTAGCGGATCACGCCATTCTTGTCGATTAAAAAAGTCTCAGGCACGCCGTACACACCAAAATCGATACCTACCCGACCGTCTGCATCAAACGCAGAAAGTTGATACGGGTTACCCAGTTCGCGCAACGCGTTGATGCCGTTCAGACGCGTATCCTTATAATTCAATCCGATAATGGTAACCAGATGCTGGCTCGATAAATCCATCAACAAGGCATGCTCCTGTCGGCACGACTCGCACCAGGACGCCCATACATTGAGCAACCATACCTGGCCTTTCATGTCCTGGGGAGAAACCGTTACATCTGGTGCGTGTAACTGACTCAATAGAAAATTGGGCGCTGGCTTATTGATGAGTGGCGATGGTATTTCGTGCGGATCCAACCTCAGGCCCAGCGCAAGTATGAGCACCAAGAACAGAAATAAAGCGAGCGGAATGAGGAAGCGCTTCATGATTTTTTGATCCGGTAGCGACGGTCGGTTGCAGCAAGCAATCCACCGAATGCGATGAGCAGACAACCACTCCATATCCAACTCACGAACGGCTTGTGCTGGATGCGCACCACCCAACTATTGGACGCGGTCTGGTCACCTAATGACACGTACAGGTCGCGCGTAAAACCACGATCGATTGCAGCTTCGGTCATCGGCATTTGCTGAACGGTGAACAATCGTTTTTCCGGCTTCAACACGCTCACCTCCCTGCCGTTTTGGGTCACCACAAACGTGCCGCGGGCGGCTTCATAATTTGGCCCCTGCACTTTGCTCACGTCTGTGAACCGGAAATCCAATCCGCCGACCGTGGCTTTATCACCCAGGCGCATATTCGCATCGTGGACAACTTCATGTCCTTTCACCAGCGTCACGCCGATCACAAAAACACCGATGCCGATATGGGCCACAACCATACCCCAAAAACTGCGCGGTATCGTCACCACGTTTGCCATGCCGTTCCTTAAGCGTTGTGCGACGTGAAAAGCCGTGGCCAGAAATATCCAGATCGCCATCGTTACGCCCAGCGTCATCATCAGCGAAAATTGCCAACTCAATGCAGCACCGATCCCGCTCAACAGCGCGGCAAGTGCAATCCAACGCAGACGCAACCAGACTTCTTTGATGCTGGCGTCTTTCCAACGCACAAACGGGCCCACCGCAATCAATAACAATACGGGCGTCATCAGTGGGACAAACACCGCTTCGAAATACGGTGGACCGACTGATATTTTTCCCAGATCCAGCGC